>VFSW01000103.1_pt1 | contig 101727 bp, 96 predicted proteins | sample 5358111 | NCBI WGS metagenome assembly VFSW01 (sample SAMN11554181, study PRJNA540505) | mine drainage metagenome | isolation source: sediment from site ElyBrook_90M | place: USA: Ely Copper Mine, Vershire, VT | collected 2017 | reverse complement strand
GCTCGTGCACGAGACTGATGTCACCACGGCAAGGCCCCTGACGTTCAGGGCGCCAGCGATCTCCTGATCGCTCCACGTGGGGGAGGTCGCGGCCCTTGCGGGAGTCGCGCCGGTCGCTAGTAGCGACGTCAGCAAGAGAATTCCGGTGAGAAACGATGAGACTTTCGAGCGCACAATGTACATCACAGGTTCACCATTTCTCTGAGGTCTCGGATCACGTCAACTCGTGGGAGAAGATAGAAGAATAAAGGGGCGCACCAGTACTTCGCCACGAATGCAACGCGCGTATCGGAGACCATCTGGGTCAGACCCTGACGCTCGTTGTGCCCCCGTCGTCGTTACTCACCGAGTGTCACGTTGGTCAACTTTGTGACGTGAAACGGTTCGGCCAGCGGAGTCGCCTTCTCCACGGTCCTGTTGCAGACGCCGCCGTAGGGACCCGCGCGGTCGGTGGCGAGCGGACGGGGAAAGCCAATTCGGGCTTCAACGTCACCAAAAGAACGCGTGGGACAGAGTGCGTCGGGACAGAAGAAGCGCCGCGTGTGGCACGCGAACCTAGTCGCTCGATCGTTCATCGACGAGTCCACCAGGGAGATCACCTGACAATCCTTTACCGGAGCCAATACTGCGCACTGGGAGTCCGCCATCTCGACACGCCGACACTCGAACGCGCACAGACCACCTCTCAGAGTCGACTCTCGACGCTCAGAATGTTCACGTCCGAAAGATCGACCAGCATCTCGCGCCGGGGGGTCGAGTCTGTTTCACGGGTTATTTCAATGCTGGCGGTGTCAGTGCCAACGGAGTTACGACGCCCGCGACTTGCTTTTGTTCACTGCCACGACACCCGTCACTGAGTCAGACCCCGTGCACATACGAAATGCCGGTCAACGAGCGCTTACCCGAGTGGTTCGGCGGCGTCGAGGCGACGAAGACGAGGTCCCCGACGACGAGTGCGTTCGGTCACGACACTGGTCATGTCGAGTGCGACCACCTCACCACCGCGCAACTCTCGAGCGTTTTCGTCCGAGATGCGTAGGAGAACGGCGACGATGAGGTAGTTGGAGAAGAGCGAGGACCCTCCGTAGGCCATGAAGGGGAGGGTGATACCGGTGAAGGGCAGAACCCGCAAGATTCCCGCCATGATAAAGAAAGCCTGGAGTCCGAGGGTGGCGGTGAGGGCGGTCGCGACCAAGCGAGTGAAGTCCGAGTGGGCTCGTTGGCCGATTCGGAATCCTTCGGCGACGAAGAGGGCGAAGAGACTCACGATGACGACGATTCCCACGAAGCCGAGCTCCTCTCCGAGGGCCGCGAAGATGGTGTCGGAGGTCGCCAGGCCGACCTGGGCGCCGATGGTGCCGAGTCCGAGTCCCGTTCCGGTTACTCCGCCGTTGGCGAGGGCGAACCAGGCGTAGGCGATCTGGTAGGTCCCCTGGTGGGCGAGGAAGTACCAGGGGTCTAACCAGACCGAGATGCGCTGGTGCACTTGGTAGAAGAGCTGGTAGGCGACCACCCCTCCGCCGGCGAAGAGGGCGAGTCCGAGCAGGACGTAGCTCTTTAGTCCGGTCGTCACCCAGAGGAGAGCGAAGAAGAGGATGAAGAGCATCATCGCGAAGCCGATGTTGTTCTCGGCGGCGAGAATCATGAGGGCGACGCCCCACACGACGAAGATGGGCACCACAATGCGCGGAGGTACCACCAGTCTTCCGAGAAAGCGCTGGGTGGGAGTCGAGAGCAAATCCCGGTTGGCCGCGAGGTAGGACGCGAAGAAGAAAGCGAGGAGAATCTTCGCGATCTCGACCGGTTGGAAGGAGAAGGGACCCACCGCCACCCAGAGGCGGGCTCCTCCCAGGTTCTCTCCGAAGTGGGGGGTGAAGGGAGTCATAATGAGAACGAGAGCCGCGAGAAGAAGAAGGTAGCGGTACCGGTCGAGGTCACTCACTCGTCGCACGAGGGCCAGCGCACCAATCACGATTCCCGCACTGAGGGCGACCCATACCGCTTGCAGGGTGGCTTCGTGGGGGCTGTAGCGGGCGATCTCGACGTAGCCGATTCCGTTTAACAAGGTGGCGATGGGAAAAAGAACCTGTGAGGAGTAGGGCGCGAGACGGCGTAGTCCCAGGTGAACGAAGAGAGACACGAGGACGACGAAGACCACGACGAGGTCGAGGTGGGTGGGTAGATGACCGTGCACGCCGAGCGAGGCCAGGGCGTAGAAGGCCGCTATGACGATCCAGACGAGAAAGAGGAGACCGAGTTCGGCTGAACGCGACGCTCTCACGGGGGCCGAGAGGGAAGTTGACACCGTTGGGTTACCTGAGCGTCGCCCCACGGGACCAGGCTAGCCGTAGCATGGGATTAACCATGACCACACTTGATTCCCGTCTCAACGTGGCCGATTTCGGACCCGAACGCTTCTCGAGCCGTGAGATGTCTCGACTGGAGTTCGGTTCTCGCCTACTCGATTTGGCCGAAGACTCCCGCACCCCGATGCTGGAGCGGTGCAAATACGTCGCCATCTTCGCCGAACTTATCGACGAGTTCTTCCAGGTTCGGGTGGTGTCGCTCCAGGACAAGGTGGCGGCCGGCGTGGAGACCCCCGGCACCGACGGGGTCCGGCCCCGGCAACGTCTGGCCGAGATTCGCGAACGGGTGCGCGGGCTCGTCGAGCGCCAGGACCGACTGGTACTCGACTCGCTTCTCCCGGGTCTGGCCGAGATGGGCATCGCCCTCGTTGCCTACGACTCTCTCGGACCGAAGGATCGGGCCCAACTCGATCTCTACTTCGAGAGTCACGTGTATCCGGTGCTCACCCCCCTCGCGGTCGACCCCGGGCACCCCTTCCCCATGATCTCGAACCTCTCTCTCAACGTGGCCGTCACGGTGGTCGACGAGCAGTCGGGTGAGGCCCGCAGCGCCCGCGTGAAGGTCCCCGGTTCGCTCCCGCGCTTCTTAAAGGTGGACGAACTGCGACTGGTGGCCCTCGAAGAGCTCATCATCGCCAATCTGGCCCGACTCTTCCCGGGGATGTCCGTCGGCCGGGCCGACCTCTTTCGGGTGACTCGAAACGCCGACCTCACCCTCGAAGAAGACGAAGCCGACGACCTCCTCGTGGCGCTCGAAGTGGAGTTACGCCGACGCCGGTTTGGTCAGGCCCTCCGAGTGGAGGTCCGGCCGGGGATGCCCCCGGAGTTCCTCGAACTCCTCCTCGACCAGTTAGAGCTCGATCGAGCCAACGTCTACGAGTCCCAGGCCCCCCTCGGTCTGCGAGACCTGTGGGCCCTGCACGCCTACGACCGTCCGGAGTTAAAGCACGACGGGTGGTCTCCGCTCACCCCTCCGCGACTCTTAGACGGTGATCACGTGGGCGACGTCTTCGCGGTGGTGAGGCAAGGCGACGTCCTCTTGCACCACCCCTACGAGTCCTTCACCGACTCGGTCGAACAGTTCATCGAGCAGGCCGCGAACGATCCCCAGGTGGTCGCTATCAAGCAGACTCTCTATCGCACCTCCGGGGACTCTCCGATCGTCGCCTCCCTCATTCGCGCGGCGGAACTGGGTAAGCAGGTCGTCGCTCTGGTGGAGTTAAAGGCGAGGTTCGACGAAGCCGCGAACATCGAGTGGGCGAAAGCTCTCGAAGACGCCGGCGTGCACGTGGTCTACGGCATCGTGGGACTGAAGACCCACTGCAAGGTTTGCCTCGTCGTGCGCGAAGAAGCCGACGAGATGCGTCGCTACGTGCACCTCGCGAGCGGGAACTACAACGGCCGTACCGCGCGGGTGTACGAGGACTTCGGGATGCTCACCGTCGACGACGAGATCACGAGCGACGTGGGTGAGTTGTTCAACTACCTCACCGGATTCTCGAAGATCGGCCAGTACCGGCGCATCGTGGTGTCTCCGGCTCACGTCCGTGAGCGCATCGTGGAACTCATTCATCACCAGGTGGCGCGCGGGGCGCGAGGACGCATCCTCATCAAGGTCAACGGTTTGACCGACCCGCCCATTATTGACGCCCTGTACGAGGCCTCCCGGGCCGGAGTCGAGGTACGACTCATCGTCCGCACGCTGTGCTGTTTGCGTCCCGGCATTGAGGGTCTGTCGGAGAACATCACCGTTCACTCGGTCGTGGGGGAGTTTCTCGAGCACTCCCGAGTCTTCATGTTCTCTCGACCCGGAGAACCAGACTTCGAGGTCTACCTCGGCTCGGCGGACCTGATGGAACGTAATCTCGACCGGCGCGTGGAGGTGGTCGTGCCCTTGGCCGACCCGTCACTTCGCGCCGACGTGCTCGAGGCCTTCGAGATCACCTGGTCCGACGACTCCTTTACCTGGGTGCTCGGGTCGGATCGACGCTGGCGCCGGCTGCAGAGCGTCAACGACATCGTTGCTCAGAGCCTGCTTAAGACTCGGGCGCTGGAGCGGGCCCGTCGCGCCGAGAGTTAGGCGAACGTCGAAACTGGAGGCTGGCGTAGGCGACGCCTCCAATGGGAATCGGAATCCAGAAGTTGACCAGTCGATAGGCCAGAACAGCGAGAATCGCTTGGGAGTGGGGAACCCCGAAGCCGACGAGAGTGGTGATGAGGGTCCCCTCCACGACGCCGAGGCCGGCCGGCGTAATGGGAATGGCCGCGAGGACGTTGGCGAGGCCGTAGGCGACGAGCAGGTCGATCGGCGAGACCAAGTGACCGAAGGCCCATACGAACACCCAGAGGCACGCGGCGTCGAGGAGCCAGTTGAGTCCGGCCCAGGTAAAGGCCCACCAGAGATTACGTCTGGCGGTGATGAGAAGTTTGACCCGTTCGGCGACCTTCGTGAGGGTCACCGTAATTTTGTCGGGGTCCAACGCCGGGATTCGTCGCGCCAGACTGCGCAACCACGAGTCAGCCCGTTTTTGGCCCCGGGTAATCAGGTAGATCGTGCCAAAGAAGCTGAGTAGGAGGAAAACACCGGCCAGCGCCGCGAATCCGTAGGCCGGATTAAAGCCGTTGAGGGGGATCGAGATGACGAGCGTGAACCAAAAGAGCAGGTTCAGCACGACCGCGGAGCCGGCCCCCTGGGCGGCCATCCCGAAGGCGTTCGTGTCCCGGGGAACCTTCAGTTCGTCGAAGATCCGAAACGCCAGGGCCCCCGAAGGAGCAGCACCACCGGGCACGATGTGACCAATGGCGAGACCCGCGAGATTGACCCGCAAGACGTCGTAGCGCCGTGGCGCGTAGGGGTAGAGAACCGTGCGGGTGAGCTCGACGTAGGCGTAGATGGCCGACATCTCGAGGAGAACCGCGAATCCGACGATGAACGGGTTGAGGTGTGAGAGCAGAGGGAGCGACGATCGGGCCGACGCGAACTGGGGAATGACGAGGTACTCGACCACGAAGACCAGTGAGCCGAGGCTGAGAATGATGCGTAACTCTCGAGGAAGTCGAAACCGACCTCTCTCGGAACTGGGAGAACTCACACCCGTCCTCGGGCGAGAAGTACCCGCCACCGGGAAGAAACGACGGGGGCCTGCACAACGATCACTTTAGGCGCTGGGGGGTAGACTTCCCTAAATGCGTGTCCTGGTGGTGTTGCCCACGTACAACGAGATTTTGAACGTGGAGCCGATGCTGCGGGCGTTGCGAGAAACCGTCCCCGCCGCGGATATTCTGGTCGTCGACGACTCCAGTCCCGACGGGACCGCCGAGGCCGCCGAGAGTCTCGGAGCCGAACTCGGATCAATTTTTGTCCTGCGCCGGCCGGGAAAATCGGGGCTCGGGGGCGCCTACCGGGCGGGATTCGCCTGGGGACTCGAACGCGACTACAGCCACCTGGTCGAGATTGACTGCGACTTCTCCCACGATCCGGCCGCGCTGCCCACCCTCTTGAGCGCCGCCGAGGTCCACGACGTAGTGATCGGATCGCGCTACGTGCCGGGTGGCTCGATTCCCAGCTGGCCCTTTTCTCGTCGCCTGCTCTCGCGCGGCGGCAACCAGTACGCGTCGATGATGTTGCGCCTACGGGTGGCCGATTCGACCGCGGGGTACCGGGTGTACTCGAACCCCGCACTGGTGAAGATGGACTACGAGACCGTGCAGGCCGACGGTTACGGCTTTCAGATTGAGATGACCTACCGGGCTCGGCGGGCTCGGCTCAGTATTCGCGAAGTACCGATCTCCTTCTCCGATCGCGTACACGGAGTATCGAAGATGAGCACCGACATCGTCTCGGAGGCTCTCTGGCTGGTGACGAAACTGGCGTTTCGTCCCCGTCGCTAAACCCGGTCGACGACGACCGACGAGAGCACGCTCGCCAGTTTGTCCCGCGTCTCCTCACGTTCGGAGGTGGGGTCGGACTCGGGAACGATGCCCGCACCGGCCCACGCTTCGAATCGGTGTCCGTCGAGCATGACGCCCCGAATACCGATCCACCACTCGGCGTCTCCACGAGAGTCGACCCAGCCGACCGGGCCCGCGTAGTGGCCCCGATCGAGGGGCTCGAGTTCGCGGATGGTGTCGTAGGCCTCCCGGCGCGGCAGACCACCGACGGCCGCCGTCGGGTGCAACCAGGTTAGGAGTTCTAGTCCGTGGGGTGCCACTTCGGTGACCGCACTACGGGCGCGTATCCACGTTCCGAGGTGGGCGACCGTCCGTAGGGTCACGATGGAGGGGGTCGGGTCGGCCTCGACGGAGTCGTAGTGATCGGCGAGCGTCGAGACCACCTCGTCGGCGAGGAGGGCGTGTTCGTGAAGATTCTTCGAACTACCGAGCAACCAGGAGTGGTAGTCCTGGGGGTCGACGTGGGCCGGAAGCGCGATGGTCCCCGCGAGGGGATGACAGGTGGCACTCTCGCCCGCCCGACGAACGAGCAGTTCCGGTGAGGCGCCGACGAACCGACGCCCGTCGGGCAGGGGGAGTGCGTAGATGGTGCAGGCGGGTTCGCGTACGCGCAACCGCTGGGCGACGGCCGCGGCGTCGATGGGTGCACTCGTCGCCCCGTGGACGGAGCGGGCGAGAACCACCTTCTGAACTTCCTTTCGCCGAAGTCGCTCCACCGCCACGGCGACGGCGTGCGCGTAGGTCTCTCCGGAGGGTCGATAGACCATCTCGGTGGCGAGTTGCACCTCCTGATCGGGAGCGTCGAGACCCTCTAGATGGGGGGCCCACTCCTCGTTGTCCGCAATCAACCAGGCTCCACTCTGGTCCACGATGATCAGGTACTCGGGAATCTCGAGCACGCCGGGGGCGGAGCGGTCAAAGGGGAGAGAGGCGAAGGCGGTGACCGTGTGGGGGCCCTCCCCGTCGAGTCGAGCTCCCCAGCCCTCTAGTTCGGTCCGGGCTTGGGCGACGTCGAGGACTCCGTGGGGCAGGGCAATCTGAGCGAGGCGACGACCGAAGCCCACCCGGAGAGAGTCCGGGGCTGAGACCAGCCAGCCGTGACGAGCGCCGAGGGATCGTAGAGCGCTGAGCGCGGGGGGACTAATGGGTTGGATTCTCACGAACCCTCCTTCGTGGCGATGATCTGCTGGCTGAGTCCCCCCATGACTCGGCGGTGGTTAACGGCGCAGAACCCCGCGTCCCGAAACAGTCGAAGAAGTTCGGGCCGGGGTGGTAAGTAGGCGGTCGAACGAGGGAGGTAGTCGTAAGCCTCACGATCCGACAGTAGGGACCCCACGAGGGGAACCGCTCGACGGAACCAGAGTCGAAAGCCCGTTTTCAGGAGTCCGGACTCCGGCTCGGCCACCTCGAGAAAACTTAGGCGACCGCCCGGGCGTACGACGCGTCCGATCTCGCGCAGCGTCGCGGCGAGGTCGGTGAAGTTCCTCAAGGCGTAGCCGCAGGTCACTCCGTCGAAGGCGAAGTCGGCGAAGGGCAGTTGGGAGGCGTCCGCCTGTACTCGACGAGACATCCCGTGTCCGGCCGCCAACATGCCGTAGGAGAGATCGACGGCGACGCTCCGGTGGCCCTCGCGTTCTAATTCGCGCACGAAGTCCCCGGTTCCCGCCGCGATATCCACCACGAGGGCTCCGGGGGCGAGATAGAGGTCGCGTACCGCGCGCCGACGCCAGCGAGCGTCCAGTCCGAAGGTCATGACCTTATTCACCATCTCGTATCGCGGGGCGATGGTGTCAAACATCTGGCGAACGGCGACGGTCTTGTCGTCTCCGGTGGGTAGGTCCCGCTTCACCATTGCGCAATCGCCGTCGCCGTGGCGACGAGGTCGTCGTGTTCGTCGCTCACCTCAACGCCCCACCAGGTTCGAAGGCGTTGGCCCCCGTCTTGGGCCCGGGTGAGGCTGACCCGAGCCTGCAGGGTGCTCGGTACACACACGGGGGAGAGAAAACGGACGTCGTCGTAACCAACCGCCAGTATCGACTCCGCATCCACGACTCGCGCGACGTCACTGATCCACGAAGGGACGAGTGAGAGAACGAAGAGTCCGTGCACGAGAGTCGCGCCGAAGGGACTCGCCTGCGCTCGCGCGGGATCGACGTGAATCCACTGCTCGTCACCACTGAGGCGGGCGAACTGGTCGACGTCACTTTGTTCAATCCGTCTCGGTTTTCCGGTCCCGAGTGGTCGTCCGACCCATTCGAGGTAATTCGTGCGTGACAGCTCTGTAACCACTGGGCCAAACCTCCTCAGTCAGCCTAGTTATCGCTCGAGGGACCTCGACGCGCCTACGTAGACTGTCACCCATGACTAAGGGACACGACGAACATCACCGCGATATCAGCGACGGCTGGATTCGGGCGGCCATCTTTGGAATCTCCGACGGCCTGGTCACGAACTCCTCCTTCATTCTCGGTTTCGCCGGGGCTAACCCGAGCCACAACGTGGTTCGTCTGGCCGGTGTGGCGGCGCTGATTGCCGGGGGCTTCTCCATGGGCAGCGGTGAGTACCTGTCGATGCGGGCACAAAAGGAGCTTCTGGAGTACGAAATCGAAGTGGAGCGCAAGGCGCTGTTGGAGAATCCCGAAGAGGAACTCGCCGAACTTCGCGCCATGTTCGAGGCGCGCGGCATCGAGACCGCTCTGGCCGGACGCCTCGCCGACGACCTCATGAGTGACCCGGAACTGGCCCTGCAGACCCACGCCCGCGAAGAACTGGGCGTCGACCCGTCGGCCACGGGTAACCCCTGGGCCGCCGCGGGATCGTCCCTCGTAGCCTTCGGCATCGGCGCGCTGGTGCCCCTGTTGCCCTGGCTCGTGTCGTCGAATGGGAACGAGGTCTGGTGGTCGGTCGGTATGGCCGCGGTCGGGTCGGCCGCGGTCGGTGGAGCGATTGGTAAGTTCACGCGCAAGGGCGTAGTGGCGTGGGCGTTACGTCAGGTCGTGGTGACCGGTCTCGCGGCCGTCGTGACCTTCGGCATTGGTCGACTCGTCGGCCACTAGGCGTAAAAGCGCAGGATCTGGTCCTCTCTCGCCACGCGAAAGCCGAAGTGCTCGTAGAGATTGGTCGCCTGATCGTGATCGGCGTCGACGAAGAGCATCGCGGCCGAGACTCCCTTAGAGCGCAACGTCGCTAATCCCTCCGAGAGGATGATTCGACCGAGCCCCCGGCGTTGGAACTTCGGGTCCACCGAAATGACGTAGATCTCCCCGGGGCGCTCCGGGTGCAGTTCGTGAACCTTCGTCCAGCACGACGCGGCGAGTTCGTCGTCGATCTCGAGAAGCACGAAGCCCGACGGGTCGAACCAGGGTTCGCGCGTCCGTGATTCGAGGTCGTGTTGAGTCCACTGGCCCTGTTCGGGGTGGTCGGGGAAGGCGGCGTTGTTGAGGGCCAACCACGCTTCGTCATCGAGGCCCGGGCGAAAGTGGCGCACGAGGGCGCCCTCGGGGACCTCGAGACGGGGCGCGGGCAGCGCCCGCGTCATCAACCTAATTGTCCGCATGGCGTGCGCGTGACCCGGGGAGTCGCGCAGCCACCAGTCAACGACCGGGTGGACGGCGAGTATTCCCTTGAGGAGATCTTCGTCCAAGCCCCCTCCACACATCTCGACGCACGGTACTTGGGTATCGGTGACGTGGGCGTAGCCGTGGAGCCCGGCGTCTTCTTTCAGCCAATGCTCACCCGGCCAGTCGTGGATAACTCCGCGTCGGCGGTTCTCGTCGAGGGCCTCACGCCCGATGGCCGCCTCGGTACGGTTGATGAGGTCGAGGACCGCCAGACGCCGCAGCGGACTCAGGTGTCGGGTAATCGTCCAGACGTCACTCATGCGCGAGCCCGCCGTGCGATGCGCTGCAGTCGGCGCAGAAGGGTGCCCACGGTACGTTCCGCGGCCACGAGTTCGGCGTAAACCTCAGAGTCGAGGGAAGGGTCGGGGCTCTCGACCAGTCGGCTCAGGCGCCGCGAGAGCTCCTCGAGACTCGAGGTAATGGTCGAGAGTTCACTCGCGGTCGTGGACATGGAGCTCCTTGTCGCGCCTCGGGCTCGGGCTGGGCCTAGCGTAATGGTCGTGAACACTCGCGAGAAGATGACCGACGACTCCCCAGTCGTGTGGGGACGACTCATTCTACGGGGCCCCGACGCCGCAACCTTCCTCGACGGTCAGTGGACTCAACGAGTTCCCGAGCGGGTGGGTGAGCGGGTGCCCGGGGCACTACTTCAGCCCGACGGAGTAGTGGTCTGCGCCCCGTGGGTGCAGAGGCTCGAGCCCGAGGTGATCGCACTCGACGTTCCCGAGGAGTCAGCCTCCGTGATGGAGGCTCGTCTGCGGCGCTTTCGCGTGCGAGTGCGAGTCGACTTCGAGTGGGGGGCGGTGGACGAAACGGAGTTCGCTACTCGGGGCGAACAAATCGAGCTCGGTGTTCCCGGAGCGAGCGAGTTCGCCCTGGGTTACGTCGCCCAGTCCTTCGGGACGAGTTTCGTGAGCGAGAGGGTCTCATTTACCAAGGGTTGCTTTACCGGACAAGAACTCGTAGGACGCCTCGACGCTCGGGGAGGGTCGGCGCCGTTTCGCCTGGCCCGTCTAACGACGGACTCTCTCGAAAGGCTGGAGACGATCGAAGAAGCCTGGACGAGCGAGGCCCAGCGACGATCACGCCTCACCAGTGTGGTCGTCGGAGCTCACCAGGTGCGAGCGTTGGCTCTCCTACACCGCAGCGCGGAGATCTCGGGAGACGGATGGGCGGGGGAGTGGCTGTAGGGGGTTCGCGTGATTATTGACGCGAGTGGGCTCGTCGTCGTCGCCTCGGGAGTTCTCGACGAACAAGAGGCCCTCCTCGCCGTCGGAATGGGAGCGAACGCGATCGCGATGGAGTTCGGTCCGACCCCGCGCCAAGTGTCGGTGGCTATCGCCCACGACATCGTTCGCCGCCTGCCACCCGGGGTCATCACTATCGGTAGCTTCGCCTCCGAGATGCCCCAGCGCATCGTGGAGGTCGTGAATACCCTGGGACTCTCGGCGGCCGATCTCGTCGGACCCATCGGTCTCTCGACGGTGCACTACGTGGCCGAGCGCGTGCGAACGGTTATTCGCACGCTCGAGAGCGCCTCGGACCTCTTTAGCTACCTGAACGATCCCACGATTGACCACTTTCGACTGCCCTCGAATGAGAACGACGCGGCTCTCGCGAACGCTCTGCCCATTGTCGCGGAGGCCGGACGGGAGTCTCCCCTCATCGTGTGCGCGCTCGACGAGTTCTCCGTCGCTCGGGTCGTCGGGGGATATCCCGTGTGGGGAGTCGACGCGGGATCTCGTTTTCGCCAGAGTGACGGGCGAATAGACGCGCTTCGACTCTCGCAGTTCGTACACCGGGCTCAGGGCGCCTACGCCGCCTCCCGAGTGGACCGCTACGGACGTGCGGAGGAGTCGGAGTTCTAGTCGCCGTGGTAGCGACGAAAGACGACTGACCCGTTGTGCCCGCCAAACCCGAAGGAGTTCGACAGGACCGTCTCGAGGTGAGCCGAGCGAGGAGCGTCGAGGACGACGTCGAGGGAGATGGCCGGGTCTAGTTCGGTCGTCCCGGCGGTCGGGGGAATGATTTGGCGCTGCAGGCTCAACACCGACACCACGCCCTCGAGGGCTCCGGCGGCTCCGAGAGAGTGACCCAGGTGACCCTTGATGGAGGTCACGGGCGGGGCGTGTTCTCCGAAGACGTGTCGAACGGCGATGGCCTCGGCGAGGTCGTTCAGGGGGGTGGAGGTCCCGTGAGCGTTGATGTGACTGATGTCGGCGGGACCCAGGTCGGCGTCGGCGAGGGCAATCTCCATACAGCGGATGGCCCCTCGACCGTCGGGGTCCGGGGCGGTGATGTGGTGGGCGTCGGCCGTGGAGGCCGCACCGATCACTTCGGCGAGAATCGTGGCCCCGCGCGCCTTCGCGTGCTCGAGCTCCTCGAAGATCAGCACTCCGGCTCCCTCACCCATGACGAATCCGTCCCGGTGTCGGTCGAAGGGGCGAGAGAAGTCGGAGTTGGACAGAGCGGTCATATTGCGAAAACCGGCTTCGGCGATTTCGACGAGTACCGCCTCGGCGCCACCCGCGACGGCCACCGTAGAGCGACCCGAAGCGACCAGACGGGCCGCGTTACCGATGGCGTGAGTTCCCGCCGCGCAGGCCGTCGTGACGGTCTCACAGGGTCCCCGGAGGCCGAATCGCATCGAGACCGCCGCGGTCGCGGCGTTCGGCATCATCATCGGGACCATGAAGGGCGAGACTCGACTAGGGCCCTTCTCGTTCAGCACTCGAACCTGTTCGAGAATCGTCTGGAGGCCCCCAATGCCCGTCGACACGACACAGCCGGCGTCTTCTAACGGTCCGACGAGTCCGGAGGAGGTCCAGGCCTCCTGCGCCGCGACGACCGCGAAGAGAGTGAACGGATCGAGTCGGCGGAGTTCTTTCGGACCCCCAATGTGGTCGGTGGAGAACTCTCCCACTCGCTTAGAGGCCGGAGCGTGCGATACCTGAAGAGCGTCCCAGAGGGCCTCTACTCCCACACCCGCGCAGGAGAGGGCCCCTACGCCCACGACGGCGACACGTCGACCCTGGAGGGGTCCCGACTCGGTAACTGCGACGCGCACTACAGCTTGGCGTAAATCAGCTCGAAGGCCTCACCCACGGTGCTGATGTCCTTCAACTCGTCTTCGCCGACTTCGATGTCGAAGGTCTCTTCGAGAGCCATGACGAGTTCTACGAGGTCGAGGCTGTCCGCACCCAGGTCGTCCGCGAAGGACGCCTCGAGGGTGACCTTGGACGGATCGACGGCGAGTACCTCGGCGGCGTTTTCGGTGAACTTAGCGAGGGCTTCGCTGCGGTCCATGGAGTTTCCCCTATCTGATTTGGTCGTGATGAAGTTTAGTGGGTGGTGTCTGGGCGGGGCGGATTAGAGCCCCATAGCCAGGCCCCCGTCGACGGCGAGGACCTGTCCGGTGATGTAACCGGCGTCGGGTGAAGCGAGGAAGTGGACGAGGGCGGCGACCTCCGCGGTGGTGCCGTGACGGCCCATGGGAATCAGTGAGGTCATCTGGTCCCCGAGGTCGGCGGTCATGTCGGTCTCGATAAAGCCCGGGGCGACCACGTTGAGGGTGATGCCCCGCGAGGCGACCTCGCGAGCGAGGGAGCGAGCGAGGCCCACCAGTCCGGCCTTGGCGGCCGCGTAGTTCGCCTGGCCCGGTACGCCGTAGAAGGGACTGATCGAGGAGATCATGACGATACGACCGACACGTTGGCGGACCATAGAAGCAAGGGCGGCCCGGGCGCAGTAGAACGCTCCGTCGAGGTTCGTGGAGAGAACGTCGCGCCACTGCTCGTCACTCATCCGAAGGGTCAGTCCATCCCGGGTGATGCCGGCGTTAATCACGAGTACGCCGAGTGGTCCGTGAGCGGCGACGGCGTCCTTCATGGCGAGAGTGACGGCCGCCGAATCGCTGACGTCGACCGCGACCCCCGAGACGCACCCTTCCGGGGCGGAACCGGAACGAGACCAACCGGTGACGAGATCTCCACCGTCGATGAAGCGTCGGGCAATCTCCGCGCCAATTCCCCGACTGGCTCCGGTCACGATGACGTGTCGACTCACGGGGCTACCTCATTCATCTCGTCCAACCCCACCGGATTCCACTGAACGTCGAAGGAGCGAATGCGCTTCGTGAGTCCAGTCAAGATTCCCGACGGAGCGGCCTCGAAACTTCGACGCACCGAGTCGGGCAGGGCGCGAGTGGCGCTCAAGAACTCCACGGGAGAGGTCAACTGGGCGGAGAGTAACGCCCGCCACTGTGCTCCACCTCCCCGGGCTAGTCCGTCGACGTTGGCGATGACCACGTGCTCGGTCTCTTCGAACTCCACCCGGGCGAGGGCGTCGTCGAGACCCGGCTGGGCGGGCAGCATCAGGGGACAGTGGAACGCTCCCCCCACGGCCAATAGCGTGGCTCGACGAAACCCGAGTTCACGCGAGTCCGCCACGAGAGCCTCGAGCGCGAAGCGGGTGCCGGAGGCCACGATCTGGCCCTCCCCGTTGACGTTGGCCACCCAGACGTCGTGCAGGGACTCCAGGCGCACACGAGCGTCGTGGTCTCCTCCCATCAGGGCCACCATCGCACCCTCGGTCAGTGCGGCCGCGTTGACCATGGCCCGACCCCGGGCGCCGATGAGGGTTGCGCCGTCATCGAGGCTGATAACCCCGGCGGCGACGAGTGCGGAGAACTCACCGAGGGAGTGACCGAGAAGGTAGCGGGGGCGCACACCGCGGTCGAGCAGTTCACGGTAACTGACTTGGGACAGTGCGAAGGTCGCCAACTGGGCGCGGTCGGTGCGCACGAGTTCCTCGTCGCTGGCGTGGAGGAGCAGAAAATCAACGTCCTCGCCCGTCACTTCCGAGATACGTTCCACTACGGACCAGTGGGGCGACGTGCGCCAGGCGCGGCCCGCACCACCGGCTAGAGAACCCTGCCCGGGAAACAGTGCGACCGCGTCGTCGCACCACGCAGCGTGGACAGTCATATCGCTACGCTAACAAAGTTCGAGCAGTACGCGGGACCCGACTGAGTGTCATCGTGCCTGATGGCAACGTGTGTCGATACGTCCGAGAGGACGAGACAAGCCCTCATCAGTAGTTACCCCCGGGTAGTCATTGGTGACCCCGGTGGTGGGGCGAGAGGGGGGGATCGTGTTACCGACTGGTAGACGAGAGGGGACCCAGGGGACTTTCGAGTCACGGAGAGGAGTGTCGCGACGTGACCGCTTGGTCCGGGAGCGTCGACGACCTCGCACAGTGCGCGGAAACGTGGAGGAGATGACCTGTGGCCAGTGGTGCCCAGAGTGGGACTCGAACCCACACACCCTCTCGAGTAGAAGCTTTTGAGGCTTCCGCGTCTGCCATTTCGCCATCTGGGCGGCTGAGGAAGGCTACCAGCAAACCTCTACGATGAGCCGATGCGGGTCACGGTGAGATACGGACGAACCCGACTCTCCCACGTGGTCAGCGCCTCCTCGGGGCGTCACGACGAACGAGGACACCTCTTCGTCGGAGTCGATCACGACGGGGTCATCGGGTGGGGCGAGATCTAGCCCCCACCCACCCCTATAAACGGAGATGCCGGGGAACAAGAGGTACACGCCCCCCACCTCGAGGAAGTCGTAGAGCGGTTTTTGCGCTTGTGCGAAACACTCGGGGAGGTCCCGACCCCCGGTCGCTTGGGCGCGGGTTCCTCGGGTCGCCCGAGTGATCGCTTCGCCACGAGCGGTCTCGAACTCGCCCTCCTCGACTGGCATTTGCGCCGCAGCGATCTCTCTCTTCACGACCGATTCCCCGCCCGCTTCGCGCCGGCTCAGATCCGGAGCGCCCCCGACGAGTGGGCGCGAGCCACCGAGACTCCCGAACGCTGGAGAGTGAAGGTAGGCGGGCCCGCGCGAACGACCGCGTGGTGGGCCTCGCTCGCCGAACGGGGCGGGGACGTCCTCTTGGACTTCAACGCGGGGGCTCAGAGTCCCGAGGAGGTTCTAGACGCCCTCGCCGAAGCCCAACAGTGGTCCCGAGTAGTCGCGATCGAACAACCCTTCGCGGTCGGAAACCTCGCGGCGGTCGCCCAGCTCGCTTCCCGGCTCGACGTCGCCCTCAGCCTCGACGAGGGGGTGCGCACCACGAAGGACGTGGATCTCGCGGCCCGACACGGCGTGACCTTGCTGTGCGTGAAGGCCGGGCGCGTCGGGGGTTGGTCGAAAGTCGAGATGATGGCGGCGCGAGCGAAGGAGAGGGGAGTCGAGGTTTACCTGGGGGGATTTTTCGACACCTCCCTCGGGCGAGCCGTCACGAGAGTCGCGGCGTCGAACCTCACCCACGTACCGAGCGACGTCGGTGAGGTGTCTTTTTCTTCGGCGAGTCTCGTCGAGGAGTTCCCCGGGGGAGTTGGGTGGCGTCCGCGGACGAACCTGACGGTCATTTTCGACCGCACCGATGGGGAGTCTTAGACTTCGACCAGTGGCCAAGTCATCCTCTCGACACCTCCAGGGCGTGCAACGTAGGCTCGAAGCGGCCCGGGAGAGTCAGCGGGTACTCGAAGAGCAAGTCCAGACCTGGAACGAAGCGCTCGACGACATGAGAATTCGAACGTTGGTCTCGGAGACCCCCCAACTTCAGGCAGACTATAACGAGTTGTCCAAGCACGTCGTCGCGGCGAGGGCCGAGCTGCAGCGTCGCAGCGCCGAGGTGAGCAGCCTCGTGCGCGAGCGCGACGAGTTGCTGCGAGAGTGGGTACCGAAGGATGAACATGGATAAGCGGGTGGTTATCGCCGACGACGAGTCGATCATTCGACTCGACTTGAAGGAGATCCTCGAAGACGACGGGTACGTCGTGGTGGGAGAGGCCGCCGCGGGTGACGACGCCCTGAGTCTCATCAGAGATCTCGAGCCGGACCTCGCACTCCTCGACGTCAAGATGCCCGGTCTGGACGGCATCGAAGTCGCTCGTCAGGTGCAGGGAGGCTCGACGCGAGTCGTTCTCCTGACGGCTTTCTCGCAGCGATCGCTCATCGAGTCGGCTCGTGACGCCGGCGTCGTGGCGTACTTAGTGAAGCCCTTTCGTTCCTCGGAGATACTGCCCAAGCTCGCCTCCATCATGAATCCCGCGGCCAACGCCGATACGGCCGAGGTGCCCACCGTCGACGACAAGATCGAAACCCGAGAGATTGTGCAGATGGCCAAGGAGCGACTGATGCACGAGCGCGGTCTCGATGAGCCCGCCGCCTTCGAGCTCATCCAGCAGTCGGCGATGAAGGCGCGCACTCGGATGCGCGACGTCGCTCAAACGATTCTGCGCGGTGAGTTTGTCGGCTGAGATCTCGAGCGAGCAGCCCCTGGTCCTGCTCGACGGGATGTCCCTCGCTTTCCGGGCGTTCTTCGCCCTCTCGCCGGATATCGCGACCTCGGGGGGTCTGCAGACCAACGCTCTGCACGGCTTCGCGTCGATGCTCTTGAGTCTGGTCAAGTCCCAGCGTCCCCGGGCCCTCGCCGTCGCCTTCGACCTACCGGGGGGGACCTTTCGCGACGAGATGACGGAGGACTACAAGGGTGGCCGTGCGGCGACTCCCCCCGAGATCGAACACCAGTTCGACCTGATCGCGGGTTTGTGCGGAGCTCTCAATATCCCGGTGGTGGGAGTGGAGCGTTTCGAGGCCGACGACGTTCTCGCCACGTTGTCGGCGATGGGCCGAGACGAGGGCTGGCCGGTCGTGGTCGTGACGGGCGACCGGGACTCTTTTCAACTCGTCGAGGACCCGCTCGTACGAGTTCTCTACAACAAGCGCGGGGTGTCGGACTACGACCTCTACGACGAGGCCGGAATCGTGGAGCGCTGCGGTATCGAGCCGGCGCGCTATCCGATGTTCGCCGCACTACGGGGGGACAGTTCGGACAACTTGCCGGGGGTGCCCGGGGTGGGAGAGAAGACGGCGGCGAAACTCTTCGCCACCTACCGGGACCTCGACGATCTCTACCAGCACCTGGACGATCTGACACCGAAGTTGCGCGAGAACCTGGCCGAGTACGAGAACCGGGCGCGTCAGAACGAACGGGTGATGCGCCTCGTGCGAGACGTCCCGCTCTCGGTCAACCTCGACGAACTGGTACTCGGGGGATGGCGCAACGATGAGGTGGCGGCCTTCTTTGATCGCTACGAGATGCAGGCCATGCGCCGGCGCTACGAGACGGTCCTTCGAGAGGGCCTCTTTGGATCGTCGGTCGATGCGGTGCCCGCCCCGTCCCTCGTCGTGGCGGCCCCGAGTGCGCCCACCCTCGCGGCGGCCCCACTGGCCGACCTCGGTGACGGGGAGTGGTTTCTCGTCGCCGCGAACGGAGAGATTGCGGCGGTGGAGGTCGCGTCATCTCGCTGGGCAATCGCCGCCGAGTCCGAGGTGCTAGCCCACCTCGGCGCTCGACCTCTCTCGGGACACGGCGTAAAAGGCGTGTACCGGCGCGCTCTGGAGTCGGGCTACGAACTCGGTCCCGTCGTTGACGATCTCGAACTCGCGGGCTTTCTCCTTGATTCGACCTCGGGTCGCTACGAGGTGGACGATCTGGCCCTGCGCTACCTCGGAGAGGTCAGCCAACCCCCCACTCTTTTCTCCGGCGAAGAGTCCCTCCTCGCGGGACTCCTTGATCGGGCCTGGCGACTTCGTACCGTGCTGAGCGACCTACTCGCCCAGTGGGAGCTCGGACGGGTCTACCGCGAGGTGGAGTTACCCCTCGTTCGGGTGCTCGCGCGCATGGAGGTCCTCGGTATCGCGGTCGACCGCGAGATGCTCTCGCGCATCGCCCGGGAGTTCTCCGAGGAGGCTCGACAGTTAGAGGGCGCGATTCAAGAGTTCGCGGGTCACGACTTTCGGGTGAACTCTCCCCAGCAGCTCCAGGTCGTCCTCTACGACGAACTCGGCCTCGCTCGCGGAAAGAAGACGAAGACCGGTTACTCAACTGACGCCGGGACCCTCGAGGGCCTGCGGGACCAGCACCCCATCGTGGACGCACTTTTGCGCTACCGGGAGGTGGAGAAACTCCGGAGTACCTACGGCACACCGCTCATCGACGCGATCGGGTCCGACGGTCGAATTCACGCGCAGTTTCACCAAACGGTCGCGCGCACCGGCCGACTCAGCTCGGAGAATCCGAATCTGCACAACATTCCGGTGCGCACCGCGGAGGGGCGCCGACTCCGTTACGCCTTCGTCCCCCACCCGGGCTGGGAGTTCTGCGTCGCGGACTACAACCAGATTGAGTTGAGGATTCTCGCCCACTTGGCCCAAGACGAGGGACTACTCGGGGCCTTCGCCTCGGGGGTGGATGTTCACCGCGCCATCGCCTCAAGGGTCTTTCACGTCCCCGAGACGGAGGTCGCCCACGAGCAGCGCGAACGGGCCAAAGCGGTGAGTTACGGACTGGCCTACGGGATGGAGGCCTTCGGGCTCTCTCAGCGCCTTCGGATACCGGTCAACGAGGCCCGCGCGATTATCGACCAGTACTTCGAGGGCTTCCCCCGGCTGCGCGCGTACGTGGATCAGACCCTCTCGGAGATTCGAGTCAGCGGGGTTTCTCGCACGGAGTTTGGTCGCATCCGGCCGTTTCCCGATCTTCTCACCGCGTCGGGACCCGCGCGCGCGGCCGCCGAGCGACAGGCGGTGAACGCGGGAATCCAGGGTCTGGCGGCCGATATCTTCAAGTCGGCCCTCGTACGCCTGGACCAGGGCCTGGGCGAGGCGGCGCTCGCGGCCCGCCTCGTTCTTCAAGTCCACGACGAAGTCATCGTCGAGGCTCCTTTTGAGGAGCGCTCCGTGGTCGAAGAGGTCGTCCGGGAGGCACTGCTCGGGGCCGTGAGCCTACGAGTACCCCTGGAGATCTCTCTCGGCTGGGGGCCCTCGTGGGCCGAGGCGAAGGGCTAAATTCTCGGCTCGCCGGCCCCACTGCTACGATTGCTCTCTGGCCCGACACCGGAGGGCCGGTCGTGTCGTCGAGTCAGGTCCCGGTGTGGCCATTGAAAGTAGTCACTGTGTCGGAGACGTCCAGCCTCCTGTCGTCGGTGCCCATGGGCAGCTTCGACGCCGAAGGGAACTACATCCCTCGCACGGTCACCGAAGACAACCTCGTCGGGACCGACCTCAATGATCTCGTAGGTACCTCCGTTCTGGAGTTCGAAGACGGGGACCTCGTGAGCGGCATCGTCGTGAAGATTGATCACGACGAAGTTCTGCTCGACATTGGTTTTAAGTCCGAAGGAGTTATTCCCGCGCGCGAGCTGTCGATTCGCAACGACGTGGACCCCGCCGAAATCGTCTCGATGGGCGAGCGCGTCGAGTGCCTCGTTCTCCAGAAGGAGGACAAGGAGGGTCGCCTCGTTCTGTCGAAGAAGCGCGCCCAGTACGAGAAGGCCTGGGCCACGATCGAAGAGTTGAAGAACCGTGACGAGGTCGTCAAGGGTGTCGTCATCGAGGTCGTCAAGGGTGGACTTATTGTCGACATCGGTCTGCGCGGATTCTTGCCGGCGTCCCTCGTCGAACTGCGTCGTGTTCGTGAACTGCAGCCCTACATCGGTAAGACGGTGGAGGCGAAGATCATTGAACTCGACCGGAACCGCAACAACGTCGTCCTGTCGCGTCGTGCCTGGCTCGAAGAGACCCAGAAAGAGCAGCGCGGCGACTTCCTCAACAACCTCAAGCCCGGCGAACGCCGTCACGGAGTCATCTCCTCGGTGGTCAACTTCGGTGCCTTCGTGGACCTGGGCGGGATGGACGGCCTCATCCACGTCTCGGAACTCTCCTGGAAGCACATCGACCACCCCTCGCAGGTGGTGCAGGTGGGCCAGGAAGTAGACGTGGAGGTCCTCGACGTCGACTTCTCGAAGGAGCGCATCTCCCTCTCGCTGAAGGCCACTCAGTCCGACCCGTGGCAGGTCTTCGCCGACTCGCACGCCGTGGACCAACTGGTCTACGGTCGTGTCACGAAGCTCGTCCCCTTCGGAGCTTTCGTCCAGGTGGGCGACGGCATCGAAGGACTGGTGCACATCTCGGAGATGGCTTCGCACCACGTCGAGGCACCGGAGCAGGTCGTCCAGGCGGGCGAGGAACTCTGGGTCAAGATCATCGAGCTCGACACGGCCCGTCGCCGTATCTCGCTCTCGATCAAGCAGGCCGCCGACGGTGGCGAGGTGTCCGCGGAGTACCGTGAGGCCTTCGGATCTCACGCCTACGACGCCGAGGGTAACTACATCGGAAACTTCGACTACGGCGACTTCACGCCGGAGACCGAGGCGCAGGCGGCGTGGGCCGAGTACGCCACCGAGGCCCAAAAATCTCCGGACGAAGCGTCCGAGGAGGAGCCCGTCTCGCAGGAACCCGCCGTGTCGGAAGAACCTGCTCTGTCGGAGGAGCCCGAAGCCTGAGCTGTCCCGTTGTACGTCGCGAACCCCCGTCCTTACGAGGACGGGGGTTCGCTGTTTCAGGGGGTCGTTAGCCTGGGGGGATGAGACGAATCGGAATCGGTGGGGGAATCGGCTCGGGTAAGTCGACGCTCGAAGCGATGATTCGTCAAAGTGGGTTGCCGGTTCTCGACGCCGACGCGGTAGTGCGAGACCTCCTCGAACCGGGCTCACCGCTCCTCGCGGTCGTCGTGGACGCTTTCGGCGCAGCGGTACTCACCCCGTCGGGTGTCTACGATCGCCAATTCGTCGCCCGGGTGATCTTCTCCGACGAGTCGGCGCGACGGCGCCTGAACTCGATAATTCACCCCGCCGTGGGACGTCGTCTGCGAGAGTTCCTCGACGAACAAGACCCCGACGCGACGGCAGCCTTCGTGGCCATACCGCTCATGCGTCCCGAGCACCGAGTGCAGCTCGCCCTCGACGAGGTCTGGGTCCTCGAGGTCTCGCCCGACGAAGCGCTGCGTCGTCTGGTCGCGGGGCGCGGTATGAGTGAGGAAGACGCTCGAGCTCGCCTGCGGGCCCAGCTCGACAACGAGGCTCGCCGCGCACTGTCCGACGTGGTCCTCGATAACTCGGGCACCCCCGAGCACCTACGGGCCCAGCTCGAGGAACTATTAGGCAGGGGAGTCTGACGGTGACCGAGTTCCGCGTAGAGTCCCCGTTTCAACCCTCCGGTGATCAACCGCGCGCCATCGCCACCCTGGCCAACGGGGTTGAGGACGGTCTACGCTTTCAGACCCTCGAGGGAATCACCGGGTCGGGTAAGACGGCCACCATCGCCTGGCTGATTGAACGGGTCCAGCGCCCGACTCTGATTATCGAGCCGAACAAGTCACTCGCCGCTCAGCTGGCGTCGGAGTTGCGCGAGATGCTCCCGAATAACCGCGTGGAGTTCTTCGTCTCCTACTACGACTACTACCAACCCGAGGCCTACATTCCCCGGACCGATACCTACATTGAGAAGGATTCGGCGATCAACGAGGAGATCGACCGACTGCGTCACGCGGCCACTTCCTCGCTCTTGACTCGTCGTGACTCGGTCGTCGTGGCCTCGGTCTCGTGTATCTACGGATTGGGTTCGCCCCTCGAGTACCGCGACCGGATGGTGCGCCTGGAGGTCGGAGCACGACTCGAGCAGCGCGCCCTGCTCCGTCGACTAGTGGAGATGCAGTACTCGCGCAACGACTTAGTCATCGAACGGGGAAATTTTCGGGTGAAGGGTGACACCCTGGAGATCCAACCGGCCTACACGTCCGAAGCGTTGCGGGTCTCCTTTTTCGGTGACGAAGTGGAGTCGATCGAGTTCTTTAACCCCCTGACCCAGGAACGCCGAGGCCGAGTCGACGACGTCACCCTCTTTGCGGCCTCGCACTACGCCACCAGTGCGGAGACTCTCCAGCGAGCGATTCGCACGATCGAGGTGGAGTTGGGCGAACAACTCAACCGATTCGAGGCGGAGGGCAAACTTCTAGAAGCGCAGCGACTGCGCTCACGCACCGAACACGACCTCGAGATGCTCGAGCAAACGGGAATCTGCTCCGGTATTGAGAACTACTCCGCCCACCTGGACGGACGCTCGCGCGGAGAACGTCCCTACACCCTCCTCGACTACTTCCCGAGCGACTTTCTCGTGGTGGTCGACGAGTCCCACGTCGCCATACCCCAGATTCGGGGTCAGTACGCCGGGGACCGTTCCCGCAAGGAGACCCTGGTCGAGCACGGGTTTCGCCTCCCGAGCGCCCTCGATAACCGACCGCTGAGCGCCGACGAGTTCTGGAACCTGGTTCCCCAGGCGGTCTTCGTCTCGGCGACCCCGGGCCCCTTCGAGGCAGAACACGCCGACCAGGTCGCCGAGCAGGTCATTCGCCCGACCGGACTCTTAGACCCGGTTCTGCGGGTGGTGCCCACGAGGAACCAAATCGACGACCTACGCGAACGCCTCGGTGAGGTGGTCGCTCGAGGGGACCGGGCCCTCGTGACGACGTTAACGAAACGGATGGCCGAAGATCTCACTAACTACCTGGTGAAGTCCGGTCTGAAGGTGCAGTACCTGCACAGCGACATCGACACCATCCAGCGCATCGAGATTCTTCGTTCTCTCCGCCTCGGCGAGTTCGACATCCTCGTCGGTATCAACCTCCTGCGCGAGGGCCTCGACCTGCCGGAGGTCTCCCTCGTCGCGATTCTCGACGCGGACAAGGAGGGCTTCTTGCGTTCGCGCTCGGCCCTCATCCAGACCATCGGTCGCGCCGCTCGAAACGCCCGGGGGGAGGCGATTCTCTACGGCGACTCCATTACCGACTCGATGCGCGAGGCCATCACCACCACCGAGCGACGTCGCCAGATGCAGATTGCCTACAACGAGGAACACGGCATCACCCCGACCACGGTCACGAAGAACGTCGCCGACATCCTGAACCGCCTACGCTCGGAGACCGCCTCAGCGCCGGTGGTGCAGGCGACCCCGATGTTCGCCGACGACTTGGAACGTGAAATGGCCCGGGTCGAGGAGGCGATGTTGGAGGCCGCGCGAGAGCTGCGCTTCGAAGAAGCGGCCGCTCTGCGCGACTATCTACACACTCTGCACGCCCAGGGTCTCGACGCGCGCGATATCGTGGAGATTGAGGTTCCGACCTAATGGGTAGATTTCTCGAGTGACTTCGTCGATACGTATCCAGGGCGCCAGAGTCCACAACCTCAAGAATCTGAACCTCGAGATTCCTCGCGACCAGTTGGTGGTCTTCACCGGCCTTTCGGGGTCCGGCAAGTCCTCACTGGCCTTCGACACCATCTACGCCGAGGGTCAACGGCGCTACGTCGAGAGTCTGTCGGCCTACGCCCGCCAGTTCCTCGGTCAGATGGACAAGCCCGATGTCGACTTCATCGAGGGGTTATCCCCGGCCATCTCCATCGACCAGAAGACCGCGTCTCGCAATCCCCGCTCCACCGTCGGCACCATCACCGAGGTCTACGACTACCTACGCCTACTGTTCGCCCGGATTGGGGTGCCCCACTGTCCCACCTGCGGACGACTGGTCAGTCGTCAGACCCCCCAGCAGATCGTCGACCAAATACTTTCCACGCCCGACGCCGGCCGATTCATGATCATGGCGACGGTGGTCGAGGGGCGAAAGGGGGAGTACTCCAGTCTCCTCGACGAGTTGGCGGGACAGGGATTTTCTCGAGTCCGCGTCGACGGCACCATCCACGAACTCGCGGACCGGGCGGATCTCACTCTGGCGCGCTACGAGCAGCACACCATCGAGGTGGTGGTGGACCGTTTGAGCTCCACGAGCGCCGATCGCCAGCGCCTGACCGAAGCGGTGGAGACAGCCCTGCGGCTGACGAAGGGAACGGTCTCGATCTGGTGGGTCGACAGTGAGGTCCGCGAACAGTTCTCCGAAAAGATGGCGTGCGTCCACTGCGGAGTGAGTTTCACGGAGCTGGCCCCCCGCGACTTCTCCTTCAACTCGCCCTACGGAGCGTGCGCCACCTGCAGCGGACTCGGCACCCGTTTCGAGGTGGACCCCGATCTCGTAGTTCCCGACCCCACGTTGTCACTCGCCGAGGGGGCGCTCGCCCCCTGGGGTGGGGCGCGGTATAAGTACTTCGAACGCTTGATCGAGGGAGTGGCCGACCTCGGAGGCTTCGACATCCAGACGCCCTGGAAGAAGTTGCGGGCGAAGGACCGAAAACTGGTGCTGTACGGAGTGGACAATAAGAGCGTGCCGATCAAGTTCCGGAATCGCTACGGACGCACGAAGTCCTACGAGACTACTTACAACGGCATCGTCGAGTGGTTGGATCGCAAGCGCAACGACGCCGACGGGGAGTGGTCGCGCGAACAGGCCGAGCAGTTCATGCGCGAGGTCGAGTGCACGGCCTGCGCCGGACGGCGCTTAAAGCCCGAGATCCTCGCCGTCCAGATTCAGGACCACAACATCGCCAGCGTGTCCGACCTGCCCATCGACGAGGCGGTGTCGTTCTTCTCCGATCTTCAGTTGAGTGAACGTGACGCGACCATCGCCCGACAGGTCGTGAAGGAGATTCTCGCCCGACTGCAGTTCTTGATGGACGTGGGCCTCGACTACCTCACCTTGTCGAGAGCGTCGGCGACTCTCTCGGGCGGAGAGGCTCAGCGCATTCGTCTCGCCAGTCAGATCGGTAGCTATCTCGTGGGAGTGCTCTACGTTCTCGACGAACCCTCGATCGGACTACACCAACGGGATAATCGACGTTTGATCAGCACCCTCGAACGTCTCCGCGATCTCGGTAACTCGGTCATCGTGGTCGAGCACGACGAGGAGACCATTCGTTTGGCCGACTTCGTCGTCGACATTGGCCCGGGGGCCGGAGAACACGGTGGTCAGGTGGTCCACGCCGGAACGGTGGAGGAACTTCTCGCCAATCCCGACTCGCTCACGGGTCAGTACCTCTCGGGCAAGCGTCAGATCGCCGTGCCGGCGACCCGGCGTGTGCCCCAGGGCGAGGTGCTGAAGGTGGTCGGAGCGAAGGCTAACAATCTCCAAAACCTCACCGTCTCTTTTCCCCTCGGGGTCTTCGTGGCGGTGACCGGAGTCTCGGGTTCGGGTAAGTCGACACTGGTGAACGGAATTCTCCTCGCCCACCTCGAGCGCGAGATCAACCGGGCGAAGACCACCCCGGCGGCCCACACCCGAATCGAGGGTGTGAAGCTCCTGGACAAGGTGGTCGCCGTCGACCAACAACCCATCGGACGGACCCCTCGTTCTAATCCGGCGACGTACACCGGAGTCTTCGACAAGGTGCGCAAACTCTTCGCCGAAGTTCCCGAAGCGAAAACGCGGGGATACCAACAGGGACGTTTCTCCTTTAACGTCAAGGGCGGTCGGTGCGAAGCCTGCGCCGGTGACGGGACGATCAAAATCGAGATGCACTTCTTGCCCGACGTCTACGTCAACTGTGAAGCCTGCGACGGTGCTCGCTACAACCGCGAGACGCTGGAGATTCGCTACCGGGAGCGCTCCATCGCCGACGTCCTCGATATGCCGATCGCCGAGGGGCTGGAGTTCTTCGCTCGCCAGCCCTCGATCGCGCGTCACCTCCAGGCCCTGGTCGACGTCGGGCTCGGTTACGTACGACTCGGCCAACCGGCTCCGACCCTCTCGGGAGGTGAAGCCCAGCGGGTGAAGTTGGCGACCGAACTGGCCCGACGCCCGACCGGGCACACCCTCTACGTCCTCGACGAGCCCACGACGGGTCTGCACTTCGAGGACGTCCACCGGCTCCTCAGCGTTCTGCACCGTTTAGTGGACCAGGGCAACACCGTCGTGACGATTGAGCACAACCTCGACGTGATTAAGACCGCCGACTGGATCGTGGACCTCGGACCGGAGGGGGGTCGGCGCGGGGGACTCCTCGTGGGAGAGGGCGTCCCCGAACACGTGGCCACCCTGGAGACCGCGACGGGCACCGTCCTGCGAGAGGTGCTGGAGCACGCGGGCAGGATCTAGGTGCTCACCAAGCCGACCGATATTCCGGCCACTCCCGGCTGCTACCTCTACCGTAACGACGCCGGTGACGTGGTCTACGTCGGTAAGGCCAAGTCACTGAAGGCCCGACTGTCCAACTACTTTCAGCGCCCCGAGGTCCTCGACCAAAAGACTCGGGCCCTGATGGAGGAGGCGACTCACCTCGAGTGGATTGTCGTGAAGACCGAGGCCGACGCCTTGCTCTTGGAGAACGACCTCATCAAGTCGTACCAGCCGCGCTACAACCTGCGCCTGAAGGACGACAAGAGCTACCCCTACGTGGCCCTCGACCAGCGCAGCCTCTTCCCCGTGGCGTACCTCACCCGAGCTCGCCACGTGAAGGGGGTCAAGTACTTCGGGCCCTACATCGAGGTGCGACCGGTGCGCACCATGATCGACGAGTTACTTCAGACCTTTCCCCTACGCTCGTGCTCGACGTCCAAGTTCGAACTGCACCAACGGCTTCAGCGTCCCTGCCTGCTCTACGACATCAAGAAGTGTTCGGGGCCCTGCATCGGCGCCATCGAGGAGGAGGAGTACAAGTCCCTGGTCGATCACTGGGCTCGATTCTTCGACGGTGATGTGAAGCCGCTGCGGGGAATACTGACCGAGCAGATGACGACCTCGGCCGGACTTCGTCACTACGAGGCCGCCGCGAAGTACCGCGACGCCCTGGGGGCACTCGAGCGAGCCGCGTCCGCCCAGCACGTGGTGCTCGCCGAGACGGAGAATCTCGACGTGGTCGCGGTGGCGACCCACCAGTCGCGGGCCGTCACGGTTCGGTTCCGGGTGCGCCACGGTCGCATCATCGGGCGAAGCGTCCACTACGTCGACCGATCGATGGACGAGGACGAGGCGCAGATCCTCGAGGCCGTTATCTCCGAACTCTTCACCGACTCCGCGGATATTCCCGCGCTCGTAGTGGTCTCGGCGGAGGCGGCCCGTTCGGACTGGGTCGCTGATACCCTCAGCCAGCGCCGGGGACGACGGGTGACCGTGTTCGCTCCGGCGAGAGGACAGCGCCGACGGGTCTTAGAGACCGCCGAGCACGACGCGCGCTCTCTCATCGAACGCGACACCGTGCGGCGCGAAGCGGACCACAACGTGCGTTCTCGAGCGCTACGCGAGTTGGCCGACGCTCTCCAACTACCCGCTCCGCCGTACCGCATGGAGTGCTTCGACATGAGCCACCTCCAGGGCACCAACTACGTCGGCTCCATGGTGGTCTTCGAGGATGGACTTCCGGCGAAGGACCAGTACCGGCACTTCAACATCAAGGAGATTCTCGGTAACGACGACGCCGGGGCAATGGCCGAAGTGGTGCGCCGGCGCCTGGTGCGCTGGCGCGACGACCAGAGTGGGCGATTTCGCCCCTCCAACCTCGTCATCATCGACGGTGGACTTCCCCAACTCGGGGCGGTCCTGCGTATCGCCGAGGAACTCGGCATGACCTCCATCGAGTTCGTCGCCCTGGCTAAGCGCGAGGAACTGCTCTATCGCCCGGGACGAGAGGATCCGGTGTACCTCGAGCGCGGCTCAGAGGCTCTCTACCTGGTCCAGCGTATTCGCGACGAGGCCCACCGCTTCGCCATTACCTTTCACCGTTCGAAGCGGGGTCGTTCGATGGTCCACTCCCTGCTCGATGGGGTAGAGGGCCTCGGTCCTAAACGCCGGGACCGACTTCTCGAGGTTTTCGGATCGGTCTCGGTCATTCGCTCGGCCAGTCTGGAGGAGTTACGGGCCCTCAGTTGGCTTCCCGAGGAGGTTGCTCAGAACATCTACGATGCCTTGAGGGCTCCGGGTCGACCGGTGCTGAAGCGAGGACGCGACGATGACTGACGTGCTGCTGGTAACCGGGATGTCCGGCGCGGGCCGCTCCACGGTGTCGGCCGCCCTCGACGATCTCGGCTGGTTCGTGATCGACAACCTGCCCATCGAGGTTCTCGTGCGAGTGGGGGAGTTGGCGAGCGCCACCGAGAACGAGTCTCGGGGAGTCGCCTTCATCGTCGGGCGCTCCGGCCAACACCATCCCGAAGCTCTCCTCGAGGCGCGCCGGGAACTGGAACAACTCCAGCCCGGGGTCAAGCTGCTCTTTCTCGATGCGCCCGACGACGTCCTGATTCACCGTTACGAGGGGACCCGGCGCCGCCACCCCTTCCCCGGGGCCACCCTGGCCGACTCCATCGGCGCCGAACGAAGAGTGCTGACTCCCTTGAGGGAGGCGGCCGACATCTTGATCGACACCGGAGCGACGAACACTAACCAGTTACGGACCCGGATTCTGGAGAACTTCGGGACCCTCGGGCGCGCGCCGCTACGCGTCTCGGTTATGAGTTTCGGCTACTCCCACGGACTACCGCGTGACGTCGACCTGGTCTTCGACGCTCGTTTTTTACCCAATCCCCACTGGGTTCCCGAACTCCAACCCCTCACCGGGCTGGATAAGCCCGTCGCCGACTACGTTCTCTCCCACGAGCAGGCCCAACACTTCGTCAACGATCTCGTGTCGATGTTGGAGTGGCAGATTCCGGCCTTCGCCGAAGAGGGTAAGTCCTACCTCACCATCGCGGTGGGTTGCACCGGGGGTAAGCACCGATCGGTCGCCATCGCCGAGGAACTACGCCGGCGTCTCGGTCTCGATAACGAGCCGTTCCACCGCGACGTCAACCGCTGACGCGACGCGTCGGCCCGATGTGCCAGAATTGACCCGGTGCGGCCGACGGCGCCCGCTCCGAAACCCCCCAGCACACTTGAGGAGACACTTGTGAGTATTCGTGTGGCCATTAACGGATTCGGACGCATTGGACGAGGCTTTCTGCGCGCGTCGTTGTCGAACCCCGCGATTGAAGTCGTGGCGGTGAACGACCTCACTTCGCCCCAGACCAACGCCCACCTGCTGAAGTACGACTCCACGCAGGGTCGACTCGGCGTAGATGTTGAGGTCACCGAGGATGGTCTGAACGTGGGGGGACACCACATTCGCGTGGTCGCCGAGCGCGACCCCAAGGACCTCCCGTGGGCGGACATGAACGTCGACGTCGTGATCGAGTCGACCGGGCGCTTCACGACTCGTGAAGCGGCCGGCGCCCACCTCGCGGCGGGTGCGCGCCGAGTCATCATCTCGGCTCCGGCCAGTGACGTGGACGCTACTTTCGTCTACGGGGTTAACCACACCGACTTCGACCCGGAGAAGCACTTCGTCGTCTCGAACGCGTCCTGCACCACGAACTGCTTCGTTCCGATGGTTAAGGTCCTCGACGACGCGTTCGGCGTAGAGACCGGTCTCATGACCACCGTTCACGCGTACACGAACGACCAGAACCTGCTCGACCTGGCTCACGCCGACCTTCGACGCGCGCGCGCGGCCGCCGTGAACATCGTGCCTTCCTCCACCGGAGCCGCCCGGGCGACCAGCCTGGTCCTATCCTCCATGAAGGGTCGCCTGGACGGCACCTCGCTGCGCGTGCCGGTTCAGGACGGTTCGATCACCGACTTCACCGCCATTACCCGTTCGACGAGCGTCGAGGAAGTCAACGCGGCCTTCGCCGCGGCGGCCGCCGGAGACCTCTCGAAGGTTCTCGTCTACACCGACGAGCCGATCGTCTCATCGGACATTGTGGGTACGCCGGCCAGTTGCACCTTCGACTCGAAGATGACGATGGTTCAGCGGATTAACGACACCCAGAGCATGGTCAAGGTCTTTGGTTGGTACGACAACGAGTGGGGTTACTCGAACCGCCTGGTTGACCTCGTTACCGTCGTCGGCGCCTAGTGGTGACGGGCTATAGCACCCCCGAAGAGTGGGGGTCCCTCGAGGGTAAGCGGGTTCTCGTTCGCGTGGACTTCAACTGCCCCGTCGCCGAGGTGGACGGTCAGTTAGAGGTGACCGACGACTTTCGTATTCGCGCCAGTCTGCCCCTCTTTCGTGAGTTGCAGGCCCGCGGGGCGACGGTGGTCGCCGCGACCCACTTCGGGCGCCCCCGGGGCGAGGTCGTAGAGGAGTTCTCCGTTGCGCCGATCCGGCGCCGCCTGGACGAACTGTGTCCCGGGGTGCAACTCCTCGAGAATCTGCGCTTTTCTCCCGGCGAAGAGGCGAACGATCCCGCCTTCGGGGCTTCGTTGGTGGAGGGTATCGACTACTACGTCAACGAGGCCTTTTCGGCGTCGCACCGCGCTCACGCGAGCATCATGATTCCCCCGACCCTCGTTCCGAGTGCCGCCGGACCAAACTTACTGCGTGAAGTCACGACCCTGGAGTCGATCCTTACTAACCCGGCCCGGCCCTTCGTGGCCATCGTCGGGGGAGCGAAAGTGAAAGACAAGTTGGGCATCGTGAAGGTGCTCGTCGAGCGAGCCGACACCGTCATTGTGGGTGGGGGGATGGCCTACACCTTCGCCGCCGCCGAGGGCCGCACCATAGGCTCTTCACTCTTTGACCCCGATCGCCTGGAAGAGTGCGGGCGCTTGCTCGAGACCGGTCGGGTGGAGATCCCGAGTGACGCTCTGACGTTGCCCTCCGAGGCGAGTTTTGGTCCCGCCTCGGGTGACGAGGTGCCCGAGGTCGTGACTGAGAATATTCCCGACGGGACTCAAGGCTTGGACATCGGACCCGCGAGTGCGCAACGGTTCGCCGAGATTATCTCGGGGGCGGCCACGGTTCTCTGGAACGGTCCCATGGGAGTCTTCGAGGACGAGCGTCTGCGGGCCGGTACCGAGACGGTCGCGCGGGCCGTCGCGGCCTCTCCCGCGGTGTCGGTCATTGGTGGGGGAGACTCCGTCGCCGCACTGCAAATGTTCCACTTGGAGGACGAGGTGAGTTTTGTCTCCACCGGAGGCGGCGCCTCCCTCGAGTTTCTAGAGTACGGAGACCTTCCGGGGCTGCGCGCCCTGCGTGAGGGACGAGGAGCGTGATGGGCCGGGCTCTCGTCATGGGTAACTGGAAGATGAACCTCGACTACGTCGAGGCGGTGCACCTCGTTCAACAACTGGGAGTGCTCGCGTCCAGTCGACCCCTCGAACACGTCGACATCGCCGTCGTTCCACCCTTCGTAGACCTGCGCTCAGTGACCTCGGTGGTGGAGTCTGAGCGGGTTCCCCTCACCGTCGGCGCCCAGCACGTTCACCCTCTCGAATCGGGAGCCCACACCGGAGAGATCTCCGCTCCGATGTTGCGCCGACTCGGCGTGACCTGGGTGCTCGTCGGACACTCGGAGCGCCGCCAGATGTACGCCATGACCGACGAGGTCGTGGCCCAGACGCTGCAGTCGGCGACTCGTCAGGGACTGGCCGGAGTGCTCTGCGTCGGTGAGGCGCTCGAGGTGAGAGAGTCGGGACGTCACCTCGGCGTCGTGGCCGACCAACTGCGCAGCGCCCTCGAGGGTCTGAACGAAGCTCAGCGCGAACTGGTCACCATCGCGTACGAACCTATCTGGGCCATCGGCACCGGGCTCACCGCCGCCACCCCACAAGTTCGTGAGATGACCGAGCAGATTCGGGTCGTCGCCCAGTCACTGTCTCTCGCCGACGTACGCGTTCTCTACGGCGGATCGGTCAACGCCGATAACGCGGCGTCCCTGGTCAACGAGGGATCCCTCGACGGTTTCTTGGTGGGAGGAGCCTCCCTCAAGGCCGAATCCTTCTGGGCTATCTGTGAAGCGGCCGAAGACTGCTACTCTGGTCGGGCTAAATAGGAGTGTCATGGTCACCTGGGCTTTTATCATCATCGAAGTCATCTCGGCGCTCGGTTTGGTCTTTCTAATCCTCCTGCACTCCGGTAAAGGTGGGGGGATTTCCGACCTACTCGGAGGTTCCATGGGGTCGGTCGCCTCCGGTTCGACGGTCGTGGAAAAGAACCTCGACCGCATCACCGTGGCCGTGTCCCTGGTCTTCGTCTTTACGACCCTGACGCTCGACCTGCGTCTGCAGTAGGGAATGTCTCGCGGGGGCGCCGCCCGTCGCGCGGTGCTGGTGGTCGCCTTCGGCGTACTCATCGTCGCCCTGTCACTGGTGGCCGCCTACTCCAGTTCCACCTATATCCCGGCGAGCACGGCGTCGAGCACCCTGACCCTGGCACTGCCCGGACCCTTTAGTGGCTGCCCAGCCCTGTCGTCGACCCTGAACGAGTCGACTCGCGCCGTTCTCGACCTCACCCGCCCCTCGGCCTTCCAAACCACCTACGACGGGCAACTGGTGGGAGAGGGTGGAGCCATCGTGTCCGCCGAGTTGATCTCACTCTCACCCGAAACGGTGGTCTACACGCTCAATAACCACCTGAGTTGGTCGAACGGACGGGCCTTTGGTCCGAGCGACTTAGTCGCCTGGTGGCAGCGGGCTAAAGGTTTTCCGGGTCTGGTTGGCCAGGGTTACCGAGACATTCGGACGATGGAGGTCGCTCGCTCGAGAACCCAGGTGACGGCGATCTTCCGGGCGAGTTCACCCTTCACCGACTGGAACCTCCTCTTTCGAGACGTTGAACAGACCTCTTCGTCCGAGGGCTGTCAACCCTCCCTGCTCCAGACGAGACCTTCACTCGGCCCCTACCGAGTTCTCTCCGCGAGCGCATCGCGAGTCGTTCTCGTCGCGAATTCGTCCTGGCCCCTTAACTACAACCGCTTCCAGCGGGTTGTCGTCGAAGCAGCCGACACGACTCACGCGGTGGGATCCTTCTACGTCGGCTTTAGCCCAGGGGTCACCAACGCCGATCTCGGAGCACTGGCCGCCCACAATCGCTACGCGAGTTCCTTCGTGGCTTCTCCGAGTGTCCTCGAACTCGCGTTCTCTCCCGTCGCCCCCCTCGTCGCCCCCCTCGAGATCCGAGCGGGCCTTTCCTGGGCGATAAACCGCCAGCGGGTGCTCAGTCGCATCGATCTCACCGGCGGGGCGGCGACGGCTACCGTGCCCACGTCCGCTCTCTACTCCGTCTTGTCACCGCTCTACCCACTTCCCGAGCTCGGACCGGCCATTGACGTTCACCACCCCAATCTCACGGGTAGTTCCCTCGACTGCGTCGCGTGCGCCGCACGCGTGCTGAGTCGAGGTGGGTGGATTCGAGTGGGTGGCCACTGGTCCTGGGGAGGCGCAACGGTGGTCCTTCGCGTCGCGGTGGGGCCCTCCGAGATGGACCATCGGGCCAGTCAAGTCCTGAGCGACGCCTGGAACCGCCTCGGCGTGGGCGTGCGATGGGTGGCCTACTCCAGTGAGAACGCCGCGGCGAGGGCGGTCGCTACGGGTCACGTCGACGCGGGTGTCTACACCCGACCTCTCGGTTCTAGTCCCTGGTCGGTTCTGAGTTCTTTCGTCCCCGTCGGGGGAGTGATTGCCTACCCTACGGGGGTGACCTCACCGGTACTCACCAGTACCTTGCGACAGGTCGCGACCGACTTCAACCCTCAGTCGGCCGCAACGTCGTGGGAGCAGTTTGATCAGTGGTTGCAACACCAGTTTTGGATTCGACCCCTGGCGACTCCGCCCGCACTCACCCTCTGGTCCGGGCGTGTGGGCAACGTCCAGCCCGCGAGTTCCCTGGTTGGTCTCGTCGACCAAGTGGCCAACTGGGGTGTCGCACCACCCCATTCGGTTCCCACGACGACGACCACCGTGAGAACCAGTTAAACTGGTATCCCACGTCGAAGTGGCGAAATGGCAGACGCGCTAGCTTGAGGGGCTAGTGCCCGTTAGGGCGTGCGGGTTCAAGTCCCGCCTTCGACACCAACAATCGACCGGGTGAGAGCCGAGTCGTGTTCAGGGCTTTCGCGGCACGAAACCACGATGGGTGTTTGCGGTTGCTGTGATTAGGAGAAACACGACAGGTAGCCCTGCGCTGCCGACTCGGACCCGGCGTACTACTTCACCGGGTCGCTGGACGGGTCGCGCGCCGGGACCTACTTCGTCAGCGCCACCCAGCCCGGTGAGAGGTTCCGCCACCAGGCCGAGGCCGTCGCCTTTCACGAGGCCGTGCCCGGTCACCACTTCCAGTTGACCATCGCCCAGGAGCTGGCCCAGCGCCCCTGGTCCACGCGGATCTCGGCGACGAAGCGACCGCGGAGGGGTGGGGCTTCCTCGCCGAACGCTTGGCCGATGAGATGGGTCTCTACAGCGACGACGTCGCCCGCCTGGGCATGGTGAGCACCGACGCGTGGCGCGCCGCGCGCCTCGTGCTCGACACTGGCCTGCACGCGTTCGGCTGGTCGCGCCAGCGCGCCATCGACTTCATGGCGACCCACGTCCCAATGAGTCATATCGGGGTCGAGTCCGAGGTGGACCGTTATATCGCGATGCCCGGCCAGCCTCTGGCGTACATGGTGGGGCGTACTGAACTCGAGGCCCTGCGCCGACGCGCGGCCGATTATCTCGCGGAGCGCTTCGACGTGCGAGCGTTCCTCGACCTCGTCCTACGATGCGGTCCCATCCCGCTGGGGACGCTCTCGGCGGCCGTCGACCGGTGGCTCGCGCGCGGGTGACGAGGCGCTTACGCCAACTGGTGGGCTGTACCGGTCTTCTAGGTGGGCGTGACTTGGGTCGACGGACCAGCGGTCTAGTTCGCGTCAACGAGCGTGGAGCCCTCGACATCCAGGGCACGAACGCGGCAGTTGGTGTTCAGTACACGGGGCGCCACTCATGAGTGGCGACGTTGTGACAGTTCTCGCCCCCCTCGGTTCGGCAACTAAAGCGAGAGGTACGGCGCCCCACAAAAGAGGCTTAGGGTGCCTCACCGACGCTTCCCTTCACACTCTCACGCACAGAGGAGACTGAGGTTAAGGGCACCGAATGCCTAGATCTCCCTCCACGAGACGAAAGCCAACCTTGGGGCTCGTGCACACTCAGTCAGACGCCGTTCTCGGCGAGACTTCTGGTGACGAGTTCGGAGCACTTAACCAGGGCCACGCAAACGGATCCGGTCCGGTGTGGAACCGTGCTCCAGCAGTGACGGCGACGGCGTAGTCACGAAGAAGTAGCGAGTTCGAGTTGCGCCATCCCCGAGAGAGGGCCCAACGCTCCACGAGGTGGGGCTCAAACGGGATATCTAGACGAAGAAAATGTTTGAACGTCCAGATGGCCGCACTCCGCGCACTGTGATCGAGGAGGTCGGGCTGAGCCCGAAGTGAAGGGAGAACACCCCTTCCGCCTAGTGAGATCACGTACCGATGCAGTTCTTCCAGAGCCCACACGGCAACCGGATCGAGACCCTCGAATGAGTAGGACCCGCGCACCGTGGTCACTATAAGTCACCGTCTTTGTTCCCGGTCGATCCGGGTCAGTCGCCGTAAAAGGACGCGAGTGGGGCACTCGGGCACTCCACAGTGAAACTTTCTTCCCTTCTCATCGACACCACTCGAACTCTGGGGGCTGCCCACTCCGACGGAGGTCATTGACGCTAATAACGAGGGCGAGGGGCAGGAGGACGAGTTGAAACCACCACGGCCTCTCTTGAACGTCGAGCCGGCCGGGCAGGATGAGTTCCCCACTGTCGAGACCGGTGCTGAGCACCAGGAGTGCCGCCCACACCACCACACTCGCCGAGAGGCGTCCCCGAAGTACGCCGGTCAGCGTCCAGCACACGAGTACTCCCAGCCCGTAGTAGCCCCAGATGTTTTCTTCGAACACGAGCCGCAGACTGAATACCACTTCGAAGGATGCGATAAGTCTGAGGAGAGAGTGGTCGACGGCGATACAACCAGACGACCAGGCCGAGTGAGGTCAACAGGGGGCCGAAGCGCGAGATCCAGAGGGCGGGGACGCCACTCAGTCCCAGTTGGGCCATCCACGTCCCGTAGGCCGGAGCGTCGGTCAGCCCCGTTCCAATAAGGGTGTCTCGAAAGACGTGCGTTCCACTCCAGAGAGTTAGAGGTACGACGAGAGCGACAAGGGTGAGGGTTCCGCCGAGTCCCACTCGCCACCACGCACGCCCGTGGGGTAGCAGCACGGTGCACACCATGAGAATAAGCACGACGTTCTGCTGGCTCGCGAAGGCGAGGGCTCCGAGCGTGCCACCCACTACGAAGTGTTCACGCCGCAGGGCCGCCGCGCAGGCCAAGGCCAACCCGAGGGCCAAGAGATCCTCGGGGTGGTAGTAGTCCATGAAGGCGAAGAGGCCTCCCGGAGAGACCGCGAGAGCGAGAAGGAGCCACCATTCGTCTCGCGTACGAGCCCGGTTCGACGTGCGCACCAGGCTGAGTGCGCCGAGGGCGAGGACGGGCCACGTCACGAACCCGAGGTCTAACTCCTTCACCGCGAGGGGCCCCTTCGTCGCCCAGGTAAAGGCCCCGTTGTAGGCCTGCGCGCAGTGCCGGGCGCCGAGGTGCGCCGGAAAGGGCACGTCGTGGCCGAGGCGAAGAACCCACTGGAAGAGAGCGTCGAGAAGGGGAAAGACCGGTCCCGACAAGGGGTAGGCCGCCGAGGAGGAGGTTGGTGTGACGAGAGCACACGCGCCGAGACCGTGAGCCCAGAGGGTGGCACTCGGGAGCACGGTGCCCGAGTCGGCGGGGCTCATACCCCAAGTCCAAAGGATGATTCCCATGAAGGTGACGAAGGACGCGACAAAAACCAGGGCCGTACTCGTGGGGCTGACCGGCGCGCGCGCCCAGGCGGAGTCGGTTGAGGTGGGCGGTGTCACCTTTATCAGGGGGCGGCCCCGTGGTCAACGAGAGGTCGCGTTCGAAGAGTGCTCTCGGGGCGCTGGAGCAGGGGGCGAACACTGAGCCAGACGGCTGAGGGAAGGAGAACGAGTTGCCAGACCCAGAGTGGGAGAGTCGTGAGAGCGCTCCACCCCGGCCCACCCGGGTAGTACTCCCAGGCGAGGTAGCTCACCGCGAAAGACCAGACCCAGGGACCGAGTCGAACTCGTCCGGTGAGCAGATCACCGACCAGCCAGCACGTGACCAGGCCGATCGAGTAGTAACTCCAGAGATTCTCTTCGAGTCCGAGGCGAATCGCGAAGGCGAGGGCCATCAGACTAAGGGCGTGGTCGAGGGAGGGCCGACCACGCCGCTGGAACCACCAGAGGGCGCCGAGAACACTGAGGAGGACCGGCCCCCCTCGGGAAATGACGAGGGCGTGAGTCCCGTAGATTCCGAGTTCGCCCATCCAGGTGGAGTAGACGGGATTGTCGTTCAGCCCGGTGCCAAAGAGTGAGACTCGCAGAACCGTCCAGCCACTGAGCCAGGTCAAGGGGGTCACGAGACAGAGGAAGGTCACGGTTCCGCTCACGGCGAACTCTCGTAGTGCTCGCCAGTCGGGGATCATGATGAGGACGACCAAGAGAGCGAGTAACGCATTTTGTTGACTGAGCATTGAGACAACGGCGAGCGCTCCGGCCCATCGGTATCGACCCCGGACGACTCCGGAGAGCGAGCCGAGAAGAGCGGCCAGGGCGAGAACATCTTCGGGGTGGTAGTACTCCTGAAAGGGCAGCTGGTAGACCGGCAATACGCTCATCACCGCGATGAGCCACCACTCCAGGCGAGTCGGACCCTTCCTCGCGGTTCGCACCACACTGAGCGCTCCGAGCACCAGGACGGGCCAGACGACGAATCCCAACCACAGGCTCTGGTGGGCGATGGGAGTTCCTCGCAGCCACCCGTTCAGTGCGCCGTAGTCGTGACGACAGCCCGCGAGAGCTATCGCGCGGTACGGGAACGGGTGGCTGACGCCGACCCGAGTGAGGACTTGGAGGAGAGCGTCGAGGACCGTGAACAGCGGTGCGGTGAGCGGATAGTCGATGCTCGGCCGGGGTACCTGGTAGGCGCAACCAAAACTCCCGTGGGCGAGCATCCACGCGCTGTAGAGAGTGACGTGATCGTCGCGTACCGTGGGCCCCCCGGTCCACCAGTCCAGGGAGAGAAAGAGGAGCCAGCCAACAACCACCACCGCGACCGTTGCGAAGGCGGAACTTGGTCGCTCGAGAGCTCGAACCCACCGACTCGGGGCTCGCGACAACCGAACGACACTCGGCCCGTCTCCCGACATGGTGAGAGTGTACTGAGTCGCCGGCGCGCCGGGAGGGAGGGTCGAACTCGGTACGATGGGCGAGGAGACACCGTGAACTACGTACTTCTAACGGCCGCGGCCGACAGACCGGACGCCCTCAAGAGGGCTCTCGAGACGGCCGACGAGCTCTCTCGACGCGACGTAGCGGCCCGCGTGGTGGAGATTGACCGCCTCGGGGAGGAGAGCATTCCGGTCGACTCTCTCGTCGTGAGCCTCGGGGGAGACGGAACCTTCCTTCGCGCCGCTCACTTCGCGCACCGGTACCGCTCGCGCATCCTGCCGGTCCACTTGGGTCGTATCGGATTCTTGTTGAACGTTCCCACCGAGGAGATTACCCAGGCCGTCGTCACGGGCCTTTCGAGCACCGCCTCCGTCGAGAGACTCGCTCTGGCGATCCGTGTAGGAGACGACCCCGTGAGTTACTTCGCCCTGAACGAGGTTGTTCTCGAACGTTTCGAAGCCGGTCGTATGGTTCGGGTGCTCACCTACGTGGACGACGAGGAGTACCTGACCTACACCGCTGACTCGGTCATGGTGGCGACCCCCACCGGATCGACCGCTTACAACTTCTCGGCCGGCGGACCCGTCGTGGATTCGGCGCTCGACGTACTCATTCTGACTCCAGTCGCCCCCCACTTCACCATTGACCGTTCGATTGTGGTGTCGGGGGAGCGAACCGTCCGGTTGAGCGTGCGCGAACGTCCGGCCAACGTCGTGGTTGATGGACGTCTCCTGCGCACACTTCAGCCCAACGAGGTTCTCGAAGTCACCCGTCAGTCCGATCCGGTGCGGGTGGTCTACTCTTCGGCCTTCGAGTTGGGACACCGCCTGCGGACCAACCTGCGTGAGGGTCATGCCTAACTCGCACTTGCGAGAACTCTTCGTCGAACACCTCGGGGTCATTGAGCACGCTCACCTGGAGTTCACCCCCGGCTTTGTCGTTCTCACGGGTGAGACCGGGGCGGGCAAGACTCTTCTCGTCGGCGCCCTCGAACTCTGTCTCGGCCGTGAGGGTGCGACGGCTCGTCGAGGGGTGCGCACCGAGACGCGCACCAGTGTCGTCGTGGCTCACTCCGAGGGTGAGACGGCCCTCTCTCGGGAGTCGTCTCCCACGGGACGTCTGAGGGCGCTGCTCGACGGAGCGGCCACCAGCGCGGAGGCGTTACGCAGCTTCGGGGAGAGCCACATCGACCTGCACGGACAGCGAGACTCGCTGAAGTTGGCCCAACGAAGTGAGGTTCTCGCCCTCGTCGACGCCCACCAGTCCATCGACTCTTCCACTCTCGACCAGTTGCGCGCTCGGCGACGCCAACTCGACCTGCGTCTCGCCGAGGGGACCTCAGACCCCGAGGAACGCCGTCGTCTCCTCGACTTCCTCGACTTTCAAATCGGGGAGTTCGAGGCCGTCGCCCCCGAAGGTCCCCACGAGCTCACGGATACGTTACGCGAATTGGCGAGCTTGAGTGATCTACGCCACCACCTCGAAGAGGTCCTCGCGGGCGCCGAGACCCTCGACGGCGACGACGGGGGTGTCCTCGGCCAGATCGCTCACGTGGCCCGATCCCTCGACGGCATCGAAGAACTAGCCACCGTTGCCATCCGACTCCACGAGATCGTCGACCAGGGTCGAGACGCCGTCTACGACATGCGCCGCTGGGCGGACGCCGATCGTCTGGACGCGGAGCGCCTGGGGTCTCTCGAAGATCGAGTCGGGGTTCTCCAACGCCTCGCGAGAAAGTACGGCGGACAGTTGGACCAGGCCTTCGAGGAGATAGGGGCGGCGCGGCGACGACGAGAGGAGTTGATCGCCGGACAGGGAGTCTTCGAGCACTTACTCGCCGAACGCCGTGAACTTGACGACTCCCTGCGACGCGAAGCGGAGCGAATCGGCGAACTGCGCCGACGGAGTGCGTCCTCTCTCGAAGAGGCCATTAATCGGCAGATGAACCGAGTGGCCCTCCTCGGGGCCCGCGTAAGTTGCGTCGTCGAGGGAGAGGATGGATCGAACGCTCGGCTAGATTTTTCCCCCCATCCAGGAGCTCCCTTCGGACCCGTGGCGGAAATGGCGAGCGGGGGAGAGCTCAGTCGAGTTCTTCTGGCCCTCTCACTCGCCGTCGGGCGAGGTCAGTCGGTCGCCATCTACGACGAGATTGACGCCGGCATCGGGGGCTCGGTCGCCCAGCACATCGGGGAGTGCCTGTGGGAGGTATCTCGTCACCAGCAGGTTCTCGCCGTGACCCACCTCGCCTCGGTCGCCGCCCGGGCGGATCAGCACTTCGTCGTGGAACGAGATCACGAGATCAGCTCGCGGGCTCTCGTTCGCGAGGTCAACGGGGAGGAGCGAGTCGGCGAGATCGCCCGAATGCTGAGTGGTGAACCCCTCGACGAGCGGGCTCGTTCCCTCGCCCGCCAACTTCTCGGAGAGTCGGTCCGCTAGGCCCCGCTCTCGACAGACTACGATGAAGGTCCGTGGAGAGTGGCGAACGATGACGAAATTCGTATTCGTCACCGGTGGAGTATCGAGTTCGCTCGGTAAGGGTCTCACCGCCTCTTCACTCGGTCGCCTTCTTAAGTCTCGGGGCCTCAAGGTCACCATGTCGAAGTTGGACCCCTACTTAAACGTCGATCCGGGCACGATGAACCCGGGTGAGCACGGAGAAGTTTTCGTCACCGACGACGGGGGAGAGACCGATCTCGACCTCGGACACTACGAGAGATTCATCGACGAATCCCTCTCTCGGGGCTCAAACACCACCACGGGTTCGATCTACTCCAAAGTCATCGCGAAGGAACGGCGGGGGGACTACCTCGGTAAGACGGTCCAGGTCATCCCGCACATCACCGACGAAATCAAGGACCGAATTCGCCGTCTCGGATCCCACGGGGCCGACGTCGCCATCGTGGAGATCGGCGGAACGGTGGGGGACATGGAGATTATCCCCTTCATCGAGGCGATTCGTCAGTTTCGCCGCGACGCCGGCCGGGGAAATATCTGCTACATCCACCTGACCCTGGTGCCCTACCTCGCGCCCTCGGGGGAGCAAAAGACGAAGCCGACTCAGCACTCGGTCTCCCAGCTTCGCTCCCACGGCATTCAACCCGACATCATCGTCTGTCGCTCCGATCAGCCCATTTCAGAGAGCCTGAAGCGCAAGATTTCGTTGATGTGTGACGTACCGCACGAGGCGGTCATTTCGGCGATCGACGCACCGAGCATCTACGACATCCCGCTCAACATGTACGAAGAGGGGCTGGACCACCGCGTCCTCGAGACCCTCGGAATCGAGTCGGAGGCCCACCCGATTGACCTCTCGACCTGGCGCGAGATGGTCGAGCGAGTCCACCACACTACGCGCACTCTGCGAATCGGCATTGTCGGCAAGTACGTCACGATGCCCGACGCCTACCTCTCGATCGTCGAAGCCGTCCGACACGCCGGCTACGCGGTGGGGGCGCGCACGGAGATCGAGTGGCTGGAAGCTGAACGAGTCCCGAGCGATATCGACGCCGCCCGGTTACGCCAGCTCGACGGACTCATTATTCCCGGTGGTTTCGGGGAGCGGGGTATCGAGGGGATGGTGGCCGCCGCGCGCATCGCGCGCGAGGGGCAGGTTCCCCTCCTCGGCATCTGCCTCGGTATGCAGGTGATGGTCATTGAGTACGCCCGTCACGTTCTCGGTTGGGCCGACGCCCACTCCACGGAGTTCGACCTCACGACCTCGGCCCCGGTGATCGCCCTCATGGAAGAACAGGTGGACGTCACCGACAAGGGCGGAACGATGCGCCTCGGGGCCTGCACCGCCCTCTTGCGCGAGGGGTCGGTCGTCGCGTCGCTGTACGACGCGGTCGCCGTCTCCGAACGCCACCGACACCGCTACGAGTTCCACTCGCGATTCGTGGAGTCCTTCGAAAAGGCGGGAATGGTCTGCGCGGGAACCTCGCCGGACGGACGGCTCGTGGAGTTCGTGGAGGTCCCGACACACACCTTCTACGTCGGCACCCAAGCTCACCCCGAGTTCAAATCTCGCCCCGATCGTCCACACCCTCTCTTTCAGGGCCTCATCCGGGCCGCGGGAGCTCGATCAGAGGGACGTGACCCTCACCTTCTCGACCCTCTCACGCTCGACTCCGCCCGATGAGTGACTTCTCCGTCGTCTCGAGCGACACGGTTCTCGGGTCCTACGTCTTTTCGGTACAGCGACGGGTCGTGCGCGGAGAGGGAGTCGAGTTCACTCGCGACATCGTGCACCACCCGGGAGCGGTCGCCATGGTGGCCGAGGATGCGCAGGGACGAGTGGCGTTAATTCGACAGTACCGCTCGACCTTCGACACCGAGCTCTGGGAGATCCCCGCCGGAACAATCGAACCCGACAGCACCCCACTGGAGAACGCCCAGCGCGAACTAGAAGAAGAGGTGGGAGTCAGCGCCGAGAACTGGCACCTCATCTGCGCGAGCGTGGTGTCGCCGGGTTGGACCGATCAACGCATGTACATCTTTTTCGCCAGTGAACTCACGGAGATTCCCCGCCGACCGGACGGACCCGAAGAGTTAGCCGCGCGGGTGCACTGGATGAGCCGAACCGAGGTTGCTGACCTACTCGCCACCTCGGAGTACTTCGACGCCTCCGCTCGCCAGGGTCTCTCCTACTTTTTGGAGCGCGCCGTTGGACGATGACGGTCGGGTTCGCGAGTACCTGCAGTGGCTGGCCGTCGAACGGGGCCGTTCCCGGGCCACCCTCGAGGCGTACCGACGAGACGTCAGTCAGTTCCGGCAGTGGTGGCAGCGCCCCCTCGACGAGGTGCGCCCCGAAAGTCTCGAAGAGTTCGCCGTCGTCCTACGAGACTCTCGCGCCCCCTCCTCGGTCGCTCGAACCCTCTCCTCGCTCCGCGGATTCTTCACTTTTTTGAGAGACGAGAATCTGCTCAGCCGTAATCCAGCCGAACGACTCCACGCTCCGGCCAGGGGTCGTTCCCTGCCAAAACCCCTCAGCGAAGCGGAGATCACTCGTCTGATCGAATCGGTCGTCCCACTGGACCGCGCGGGTCGTCGCGACCGAGCCCTGCTCGAACTCCTGTACGGTACCGGGGTGCGCGTCTCCGAAGCCACTGGGATCACCCTCTCCGACCTCGACTTTGACGAGGACCTTCTCCGCGTGACGGGAAAGGGGAGTAAGCAGCGCCTCGTCCCCATGAGTTCCGTGGTGCGCGCGGCCGTTCTGACCTACCTCGCCCCGGCGGGCCGGGCGAGTTTCCCCGGATCCGAGCGTCACCAACGGCTCTTCGTGAACCAGCGTGGCGGGCCCCTCTCGCGTCAAGGAGTGGACCTCATCATCGCCCACCGGGCCTTGACGGCCGGTGTGGACCGGTCCCGGGTGTCGGCCCACGTCTTTCGCCACTCCTGCGCCACCCACATGCTCAATCACGGAGCGGATATCCGCATCGTCCAAGAACTGCTCGGACACGCCTCCATTTCGACGACCCAGACCTACACCGCCGTCGCGCTCTCTACCCTGAGCGAGGCCTACGACTCCGCCCACCCCCGGGCCCGGGGTTAGCCGTGACCCTCTACTACCTCCTCGCGCTCTTTATCGCCATCATCCTCCACGAGATCTCCCACGGTTGGGCGGCGCTCGTCTTCGGCGACACGACCGCGCGCGACGCCGGGCGATTAACGCTCAATCCGCTGTCGCACATCGATCCCGTCGGCACCATCCTCGTGCCACTACTCCTCACGCTGTCCGGTCTACCCATCATCGGGTGGGCTAAGCCCGTTCCGGTCAATGTGGGGCGACTTCGTCACCCCCGTTCTCAGGCCGTCTGGGTCTCGCTCGCCGGTCCGGCCACCAACGCGGTCCTCTCCTTTCTCGGCTGGCTCCTCTGTCGGCTCTCCCTGGCCCTTTCTCCGGGGTCCTCGGCCTTCGTGATCGGGGGCGGCTTCGTGACCACGAATCTGAACTACGCCTGGCTCTTTAACTTCGGGTTCGCGCTCGGAGTCGTCAACCTCTTCGTGGGGGTGTTCAATCTCATCCCGTTGCCCCCCCTCGACGGTTCGGCGCTGCTCGAGCGACTTATTCCGACTCGCCGACTGAACGGCTACTACCGCATTCGCCAGAACCTCCTCATCATCACGATGATCGTGGTCCTCGTCGACTCCCAGACCACCCACCTCTTGAGCCGACTCTTCGTCCACCTGGAGTCGTGGTGGTGGAGTCTGCTCTAGAGGCCCATCGCTTCGGCGGCGGCCCGGTAGAGCGGTTCGGCGGTCGCGACCGCCTTGTCGGCTCCGCGCGTAGCGACCTGGCGCAGGAGGGTCTCGTCCGCGCGAATGTCGAGGAACCGGAGGCGGAGGGGCGCGAGAGCACCGCCCCCGGCCGCAGCGACGTCGGATTTGAGGTCCCCGTAACGCTGGTAGCGCGCGGCGACACTCTCGGGCGCTTCGTCGCTCAACGACGCGAGAATCTCCAAAAGGTTGCTCAACCCGGGCTTGTCGTCGCGGTCGTAGCGCACCTCTCCGTCGGTATCGGTCACGGCCTTTTTCACCTTGCGCACAATCTCGTCCGGTTCATCCAGCACGTAGATCGTCCCGAGGGGCGAGTTGAGGGACTTCGACATCTTGCGCGAGGGGTCTTGGAGATCCATGACTCGCGCCGCGAAGGGCGGCGCGACCGCCTCGGGCACGGTGAAGACCTCACCGTAGCGATTGTTGAAGCGCTCGGCGATATTACGGGCGAGTTCGAGGTGCTGGCGCTGATCGTCCCCGACCGGCACCTGTTCGGCGCGGTAGAGGAGAATATCGGCGGCCATGAGGACGGGGTAGGTGAGTAGCCCCACCCGGTAGCCCTCCTGGCGACCCGACTTCTCCTTGAACTGGGTCATTCGGGTGAGTTCGCCGTAGGAGGCGACGCACTCGAGGAGCCAGTTCAATTGGGCGTGGTAGGGAACGTGACTCTGAATAAAGAGAGTGCATTGCTCCGGATCGAGCCCGGCCGCCACCAAGATGGCCAGGGTATCGAGAGTCTGGACGCGCAGACGATCCGGGGGAATGTCGAGAGTGAGCGAGTGCAGGTCCACCACCGCGTAGTAGGCGTCGGCGTCCTGGGCGCTCACCCACTGGCGAATGGCGCCTAGGTAGTTGCCCAGGTGACCCACACCCGACGGTTGGATACCCGAGAGAATTCGCATGGGACCATGCTAGAAGAACCACTCTCTCGTTCTTGGCTAGAGTTCACGCCGTGACATACGTCGTGACGACGCCGTCGTTCTCGGGACCCGTCGAAGTCCTCCTCCAACTCATCAGTTCCCACGAACTGGACGTTGTCGACATCCCTCTCGCCTCGGTGGTCGACCAGTTTGTCGATACCCTAAAGAACCGTCGGGAGAGCCTCGAGGTCGAAGAGATCTCCGAGTTCTTGCTCATCGGGGCCATCTTGCTCGAGATGAAGTCCCAACGACTCCTCCCGGGCCGTGACGATACCGAACCAGACGAGGAGTTCATTGGTTGGGAAGAACGTGACGTTCTGCTCGCTCGACTCCTCGAACTACGTACCTACGCCGGCGCGGCCGACGCCTTCGTCGCCTACTTCGAACGGGCCGCTCGGTCGTATCCTCGCCTCAGTGGTCTCAACGAGGGGTTCGTCGTCACGCCCCCGGACCTACTCGCGGGAGTCAGTCCGGCCCAACTAGCCCAGGCCTACCTACGAGGTATCGAGGAGAAGCCGGTCCCCGTGGTTCGACTGCACCACGTGACCGTGGACGCCGTCACCGTCGCCGAGACGGTGGTGGTCTTGGCCGAACGTCTCCCGCTACTCGGTCGAGTGAGCTTCCGCGAACTGATCCGGGGGCTCGAGACCCGCATTGAGATCATCGTGCACTTTCTCGCCCTGCTGGAGCTGTGCAAGCTTGGTCACGTCGAACTCGGCCAGGGGGAGACCTTCGGCGACGTGGAGGTCACCTGGGTGGAGCAGGGTGAGGGACTGGACCTCGGAAGGGTGGATGTCTATGAGGGATGAACAGTCCATGGCCCAGCGCCTCGAGGCGATGATGACCGTGGCGCTCGAACCGATCAGTGCCGCCGAACTCGCCGACGTGCTCGGAGTGGGCACCGAGGAGGTGCAGCGCGAACTTCAGCGACTCCGGAAGGAGTACGCCCAGGAGCGTCGGGGGTTCGTTCTCGTAGAACTAGCCAGTGGGTGGGCGCTCCAGTCTCACCCGGACGTCGCCGAGTGGGTGACCCGCTTCGCCAATCGAGACGTCTCGCACCGTCTCTCCTCGGCCGCGCTCGAGACCCTGGCGATCGTCGCCTACCGTCAACCCATCTCGCGGACCCAAATTTCGGCACTACGGGGAGTGAACGTCGACGGAGTCATGCGCCTACTCGAGCAGCGCGGCTACGTCGAAGAGAAGGGGAGGGTCGCCGGACCGGGCCAGTCCATCCTCTACGGCACCACCGAGACCTTCCTCGACCGTCTGGGTCTCGCCCACATCTCCGATCTACCCCCCATCGACCAGTTCCTCGTCCCCATCGAGACCGCCCGCGAGATCGCCGGCCGCTGGGCCGGGGACATCGAGGAGAGCTAGATGGAACCCACCGAGGGAGAACGACTCCAGAAGGTCCTCGCGCGAGCGGGTTACGGTTCGCGCCGGACCTGTGAGATTCTGATCGAGGAGGGCCGGGTCACGATCGACGGGCGCCGAGCCGAACTCGGTAATCGTGTCGATCCCGAGCGCAACGTGATTTGCGTCGACGGGTCGCTCGCCCCGGTCGCCCCCTCGAAGGTCTACTTCCTTCTCAATAAGCCCGCCGGTATCGTCACGACCGCCCACGACCCCCAGGGTCGTCCGACGGTGCTCTCTCTCATCGATACCGCCGAGCGCATCTTTCCGGTGGGTCGACTCGACATGAACACCGAGGGGTTACTCATTCTGACGAACGACGGTCGCCTGGCCCACCTGCTCACCCATCCGTCGTCGGGCGTGACGAAGGAGTACCTGGTGCGCGTCGAGGGGGACCCTTCGCCCGGGGCCCTGCGTCGCCTGCGCGAGGGCGTCGAGCTAGAAGACGGGCGAACAAGTCCCGCCCAGGTGTCACGGGTCTCCGAGGGACTGTTACGCATCGTGATCCACGAGGGACGAAATCGCCAGGTGCGCCGAATGTGCCTGGCCGTCGGTCACGAGGTGACTCGGCTCGTACGGACCCGAATCGGTCCGATCCACGACGCGACTCTGGCGCCCGGGGCTTCTCGCCAACTGTCCCTCGGCGAGGTGCGCCGACTGATGGAAGCGGTGGGACTCAGTGACGAGGTGGCCTCGTCCATGCCATCATGAGTGCCGTGAAAGTTCGAGCTATTCGTGGGGCCACCACCGTCGCACTCGACGAGGCCGACGAGATCTACGCCGCCACTCGGGAGTTGCTCGCCGAGATGCTCTCGCGTAACGAGATCCCCCTCGAGGACATCATCTCGGTACTCTTTACGACCTCGCCCGACCTCGTGGGGGCGTTTCCGGCGACCGCGGCCCGCAGTCTGGGATTCGCTGACGTTCCCCTGATGTGCGCCAGTGAGATCGCCGTGCCCGGGGCTCTCGGGCACTGTATCCGAATCATGATGCACGTCCACAGCGAACTGCCGCGCGCCAACGTGCGCCACGTCTACCTCCGCGACGCCGTCGCCTTGCGCAGTGATCTCGTCTAAACGCGCCCACGTCGTCGGACTGGGCCTCATTGGATCGTCCGTTGCCCGCGCCCTCACCCGTTCCGGCTGGACGGTGACCGGTAACGACCTCGACGAGGGCGTACGCACACTGGCCCTCGACTCGGGTGTCGTCCAGTCCTCGACGTTCGATCCCGGGGTTGATCTCGTGGTCGTCGCAACTCCCGCCGGTGCCGTGGTGGAGGTGGCCCTCGGGCTCTTATCGGTGTTGTCCCCGCACGCCGTCGTCACTGATGTGGCCGGGGTGAAAGAGACCATCGCCCACGAGGTCACCGATCCGCGCATGGTTCCCGGTCACCCCATGGCCGGATCGGAACTTCGCGGACTCGCTGGTTCGCGCGCCGACATGTTCGAAGGGGCGACCTGGGTCCTGACCCCGACCCCGACGACCGATCCCCACGCCTACGCCCTGGTGCACCAGGCCGTGAGGGAGATGGGCGCTCACGTCGTCGCCCTCGACGCGGGAGACCACGATCGACTCGTCGCCCTCGCGAGCCACGTTCCCCACCTCCTCGCCGGAGCACTCATGAACGAGGCGTCGCTGACCGCTCGAGAAGACGCGGTTCTTCTACAACTCGCGGCCGGGGGCTTTCGCGACATGACCCGTATCGCCGCCGGTGATCCCCTCATGTGGCCCGACGTTCTGTTAGAGAATCGTCGAGCGGTCAGCGCGACCCTGGACGACCTCATCGAACGACTGAGGGAACTGCGACGAGTCGTCGCCGACCAGGACCGGCCCGCGCTCGAGAGCACTCTCCAGAGCGCCGCGCTCGCCCGGCGCCACCTGCCCGGCCGTGCGGTGAGTGCGGAGCGACTCGCGCACCTGCGCGTCGAGATCTCCGACCGACCCGGAGCACTCGCCACCATCACCACGCTGGCCTCCGATCGGCGGGTCAATATCTTCGATATCGAGATTGCCCACCACGTCGAGGGAACGAGCGGAACCCTCCTACTCGCGGTCGACGCCGAGGTCGCCGACGAGTTCGTGGGAGCCCTGCGCGCACTCGGGTTCGCCGGGGGGAGGGACCGATGACGCGCGACGTGACCGTGGCGTCTCGCCTCGAAGGTTCGGTACGGGTCCCGGGGGACAAGAGTGGTTCTCACCGGGCACTCCTGCTCTCGGCACTCGCCGACGGTGAGTCGACCATCGAAGGACTGTCGGCGGGAGAAGACGTGCGCTCGAGTGCACGGATCGTCGGACAACTCGGTGCCCGCGTGACCCCGAGTGGTTCCTCGGTGAGTGTCGTTGGCCCCCCCGAGGGGCTCGGCGCCACCCCAGAAGCGCTCGACTGCGGTAACTCGGGGACGACGATGCGACTCCTCAGTGGACTGCTCGCCGGAGTCGCCGGCACTCACCACCTCGTGGGTGATGACTCTCTGTCTCGTCGACCCATGGACCGAGTCGCGCAACCGCTCTCGTTGATGGGCGCCCGGGTACAGGGAGTCGGAGAACGGGTCTGTGCGCCCCTCACCATTGTGGGCCAGTCCCACCTGCGCGCCATTGACTACACCGTGCCCGTGCCCTCGGCCCAGGTGAAGTCGGCGATTCTGCTGGCGGGACTGCGTGCGGAGGGAGAAACGGTCGTGCACGAGGCCGTCCGTACTCGTCCCACGACCGAGATGATGTTGCGCCAGGCCGGGGTCGATATTGACATCGACGAAACCCACTCGGGACGGACCGTGCGTCTCCGGCACTCCCGGCCGCTCGCGCGCCACTGGCGAGTGCCCGCCGATCCCTCCCAGGCCGCCTTCTTCGTGGTTCTCGGAGCCCTGCACCCCCACGCGGAGATCCGCGTCGCCGAGATGGACGACGCGCCCGAGCGGACTGGATTCTTATCGGTGTTACTGCGCATGGGGGCACAACTGGAGCTCACTCGCAGTGCGCAGGGACTCGGTGTGGTGGCGCGCTCCAGCGATCTGACCGCCACCGACATCGACTCCTCCGAGATTCCGTCCGTCGATGAGGTACCCATCCTCGCCGTCGCGGCCGCCGGCGCCCGGGGTCGGAGTCGCTTTACGCGAATGGGGGAGTTGCGTCTCAAGGAATCGGACCGCTTCGCTGGATCACTGGCCCTCGCCACGTCGCTCGGGTGTGCCGTGGGCTCAGAAGGTGACGACTTTTGGATCGAGGGACTGGGTTCGGCCGATCATTTTCACGCGTTCGAGATCGACGCCGGTCTCGACCACCGCATCGTCATGTCGAGCGCCGTAGCCGGAGTCTGCGGACGGGGCGCCCGCATCGGGGGAGTAGAGACGGTGGCTTCGAGTTACCCCAACTTCTTCGCCGATCTGGACGGACTCCGCGCGTGAGCACCATCATCGCCATCGATGGTCCCGCCGGGTCCGGAAAGTCGACTCTGGCCCGCGCGCTGGCCGAGCGGCTCTCCTTCGACGTCCTCGACACCGGGGCTATGTATCGAGCCCTCACCGTCGAGTGCCTCCGTCGAGGAGTGGACGTGACGAGCGACGAAGCGGTGAGTGACGTCGCCCACGCCATTCACGTGACCACGCTGCCCGACGTCCGGGTCGACGGACGGCTCGTCGACGACCAGTTACGGACCCCCGAGGTGAATATCGCGGTCTCGAGCGTCGCGGCTCTCCCGGCCGCTCGCGCCGCCATGGTTCGCGCTCAGCGCGAGCAGGCGGCGGCCAGTACCCGCGGTCTGGTCGCCGAGGGTCGCGACCTCACCACGGTGGTCTTTCCCGACGCGACGATCAAGATCTTCTTAACGGCCAGTCTCGACGAGCGAGCTCGTCGAAGAGGAGAGGAGTCGAGGGACTCCGTGGCGAGGCGCGACCACCTCGACAGCACCCGTTCGGCCTCGCCTCTACGCCAGGCGAACGACGCTCGTCTGCTCGATACCACCGGCCGTTCGGTCGCGGAGTTGGTGGAGGAGGTGGTGGGATGGCTCGAGAACATCACCTCGAACTAAATCCGTCGAAGACCCTCTTCTATCGAACGGTCGCCGGGCTGCTGCGCTTTCTGAGTGGTCTCCTCTTTCGGCCCCGAGTGTCGGGCGCCGAGTTCATTCCTGACGAGGGGCCGATCATCATCGCCCCGACGCACCGATCGAATCTCGACTTCGCCTTCAGTCTTTTTCTGTCGCGGCGCAAGATCTTCTTCATGGCTAAACAGTCGCTCTTTGACGTGCCGATACTCGGACGCGTACTCGTCGCCCTGGGGGCCTTTCCCGTCACCCGGGGAGCGGCGGACCGCGACGCGATGAAGGCGGCCGAACGGGTTCTCCACGAAGGCCACGCTCTCTTGATGTTCCCCGAAGGAACCCGCAGTGAGGGCTCGGAGATACTGCCCCTCCACGACGGAGCGATGTTCGTGGCGGCGCGCACGCGCGCGCGCGTGGTGCCCGTAGGCATCGCCGGCTCAGAGGTCGCGCTGGCTCCCGGAGCAAAGATGGTTCGACCCCACCGAGTAGATATCGTGATTGGTTCGCCCATCGAACCTCCGACGGGGGAGGGTCGACCCACTCGCGCTCAGATTACCGAGAAAACGGCGGAACTCCAGGAGCGTCTCCACACCGCCTTTCGCGACGCCCGTGAGCGAAACGACGCGCAGTAGCGACGCGAGTTAGTGGGCGGCGGGACGACGCGGGCCACCGCGCTCGCGCCAGTAGGTGCCAAAGACCACCTTGGCGTAGCGGAACCCGAAGAGCCAGTTCTTGCCCTTCTTCGTCGTCCCCGAGGCTCGGGGGTGCCAGATCGTCGGCACCTCGGCGGGGCGGTATCCCCGTCGCAAGCAGACGATAATGAGTTCCGAGGTCTGGTACTGGGTCTGAATGAGACGGTCCACCACCTCGGCGAGCATGGAGACGCGTAGTCCCCGGTATCCGGTCGAGGTGTCGGTCAAGTGCGCTCCCACCATCCGATTGATGATGAAGGAGAAGAAGCGCACGCCCACCTTGCGGACCATGTCGCCGGTCTCGTCGGTGCCGAGTACCCGGCTGGTGAGAACGAAGTCCGCCCGATCCTCGACGAGAGGATCAAGAAGATTGCCCATCTCGTTCGGGTCGTTCTGCCCGTCGGCGTCGAGCGTGACGACGTACTTGGCTCCCCGGTCGATGCAGTAGCGGTACGTGACCTGGAGGGCCACTCCGTGACCCAGGTTGACGGGAAACTCAATAACCTGGACTCCCGGGAAGCTGCGCGCAATCTCCGCCGTGCGGTCTGATCCTCCGTCTACGACGACGAGCGTGGTGTAGGGGTGACCGTTGATGGTCTCGGGCATCTTCTCGAGCACCTGGCCGATGTTGCCCTCTTCTTCGTACGCGCACAGGGAGGCGATAGTCTCTTCGGGCGTGAAGTCAGGATTCTCCGCGTCGTACCGTTCGAGGGCCTGGCGAATGGCGTACTGGCGCAGAGCCTCGCCACGACGCTTCTCGAGATCCACCTTGGCCATCTGACAAATCCCTTCACCTAAGGTGCCCGGGACCGACGCCCACGGAACAGTAAGAGATTATCAACCCGGCCGAAACGGCCCGGATTAGCGGGCCGCGGCGGCGAGGACCTGAGCTGCGGTGAACTCCCGGTCCGCCGCCACGTCGAAACCCGGACGGGCTTCTCCGAAGAGCGCGACCGAGGTGAGAGTGCTGAGGGCCCGCAGGATTTCGCGCAACTCGGGTGGGGGAGGGAAGTACTCGTCCTCGGTGACAAAGGACGACAGTTCCACCCCCTGGCGGGGGTTCAAACGCTGGAGAACGGCTTCGACGAGAGACTCGGGGGCGGACGCCCCGGCCGTCAGAGCGACGACTCCGTCGAGATCGTCCGGTAGTTCGTCTGCTCCATTGACCCGGAGGACTCGAGGACAACCAGCCGCCCGGGCCACGTTCGTGAGGGCCACCGTGTTGGACGAGTTCGCCGAACCGATCACCACTACCGCGTCGGCCCGGGACGCGAGAGTGCGCAGGGCCCCTTGCCGGTTCGTCGTGGCGAAACACAGGTCGGAGCGATTGGGCATCCAGATGTCGGGAATGATGGCGAGGGCGTACTCGCGCAGGTCCGCCCACTCGTCTTCGGAGAGAGTCGTCTGGGACAACAGTGCGTAGGGTCCCGGCCTCGTCGCCGCCTCGTCAATGTCCTCCCGGGACTGAATGAGGACGACCGAGTCCGGGGCGACGGCCATCGTTCCGACGGCCTCCTCGTGACCCTCGTGTCCCACGTAGAGAACGGTGTAGCCCTTGCGCGAGCGCACTTTGAGCTCGTGATGAACTTTCGTCACTAAGGGACACACCGCGTCGACCACCACCCGGTCACCCCGGCGCGCCGCCTCCACTAACTGGGGGGGTGACCCGTGGGCGCTCAGCATCAGTGGTGCTCCGGGCGGAACCTGATCCACATCGTCGACGAAGATAACTCCGAGCGAACGAAAATGATCGACCACGAAGCGATTGTGCACAATCTCGTGGTAGCAGTAGACGGGAGCCTCGAAGATTCGAGTCATCCAGTCGAGGGCCTTGATGGCTTTTTCCACTCCCGCACAAAACCCCCGGGGGGAGGCGAGCAAAACTTTGTCCACGGCCACCCACCTAGCCTAATTCGCCCCCCGCTCTCGTCATTCTGGCTGATGAGCAGCGCACGGGCCCTAGGCTGGTCGGGTGTCCGGCGCCCGTATTTCCTCGATTTCGCCGACTTCGCCTCTCGTCGACCTCGATGTCCACATCGGTGACGAACTGATTGCCGTCAACGGGCGCGCTCCCACCGACATCATCGAGTACCAACAGCTGGCCGATGACGAGTCAGTGACTCTCTTGCTCCAGCGAGAGGGACGACCCCTTCGCCACAAGGTGCGCGTCGACAAGCAGGCCGGGGCACCACTCGGGCTCACCATCGATTCAGCGGTGTTCGACCGGATCCGCACGTGCGACAACCACTGCAGCTTTTGTTTCATCTACCAACTGCCGAAGGGCCTTCGTCGCTCCCTCTACGTAAAAGACGACGACTTTCGCTTGTCGTTCCTGTACGGCAACTACACGACCCTCACTCGCTTTACCGAGTTTGATCTCGAACGGGTTCTGACCGAAAAGCTCTCGCCGCTCTACGTCTCCATTCACACCACCAACCCCGAGCTCCGGGCCTCCATGCTGCGAAATCCCCGCGGAGCGACCTCCCTTCGGTGGCTACGAGCCCTACTCGACGCCGGGGTCGCTGTCCACGGACAGGTCGTTACCTGCCCCGAGGTGAACGACGGAGCGGAGTTGGAACGGACCCTCGAAGACGCCCTCAGCCTCTACCCCGAGTTGGCCTCTCTGGCGATTGTGCCCGTCGGAGTCTCCAAATTCAACGGAGAGGACTCGATGCGCTCCTTTCGACCCGAGGAGGCCCAGCGGGCCCTCGAGACCGTCGAGCGCTACCGGGAGTACGCTCGGGCCATCCTCGGGAGACCTCTGATTGAGGCCTCCGACGAGTTCTACCTCCTCGCTGGTCGACGCCCACCGCCGGCGGAACACTTCGACTCGCTCGACCAGGCGGAGAACGGTATTGGACTCGTCGCCAGTTTTGAGAAGAGCTTTCGCGGAGAGTTGGAGATGGATCCTCTCGGGACCGGTTTCTTCCAGTCCGTCGACGGGGCCCCCGCGTGGGGTTACCGGGCGCCACGGGCGAATCTCGGGGGAGAAATGGGCGAACGGCTCCGTCTCTTGAGTGGAGAGTACGCGGCACCCCTACTTCGTCAACTACTCGACGACGCGGGATTCGATGACGTCGAAGTGGTGAGCGTGAGGAACGAGTACTTCGGCGGCAATATAAAAGTCGCCGGACTCTTGACCGGGGCCGACGTCGCCCGGGTTCTCGAGGAGGTTCCCGACGCCACCCACCTGCTGCCGGACGTGTGTTTAAACGAGGGTCGATTCGTGGACGGAATGGAACTCGCCGAATTGGGCAGTAGCGTCGTACCGGTGAAGACCACCGGACAAGACCTCCGCCTCGCTCTCGAGCACTGGCGCGCCCGTTTGGTGAGCGCATGAATCGGGTCGTCGTCGTCGGCCGACCGAACGTCGGCAAAAGTTCACTCGTGAATCGCTTAGCGGCGAAGCGACTCACCGTCGTCGAAGAGCACCGGGGAGTCACCCGCGACCGCAAAGTCGTGCCCGTGGAGTGGAACGGCACCCGTTTTGAGGTCGTCGACACCGGTGGTTGGCTCGAAGCGGGCGACGACTTAGAGCGCAAAGTCTCGAAGCAAGCCGACGCGGCCCTCTCCGAGGCCACCCTCGTGCTGCTGGTCGTCGACGTGGCGACGGGCGTGACCGACGAGGACCGCCAGGCCGCCCGCTGGGTTCTCAAATCTCAGCGCCCCGTGATGCTCGTCACGAACAAGGTCGACGACGCCCTCCACGAGGCGGCGGTCTGGGAGTTTCTGTCGCTCGGTTGTGGGGACCCCTACTCGGTGAGCGCACTGCACGGGAGAGGCGCCGGTGACCTTCTCGACGCCATCGTGGACCACCTCGGCGATCCCGTGCCGGTACTCGAGGAGCCGGTCGACGACGGATTCCTCCGAGTCGCTCTCGTGGGGCGACCCAACGTTGGTAAGTCCACTCTCTTTAATCGCCTCATTGGTGAGGAGCGCTCCGTCGTGCACGACATGCCCGGCACGACGCGCGACGCGATCGACACGGTTGTCGAGACCGTGGAGGGAACCATTCGATTCATCGACACCGCCGGAATGCGCCGTCGGGCGAAAACCGAAGCGGGTCTCGAAACGTACAGCGTTTTGCGCAGTCTCGAAGCTCTCGACCGCGCCGATATCGCAATCTTGGTCATCGACGCGACCCAGGGGGCGAGCGGTCAGGATCAGCGACTGGCCGAGCGTATCTCGGCGGCGGGCTGCCCGGCCATCGTGGTTCTGAACAAGTGGGAACTAATCGAGACCGAGGACCGTGATCGGGTTCTCGCCACGGTGGGCGACAAGTTAGCGTTTCTCGGCGACGCCCCGGTTCTCAAGACCTCCGCGATGAGTGGACGAGGAGTCCACCGCATCCTTCCGGCGCTCTCGTCGGCCCGCGACGACTACACCAAACGCGTGACGACGGGGGCGCTCAACCGCGCCATTCGTGACCTCCAGATTCACCAACCGGCACCCACCGGCAAGATTCGCTACGCCGTCCAGGGAGCCATTGAACCGCCCACCTTCACATTGTTCGTGTCCGGTCGACTCCCGCAGACCTACTTGCGCTACGTGGAGCGTTCCCTGCGCGAACGTTTCGACCTGGGCACGACCCCACTCAAGATTCGCGTCCGCACCGAGTAATGGCCGGGTGGTGCGAGACGTGTGACCGCCACGTAGAGGGCGAGAGCTGCGAGGTCTGCGGGCAAACCGTCAGTGAACCAGAGCGCCTTCGTCTCGATTGGAAGTGGAAGTTCTTCGGAGTCTCCACGGTGATATACCTCATATGGCGGATTTATCAGCTCATTCATTGGTTGACGTCCTAGGGGGTTTGTTGTGGCCGTGTACGCACTGGGTGACGTGACGCCCTCCATCGATCCGAGTGCCTTCGTCCACCCCGACGCCGTCGTCATCGGCCGAGTCAGTATCGGGCCCCAGTCCTCGGTCTGGCCCGGGGCCGTCCTGCGGGGTGACTACGGAGAAATTCGTGTCGGCGCACGCACGTCGATTCAAGACGGAGCGATTCTTCACGCCACCGCGGAACTCCCCACCGTTATCGGCGACGACTGTGTGGTGGGTCACCTCGCTCACCTCGAGGGTTGTGTCGTCGACGACGGCAGTCTGATCGGCTCGGGGTCGGTCGTCCTCCACGAGGTTCAGGTGGGTGCGGGCGCGACTATCGCCGCCGGTGCCGTCGTGCGTAACCGGACCGTCGTTCCCGCGAGGGCGCTCGCCGTCGGCGTACCGGCGGAGATTCGCCCCGATCGCAGCGATCCAGTGGAGATCGCGCGCGGGGCGGCTCTCTACGTCTCCAACACCGCTCGTTACCGTACTGAACTTCGCCGAGTCGACTGAACCATTCTTTCCTTCCTTCCTTTAACATCGTTAGCGGAGGTTGTTTCCTAATGCGCCAGAAGATTGTTGTGAGTGTTGCCGTTGTGTTCCTCGCCCTCGCCGGGCTGGGTAGCTATCTTCTGGTACTCGCCAGCCCCGCGGCTTCGTCGGGCGCAGCAGGAGTCTCGATTTCGCCCACTAACTGTCGTACCTTTCCGGGGCTACCTTCGTCAAGGGATAACGACGCGGGACACGCGCGGGCTATCGACGCATTCCCCGACGCAGACTGCGACTGGTACCAGACTCACCCGAGTTAGCCCCGGGCGCGGGTGATGTCAATCATTCGTTCTAGGACGCGCCGAGCGGCCCCCGAGGTCACGGACTCCCGGGCCCGTTCGAAACCCTCAGTCAGACTTGGCGATTCGCCACTGGCGACGAGCACGAGAGCGGCGTTAGCGCACACCGCATCAAAGACTGCTCCACCTTCAGCGTCGAGGAAATGGTGAATCACTCGAACGTTCTCGCTGACGTCGCCACCGCGAAGTTCGGCGACGTCGTGTCGCACCCCTAACTCCAGCCCCGCGTCGAGGGTCTCGTAGGTCGTTCCCTCGGGAGTCACTCGCACGAGCGTGGAGGTCGTTCCAACCGACAGTTCGTCCAGTCCGTCGTGGCCGTGAACGAGAATCATCGAGTCCACGCCGCGGCGCAAGAGTACCTCGGACATGGGACTGAGTAGATGTTCGCTCGACACCCCGATCACCCCTCGACGAACCCCGGCGGGATTGGCGAGGGGACCAAGAACGTTGAACACCGTTCGAAAACTGAGGGCCCGGCGAATGGGGGTGAGGTATCCGAGGGCGTGATGGTACTTCGGAGCGAAGATGAAGGCCATACCGGCCTCGCGCAGACAAGCCTCAATGACGTCGGGGCCGACGTCGAGACGAACCCCTAATCCTTCGAGGACGTCGGCCGAACCCACCGAGGACGACGCCGCCCGATTTCCGTGCTTGGCGACCGGAACTCCGCACCCGGCGACGGCGAGCGCGGCCATCGTCGAGACGTTCACGGAATGTAGTTGATCGCCCCCCGTACCGACGACGTCGACGGCGTTCGCGGGAACGCGAAGTTGAGTGGCCGCCCCCATCATCGCGTCGACGAATCCGGTCATCTCCTCGACGGTCTCACCCTTAATCGTGAGTGCCGTGAGAAAACTTGCCACGAGGGGGCCTTCGACGCGTCCGGCCAAGATCTCCGCGAGTGCCTCGGCCGCCTGCGCACGATCCATCGACTCACCGCGCACGAGAGGTTGGAGTACGTCGTGGGCGAACGATGTCATCACCGGCGGGCCTTTCGGTTATGGGTGGCCCCAATGTAGTCAAACCCCGAAGCACTCCGGCCCGTTACGCTCGAGGGTGTGTCGACGTACCTGGACTCGATTGGGGAGTATCACCGCGCCCGCGCGCGGAGTGACGCGCGCGCCTGGCGCGATCGGATGGACGGAACCTGGTGTTCCGCTCCGTCTCTCGCGCGAGCGCTGCGCACTGGACCCAACGTTGCGGTGATCGCCGAGGTCAAGCGGCGCTCGCCCTCGAAGGGCTGGTTGAACCCCCAACTCGACTCGGCCGTTCAGGCCGCACTCTACGAGACCGCCGGGGCGGCGGCGGTCTCTGTTCTCACCGACACTCCCCATTTCGGGGGATCGCTCGAGGACCTCGAACGCGCGAGGGCCGCCGTGCAGATCCCTCTGTTGCGTAAGGACTTCACCCTCTCCGAGAACGATGTACTCGACGCCGTCGAGTACGGAGCCTCGGCCATTTTGCTCATCGTGGCCCTGCTGAACGACGACGAACTGACCCGACTGCACTCTCTCGCGCGCACCGTCAATCTGGAGGTCCTCGTCGAGGTGCACGACGAGAGGGAGGCCTCCAGGGCGCTCGCGGCGGGCGCCGAAATCATTGGCGTCAATCAACGGGACCTGCACACCTTCGAGGTGGACGTCGCCCGAGCCGCTCGCGTCGGCGCCGCGTTACCCGAAGGGGTGGTGAGGGTCGCCGAGAGTGGACTCGCTCAACCCTCCGACGTGGCGAGGGCGGGATCGGCCGGCTTCCACGCCGTCTTGGTGGGGGAGAGTTTCGTGACCGACTCCCATCCCGTCGAGCGCGTACGAACATTCTGCGACGTGGCCCGAACGTGAGCACACGACCCACTCCCCGGCTCCTCGTCAAGATTTGTGGACTCACTCGAGTTCACGACGCCGAGTGGTGCACCGAGTTGGGCGCCGACTACCTCGGCCTGAACTACTCCGACTCACCCCGAGCCGCTCCACTCGGTCTCGGACGAACCCTCGTAGAACGGGAATTCTCCGTCGTGGGAGTCTTTCGGGGACGTAGCGACGAAGAGATAGTCGACGTGGTGGATCGCGAGAGTCTCTCCGTCGTGCAACTTCACGATCCGGCGTCGCGCCGTCTTCAAGGAGCCCTGAGAACGCGAAGGGTGGAGGTGTGGCGGGCCCTGCCCGCCGACGAGTGGGCGAGCCAGGACCTGAGCGGCGCGCTGCGCCTCGTGCTCGACGGCCCGGAACCCGGGTCGGGCAAGAGGGCCAACTGGGGTGACTTCGAACCTCGTCACGTTCCGTACCCGTACCTGATCGCTGGGGGACTCAACCCCGATAACGTCGCCGCCATGGTGAAACAACTGCGCCCCACGGGAGTGGACGTCGCCTCCGGGGTGGAGTCGGCTCCCGGAATCAAGAGCCCTGACAAAGTTCGAAACTTTATTGATAACGCCCGCCGTGCGAGCGGGTCGGAAGGATCACGATGACCCAGACCGTTCGAGTCATGAAGGACCCGGGTGACGACGGCCGTTTCGGAGAGTTCGGGGGCCGTTTCGTTCCCGAAGCCCTCATCCCAGCCTGCGAGGAGTTGGACGTCGCCTTTCGCGACGCCTGGGCTGATCCCATTTTTCGCGAAGAGTTTCATCACGTTCTGCGCGAGTTCGGTGGTCGACCCACCCCGGTGACCTACCTCGCCCGACTCTCCGAACAGATAGGCGTCCACGTCTACGCCAAGCGCGAAGATCTGGCCCACACGGGTAGCCACAAGATCAACAACGTCGTTGGTCAGACCTTGTTGACCCGCCGGATGGGTAAAACCCGAGTCATTGCCGAGACCGGGGCCGGACAACACGGTGTCGCCACGGCGACCGCGGCGGCTCGACTCGGTTTGGAGTGCACGGTCTACATGGGTGAACTCGACACCCAGCGGCAGTCCCTCAACGTCTTTCGCATGGAGTTGCTCGGCGCCCGTGTGGTGCCGGTCACTTCGGGAAGCCGGACCCTGAAAGACGCGGTGAACGAGGCGATGCGGGAGTGGGTGACCTGCGTGGACGACACCCACTACTGTCTCGGGTCCGTGATGGGCCCCCATCCCTTCCCGTGGATGGTCCGAGAGTTTCAGTCCATCATCGGTCACGAGGCGGCCCAGCAGTTGCACGATCGAGGCGTGGGCACGCCCGACTTCGTCGTGGCCTGCGTCGGGGGCGGGTCGAACGCGGCAGGAATCTTCGCCGGCTTCGCCGACTCCAGTGCCCGCCTGGTGGGGGTCGAGGCGGCCGGGGGAGCGGCGATCGCCGGTGGGCAGCCCGGTGTCCTCCACGGCATGCGCTCCATGCTGCTGCAGTCCGAGTCGGGTCAGATTGAGGAGGCCGAATCCATCTCGGCGGGGCTGGACTACCCGGGGATTGGACCCGAACACGCTCACCTGGCCTCCATCGGACGCGCGACCTACGTAGGAGTTGGCGATGAGCCAGTCCTGGAAGCCCTCCAACTCCTGAGTCGTCTCGAGGGGCTTATTCCGGCGCTCGAGTCGGCTCACGCCGTCGCGTGGATCACGCGAGAGGCCGGCCGGGATATTCCACTCGGTTCGACCGTCCTACTCAATCTGTCGGGTCGTGGTGATAAGGACGTCGCTCAAGTCCGCGAGATACTGCGGGGTCGAGAGTGAACTCCCTCGAGACGAGCCTGCGGACTCGCCGAGACCGGGGGGACAAGTCGTTCGTTCCCTACCTCATGGCCGGGATGGTCCCGGACTGGCTCGACCACATCGACGCGCTCGTCGCCGCGGGGGCGGCCGCCGTCGAGGTGGGTATCCCCTTCTCGGACCCGATTCTCGACGGAGTCGTGATTCAGCGCGCGTCACTCGCGTCCTTGAGTGCCGGCAACACCCCCGAGGGGATATTGGCAGAACTCGGACGTCGCAGTGTCGGCGTCCCACTGGTCGTCATGACGTACTTCAACATCATCCACCACCTGGGTCTTGAGCGGAGTGCTCACCTGCTCTGCGCCGGAGGGGTCAGTGGTGTGATCTTGCCGGACCTCACTCTGGAAGAGGCCGGACCCTGGAGAAACGTCGCCCACGGTTCGGGACTCGACACGGTACTTCTCGTGGCCCCCTCCTCCCCGGAACCGCGGATCGAGAAGATCGCCGCGCACGCCGAAGGATTCGTCTACGCCGCCTCTCGTATGGCGGTCACCGGTCGAGCGGACGACGACGGACACGCCGCGGCGGTAGTGGAACGCGTACGTCGCTACAGCGACCTACCGGTATTCGTAGGAATTGGCGTCTCGACACCACAGCAAGCGCGAGTGGCCTACGAGTTCGCCGATGGGGCTATCGTCGGATCAGCCTTGGTGGAGCGGGTTCTCGGTGGGATGACCCCTACGCAGACCGAGCAGTTCGCCCGGGACTTTGTGCTCTAGTCGAGGACCTCTCCGCTCTCGTTACCGTGAGACATCCTCACTAAATCCGCCAACTACCCCTGAGGTTCTGGTAGATAAGACGTGAGACAAAACACGTGGGCAGACCGCGTGACAACACCCGGGGGGGTAATGATGAGTGAACAGAGAGTGGCCAATCCAGGCCCGTTGGGATTGGCGGGTTTCGCCATGACCACATTTATGCTGAGTTCGGCAAACGCTCACTTGTGGGGCGGGGCGGGAGCGGGAGCGGCCCTCTCACTCGCGCTGATTTATGGAGGTCTGGCCCAGTTGCTCGCCGGAATGTGGGAGTTCGTGCGTAAGAACACGTTCGCGGCGCTGGCCTTCACCTCCTACGGTGCGTTCTGGATCGGGGTCTACCTTCTGCTCAACGTGGTGAAGAGCCCGACCTCGCTCGCGGTCTACCTGCTGAGCTGGACGATCTTCACCTTCTACATGTGGATTGCGAGTTTTCACGCCTCGAAGATGCTGGCCATCCTCTTCACCCTGTTGCTCGTGACCTTCGTCTTCTTGACGATTGGGGCGTGGGGCGCCGGACACGTCGGAATGACCAAGACCGGCGGCTGGTTCGGCCTCGCGACCGCGGTCGTGGCCTGGTACATCTCGGCGGCCGAAGTGACCAACGAGACCGCTGGGCGCAAGGTTCTGCCCACTCTCTAGCCAGTTCTTCGAACCCCCCGTTCGGCGACTCGCTTCGTCCGGGCGGGGGGTTCGCTCTCAGTAGTAACCAGCGTTTAGATTGACAAATGTAGTAACAACCGTGGGGGGAAACCATGACTGACCGAGGCCTTGAAGCACTCTTTAGTGAAACGCGACGTTTCGCACCTTCACCCGACTTCGTCGCCCACGCGAACGCCAGCGAGGAGATCTACGACCTCGCGAACACTGATCCCGAGGCCTGGTGGCGCCAGCAGGCCACCCGTCTCTCCTGGGCGGTCGAACCCACCACCACTCTCGAATGGGATCTGCCCAACGCCCGCTGGTTCGCCGACGGTGAGTTGAACGCGAGTTACAACTGCGTCGACCGGCACGTCGAGAACGGGCTCGGCGACCGGGTCGCGTTTCACTGGATCGCCGACCAACCCGGTGAGGGACGTGACATCACCTACGCCGATCTTCACCGCATGGTCCAACAAGCCGCCAACGCCCTGGAGGAGTTGGGCGTACGCGAGGGGGACCGCGTCGCCATCTACATGCCGATGATCCCCGAGGCCGTCGTCGCCATGCTGGCCGTCGTTCGACTCGGAGCCCTGCACAACGTGGTCTTCGGGGGATTCGCCGCCGACGCCCTCGCCTCACGCATCCAGGACTCGGACTGTCGCGTCGTGATCACCGCCGACGGGGCCTATCGCCGGGGGAGCGTGTCGCCCCTGAAGCCCGCCGTCGACCAGGCTCTCGAGTCCTGTCCCGGAGTAGAGAAGGTTCTCGTCGTTCGTCGCACCGAGTCCCCGGTTGACTGGGTCGAGGGTCGAGACCACTGGTGGCACGAGATTGTCGAACGTCAGGCACCCACCCACGAGTGGCGCCCCTTTAACGCCGAGCACCCGCTGTTCATCATGTACACCTCCGGAACGACGGCCAAGCCCAAGGGAATCTTCCACACCACCGGGGGATACCTCACCCAGGTCGCCACGACCTACCACTACGTCTTTGACCACAAGCCCGACACCGACATCTGCTGGACCGCGGCCGACATCGGCTGGATCACTGGTCACAGTTACATCGTCTACGGCCCCTTGATCAACGCCGCGACTCAGGTGATGTACGAAGGACTGCCCGACTCGGGCGGTAAGGACCGGTGGTGGCGCATCATCGAGTCCCAGAAGGTCACCGTGCTCTACACGGCGCCGACCACGATTCGCACTCTCATGAAGTGGGGCCACCAAATCCCCGCAGAACACGACCTCAGTTCGCTGCGCCTGCTCGGCACGGTGGGTGAGCCCATCAACCCCGAAGCCTGGATCTGGTACCACACCTATATCGGGGGCGAGCGTTGCCCCATCGTGGACACGTGGTGGCAGACCGAGACCGGCGCCATGATGGCCACTCCACTACCGGGAGTTACCTCCACGAAGCCGGGGGCCGCGATGCGGCCCTTCCCCGGCATCTCCCTCGAGGTGGTCGACGAGAAGGGCCACGTCGTGGGATACGGCGAGGGGGGTTACCTCGTGATTACTCGCCCCTGGCCCTCGATGACCCGCGGTATCTGGGGGGACCCGGAACGCTTCCTCGAGACCTACTGGAGCCGCTTCGAGGGTCGTTACTTCGCCGGGGACGGTGCTAAGTACGACGAAGACGGGGATCTATGGCTTCTTGGTCGAGTCGACGACGTGATGAACATTTCGGGACACCGACTCTCGACCACCGAGGTCGAGCACGCCCTCGTGGGACACCCCGCGGTCGCCGAGGCCGCCGTCGTGGGAGCGAGTGACGAACACACTGGACAGGCCATCGTCGCCTTCGTCACTCTCAAGTTGTCGGCCACCGACGCCGAGGCGGACCACGCCCAGACGATCAGCGACCTGCGCCAGCACGTCGCTCGGGTCATCAGCCCGATAGCCAAGCCTCGTCAGATCATCTTGACGCCCGAGTTGCCGAAGACGCGTTCGGGAAAGATCATGCGCCGTCTCCTGCGCGACGTGGCCGAGAATCGTCAGTTGGGCGACGTCACCACTCTCACCGATCCGACGGTCGTCAACATGATCGCCGGCCTGATGGGTAGCGGCTCGTCCGACGAAGAGTAACTAGGAGTCGAAACCGAGGCCGAGCCCGTCGAGTAGACGCAACCAGAGATTGCGCCGACCCTCATGAGTATCGGCGCGCTGAATAGACCACTGCGTGAGACGAATGAAGAACCACCGAAACGGTTCGGGAGGGAAGGGCCACGGCTTTCTTCTCACCATGCGTAGCGCCGTGCGTTCGGTGTCGAGTCCGTCGACGAGGTCGATCATGGTGTTCGCGGCGAAGCGCGTGGCCCCCACCCCGAGTCCCGTAAAACCCACGGCGTAGACGACTCGTCCCCCGTGGGCGCTACCCCAGAAGGGTGAGAATCGGGTGCAGGTATCGATGGCCCCACCCCAGCCGTGGGTGAACTTGATTCCGGCCAGCTGGGGGAACGTGTCGAGGAAGTGAGCCGCGAGGGTGGCGAAGGTCTCCGGATTGAACTCGTAGTAGCGCTGGACTCGCCCGCGGAAGTGGTAAATCGCGTCGTAGCCACCCCAGAGAATGGAACCGTCCGCGGTGAGCCGGTAGTAGTGGAACTGATTGCCGGCGTCGGAGATTCCCTCACGGCCGGCCCAGCCGATGGCGTCGCGCTGGGCCTTCGTGAGGGGTTCGGTGACGATTTGGTAGTCGAACACCGGCACCACGTACTTGCGCACTGAGCGAACGAGGGAGGGCCAGACGTTGGTCGCGAGAGCGACCTTGGCCGAGGTGACCGCCCCGTAAGGAGTGATCACCCGAACTCCACCGCTGACGTCCTCGAGTCGTTCGACCCGGGAGTTCTCGTAGATCTCCACTCCGAGGGAGAGACAGGCCCGCTCGAGACCCCACACCAGTCGCGCCGGATCGACCAGGGCGGTGCCGTCGGGGTCGTAGAGACCGCCGAGATAGCGCGGGGAGTTCACTCGACGTCGAAGAGTCTCCTCGTCGAGAACGCTCACGGTGTCTCCGGCCGCGTTGCGTCGCTCGGCCTCCTCTTCGATATCGCGCATCTGCCACTCTTCGAGGGCCACCCGCAGCTCTCCCGTGCGTTCGAAGTCGCACTCGATGCCGTAGCGGCGGATGGTCTCTTCAATCTGGTCCAGGTTCTCTCGACCCAGGCGCTCGATGACGCTCATCTCGTCGCCGAAACGACGAACCCCGTTCATAAAACCGTGAGTTAACGACGCCGAAAGAAATCCCCCGTTGCGCCCGGAGGCTCCGGCGCCCGTCTCGTACTGTTCGACGACCACGACGTGACGATCGGGGTCTCGCTCTTTGGCGAGAAGTGCCGTCCATAGTCCGGTGTAGCCCGCCCCGACAACGCACAGATCCGCGCCGAGTTCGCCGACGAGGGTCCGGCGAGATTCGGGCTCGAGGGGGTCCGAATCGAGCCACCACAGGTCCGGTTGCAGTTCGCTCAAGTGCCGCAGAACGAACGTGTCTTTCTCGTCCATAGAGCCGGCCCGCGGGCCGCTCACCCCAAATCCCTCGTCGTGCCTAGATTCTCATCCTACTGGGGGAGACCCGACGAGCGCCGAACTAAGCGCGGAGAGTGCGCGCGCGTTCGTACTGAATCGGCCACGGAACGATCTCTCCGAGGGCCTCCGCCGCTTCGAGAGCGAAGCGAGGATTACGCAGTGCGGCACGGGCCACCATGACGGCGTCAGCGCGCCCCTCGGCGAGGATCTCCTCCGCCTGTTCGGGCCGAGTGATGAGGCCCACGGCACTCACCGCGACGCCGCTTCGTCGAAGGGTGTCGGCGAGAGGTACTTGGTAGCCCGGGCCCACCGGAATGGGTGCTCCGGGCACATTTCCGCCGCTCGACACGTCAATGAGGTCCACTCCGAGTTCGCTCAGACGCTGGGCCACCCAGGTGGCCTCTTCCAGGGTGAAGCCCCCCTCCACCCAGTCGGTCGCCGAGATTCGCACGAACAGGGGCCCTTCGGTCGTCGCTCGCACCCCCGACGCCACCTCGAACAAGAGTCGGGCCCGGTTCTCGAGGCTGCCCCCGTAGCGGTCTTCGCGCACGTTTGAGAGCGGGGACAAGAACTCGTGCACCAGATAGCCGTGCGCGGCGTGAATTTCGAGAACGTCAAATCCGGCGCGTCGCGCGCGCTGGGCCGCGGTGACGAAGTCAGCGACCACTCCCGCGATCTCCTCGTCACTGAGGACGTGGGGGGTAGGGTAACCCTCGAACGCCAGAGCCGAGGGGGCGACACTCACCCAGCCCCCCTCCTCCTCGCTCGCCATCTGGTGATCAGCCCACGGCGTCAGCGTGGAGCCCTTGCGGCCCGCGTGGGCCAACTGCATGCCGGCGAGGGTGCCTTGAGCGTGGATGAACTCGACCACCGTCCGCCACGCCGCCTCCTGGTCGTCTCGGTAGATACCGGGACAAGCGATCGAGATTCGGCCCTCCGGGTTCACCGCCGTGGCCTCGCTCATCACGAGACCGAAGCCCCCGGTCGCGAACGATCCGAGGTGTACCCGGTGCCACTCCCCGACGAGTCCGTCGCTCGCCGAGTATTGACACATGGGCGCGACCCAGAGGCGATTAGCGAAGGTGGTCTCGCGCAGGCGAAGGGGGGAGAATAGGACGGACACGGAGACTCCTCGTGGTAGTGGCCCCGAAAAGGATAGGGGGTTCGCCGACCAACCTCGTCGTATGCTGTTAGGACAACGTTGCAATAAGGAGACATCGTGCGAATCGCTAATCGCCACGGACGCGCCCAGTTGGTGACCGAGAAGGGATTCGTCGACGTCGCGCGCGCGAGTGACGGCCGCTTCTCATCCGACGTCTCGACTCTGCTCAGTCGACTCGACGATCTGGGGGAGTGGTGGGCGAGCGCGAGTGACACCGTGGAGCGAGAGGAGGTTCTCGATCCGACGAGAGACGGTGACCTCGGACCGGTGGTCGCGTCTCCCTCTCAGATCTTCGCCGTCGGCCTCAACTACCACGAGCACGCCCGAGAGATGGGCCTACCGGCACCGAGTACACCCATGATCTTCACGAAGTTCGCGTCCTCCCTCGCGGGCTCGGGGTCACCGATTCCCCGCGTGAGCGAGTCGGTCGACTGGGAGTCTGAACTGGTCGTCGTCATCGGTCGGGGGGGTCGCGACCTACCACTCGAGGGGGCTCTCGGCGCCGTGGCGGGATACTGCGTTGGACAAGACGTCTCGGACCGAGAGCTTCAGATGGCGGCGTCCCCGCCCCAGTTCTCTCTGGGCAAGTCCTGGCCGAACTTTACGGTCACCGGGCCCTGGATCACCACGCGCGACGAGATCCCCGATCCCCAAGCCCTCTCGATTCGCTGCGACGTCTCCGACGTCACCTTTCAGAACTCGTCGACGAGTGACATGGTCTTCAGCGTCGCCGAGGTGGTGTCCTATCTCTCACGCGTCGTGGAGCTTCGACCCGGAGACCTCATCTTCACCGGTTCTCCCGAAGGGGTCGGTCAGGGGCAAAAGCCCCCTCGTTTCCTCGAAGTGGGCGACACCGTCGTCACCCGTATTGAGGGACTTGGGGTACTCCACAATCACGTCGTCGAACCCTTCTGGGGGTGACGACGATACCGTCGTGGTCGGGCTGGGGAGATTTGAACTCCCGATCTCTCGGCCCCCAGCCGAGCGCTCTAGACCAAACTAAGCCACAGCCCGTGGGACATTCACTCTAGCCGTTGAGCCGTGATACTCCCGTGCACAGTCGATGGAAGGGGCCTCGCTATACTCGCTTGCGGGTCAGCGTCGCCCCAGAAAAGGTGACGAGAATGACTCAGACATATCCTCTCTACGACCCCGCGTTCGAGCACGACGCGTGCGGTGTCGGGATGATCGCCGACCTTACGGCCACTCCTACCCACTCGACGGTGCGAGACGCTCTCACCATTCTCGAGAACATGGAACACCGCGGGGCGAGTGGGGCCGACGGCCACTCGGGGGACGGGGCGGGACTGCTGATTCAGATGCCCCACGACTTCTTGCGAGTCGTCTTTGATGACGACACTCTCGTGGCGGGAGAGTACGGAGTTGGTTTTTGGATGCTGCCGCGCGACGAGGACCAGGTGTCACTCGTCGACACTCTGGAGAGCATCTGCGCCCGGGTCGGACTACGCACCGTGTCCTGGCGTGACGTGCCCGTCAACTCCTCTCTACTCGGACCCACCTCGGCGGCCTCTGAACCACGCTTCGTCCACCAACTCGTACGCCTCGAGGGAGCAGGGGATTTAGAGCGCGCCCTCTACGTCGCCCGTCGCCAGATTGAACTCGCGACGAACGCCTACGCCTCCTCTTTCTCCTCACGGGTCCTCATCTACAAGGGGATGCTCACCTCACCCCAGTTGCGTCGGTACTTCGACGATCTACGCGACGAGCGGCTCACCTCGGCCATCGCCCTCGTTCACTCCCGTTTCTCGACGAACGTACTGCCCCGCTGGGACCTCGCTCAACCTTTCCGATTCATCGCCCACAACGGTGAGATCAACACCGTGCGGGGCAACCGCAACTGGATGACCGCCCGAGAGTCCACCCTCGCGAGTGATCTTCTTCCCGCGCCCCTCTCCACGATCACCCCGATTATCACTGCGCAGATGAGCGACTCGGCGAGCTTCGACGAGACCGTCGAACTACTCGTGCAGGGGGGACGTTCTCTGCCCCACGCTATTTTGATGATGATTCCCGAGGCCTGGGAGCGCGCCAGCGCGATGGACCCGTCTCGCCGTGACTTCTACCGCTACCACGCCGCCCTCATGGAGCCCTGGGACGGTCCGGCCTCGGTGAGCTTCTGCGACGGACGAGTCGTCGGAGCGGTCCTCGACCGTAACGGGCTGCGTCCGGCGCGGTACTGGGTCACGAAGGACCGCCGAGTCATCTTCGCCTCCGAGGTCGGCGTTCTGCCGGTCGAGCCCGAGAACATTGAGCGAAAGGGTCGCCTCCAACCGGGACGAGTCTTTCTCGTCGACGTTGAAGAGGGCCGCCTGATCGACGACACCGAGTTGAAGGCCGATCTCGCGTCTCGTGCGCCCTACGGGCAGTGGTTGGCCGACCAGCAGGTCAGTCTGGACGAGGTTCCGGCCCGTCCGATGCTGACCCCGAGCCACGCCTCGGTTCGACTGCACCAGGTCCTCTTCGGATACTCCGAAGAGGACCTGCGCCTCATTCTTCGCCCCATGGCCCACGCGGGTGAGGAGCGCAGTGGCGCGATGGGCTCCGACGCCGGACTGCCGGTGGTGTCGAAGGTGGCGCGGCGCGGGGGCGGCGACTGGGCCCAACTCTTCGCCCAGGTCACCAACCCACCCCTCGACGCCATCCGCGAAGAACTGGTCACCTCGACGCGCGTCACACTCGGAGGTGAGGGAAACCTGCTCAGTGAGACCGCCGCCCACTGTCACCAGATCGCTCTCTCGTCGCCGGTCCTCTCGGTGGAAGAACTCGCCAAGTTGCGCTACATCGAAGAGGCGATGCCCGACTGGGGTTTCTCGGCGGTGGCCCTCGACGGACTCTTCTCGGTCGAGGGACCCGACTCGTCGGGCGAGCGCCTGGGTCGCGCTCTCGACGACCTGTGCGACGCCGTCGTCGACGCCGTGCGCGCCGGAGCGACCCTCGTTATTCTCTCCGACCGAAACGCTCACGAGGGCCTCGCACCGATTCCCAGCCTCTTGATGACCTCCGCGGTTCACCACCGACTCGTGAGCGAACACCTGCGCACGTCGGCCGCTCTCGTCGTCGAGGCCGGCGACGTTCGTGAGGTCCACCACGTCGCCCTGCTCGTCGGCTTCGGCGCCTCGGCGGTGTGCCCCTACCTCGCCTACGAGTCAGTCGAGGACCTCGTCGCGACCGGTGACCTCCACCTCGAGAACTCGCAGGCTCGTTACCACTACGCGAAGGCTCTCACGAAGGGCCTCACCAAGGTGATGTCGAAGATGGGTGTCTCCACGGTCGCCTCCTACGTCGGGAGCCAGCTCTTCGAGGCCGTTGGCCTGGACGAGTCGGTGCTCACCCGCTTCTTTCCCGGTTTTCGTTCCCGCGTCGGCGGAGCCACCCTCAATCGGTTGGCGGAAGCGGTTCTCGAAGGTCACCGACGAGCCTTCGTGCCCTCGCCCGGTGAACGAGTCGAGATCACTAACCGGGGCGAGTACCAGTGGCGTCGTGAGGGCGAGACCCACCTCTTTAATCCGCGCACCGTGCAAAAGCTCCAACACGCGACGAGAGAAGGCCGGTTCGACATCTTCCGGGAGTACACCCGGCTCGTCGACGACCAGGCCGCGGCCGAGGTGACGCTGCGCTCCCTCTTGCGCCTACAGAAGGCCGCGACTCCGGTCCCCCTCGAAGAGGTGGAGAGCGTGGAGTCGATTCTGACGCGTTTCTCTACGGGGGCCATGTCCTACGGATCCATCTCCGAAGAGGCCCACAGCACTCTCGCCGTGGCGATGAATCGGCTCGGAGGAAAGTCCAACACGGGGGAGGGGGGAGAGGACGAAGACCGCTTCGAAACCTCGGACCCGAGGTTTAACCGCCGTTCCGCCATCAAGCAGGTGGCGTCGGGCCGATTCGGGGTGACCTCGCGTTACCTCGTGAACGCCGACGATCTCCAGATCAAGATGGCTCAGGGTGCCAAGCCCGGCGAAGGCGGGCAGTTGCCGGGTTCCAAGGTCTATCCGTGGATCGCCGCGACTCGTCACTCCACCCCGGGAGTCGGGCTCATCTCACCCCCACCGCACCACGACATTTACTCCATCGAGGACCTGGCCCAGCTGATCTACGACCTGAAGAACGCGAACGACCAGGCGCGCGTCCACGTGAAGTTGGTCGCTGAGCAGGGCGTCGGGACGATTGCGGCGGGCGTCGCCAAGGCCCACGCCGACGTCGTTCTCATCTCCGGGCACGACGGCGGGACGGGAGCGGCGCCCCTCACCTCTTTGAAGCACGCGGGGGGTCCCTGGGAGTTGGGTCTCGCCGAAACGCACCAGACGCTGGCGATGAACGGACTGCGTTCTCGAATCACCGTTCAGGTGGACGGCCAGCTGAAGACCGGTCGAGACGTGATCATCGCGGCGCTACTCGGCGCCGAGGAGTTCGGTTTCGCCACCGCGCCACTCGTCGTGTCGGGCTGCATCATGATGCGGGTCTGTCACCTCGACACCTGTCCCGTGGGGATCGCGACTCAGAACCCCGAACTACGACGTCGCTTCACCGGTCAGCCGGAGTTCGTCGAGAACTTCTTCCAGTTCATCGCCCAGGAGGTTCGCGAGTACCTGGCCGAGTTGGGGGCGCGCTCTCTCGACGAGGTTATCGGTGACGTGTCCCGACTCGACGCCGTCTCGCTCGACGAGTCGACCAACACTCTCGATCTCTCCCGACTCTTGACCGAAACTCCTCCGGACCAGCGCCGACGGACCCAGGCTCAGGACCACGGACTAGGCGAGGCACTCGACTGGAAGTTCCTCAGCGAGGCCCTCTCGGCCGTCGAAGAAGGCACGGCGCTGAACCTGCACTTCGACGTGGCCAACGTCCATCGCGCCGTCGGTACTCTCACCGGTTCGGCCATGACGAGAGCGTTGGGGGCCACTCGGGCTCCGGCCGATCTGGTGACCATTCACCTGACCGGTTCGTCGGGCCAGTCCCTCGGGGCCTTCATTCCCCAGGGTCTGACGCTACGCCTCGAAGGTGACGCTAACGACTACGCCGGCAAGGGGCTCTCCGGGGGACGGGTCATTATTCGCCCACCCGCGACAGCCAGTTTTGTCGCCAGTGAGAACATCATCGCGGGCAACGTCATCGGCTACGGCGCCACCAGCGGCGACATCTTCGTGACCGGCGTCGTGGGGGAGCGCTGCGCCGTACGCAACTCCGGGGCGACCGTGGTGGTCGAAGGTACCGGAGACCACGCCTGTGAGTACATGACCGGAGGAGTGGTCGTGATTCTGGGCGGGGTCGGGCGCAACTTGGCGGCGGGGATGTCCGGGGGAACGCTCTACCTCTACGACCCCGAGAACCGGGTCCACCACCACCTCGCCGCCGGGGTCTACGAGATCGATCCCCTCGAGGCCGAGGACGACGAGCGTCTCTTCGAGATCCTCACCCGCTACCACCACGACACCGATTCGTTGCGCGCTCGAGAGATTCTCGACGCCTGGCGAGTCGAAAGGATGAACTTCGTGCGCATCGAAACCTCCGAGTACCAGCGAGTTCGCGACGAGCTACGCAATGGGTAAGCCGACCGGTTTCCTCGACTACTCCCGCGAGACCCCGGCGCACCGGCCCGTGGCGGTGCGCCTTCGAGCCTGGCGCGAGGTCTACGAGACCCAGAGTGACGAGGCGATCGCCACCCAGGGAGCGCGCTGCATGGACTGCGGAATTCCTTTCTGCATGCAGGGGTGCCCCCTCGGTAATCGGATCCCCGTCTTCAACGACGACGTCTACCACGAGCGTTGGGACCGCGCGGCCGCCCAACTCCTCGCCACCAATAACTTCCCGGAGTTCACCGGACGACTCTGTCCCGCCCCCTGTGAATCGGCGTGCGTCGTGGGAATCTCCGGTGACCCCGTCACTATCGAACGCATCGAACTGCAGACCATCGAACACGCCTACGCGCTCGGACTCGCGGTCCAGGCGGCCCCGCTCGAAGAGAGCGGTCGCTCCGTTGCCGTCGTCGGGTCGGGGCCGGCGGGTCTCGCCTGCGCCGCTCAGTTACGCAGTGCCGGACACCACGTGGAGGTCTTCGAGCGAAGCGACCGTGTGGGGGGACTACTGCGCTACGGAATTCCTGAGTTCAAAATGGAAAAGGCCGTCCTCGATCGCCGTCTCACCGAGATGGAGCGAGTCGGAATACTCTTTCATCCCTCGTCGCCCGTCGGAGAGGGTGGAGAGTCCCTCTCCGCACTTCGCGCTCGTTTCGACGCGGTCGTTCTCGCTCTCGGCTCGACGATCCCTCGTCTCATTCCCGTCCCCGGGGCCGAACTCGCCGGGGTCTATCCGGCGATGGTCTTTCTCGAAGCGGCCACCCGCGACGTCCACGGCGGACCGGCGAGCCCGGTCAGCGCACGGGGTCGTCACGTGATCATCCTCGGTGGGGGAGACACCGGAGCGGACTGCCTCGGCACCGCTCACCGCCAGGGGGCCGCCTCGGTGACCCAGGTGGAGATTATGGACACGCCCCCCACCACTCGCCCCGCCGACCAGCCCTGGCCGACGATGGCTCGTCTCTTTAAGGTCACCTCGGCCCACGAGGAGGGTGGAGAGCGCGTCTTTGCCACCGAGACCCTGGAGTTTCGCGGCGAGAGTCAGATTCACGAGATTGTTCTGCGCCATAACTCCACCGGTGAGGTCGAGGTGCAACCGGCCGACCTCGTCCTCATCGCCGCCGGATTCGTCGGTCCCGAACTACGCACTCTCGGTCTCGCCGACGAGTCTCACACCACGGCGCGCGGCACTCTCCAGGTCGACACCACGTGGCGGGTCGCCGGCCTCGACGATGAGGGGGCCGGAGTCTTCGCCTGCGGCGACTCCGTGAGAGGTCAGTCCCTCATTGTCTGGGCGATCGCCGAAGGTCGTTCGGCGGCGGCCGGAGTGGACGCCTTCTTACGCGGGGGCGAGACGGCCCTGCCGGCACCGATCACCCCATACAGCCTTTCGTGGTAGCCAGGCTCTAGCATTCTGGGAATAATGACGAGTCTCCCCTCGACCATGCAGGTCGCGCCACTCACGGTGCGTGACATCGTCCACCACGCCGAGCGGGTCTACCCCGACCGGCACGTCTTCACTGTGGAGCGCGACGGCGTGACCGAGACGACCTTCACCGAAGTGGTCGCCCGGGCTCGTCGACTCGCGCGAGCCCTCGAGGGACTGGGGGTCAGCCGGGGTGAGCGCGTGGCGACGCTGATGTGGAATAACCAGGCTCACCTCGAGGCCTATATCGCCGTCCCGACAATGGGGGCCGTGCTGCACACCCTCAACCTCCGACTCTTTCCCGACCAGTTGGCGTTCGTCATCAACGACGCCGAAGACGCCGTCATTCTCGTCGACGCCAGTGTGCTCGGTCTCTTGGCCCGTATTCGCCCCCGAATTAACCCTCGCCACATCGTCGTGCGGGGTACACCGGAGGACACTTACGGACTGGATCTCCTCGACTACGAGGAACTGCTCGCCTCGGTCGACGACACCTACCTCTGGCCCGACCTCGACGAGAGTGAGCCGGCCATCGCCTGCTACACCTCGGGAACGACCGGAGACCCGAAGGGCGTGGTCTACTCCCACCGTTCGCTCTGGTTGCACTCGCTCGCCATCCAGACGAAGAACTCCATCGCTCTCGGCGAGTCGGACCGGGCCCTCCTCGTCGTGCCGATGTTTCACGTGAACGCCTGGGGCATGCCCTACGGGGCCCTCTGGTGCGGGGCGGACCTGGTGATGCCCCAGATGTTCCTCCAGGGCGAGCCACTCGCGCGAATGATCAACGACCTTCGCCCGACGGTCGCTCTCGGGGTCCCGACCATTTGGATGGACCTTCTGCGGGCCGCCGAATCGGGCGAGTACGACCTCTCCTCCCTCCGAGTACTGGTCGCCGGAGGAGCGGCGGTCTCGGCGACTCTCATCCGGGCCTACCGGGACCGGCTGGGTCTCGCCATGCTCCAGGGCTGGGGGATGACCGAGACGAGTCCCCTCGTCGCGGTGGCGATCCCACCGGCCGGAGCTTCGGGCGACGAAGAGATCTACTACCGCGCGAAGACGGGACGTCTCGTCGCCGGAGTAGAGATTCGGGGGGGGGGGGTGGCGGGGGTGGGGCTCTATCACGCCGGGGCGAGGGGGGGGGAGTTCGAGCTCCGGGGCCCCTGGATCGCCTCCGGCTACATCAAGGGCCGAGACCCCGAGTCCTTCCACGACGGGTGGCTCCGAACGGGAGATATCGGCACCGTCGACGCCCACGGTTTCATCGTGATCTCGGACCGGCGCAAGGACGTCATTAAGTCGGGCGGGGAGTGGATTAGCTCGGTCGAACTCGAGAATCTCGTCATGGCCCACCCGAGCGTTCATCAGGCGGCGGTCGTCGCGATTCCCCACGAACGCTGGCAGGAACGACCCCTCTGTCTCGTCGTGTTGCGCGAGGGTCACTCCCTCGACGTGGTGGCCCTGCGCGAGCACCTCGGCCCCCACGTCGCCTCCTGGTGGGTCCCCGAGTACTGGGCGACTCTCGAGGAGATGCCCCTCACCAGTGTCGGCAAGTTTGATAAGCGTGAACTCCGTCGTCGCCACGCGGCGGGCGAGATTGAGATTCACGGTGTCTGAGTCCCTAGAGACGTTGGCCAACGAGATCTCCAGTATCGAACGCCGGGTGTCCGACGCTCTCTACGACGCCCTGCGCGCCCAGGTGCGTGACGAGGACGCGCAGAACGCGAAGGAGTTGGAGAAGCGTCTCGCCAAAGTTCGGCGAAGCCTGATGAAGGCCGAGTCTCTCCTCCGAGGTGCCTCCGACGACTGACCAGTCGAAGCGGCGGCGCTGGACATTGACCCAGTGCCCCAGATGTCCATTGAACATACGAAGCGGAGACTTCTCCTTCGAGTCGACAGAGTGTACATTCTCCCCTCAAGTGCGACCACCAATCTCGATATTGACCCCTGAGGCCAGTCCACGAATCGACGTGGTTACGTCGGCCACGGTCACGAGTGTTCGAACGTCGAATGCCTCCGTTCGAATCAGTATCAATGAATCTCGCGACACTGAATTCGATTCCCGGCAAGCAGTGGTGCCAGATTGTGAGAGAGTTCGACGGTCAGGTGATTCCCACGAAGGAGCGGTGTCTTCATCGTCACGGATCATCGAGCGACCTCGTCTCCTCACCGACCTTGGTCCGAGGGAGAAATCCCATCGACTGTCACGCTCGCGGCTGTCGATCGCCGGATTAGCTCAACGGCTCCTCGTCGGCGTTCAGGACGTTGATCGCCCCGACGAGTCGGGCGTAACGCCGTCCGTCGTGGGCGAAGGTGAGGCTCAGGCCACCGTCGCTCACGTCAATGTCTCCGAGAGTCTCACTCAGAGTCGCCAGCGTCTCCGCCGATACCGGACGGCGCAGTCGCAGGTGGGCCGAGCCCGCCTTCACCACGGCCGACTCGAACACTCGGTAGAAGGCGTCGAGATGAGTGACGGCGTCTTCGACGTCGTCACTCAGGCGGTACATCGCGGCGTCTCCGGCACTCAGGTACCCGTCGGCGACGACCCGGTCCATCATGCGACACCACGGCGCCCAGAAGTCCCCACCCGGCTCGTCCATCAAGAGAACCGGGGCCGGGGGAGTCTTCGAGGTGTTGAGTAGAGTGAGCACTTCGAAAAGTTCATCCATCGTGCCCACCCCACCGGGGAACGCGACGAAGGCGTGCGCCTTGCGGGTCAAGAGGACCTTGCGGGTAAAGAAGTGGGCGGTCGCCACGTGGTTCGCCTCGGCGTCCACCCACGGATTCATCCCGTGTTCGAAGGGCAGTTCGATATTGACTCCAATGTTGCCCTCTCGCCCGGCCCCCTTGGCCGCGGCCGCCATGATGCCCGGACCAGCTCCGGCGACGATCATCCAGCCGCGCTCGCGGAGCCGGGCCGCTAGACGTTCGGCCGCTCGGGCCACCGGGTGCTCGAGATCGGTGCGCGCCGACCCGAAGATAGTGACGAAGGGTCCGTGGTGTCGCTCGAAGACTCGTTCCCCGAGCACGAGATCCCCAATGACCTCGCCGATGCGTTCGAGGTCCCGAGTGCGCTCGAGACTCGCGAGCTGACGGAGCGGAGTGGTGATCCGCTCGAAGACCTCGTCGTGAGAAGACGCCATCGTCACTGATCGATCGACGTGCCCGTGAGGGCGACCGGAGAGTAGAGGGTGGACCGTTGCACCAGGGGTCGACCCAGGGGCGCCACGAGTGACTCGAGGGCGGCCACGTCCATTTCCTGGCCGTGCACGGCCCCGGCGGCCCGAGAGATGTTCTCGTCCATCAGTGTTCCGCCGACGTCGTTCGCGCCCGCGGCGAGAATGCGTCGCGACCCCTCGACTCCCATCTTCACCCAGGAGACCTGAATGTTGTCGATGACCCCGGCGTAGTGCAGTCGGGCCACCGAGTGCATGAGGAGCGCCTCGCGGAAACTCGGACCCCGCCGGGCGAGACCCCGCAAGAAGAGGGGGGTGGCCATGTGGACGAAGGGGAGAGGCACGAACTCGGTGAAGCCCCCGGTCTCTCGAGCGAGGTCTCTCGTCACGACGAGGTGTTCGGCCCACGCGGAGGGGTCTTCGAGGGCTCCGAACATAATGGTCACGTTCGACTGCAGGCCCACGCGATGTGCGGCCCGGTGAACGGCCAACCACTGCTCCGAGTTGATCTTGTCCGGACAGAGGAGAGCGCGCACGTCGTCGCGCAGTATCTCCGCCGCCGTTCCGGGCAGAGTCCGCAGGCCCTCGTCACGTAGACGAGTCAGGTAGGTCTCGAGGTCCTGCTCCGAGCGTCGCGCACCCTCGAAGATCTCGAGGGCGCTAAAGGCGTGCACGTGCATCTCGGGCACCGCGGACTTGACCGCCCGAATCACCTCGACGTAGTAGTCCCCGTCGAAGGAGGGGTGTATTCCTCCCTGCAGACACACCTCGGTCGCTCCGCGGTCCCGCGCTTCTCGAACCCGATCGGCGAGTTCTTCGAGCGTGAGGAGGTAGGGGTCACCCCGCAGGTTGAGTGAGAGGGGACCCTTCGAGAAGGCGCAGAAGCGACACCGGAAGGTGCAGACGTTCGTGTAGTTGATGTTGCGATTCACCACGAAGGTGACGTCGTCGCCCACTCGAGCGTGTCGCACCTCGTTCGCGAGTCGACCAATCGCCTCGACGTCAGCCCCGCGGGCCCGGTAGAGGACGTCGAGTTCCTCGCGCGAGTAACCCCGTCCGACCTCGAAGCGCTCGAGGACCGTACTCACCGAGGGAGTACGGGAGCGGCGCGTCTCGGCCGGGGGAGGAGACGCCTCGCCCCCGGAGAACCACTCGTCTCGACGAAGCAGTCCCGTCGAGTCGGCGCTCGCGAGAACGGCCGACTTCACCGCGGGCTCCAAGAACTCGTCGTTGATCCACTCCGGATAGACACTGAGGCGTGGTTCGAGAACGAGTCCCGCCCCGTCGACGTCCTCGCCGAGTCGTTCGAGGGAGGGCCAGGCCCGTTCCGGATTGACGTGGTCGAGGGTGAGTGGTGAGATTCCGCCGAAGTCGTCGATGCCGTAGCGGAGGAGTTCCACGGGGCGCTCCGAGAGATTCGGTGGCGCCTGGAGGTGGATCTCGGCGGGCAAGAGGAGTCGAGCCACGGCGATGGTCCAGTGGAACTCCGTCTCGTCGCAGGCCGGCTCCTTCGCCATGAGGGTGCGGGGCTTGGGCAAGAAGTTCTGGATGATGACCTCTTGGACGTGGCCGTGACGACGATGGGAGTCGGCGATGGCCTCGAGCGCGACAATTCGGTCCTCTCGGCTCTCGCCGATTCCGACGAGCAGACCGGTCGTAAAGGCGATGCGCTCTCGTCCGGCCGCGTCCAGGGTCTCGAGTCGTCTCTGCGCCGTTTTGTCCGGCGCGTAGTGGTGGGCGGGAACCTCGGCCAGAGTCTCAATCATCATGCCTTGAGAGACCGAGGCGGAACGCACCTGGCGCAACTCGTAGTCGTAGAGGGCCCCGGCGTTCACGTGGGGCAGGAGCCCCGTCCCTTCGAGCACCATCTGAGCGGCGTTAGCGACGTAGTCCACCGTCGAGCGATAGCCCCGTTGGGCGAGCCAGCGCGCCGCTTCGTCGTAACGCAACTCGGGGCGTTCTCCGAGGGTGAAGAGGGCTTCGGAGACCCCCACCCGCCGACCAGCCTCGGCGAGGGCCATCACCTCGTCGAGACTCATGTAGGGCGCACTCACCCGGGCGGGGGCGGTGGCGAAGGTGCAGTAGCCGCAACGATCACGACAGAGCCGGGTGAGCGGAATGAAGACCTTCGGCGAGTAGGTCACCACGAAACCGTGCGCGTCGCGGGCGCGCGCGTAGGCGGCGTGCGCCAACTCTTCGAGCGGAGTGTGAAGGAGTGGGCGGTTCTCGTCGTTCACGTTCTCTCCTAGAGACCGAGCACGTTCGAGGCCTCGGTGAGGTCGTCGACCATGATTTGATAGACCGCTCGACCCGAGTGGCGCATCGCCCGGTAGTCCCCGATGGCTTGTGCCATGTGCAGGTCGTGAAAGCTGTAGGCCCGTCCCTCGATACGCGTGGGCGCACTCGTGGGACGCTGAATGACCTGCAGACCCACAATCGAACGAGGGCCACCCTTGTGGAGCTGTCCCGTCGAGTGCAGGTAGCGGGGTCCGAGATTGGCGCTCGTCGTTCCGTAGGTCGCCTCGAGTTCGTGGCGAAGTTCAGAGAGCGCCCCTCCGGCGGAGAACGGTGCGAAGGCCTGGACCGCGCGGTGGTCGGCACTCTCCAGCGCACCGCGGAGATCTCCCGTCTCGAAAGGTTGCGCCGTCCACTCGACCGCACCCTGAAGAATGGCGAAGACCTCCTTCTTCGTGGACTCGACGTCGGGCTGATTGAAGGGATCGACACCTAGTCGGTAGGCGAGAAACGCCGCCACGAGGTGGTAGTGCATCATCTCCGAGGGCCGATACACCTTGACCGGACCGCGCTGGACGGGGACGAATCCCCGTCCGTCCTTACCCGTGGTCTCGGCGACGAGCTGCTCTAACCACAGCGCCGCCCCCGAGGCGATCGGGTCGGCGCCGAGGGCGAACACCCCCCAACCGTCGTGGGAGAGATCGACGAGACGGTCGGCCTCGTGGAGCGCTCCGGCGACGAGGTCGTCACTCAGCGCGCACGCGGCGAGTTCTTCTCGCAACTCATCGACCGACCAGCCGGCGTAGAGCGCCGGTACGAGACCGAAGGGGGAGAGGGAACTGTAGCGTCCGCCGGTCTCGGGGTCTCCGTAGATAACGCGGGCCCCGAGCGACTCTCCGAGTTCGGCCAGTGTGGTCCCCGGGTCGGTGATGATAACGAGGTCTTCGGGGACAAGGCCGTGCGCGAGAGCGTGCGCCAGCAGAGTCTGGGTCTCGACCGTGCCGCCCGACTTCGAGGAGGCGATGACCTGACTCGAGGAGAAGTCCACCTCCGACAGGGTGTCCGGATTAGTGGTGTCGAGGACCTGGAGGTCTCCCTCGAGACGCCAGTCGGCGTAGAAACGAGCGGGGGAAGATGACCCGCCCATACCGAGCAGAATCGTACGGCGGTGACGTCGGGGCAGTGAGGCCTCGGCCGTCTCTAACCACTCTCCGAGGTAGATCTCGGGGTGACGCAACCATCCGGTGGCGTGGGGGGCCGTCTCGCCGGGGAAGAACGAGACGTCACCGTCCAGTATCTGATGGACTACGTCCACGGGAGTCTCCTATCTGGTGGGGGAGTTCAGTTTCGCAGAGATTGTGTCGAGAAGTTCGTCGTAGGCCGCCGTGAAGGAGGCGACGCCCTCGTCCTCGAGGCGTTGAGTCACCTCGGCGAGCGAGACCGCAGCGGGAATCTCGTTCAAGAGTCCGGCGGTCTTCGCCCGAGTCACCGGGTCGAGGAGACGGCTGGTCTCGGGGTGTCCGTGATGGGCGGCCTGGTTCAACGTGGCGTCCGGCATCGTATTCACCGTCTCGGGGGCGACGAGGGAGTCGACGTAGAGAAGTTCCTCGTACGCCGGATTCTTCGTCGAGGTAGAGGCCCACAGGGGGCGCTGCACCTGGGCCCCGGCGTCGAGGAGAGCCGCGACGCGGGGAGTCGCGACCCACTCCTGGTAGATCTCGTAGGCGGCCGCTACCTGGGCGACCGCGAGTTGGCCCCGCAGAGGACTCGTCTCGTCGAGCAGCGGATCGATGGCGGTGTCGACGCGCGACACGAAGAAGGAGGCGACCGAGGCGATAGTGCGGAGATCGTGACCGGCCGAGGCGGCCTCCTCGAGGCCCGCCGTCCAGGCCTCTAGAACCTCGCTGTATCGCTCCAGGGAGAAGATCAGAGTGACGTTGACGTTGATTCCCCGTCCGAGGACGTCTCGAATGGCGACGAGACCCGCCCGGGTCGCCGGAATCTTGATCATGACGTTCGGGCGCGCGACCTCGGCGAAGAGCCGAGTGGCCGCCTCGACGGTAGCGGCACTGTCGTGAGCCAGGCGCGGTGAGACCTCGAGAGAGACGAAACCGTCACGGTAGCGCCCCCGTCCTTCGGAGGAGGTGTAGACCCCTTCGAGAACGTCGCAGGCGTCACGGACGTCACGCACCGCGAGGGCCTCGAAGATGACTTCGGGGTCCTTCGAACCCATCTCGGCGACCGCCGCGTCGTAGGCCGACGACGTGGCGAAGGCCTTAGCGAAGATGGAGGGATTGGACGTCACTCCCCGCACGCCCGTCTCAACGAGCGCGGCGAGAGTCCCGTCGTCGAGCCAGTCCCGTCGGATGTTGTCCACCCACGGACTCTGGCCGAACTCCTCGGAGTATCGAATAAGAGTGTTCACGAAGCCTCCTCACGGTGAAGCACTTGCTCGACAACCCGCGCGGCCGTGATGCCGAAGTGTTGAAATACGTACGCGCCGGGAGCAGACATCCCGAACTGGTCGATGCCGAGGGGCTCGTCGACGTAGCGGTGCCACCCGAGGGTGGCACCGGCTTCGAGGGAGAGGCTCGGAATATCGCGCCGTAGAACGTCTCGACGATAACTCGCTTCCTGACGCTCAAAACAGGTCCAACAGGGCAGTGCGACGACCCGGACCGACACTCCCTGATCAGTCAACTGATCCGCCGCGTCGAGGACGACGCCCACCTCCGAGCCGGTCGCGACGAGAGTGACCCGGGCGTCCTCACGCTCGCGCAGCACGTAGCCCCCTCGCGGGGCACCCTCGCGAGAGGCAGTGGCGTCCTCTCCCGTCAGAACCGGCATATCCTGGCGCGACAGAATCAGGGCCGTCGGCTCGGGGTGACGAGAGCGTAGGTAGGCCTCGACGGCCTGAATCGTCTCGTTGGCGTCGCTCGGGCGATGCACGTGCAGACCGGGGATCGCCCGCAGCGCCGCGAGGTGTTCGACCGGCTGGTGAGTCGGACCGTCCTCACCCACTCCCACCGAGTCGTGAGTGAACACGAAGAGGGCGCCCGCGTGCGAGAGAGAGGCCATGCGCAGGGACGAGCGCAGGTAGTCCGAGAAGACGAAGAAGGTCGACCCGGCCGCCCTCATCCCCCCGTGCAGGGACTGGCCGACGAGGGCGGCTCCCATGGCGAACTCTCGGATGCCGTAGTAGATCTGACGACCACCCGGGTTCGCCACGCCCTGGGCGACGCTGTGTTTCAACAGGACTCCGGTGTTGTCGGTCAGGTCCGCTGATCCGGCCGTGAGTCCGGCGCAGTGGGGGGCAAACGCGTCCATCGCGGCCTGCATTGCCTTACGGGTGGCGACGTTGCCGCCGTCGTAGTGCGGGGCGTCGACCTCGTCGCTCAGCGCTCCGTAGGTGGCCCACTGAGTGAGGAACCGCTCGCCGCGCGGCCCCGCGGCGCTGAGTCGTTCCCGCCAGAGCTCGGCGCGCGGAGCGAGCCGCGCTCGCTGAGCCTGGGCGATATCGGCCGAACTGACGAAGGGCTCGTCGGGAACCCCGAGTAGAGCCTTCACCTCGCTGATCTGTGCGCCGGAGAAGGGCGTGCCGTGGGCCTCGCGGCGGTCCATCATCGCGGGGGAGGGAAAACCGATGTGGGTGCGCAGAACCACGAGGGAGGGACGGGGGTCCGAAAGAGCCTCTCGGGTCGCCGCTTCGAGGGCGTCTAGATCGTTGGCGACCTCGCCCGCCTCTACGACGTGCCACCCGTAGGCCCGGAAACGGGCGGCCGCGTCGTCGACGGAGGCGAGACTGGTCGCCCCGTCGATCGTGATGCGGTTGTCGTCGTAGAAAACGACGAGTGAGGAGAGTCCGAGACTTCCGGCCAGGGAGGCCGCCTCGTGACTCACACCCTCCTCGAGACAGCCGTCACCAGCGATGACGAAGGTCCGGTGAGAGACCAGGTCCTCACCGAAGTCGGTGCGCAGAATGCGTTCCGCGAGGGCGAGACCCACGGCGTTGGCGAGTCCCTGTCCGAGCGGTCCCGTCGTCACCTCCACCGTAGGGGTGACTCCCACTTCGGGGTGGCCCGGGGTTCGCGAGTGGGCTTGGCGAAATCCCCGCAGATCATCGAGGCTGACGTCGTATCCGAAGCTGTGGGCGATGGCGTACTGGAGAATCGAGGCGTGACCCAGGCTCAGGACGAAGCGGTCACGGTCGGGCCAGGAGGGATCGGACGGATCGTGGGCGAGCACGCGCGAGAAGAGCATGGTGGCCAGTGGAGCGAGGGCCATCGCCGTTCCCGAATGCCCCGACTGAGCCGCCGCGGGGGCGTCCATCGCGAGCGCCACGACTTGTCGAATAGTGCGGTCCTCGAGATCTGAGGCACCAAAATAGAGGGAGTCGGCCATGAAACAAGGTTACCCAGTGTCCACCAGGACATACGAGGCATCCTTGGTCCTGGGGTGGATAGAGGGAAGGGTAGGGTGGGACCGTGAAGATTCCCTCGTGGACGAAGTTAGTACGCGGAGCCAGTCTCCAGCGCGACTTCGACGAGGCCCGCCAGTTGCTGGGCCGTTACGTCAAGGAGCAAACGCTCGCGCCGTTGAAGAACCTCGGACGTTACGTGCTGTGGGGCGTTGTCGGGTCACTCTTCGTGGGATTCGGGACCCTCATGCTGCTCGTGGGGGGACTGCGGTTCCTCCAGGACGTCTTCCCGGTGTTTCGGGGCTCACTCTCCTGGATCCCTTACCTCATCGTGGTGGTCGTCGGCGTCGTCGTGATTGCACTCATCGCCCGGCGCGCGGTCGCGGGAGTGCCGAAACGACGACCGAGGACTCCGTGAGCGAAAAGTCGACCCGTGACCAGCTAGAGGGTCTCGTTCGCTCCTACGTGCCCCGACGCAGTGCCCACTCCACCGCGAGCACCCCCCAGCGGGCCGGTTTCGGCCTCGGGGGCCTGCTCGCCGGGTTCACCTGGGGCTACTGGCGAGGACGTCGGCGGAGTCGGCGGTGAGGCGTCTCGTCAACTACCTTCTCGTGAGTTCACTCCGACGCGCCTGGCGTTGGCGCTCGGGTCCCTGGATGCTGGTCGGTGTCGGCCTGACCGTGGTTCGCCTTATTGCTCGTCCCCGCCGACGCGCCTAAGCGGGTTCACTGATGAGTACCGGAGTCTTTAAGGCGGGTGAGCGGGCCATGCTCGTCGATTCGAAGGACCGCGAGTACCTGGTCACCCTCGAAGAGTCGGGCCAGTTCCACACTCACGCCGGTTCCATCCGCCACGACGACATCATCGGGCATCTCGAAGGAACGATCGTCCGTGCGAGTTCGGATCAGCGCTTTCTCGCCGTGCGACCGCGCTTGAGCGACCTCGTCGTCAACATGCCCCGGGGAGCCCAGGTCATTTACCCGAAGGACCTTGGGGCCATCCTCATGCAGGCCGACATCTGGCCGGGCCAACGAGTCCTCGAGGCCGGAGTGGGTTCGGGTGCTCTCTCGATGACCCTGCTGCGCGCCGGCGCGTCGGTCACGGGTTACGAACTCCGCGAGGAGTTCGCCCGGGTGGCGACGCGAAACGTCACTGCGGCCCTCGGAGAGAACGTGGACTACCGCATCGAGATTCGCGACGTAACTCACGGAATCGATGAACGAGGGCTCGATCGCGTCATTCTCGACATGCCCGAACCGTGGCTGGTCGTCGCCCACGCCGAGCGAGCCCTGAGGGCGGGGGGAATCTTTCTCTGTTACCTGCCGACCATCAATCAAACCCAGCAGGTGCGCGAAACTCTCGCCACCTCCGGATTCGGAATGGAAGAGACCGTCGAGATTCTGCGGCGTACCTGGCACATCGACGGCCGTTCGGTCCGCCCGGACCACCGCATGGTGGCCCACACTGGCTTTTTGACGTCGGCCCGGCTGCTACGCCCGGCTGGGGAGAACTAGTCGCGCTCGACGAAGATGCACTCGCCGGGGCACTCCTCGGAGGCCTCGACCACGGCGTCTTCAAACTCCGCGGGGACCACGACGACGCTCTGGGCGCCCCCGGGCTCATTCTGGGCCTGCCCGTCCGACTTCACGTAGGCCAGCCCGTCGTCGAGCAACGTGAAGACACTCGGGCAGATCTCCTCACACAGGCCATCACCCGTGCACAGGTCCTGATCGATCCACACCTTCATTCATCGCTCCTTGTTGTCGACTGACTTCGATACTTTACTGGGCGAGACGGTGTCGGCGAACCGCACCCTTCTCTTCACACTCCGACCCGAAACTCCCCTAGGGTGGCGATATGGACGGTATGGATCCCTTTGGCCGCTACCGAGACCAGTCTGACGAGGACGGGAGCGACCTCGGTAGTTTTCGCCCCGACAACTTGACGCACGCCCTGCGCCGGATCGAGGTCCTCGAGGAGCGCCTCGTCGAGGCGCGCGCCCAGTTGAGCCAGTCGCGATCCAACAACGAAAAGTTGACGATCACGATTCAACAGACGCGCGACCAGATCACCGCTTTGCGCGACGAGGTGGAGAAGTTGACTCAACCCCCGGGCGTCTACGGCACCTTCATTGAGGCCAACCCCGACGGAAGCGCCGACATTTTCGCCTCCGGGCGAAAGATGCGCGTCTCGGTACACCCCGGTCTCGACACCGACAGTCTCGTGCGCGGGGCGGAAGTGACGCTGAACGAGTCCTTCGCGATCGTCTCGGTGCGCCCCGGAGATGGTCAGGGTGAAGTCGTCACCGTGAAGGAGGTCCTCGACCAACGCCGAGTCGTCGTGTACTCGCACGCCGACGAGGAGCGGGTCGTCGAGATGTCCGACGCGCTGGGTGACGTGAAGTTGCGCAGCGGCGACGCCGTGGTCTTGGACCCGCGCTCCAACCTGTTGATCGAACGACTCACTCGCCAGGGAGCAGAGGAACTGATTCTCGAAGAGGTTCCCGAAGTGAGTTACGAAGACGTCGGGGGGCTCGACGCCCAGATCGAACTCATTACTGACGCCGTCGAGTTGCCCTACCTGCACCGTCGACTCTTCCAGGAGTACGAACTACCCGCACCTAAGGGAGTCCTTCTCTACGGGCCCCCGGGCTGCGGCAAGACCCTCATCGCCAAAGCGGTGGCCCACTCACTGTCCCAAAAAGTCGCCGAACTCACGGGAAATCGCAACGTGCGTTCCTACTTTCTCAATATCAAAGGGCCGGAGCTCTTGAACAAGTACGTCGGTGAAACGGAGCGCCAGATTCGTCTGGTCTTTCAGCGGGCCCGGGAAAAAGCGGAAGAGGGCGTTCCGGTCATCGTGTTTTTCGACGAGATGGACTCGCTGTTTCGTACCCGCGGTACGGGGATCTCCTCCGACATGGAGTCGACCATTGTTCCCCAACTCCTCGCCGAAATCGACGGAGTGGAGTCGCTGCGCGACGTCATCGTGATTGGCGCGACCAACCGCGAGGATCTGATCGATCCGGCGATTCTTCGACCCGGCCGCCTCGACGTCAAGATCAAGATCGAACGTCCCGACGAGGTGTCCGCCGCCCAAATCTTTGAGCGATATCTCCACCGTGATCTGCCCCTCGACGAAAACGAAATCTCTCGACGCGGGGGAGACGATCGCGACAAGGCTCTGGCCCACATGATCGAGACCACCGTCGAGCACATGTACCGCAACGACGACGAGAATCGATTCCTCGAAGTCACCTACCAGGGCGGCGACAAGGAGATTCTCTACTTCAAAGACTTCGCCTCCGGAGCGATGATTGAGAACATCGTTCGTCGAGCGAAGAAGTACGCGGTCAAGCGCGAGATCGCCGGTGAAGGACGGGGACTGCGCACCGACGACCTGCTCAGTTCCATTCGTGACGAGTACCACGAGAACGAAGACCTCCCCAACACCACCAACCCCGACGACTGGGCCCGGATCTCGGGAAAGAAGGGTGAACGCATCGTCTTCATCCGCACTCTCGTGAACAAGGAGACGGCCAACGTCTCGGGGGGTCGATCAATCCAGCACGTGGGGACGGGACAGTACCTCTAGGTCATGGGTACCCCGAAGATCATCGGAATCGAGACCGAGTACGGGATTGCCGGTGGACCCAGTTCCGATCCGACTCTCGCCTCCAGCCTGATCGTCAACGCCTACGCCCAGCACGGACAGAGTCGCGTGACGTGGGACTTCGTCGACGAGTCTCCCGATAACGACGCGCGGGGCTACTTTCACGACGGCGCCTTCGCGCCGATTATTGAGACGCACCTCGCCAATACGGTGCTCACCAACGCCGCTCGTCTCTACGTCGACCACGCCCACCCGGAGTACTCCTCGCCGGAGTGTCGCACCCCTCGCGAGGCCGTTCTCTACGACCAGGCGGGCGAGGAGATTATGCGCCGGGCCCAGATGGTCGCCAATCAGACCCTCGACGAGGAACACGCCATCCGCCTCTACAAGAACAACTCCGACGGCAAGGGCAACTCCTACGGGACTCACGAGAACTACCTGTTGTCGCGAGACGTGGACTTCGCCGACGTCGTGCGGGCCATGGTGCCCCACTTCGTCTCGCGCAGCGTCATTACCGGGGCGGGGAAGGTCGGTTTCGAGACTGACGCCGCGCGGGGGGCCACTTTTCAGATCAGCGCCCGAGCGGAGTTCTTCGAAGAGATCGTGGGACTAGAAACTACTTTGAAGCGGCCCATCATCAACACCCGCGACGAACCCCACTCGGACCCTGATCGATTCCGCCGACTTCACGTCATTAACGGGGACGCGAATATGAGCCCTAGAGCCACGTGGGTGAAGCTCGGCGCGACCGCCCTTCTCCTGCTGGTTCTCGAAGAGCGCGGTGTCGGGATCTTTCCCCCCCCGCCCCGCCGCCCGGTCGCGGCGATTCGCGCCTTCGGCGCTGATCCCCACCTGCGCGCGACAGTGGAGACTGAGGGCGGACAACGCGTCAGTGCCCTCGATTACCAAGAGGCGCTCTTCACACTGGTCGACTCCCACGTACGCGCACACGGAGCTCCCGAGGTGGCTGACGACGACGAGGTGAGAGAACTCCTAGCGGAGTGGTCGGCCCTGCTCGAGGGTGTGCGCAGTAATCCCGACGACGTCGCCGACCGAGTGGACTGGATCGCCAAGTGGCGCGTCATTCAGGGCTACCAGGAACGCTACGGGCTCCCAGAGACCGACGCGCGCCTGCGCGCGATCGACCTGCAGTACCACGACCTACGCCCGGAGAAGTCCCTCGCGGCCCGGGTCGGGCTCGCACCCCTCTGGGCGCCCGCCGATATCCAACGCGCCGTCTTTGAGGCGCCCCGCAGTACCCGGGCCTACTTTCGCGGGGAGTGCGTTCGTCGATTCCCCGAGGAATTGGTCTCGGCCAACTGGGACTCCCTGGTCTTCGACGTGGGGTCGGGCCCCCTGAGGAGAGTCCCGATGATGGACCCGGTGCGGGGCACCGAGGCCCTCACCGGCGCACTCTTTGCGAATGAACCGACCGCCGCGTCGCTACTGGAGTCTCTGAACGGGTAGAACTAGTACGTGGCTGAACAAGAGCGAATCCAGAAGCAGCGCACCGAGCGCTCCGAGACTCCCGCACGTACCGAGGACGTAGCCGTCGACACCCAGAAGGGTGAGCAGTTGAAGGCCGAACTCGACGACTTGTTGGACGAGATTGACGAGGTCCTCGAGCAAAACGCCGAGGAGTTCGTGCGTAACTACGTGCAAAAGGGTGGCCAGTAATGGGTCTGCCGCTCTTTGACGCCGTGAGTGACCCTGGTCCGTCCTTTGTCGCCTACGCCGAGTCGGCGCGTCTCACCCCATTACCGGTGACCGCACCCGACGCCGTCCACGCCACTACCGTCGTGGCCCTTAAGTGTGAGTCCGGGGTGGTGATGGTGGGTGACCGCCAGGCCACCAGTTCCTACATCGCGAGCCGCGACGTACGAAAGATTGAGGCCGCCGATCGATTTACCGCGGTCTCGATCTCGGGTTCGGCCGCGCGGGGGATGGAGTTCATTCGCCTCGCCCAACTCTCCTTCGAGCACTACGAGAAGATGAGTGACGCCTCTCTCTCGCTCGAAGGAAAGGCCAACTACCTCTCCCCGCTCATTCAGCGCAATAATCTCACGACCCCTCTCGTCGTGCTACCCCTGCTCGCCGGCTGGGACAGCGCCCACCGAGTCGGTCGGGTCTTTGAGTACGACGGGGCCGGCGGATGCTACGAACGCCAGGACTTCGCGGTGATTGGTTCGGGAACCCCCTTCGCCGAAGGGGCCCTGCGCCTCGGGTTTCGTCCCCAGATGAGCCTCGACGAAGCGGTCGAGTTAGGGGCCCTCGCCATCTACGAAGCGGGAGATAACGACCCGAGTACGGGGGGACCCGACTTCGTGCGGGGAATTTATCCGATGATCGTCACCGTGACCGAGGATGGCTACCGGGAGTTCGAGACGCCAGCCTGCGCCGACGTCTTTCAACGAATTCACGACCGTCGTCGCGAGAGTGGGGGAGTGGCCGGGGGGACACTGCGATGAGCAATATGTTCTACGTCGCCCCTGAACAACTCATCAAAGATCGGGCTGAGTTCGCCCAAAAGGGCATCGCCCGGGGACGTTCCATTATTGGGGCGATCTTTGACACCGGGGTCGTCATGGTCGCCGAGAATCCCTCAGCGTCGCTGCACAAGATCTCGGAGATCTACGACCGCATCGCCTTCGCCGGAGTCGGCAAGTACAACGAGTTCGACCGACTCCGCGAAGCCGGAATTCGTTGGGCCGACGGAACGGGTTACACCTACTCCCGTGACGACGTCGATGCTCGGGCCCTCACCAACTACTACGCGCAGTATCTCGGAGATATGTTCACCGAGGGACAAAAGCCCCTCGAGGTCGAGATTCTCGTCGCCCAACTCGCTTCACCCATTCGCACGACCAAGCTGTACCGCATCGCCTACGACGGCACGATCGCGGACGAGCCCCGGTACGCCGTTCTCGGGGGAGACGCCGAGACGATTCGGAAACGCTTCGGTGAGATCACGCCCACCGAGCCGGTCTCTCTCGCAGAGACCGTACGACACGCGGTCAACGCCCTGGCGGGCCCGGAGCGCACCATTCGTCACGACGAACTCGAGATCGGTGTTCTCGAGGACCGATCCACTCGGCGCACCTTTCGACGTCTAAACGACGCCGAGGTCGCCGCGTTGTTGGAGTAGCGAGTGCTGCGGCGTATCTTCGGCATCGAGACCGAGTACGGGGTCACCTTCTCGTTCAAGGGTCAGCGTCGCTTGAGTCCCGACGAGGTGTCGCGTTTCCTCTTTCGTCGAGTCGTCGCCTGGGGTCGTAGTTCCAACGTCTTTTTAGAGAACGGGTCCCGCCTCTACCTCGACGTGGGATCTCACCCGGAGTACGCGACCGCCGAGTGCGACACTCTGCGCGACGTGGTCGCCCAGGACAAGGCCGGTGAGGCGACCCTTCGCGAGTTGGTGAGTCACGCCCAAGAACAACTAGACGCCGAGGGAATCCGGGGAGATATCTATCTCTTCAAAAACAACACGGACTCGGCCAACAACTCCTACGGCTGTCACGAGAACTACTGCATCGAGCGGATCGACGACCTCAAGCGCCTCGAGAACGTCTTCATCCCCTTCCTCATCTCCCGGCAAATCCTCGCCGGCGCGGGCAAGATAGTCAGCTCGCCCAAGGGTCCTCTCTACTCGATGAGCCAGCGCGCCGAGCACATGTGGGAGTCCATCTCTTCGGCCACGACGCGCACTCGACCCATCATCAACACTCGCGACGAACCTCACGCCGACCCCGAAAAGTATCGACGTCTCCACGTCATCGTCGGGGACTCCAACATGAGTGAGTTCGCAACCTACTTAAAGGTGGGAACGGCCGCCGTGGTTCTCGCCATGATCGAGGATCGTACGACCGTCCTGCGGGACTACCAGATGGTCTCTCCGATCAACGCCCTCAGAGATATCTCCACCGATCTGTGGAGCAAAGAGCCGGTGCGTCTGCTCAACGGACGAGACATGACCGCACTCGAAATCCAAGAGGATCTCTGTGAACGCGCCGAACAGTTCGTCGCGACCAGGGACGTCCCCGCCGACCAGTCCCGGGCGGTCTACCTGTGGCGCGAGTGTCTCGAGGCGTACCGCAGCGATCCCATGTCGCTCGCCGACCGAGTCGACTGGATCGCCAAGCTCCAACTGATCGAACGTGAGCAGGAACGTCACCAAGTCGCCCTCGACGATCCGCGCATTGCGTTGATCGACCTTCTGTACCACGACACCAACGTGGACCGGGGCCTCTACTACCGACGTCAAGCCCGCAATCACATGCGACGCGAGGTCACCAACGAGGAGATTATGGAAGCCTCGACCACCGCACCTCGAAGTACGCGAGCCCACATGCGTGGTCAGTTCATCCGAGAGGCCAAGCGGTGGCGCCGTGACTACACGGTCGACTGGGTTCACCTCAAACTGAACGACGAGATGCAGCGCACGGTGCTTCTTAAAGATCCCTTTAAATCTACCGACGAACGCTTCTCACGGCTCCTTCACTCGCTCGAACGTACCGCGGAGTCCGACTAGCCTGGACGGGTGACTGACGCCCCCTCGACGGAGACCAGCCCTTCTTCGTCGGGAGTTCCGAGGAAGGGAACCCTCAAGATTGTCGTGGAGTGGGTGGCGGTCCTTCTCGTCGCCGCGGTCGCCTCGATTACCCTGCGAACCTTCGTCTTTGAGACGTTCTACATTCCGTCTGGATCAATGGAGCCGACGCTGCAGGTCGGAGACCGCATCGTGGTCGACAAGCTCTCCGTCGACTTCGGCACCATTCACCGGGGTGACGTCATCGTCTTTAAGTCTCCTCCGACGGAGGACTGCGGGGGACCCCCGGTCGCCGATTTGGTGAAGCGAGTGATCGGCCTGCCGGGAGATCACCTGACCTCAGTCGGCAATACGATCTACGTGAACGGCAAGCCTCTTCACGAAAACTGGCCCCATATCGAACCGCTCGGAACTCCAATTGGTCACGTCACCGTGCCCGCCGGCCACTACTTCATGATGGGTGACAATCACCCGAACTCCTGTGACTCGCGTATGTGGGGAACGATCACGCGCTCCGAGATCATCGGAAAGGTCTTTGTACGGATTTGGCCCATAGGCCGGGCCGGCTTCCTCTAACTAAAACCACCCGCTCCGCTACGACTCTCGCCCAGCTCTGGGGAGTCGGCAACCCGCCCCACTTCAACAAAACCGCGAAGCCGTACACTAGAACCATGTTCAGCCTCAGCCCCGTGAAGCTGATGGTTATTGTCGCAGTCGTCGTCATTTTGCTCGGACCGGACAAGCTTCCCGACGTGGCGCGCACCCTGAGCCAGTGGTGGCAAAAGGCGCGCCAGTACCAACAACGGGTCGAGACGGAGTGGCGCCAATCGGTGCCCGACCTACCGGCGAGTCGTGATCTCTTGCGCTACGCCCGAAATCCCGTCAGTCTGCTCGACGAGTGGGGAGCGGGTCCCACCCCGAAAGAGCCCACCCCACGCCCTCCCGGCCTGACGGAGCGGCCCGCGGGCCCCTCCTTCGAGGGCCCCGATCCCTCTCTCAACTGATGGAGACTCGACACTTTCGACGGGCCGAGGAGGGGATGACTCTGCGTGAACATCTCGTGGAGGCGAGACGCCGACTTCTCATCGTCATCTACGCCGTCGGAGTACTCGCCGTGGTGGCCTACTTCCTCTACCCCCTCTTCTTGACCTGGTTGCGTCGCCCCTACTGCGAGGTCGCCCCCCACGACTGTCGATTCCTCGTCACGAGTCCCCTAGACCCGTTGACCCTGCGCGTCGAGATGTCCCTCGTGGGTGGTCTCGTCATGAGCGCCCCGCTCGGTTTGTGGGAGCTCTGGCGTTTCATCACCCCCGGGCTCAAGGCCCACGAACGGCGTTACGCCCTGCCCTTCGTCGCCACGTCAATCCTCTTCTTCCTCGGGGGGGCGGGACTCGCCTACGGGGTGTTTCCCCGAGCGCTCAGCTGGTTGCGCTCCGTCGGGGGCTCCGCTCTCACCTCGTACTACAGCCCGACCGAGTACCTCTCACTGCTCGTGCTCATGATGATTATTTTCGGGATCACCTTCGAGTTCCCCGTCATACTCGTCGCCCTCGAACTAGCGGGGGTGCTGAGCCCGGCCACGTTGCTCCGGCGATGGCGGTACTCCGTCATCGCGATCGTCGTCGTTTCGGGTCTCATCACCCCGAGTTCCGATCCCTTCTCGATGTTCGCCCTCATGATTCCACTCGTGATCTTTTATTTCCTCGCCATCGCGGTGGGACGGTTGGCGGGACGGTGAGCGAACTTCGCGACCACTTCATCGAATCTCAAGGTTTCGGACTCGATAACTTTCAGATTCGCGCCCTCGACGCGGTGGACGACGACGTCAACGTCCTCGTGAGCGCCCCGACGGGGTCGGGAAAGACTCTGGTCGCCACCTACGCTCTCACCCGAACCCTCGCCCAGGGCCGCCGGGCCTTCTACACGACCCCGCTGAAGGCTCTCTCTAATCAGAAGTACCACGAACTCTGCGACCTCTTCGGCGAGGACCGGGTGGGACTTCTCACCGGAGATACCTCCATTAACCGGGGAGCCGACGTCGTCGTCATGACGACTGAGGTGCTGCGCAACATGCTCCTCACCGAGTCCCAGCACCTCCGTCATCTCGGTCTCGTGATCTTGGACGAGGTCCACTTCCTCCAAGATCCCTTCCGCGGAGGAGTGTGGGAGGAGGTCCTCATCTTGACCCCGGCCCCGGTGCGTTTCGTAGCCCTCTCGGCCACGATAGGCAACGCCACGACCCTGGGCGAGTGGCTGAGCGAGATTCGAGGGAGCACCCGAGTCATCGTCGAGACCGAACGACCCATTACTCTTCACCAACACGTGGCCGTCGTTCGCCGGGGGAGTGAGACTCCGGACATTCTCGATCTCCTGGACGGAGAACGTCTCTCCGACGGTGCTCGACGTATCGACACCACGATGCGCTCCACCCGCCGTTTCCGCCCGGGACCTAAGTGGCACGGTCCACAGAGTTCGGCGCCCCCTGCGCCCTTTAGGTCCCCGCGACGCTCCGAACTTCTCCTCGCCCTCGACGACGCCGATCTCTTGCCGGTCATCGTCTTCATTTTCTCTCGAGCCGCCTGCGACGACGCGGTGCGCCAGTGTCGACGAGATGGGCTCCTCTTTACGACCCCCGAACAACGACGCGAGATCGAACGCGTGAGTGAGGAACGTCTCGTCGACTTCTCCCACGATGATCTCACCGCCCTCGAGCACGGGGAGTTCCTCGACTCTCTTCGCCGGGGCATGGCCGCCCACCACGCCGGGATGGTGCCGGCCTTTCGCGAAATCGTCGAGACCTGCTTCGAACGGGGCCTGCTCAGCGTGGTGTTCGCCACCGAGACCCTGGCCCTCGGGGTCAATATGCCGGCGCGCTCGGTGGCCCTCGAACGCTTCGCCAAGTACTCCGACGACGGACGACGATTTCTCACCGCCGGTGAGTACGCCCAGATGACCGGTCGGGCCGGTCGGCGCGGACTGGACGACGAGGGTCACGCCATCGTCTGCTTCAGTCCCGAGGTGTCGATGGTGGACGTCGGGAGAGTAGCGATCTCTCAGGCCGGCGACCTGCACTCCTCGTTTCGTCCGACCTACAACTTCACGGCCAACCTGATCGAACGATTCGACCAGCCCACCGCCGTTGAGGTGGTGCGGCGCTCCTACGCCCAGTTCGAGGCCGACCGTCGCCCCGGGGGGGCCAAGCGCTCCCTCGCCGACCAGATGAGTGCCCGACACCGGGTCCTCGAGGACCTCGGGTACGCCAGCGGCTGGGCGCTCAACGACCGAGGGAACCTCCTGCGGGCCCTCTACCACGAACTCGACCTGCTGGTCGCGGACTGCGTACTGGCCGGCATCTTCGACGGCCTCGAACCCTCCCAACTCGTCGGCCTCGCGTCGGCCTTCGCTTTCGAGAGTCGCCGGGCGTCTCGTAACGCCAAGCGACCGAGCACCCCGGTGAAGAAACGTAAGCACGTGAACGACCGCCTGGGCTCGGAGCGGCGCGCCTCCCTCCAGGAGCGTCTGAGCGAGGTCCAGGCTCGTTACGCGACTATTCACGAGGTCGAAGAGCGCCACCGCGTCCCCCACACCCGAGAGCCCGACGGAGCCTTCGCGCCCGTTCTCGCGGCCTGGGCCCGGGGAGTCAGCCTCTCCACCGTGCTCGATTTGGCCGAAGTGGAGGTGGGCTCCACCTCGCCCGGTGACTTCGTACGCCACGCCAAGCAGGTCTCCGACCTGTTGGAGCAGTTCGCTCGCCTCGACGTGCTCGGCGAACTCGCCGAGACCGCGGCCAGCGCCCTCGACCTGGTCATGCGCTCAGTCGTCGCGGGAGCCTCCACGGTCCACCCCCGGGGCTAGTTTGGCCCCTAGTGTGATGGGTTCATGCACCCCTACGTCGTCGAACAGTTCTCCGACGAGGAGCGAGAGATACTTCGTCGTTACTTCACGAACCTCGAAGGACCGGTCTTTGCCCTGGTCAATCTGCCCGAGGTCGTCAAGGGGGCCCTCTTCGCCCGTTACTCGCGCTCCTCGAAGAGTCTGAGGCGACTCTTCCTCGACGAGTTCGTCGGGGACCTCGACTTAAGTGGGGACCACGGGGTAGACGCCACGATTGGACTAGACCGGGCCAACGAGCTCTACCAGCGGATTTTCTACGAGTACGGGGACGACTCCGTCGCCCAACTCGGGGGAGTGCACTTGGCCTGCGAGCAGGCCTCGAACGTTCTCACGAAGGTCCTCGAACGGGGTCGACTGATGAGTTACCTCGAGCAGTCGACGCGCTACCTCGGCTACGACCGGCGCCTCGGCAACGGGCACTACCGCTACTACCGAGACCACGATCTCTTAGAGTCACGCCTCGGGGCGCGCTACGTGGGCGATATGGACCGGATGTTCGACACGTACGGGACACTGCTCACCGAGATGACCGAGTACGTGGCCCGTTGTCACCCCAAAACGGAGCAGGACACTGATTTCGTCTACCGTCAGGCCATTCGCGCCAAGGCCCTCGACGCGGTGCGCGGTCTGCTTCCGGCGAGTTCGCTCTCCAATCTCGGAATCTACGCCTCCGGCCAGGCCTACGAACAGCTCATCTTGCGAATGCGCGCCCACGAACTTCCCGAAGTGCGTCTCTACGCCGACATGATGCTCGAGGAGTTACGTAAAGTCATCCCGAGTTTTCTACGCCGGCTCGACGTCCCCGAGCGCGGGGGTGCCTGGGTGGACTACCTCCACCAGACCCGTCGTCACACCGAAGATCTCGTCGACACTCTCTTCGACGACGATCCGGCCGAGGAGGATCTACCCCGGGTACGTCTCGTCGACTTCGACCCCGACGGAGAGACTCGTACTTTGGAAGCGATTCTCACCGAGGTTGCTCCGGTGAGCGACGCCGAAGCCCGTCAACGGGTGGCCTCACTGAACGAGGCGGAACGACGCACCCTACTGCGCACGTACGCCGGAGAGCGCCGAAACCGGCGCCACCGACCGGGAAGAGCCTTTGAACGCACCGCGTACCGATTCGAACTCGTCACCGATTACGGGGCTTTTCGCGACCTCCAACGCCATCGCCTCCTCACGATCGAGTGGCAGCCCCTCGGCGTCGATCTCGGCTACGAGGTGCCTGATCTGGTGGACGAGTCCGGGCTGGGGGAGCGCTACCGGGAGTCCCTCGATCGCTCTGGTTCCCTCTACGGGGCCCTCCTCGGCGAGTTCCCCCACCAGGCGCCCTACGCCGTCGCCCTGGCCTACCGGATCCGCTACACGATCCAGATGAATGCTCGAGAGGCCCTCCACCTCATCGAACTGCGATCGAGCCCCCAGGGCCACCCCAGTTACCGGCGGGTCGCCCACGAAATGGCCCGCCAGATCCGTGACGTGGCCGGACACCACGCCATTGCCGACACCATGAGGTACGTGGACTTCTCCGACGTCGATCTCGAGCGTCTCGAAGCCGAACGAACGGCGGAGCGCCAACGTCTATTTCGCGGTGTCGTCAAAAGTTAATCCGAAATGAACCCGATTCTTCGGAAAAAGGTTCTACACTGCCACCGCTACAGAAGGGTTACCCGATGACTATCGATGACGATAACGAAGAAGTTTTTGACGAAGAAGAACTCAGCGAGGGCTTTGACGAAGAGTCCCTCGACGACGAGCTTGACGACGCCGACGATGACCTCGACGGCGTCGAGACAGTCTCGGAGGAGGTCACTCCGGGAGACGCCGCCGTCGTCGATGAAGAAGAAGACGACGAGGCTGGTGAGGTGGCCGCGCCCGTCGAAGAAGAAGACGACCTCGAAGACGACGACGCGGACGTGGAACTGGCCCTCGACGAAGTTCTCGCCGAGACCATCATGCGGACGGCGGTTGACGACGACGACGACGGACCTATTGACACGGAGACTTTGGCCGATCCCTTCGAGACCATCCTGCCCAAGCAGGACGACGAGTTTCGTTGTGCTTCTTGTCGCCTCTTAAAGAAGCAGAGTCAGTTGGCCGATTCGGCCAAGATGCTCTGCCGAGATTGCGTCTAGCTCAGTGCAGGCGGGCGCTCGCGAACTTATCGCCCTGAGCGCCGCGGAGCGCCGATTGGCTCAGGAGTTATGGCGAGCCGCGCTCGAACATCGTGGGGGAGCGGAGCTCTTCGAGGACGTGGCCAAAGGTCGCGGTCTCGAAGAGTTCCTCGACGATCTTCTCGAGGCCGGGGCGCTGTGGAGTTTCACGGACGAGCGCGGCCTGCGCCTGGCGTACGCCGTGCTACACGACGGCGTCGTCGTCTTCCTCTACGTGCGACCCGAGTTTCGACGGCGCGGGGTGGGCCGAGAGTTCCTCACGTCACTGACCCGTCACGGCGCACGTGACGGACTGGCGCTACCCGGAGACCGGGCGACGAAATCTCTCTACGAATCAGTCGGCTGGAAAGCCCGACTCCTTACGATGCGCGGCGACTGACCGGACGTCGAGTGGGGGGAGGGGGAGGGGGAACCTTCATCCCGAGCAACTTCGCGAACTCGGGAATAGCTCCCGCGAACTTGACCGCAGCGGCGCGACAGGTTTCGTCCGCCGGGATGCCCACGGGCTTCACGTTCCGTCGAATCGAGGTCTCGGCACTCAGCTCGACCAGCGAGACGAAGACCGCCGGACTCTGCTCGGGGTTGAGCGCAGCTGAGACGCCGGCGATAATCGCCGTCGCGGCGTCGGCCGACAGGCGAGTCGACATGTCCGGGGGACGAGCGGCTAGGCGGAGCGTTTCGGCCCAGTTCTCGGCCTTCAGCGCCTGATCGAGATCTTCCGTCCAACGGGTTCGGAGAACCTCGAGTCGAGCGGTCAAAATCCCCTGGAGCTCCTTCAGTTGGGTGCGCCCCTCATCGTCCAGCGTCACGGTCTTCGCCGAGGTCACTACGGCCCGCAAGTCGCGCAATCTCAGTTCCTTACCGGCGCCGAGCGCTCCGCCCGCGCGATCCTTCCACATGGCGAGGTTGGTGCGCGTGAGAAGGTCCTCGGCGATTCGCTCAATCGTGGTGGGATCAACCGTCGGACGTCCCTGGGCCGTCGCGTTCTTATTCTGTTCGCTCACGGCAGTGCGCACGGCGGGCATGCCTCCGCGTAACAGCTGTTCGGCGACGGGCAGTTGCTCGGGCGACAACGTCGCCAGAAAAGCGTTGCGGTGAGTGGTCGTCAGTGGGGGACCAGCGGGACGTTCCGGACGCGCTCCCGTACGGGGGCGATCAGAACGCCCGGGACGCTCTCCGCGGTTAGGACGCTCTCCGCGCGAACGATCCCCACCCGGTCGGTCACCACCAGGACGCTCTCCCGCCGGGCGACTTCCACCAGGACGGTCTCCCGCCGGGCGACTTCCGCCGGGACGGTCACTACGGGGGCGACGATCTCCGCGATCTCCTCGATCTCCTCGATCTCCGCGCCCCCCACGGCCCTTAGAGGCGTAGGTGACGGTCACGTCGGGACCCGAGGCTTCCTTGACCAGGATTTCGAGACGCTCGTTCTTCGGATCAAGGGGGGAAGCGGTCTTCGGAGGCAGGACGGACAGCACTTCCATGCCCTCCATGTACTGCTCGACGTCAGCCCGGTAGACAGCGCCCACCCGGGCGCTACCCGGGATGAGAGAGACGTCAAGCACCCCCTTAGGGAGCTTGGCGCCCGCAGCGCGCCACGTCGCCACTCCCTCATTGATACTGGTGATTTCGATCTCAAGCCGACGAGACATAGGCAACCAATCTACTCGCTTTGTCAACCGAGCCGGTGGTCCTGTGTGACAACACCCCTACGATGGAGCGGTGAATGGGGACTCCGAACAGTGTGAGGGGTCGTCACCGGCAAGTTTGGAGGCCCTTCACGCTGAGCAATGGCCGATGACGCCACTGCGGGGGCTAGGTCGTCGACATCTGAGCACTCGCACGCTGGTCGCAGTCGCAGTACTAGCCGGAGCCCTCGCCGGATCTCTCGGAGGATTCATTGCGGGCTCGCGCTACCTGCGCGCTCACCAGCCCTACGCCCAGAGCCCCGCGGTTCCGGCCGGGGCCTCCTTCGCCGCGAGCAGCCTCCCGGCACTCATTGCCCAAATCTCTCCCAGTGTCGTCTCGGTCGAGGCCCGAGGACCGGCTGGACAGAATCAAGGATCCGGTTTGATTGTTTCGAGCTCCGGGCTCATCGTCACCAACGATCACGTCGTCTTTCCCGCCGAATCCGGGGGATCGGTCTGGGTCACTGTGTCGAACTCGGCCGTGGCACTGAGGGCCACCATTGTCGCCAGCGACCCGCGTCACGATGTCGCGGTCATCAAGATCAGAGCGATTTCCCACCTCACGCCCGTAACTTTCGCTAACTCGGCCAGTCTCGCCGTGGGTGACTCCGTCGTCGCCATCGGGAACTCATTAGCCCTCAGCTCACAAACGCCGACCGTGACGACCGGAATAGTGTCGGCACTCAATAGAACCGTGACCGCGTCAAACTCGTCGACAACGGTGACTTTATCGGGGCTAGTGCAAACCGACGCTCCGATCAATCTCGGTAACTCTGGAGGTGGACTCTTCGACGCCGCCGGTCATCTCGTGGCGATGGTGAGTGCCGTCGCCAACTCGCTCGATGGTTCAAGCGCTCAAAACGTGGGCTTCGCAATCCCCGCCAACGCTCTGCGATCGGACCTGGCCGCACTCATCCACGGCTGAGTCGTGGCCTCGCGGCGAGACTCTCTTTACTCCCCCCTTCGCACCGCCGATAATGTTCGTTATGTAAAATTACGGGCTTAATGCTCAAGGTCACGTCTCCCGACGTCTTCGGAACGTCACACTCCCCTCAACGAGGACCGTGACGACAAGTTGTAACGCAAAAGGCGGCGTTGTCCTGAACTCGCCATTCTCACTCAGCAGTCCATCACCTAGGAACTCGTTCGTGTCCGACGGACCGGAGCCTCCGGATCTCCCTGACCTCGAACACCCTGCGATCTCGGACTGCAATTCATAACGTCATTATGATTGACAACTGTTTTTTGGCCCGCTACGTTGACGTCAGGTAGGCACGTCGAGAACGTCTCAACGTGCGCCAAAGGAGAATCCAGTGCAG
>VFSW01000102.1_pt1 | contig 103052 bp, 75 predicted proteins | sample 5358111 | NCBI WGS metagenome assembly VFSW01 (sample SAMN11554181, study PRJNA540505) | mine drainage metagenome | isolation source: sediment from site ElyBrook_90M | place: USA: Ely Copper Mine, Vershire, VT | collected 2017 | reverse complement strand
TGTATGACGGCGTGCCCTTCAATCCGCGGACAAACCTGCTGGAAATCTCCGACGTGGGGCTCAATGCGTTGTATGTTGCCGATTGCCGGGCGCTGGAAGAGATGGCCGCCATCCTGGGCCGGGAAGAGGAGAGGCGGGAGTTACGCGCGCGAGGAGACAAATACACGGCGGCGCTGGCGACTCTGTGGGACGAGAGGTCGGGTATGTACTTGAACCGGCGCACCGATACCGGAGAGGCTTCGACACGACTTTCTCCCACCAACTTCTATCCGCTGATCGCGAAGGCGCCCACGCAGGAGCAAGCGCGCCGCATGATTCAAGAGCACTATTTCAACCCGCGGGAGTTTCATGGCGAATGGGTGATGCCATCGATTGCCCGCAACGTACCTGCATTCCGAGATCAAGAGTATTGGCGGGGCCGCATCTGGGGCCCCATGAACTTCCTGGTCTATCTTGGGCTGCGGAACTACGAGTTACCGGAGGCGCGGGCCGACTTGGCGGCGCGTTCAGCCCGGCTGCTCATGAAGTCATGGCGGAGCGATCGCGCCATCTACGAGAACTACAATGCGAACACCGGCGCTGGCAACGATGTACGGAGCAGCGACGCTTACTATCACTGGGGCGCGCTTTTGGGTGTGATCCAACTGCTCGAGCATGGACGGTAAGCGGCTATCGTACATGCTGGCATCAGGACGGAAACAGATTCCGTCGTACACGGATCCGGATCGGGGACGGTCGATTCCGTCGCCGACGCCAATCCGGCCAATTCAATCTCCGAGAGTCACCCGTCCGGATAGTCGCAACACGGAAACAATTTCGTTCTGTAGCGGCCCTTCAGCGCTTTTGAGAATGTGTCGTCGGCAAGCGTTTAGCCATGATTCGCGGACGGGATGGAAGCCACTGGGCGCCCGAACCCTGCTTTAACGCCCAGGACCGGCGCCCCGCTCAGCGCGCGGCGGCGCCGGGAATCGCAGGCTCGTCGACGCTACGCGCGGACTGGGCGACGAGGTTGCTCGCGCGCAGGAGCGAGTCGAACGTGCCGGCGTCGGTCCACCAGCCGTCCAGGCGATCGAAGGTCATGGTCCCCTCCTCGATATAGGCGTTGTTGACGTCGGTGATTTCGAGTTCGCCGCGGCGCGAAGGGACGAGGGTTCGAACCTTGTCGAAGACCGTGCCGTCGTACATGTAGATGCCGATTACGGCGTGGCTGGACTTCGGATGAAGCGGCTTCTCCTCGATGCCGGCGATGCGGCCGTCGCGGATCTCGGCGACGCCGAAGCGCTCGGCGTCGGGGACTTCTTTCAACAGGATCTTCGCGCCGCGCTCCTGGCGGCGGAATTCGCCGGCGGCCGCGCGGATGCTGCCCTCGATAATGTTGTCGCCGAGGATGACGCAGAGCTTCGAGCCGTCGGCGAAGTGCTCGGCGAGAGCGAGCGCGTCGGCGATGCCGCCCTCGCCCTCCTGATAGGTGAAGTCGAGATGCGTCAGGCCGAACTCCTTGCCGTTAGCCAGCAGGCGGAGAAAGTCGCCGGCGTTGCGGCCTCCGGTGACGACGAGGATGTCCTTGATGCCGGCGTCCACAAGCGTACGGATGGGGAAGTAAATCATCGGCTTGTCGTAGACAGGTAGCAGATGTTTGTTGGTGATCTTAGTGAGAGGGTAGAGGCGGCTGCCGGTGCCCCCCGCGAGAACGACGCCCTTCATATGGATTCCTCTGGTCTCCGCCGACGCGGGAAGGACTCATTGTAACAGGGGATTGGCGACGGGTCGCGCTACGGCCACAGGCTACGGCCACAGGCGGACGCGTTCGTGCGAGACGAGCAGGAAGCGGCCGCCATAGGCGAACGCCGCGACGAGTCCGCGCGTTTCAAGCATCGGCACGCCATTGCGCAGCAGGCGCGATCCGGGACCGTTGTCTTCCCCGGCGATCCAGGCTTGGGCGGAAGCCGCGAGGGCGCGCGGGTAGCGGAGTTGTTCGACGGAGACTTCGGTCCAGAGCGTACGCGGGTCGGCGGGCTTGCGGAAGCGGCCGAGGCGGCCGATGGGCAGCTCGCCCTGAGCGACGAGCAGGTCGCCATGGTCGAGCGCGAGGCGGAGCGTGGCCGAGTCCGGCAGGTCGTTGTAAAGCTCGATGGCGAAGTCGCGCCAGGGAAGATCGAGCGACGCGGGGCTCTTAATCCAGTAGTTGCCGCAAACGATGTCGGGCAGGCCGTCGCCGTCGATGTCGGCGACCAGCAGACCGCCCTGGCGCGAGGCGCTGTAGAAGGAATAGATTTCGGTGTAGTGGAAATCGGGATATTCGTAGAAGCGGAGCTGCATGCCGTTCTGGACCACGAGCACGCCGCGATGGCCGAGCAGCGTGGCGGCGAGACAGTCGTGCATTTGGAGGCCGTGGTCGAGCAAGCGGGGCCGCCAAGTTGGGGCCTGCCGGTAGACGAGACGGTCTCCCTCCTGAAGGAAGAGGCCCTGACCGGAGTCGTCGAGGCAGCCGCCCGCGCCGGTTTCCTCCGGCGGCCGGGCGAGGGTGCGCGGCTTGAGGGAGGGTAGCGCCCACTGGGCAATGCGGCCGCCCCAGGTGATGAGCGTGTGGCCGTCGAAGGCGGCGCCGGTAATGTGAAGCGCGAGCAGGGCGAGCAGCATGGTCAGCGGTCCGGCTTCCTGGCGAGGATGGCGTCGAGCGGAACGCCGGTGTGGCGGGCGTCGACGGAGGCGAAGCCGGCTTGTTCCAGCAGCGCGCGGTATTCCGGGAAGGTGCGCTCGCGGCCCTCGGTGCAGACCAGCATGTTGAGCGACTGCATGTGGCCGGCGACGGGACCGGGCGGATCTTCCTGGAGCAGTTTTTCGGCGATCAGCAGACCGCCTCCGGGAGGCAAGGCCGCGAAGACGCGAACGAGCAGGCGTAGGATTTTTTCTTCACCCCAGTCATGGAGGATGCGGCCGAGCGCGTACAGGTCGGCGGCGGGCAGCGGATCGGTGAAGAAGTCGCCGCCGATGACGCCGGGGAATTCGTTCGCCACCGAGGGCAGGTCAAACACCGCGCAGTCGAGCGACGGGTAGCGGGCGTGGATGGCCTGGGCAAGGTGGCCGGTGGCGCCGCCGAGATCGACGAGGCGCGTGAAGCCGGAGAGATCGAAGGCCGCGGCGACGGCGGGCGAGCTGATCTGGCCAAAGCCGTGCATACCCTGGAGGAACTCGCGCATCGAGGCGCGGTCGCGGAAGAAGGCGCTGAAGATCGGGCCGTCGAGGCCGAAGGTCTGGCCCCAGCGCGGCGCGCCTTCGCGCACGGCGTCCTCGAGATGGCCCCACATCGGATAGAGCGCGGCGTTCGAGTACTTGACATACCCGGCGAGAGTGCGCGGCGAATCGGAGCGCAGGTATTCGTCGGCGGCCGGAGTGTTGACGTAGGCGCCGCCTACGCGTTCGAGCAGACCGAGCGCGGCGCAGGCGTCCAGCAGGCGAGTAAGTTCGCGGCAGCCGGCGGGGCGCGCGCCATCGAAGACGCCGAGCTCGACGGCGGCGAACATCGTCTTCGAGCGGCGGAAGGCTTCAATGAGATCGAGGATGAGGGCGGGACTGGAAGTGGTCATATCCATGAGGTTCGATGGGTTGGCCGGCGAGCGCGATACGGCCCGGCGGACCTGCTTCGATCACGCCGAGGCGATGCCCTGGAAGGCGCAGGCGCGGCGGAGCGGTATAGAGCAGCTCGTAGTCTTCGCCCGCATGGAGCGCTTCGTCGAGCGTGGCGCCGCGGAGCAGCGGGGGCTCGAGGTCGAGCCGGGCGGAGACTTGGGAGGCGAGGCAGAGGCGATGCAGATCGAGCGCGAGGCCGTCGCTCAAATCGATCGCGGACGTGGCGCGGCCGAGGATCTTGCGGGCGATGTCGAGGCGTGGCTCGGGCAGAGGGCGATGCCGCCAGCCGCCGAGCGGGCCGGAGACGTAGATCGCGTCGCCGGGCCGGGCGCTGTCGCGGCGGAGGGCGCGGCCTTTGGGAACCGAGCCGCAGACCATCACATTGCAACAGAGCTTCGAAGCATGCGAGAGGTCGCCGCCGGCGAGCGTGCAGCCATGGCGTTCGGCGAGGCGCAGGAAGCCGCGATAGAAGGCGTCGAACCAGCGCGCGGTGGTCCACGGCGCGAGAGCGAGCGAGACGAGGCAGAAGCGGGGGCGCGCGCCCATGGCGGCGATGTCGCTGAGCGAGCGGGCGAGGGCGCGATGGCCGGCGTGCGCGGGCGGGATGCGGTCGCGGCCGCGGGCGCGGAAGTGGATGCCTTCAATAAAAAGATCGGCGGTGAAGACCAGGTCCTGGCTCGCGCGCGGCCGGAACACCGCCGCATCGTCGCCGATGCCCAGCAGAAGTCCGCGGCGAGAGGCGGGCAGACGGGCGAGAAGCGAGGCTTCGTTCATGGGGGACGGCGGGTTAGTCGCTTTCGCGCTCGATGCCTTTGAAGACAAGCGTGAGCCTGGACGGGAGCTCGTGCAACAGATCGTATCTCTGAACCCACCGGGAGCCGTCGCGGTTCGAGAAGCGCAGAGACAGCGGGAGGGCCAGCGGCGCGAGGGCGTCCGGGCGAGCAGCACTTTCGAGGCAGCCGCAGATGTCGCGATTTTGAAGCGGTCCCATGTTGTCGATGCGGAACGGGATCGGGAGTTGCTGACCCGACGAGACACTGGGGAGTCGTTCGAAGACGACGGTCCAGGTATCCCAGCCCGGGCGTTGCCCGCCGGGCTCCGCGTTCGCCTGGCCCCTAAACCAGCTCGCCAGGTCTCCCATGTTGCGCTGGGGCGATTTAGACATTGGCAGGACGATGCCGTCGATCGAGACGTTCACCGCCTGAACGGAACCGCTGTTCCTGACCGTGAATCCATATGTTGTCTCGGCGCGCACAGCGCCCGATTCCTTCGCGTCAACCTTCGCTGGCTTGACCGCGGCGCAGCGCAAGGAGAGATCCGGCCGCCCGGCGAGCTCCGCTGTCCGCTGTTCAGCCAGCTCCGCGCGATCGCGTTGCTCCTTCCAGGCCTGGAAACACGACGGGAGCAATGCGAGAGCGACCGCGCACCAGTGGATCAACGGCTGGACCGTATGCCCGGTGTACGTCCATACGCCGAGGAGGGCGACGATTGCGCCCCCGGTAAGGAGAGCTTCCCAGTGATGGACAACCGCCGCAAGGAACGCGAGGATACTACGTGCCATGGACACGCGATACTAGCACATGCGGGCGAGCACCGCGCAAACGCGCCGGAACGCGCCGGATGTGCGACGGCGCTAAACTGAGGTTGAGTCTATGCGGGTTACGCTCCAAGTTCCGGATGAGCTTTCCGCTCTGCTTGCGCCTGCCGGCCAGGATCTTGAACGCGCGGTACTGGAGGCCCTCGCTCTCGAGGCCTACCGCGCACGCCGCGTCAACGCATATCAGTTGCGTACTCTCTTAGGCATCCCTTCGCGATATGAGCTGGATGCCTTTCTGAAGCAGCATCAGGTGTTCGACTATACGATCGAGGACTTCGAGAAGGATCTCGCGAGTATCCGGGGACTCCGGGGAAGACAAAGAGCCGGCCAGCCGGCATGATTGTCATCGCCGATACTGATCCCCTGAACTATTTGGTGCTGATCGGAGCCGTCGACGTGCTTCAGCCTCTGTATGGTCGCGTGATCGTGCCGGAGGCTTTCGCGAGAGAGCTGACGGACGTGGGAGCGCCTGCGCAGGTCCTGACGTGGATCGCCGAGCCGCCGGCTTAGCTCGAAGTGCGGCCCGATCCGCCGTCGGATCCGGATCTCGGGTTCCTCGATCCCGGCGAAAGGGCGGCCTTGACGTTAGCACAGATGCTGAATGCTGACGAGCTGCTTATTGATGAACAGGCGGGCCGCGAGGAAGCCTCACGCCGGCGCTTGCACGTGACGGGCACGTTGGGCGTCCTCGCTGACGCCCATCTAGCGGGCCTGTTCGACTTCGAGCAGGCCCTGGCGCTCCTTCGCTCCACCAATTTCCGGCTCTCCGCGGAGGTCGAGCGCCTTGTACGCCGCAGCCTATATTTCCAGAAGGAAGATTCATGATGGTCTGCCACCGCGGGTCAGTATATCCGTTAACTTAGTGAGAGGACGGTCTCCCGATTTGCAGCCGCGTAGTGCGGCGTGGGATAAGATGGGCCTGCCATGAAGAAGCGTATCCTGTCTGGCCTTGTGTTGCTGGGGGTGGTTCCCTGCTCCCGCGGGGCGTCGGTGTATCCGGTGCGGCTCGAAGACGCCAAAGCGGTCTACTTGACCCAAGACCGGTTTCCAGTTCACGGAGACGGCACGTCGGACGACAGCGCTGCGATTCAGTCGGCCATCGACAAGGTTCAGGAGACAACGGGCGAAGGGATCTTGTTCGTTCCCGAGGGGCGCTATCGGATCACCAGGACGATTTATGTCTGGTCCGGCGTGCGGGTGATTGGCTATGGCGAACGGCGTCCGGTATTCGTGCTGGCCGGTAACACGCCGGGGTTCCAGGACGGGATCGGCTACATGTTTTTCTTCGCCGGGAACCGGCCGGTGCCGAGCGCGGGCGGGACTCGGACCGGGAGGCGATTCGCATTCCGCATGCCGCCGGCGCCGCCCGGGGGCGTTCCAGCCAATCCTGCGATTCCGGACGCCAATCCCGGCACGTTCTATTCCGCGATGAGCAATGTCGATTTCGAGATTGGCGGGGGGAATGGCGGGGCCGCCGGGATCCGGTTTCACGTCGCGCAACACGGATATCTGGCGCACATGGATTTCCAGATCGGATCGGGACTTGCGGCGTTGAACGACGTGGGAAACGAGGCGGAGGATCTGCACTTTCATGGGGGACGTTACGGCATCCTCACGCGAAAGCCGTCGCCCGCGTGGCAGTTCACGCTGATCGATTCCACCTTCGATGGCCAGCGCGAGGCGGCGATTCGCGAGAACGAGGCCGGGTTGACCCTGGTTAACGACGAGTTCCGCAATGTGCCGACGGCCATTTCGATTGACCCGCGCTACTCCGATGAACTTTGGGTCAAGGACGCGCGGTTTGAACAGATCGGCGGTCCGGCGGTCGTGATCGGAAATGAAAACAACCGAATGACCGAAATCAATCTCGAGAACGTCGTCTGCCGCCAGACGCCGGTGTTCGCGCAGTTTCGCGAAAGCGGCCGGGAGCTTCGGGGACCGGGTGAGATATACCGGGTGAAAGTCTTGTCGCACGGACTGACGATAGCCGCGCCCGGAGCGATCGGGGAAATCAAGACGCGCTACGATGCGGCGCCGCTGAAAAGCATGCCGCCGCCCGCGGCGAAGGCGATCCGCGGACTGCCGCCGCCCGCAACCTGGGTGAACTTACGCTCTCTCGGCGTGAAAGGCGACGGCGTGACCGATGAGACGGCGGCCATTCAGAGGGCGGTCTCCGGGCGCCGGGTTCTCTACATTCCGTCCGGACACTACGTTGTCACGGACACGATCAAGCTTCGCCCGGACAGCGTGCTGATCGGGCTTCACCCGGATCAGACCCAGTTCGACCTTCCCGACGCGACGCCGGCGTTTCAAGGGCCCGGCCCGGCGCGGCCGCTGCTGGAAGCGCCGCGCGGCGGGGACAATATCGTCACGGGCATCGGGCTTTATACGAACGGGATCAACAGCAGCGCGGTGGGCGCGATGTGGATGGCCGGCAAGGACTCGCTGATGGATGACGTGCGCTTCCTTGGCGGGCACGGAACCAGGGGGCTCGACGGAAAACGAGTAAGTCCGTATAGCGCCAATCTATCTTCCGATCCGGACCCTCACCGGAGATGGGACGCACAATACCCGAGTTTGTGGATCACGCACGGCGGTGGAGGCACGTTCGCCAATATCTGGACTCCCGACACGTTCGCGCAAGCGGGGCTGTATATCTCGGACACGGACACACCCGGCCGGGTTTATGAATTGTCGAGCGAGCACCATGTCCGCACCGAGATCAAGCTGGATCAAGCGGCGAACTGGGAGCTGTACGCGCTACAGACCGAAGGCGAGCGGGAGGAGAGCTCGTCCGGCGTGTCGCTGGATATCAGCCGGTGCCGGAACCTCACGATCGCCAACTATCACGGCTATCGCGTCGTGAGAAGTTATCATCCGGTTCCTTACGCCGTGAGGATATACGATTCGCACGACATCCGGTTCCGCAATGTTCACGTCGATAGTAACAGCGCGATGGCCGAGTGCGATGACGCAGGCTGCCGTCAACGGGTAAGATCCAGCAAGGTTTCGTTCGAGGATTGTATCCTGGACGAGAGTTCGCACGCCTCGGTCCGTGACCGGGAGTTCGCCTGGCTCGATGTGCCGGGCGTGACGGCGCCGCGCCGGAAGCGCGAGCCGTCTCCCGTGTTCGAGGTCAATGCGGCGATTGAGAAGCTCGCGTCGGGCTTCTACAACATTTCCGGTGCGGCGGTGGACGCCGGGGGCCGGTTGTACTTCGTCGACGCTCACTGGCAGCGGATCTACCGGTGGTCTCCGGAATCGAAGGATCTCCGCATGGTTCGCGACGATCCCCTCGAACCGGTGAATCTGATTTTCGACCGGGCGGGCAACCTCATTGTCGTCTCCTCCGGTGGAAGGGGGCTGACAGTTTACTCCTTCCGTCCGGACGGGCCGGAAGATCAGATCGCGGTGATCGAGCCGGAGGCGCCGGCGGAACGCCCGGGCATGACCGCGGCGCTCCCGGTGGATTACTGGGTCAATGGGGACTTCACGAGCACGCTATCCACGAAGACTTACGAGTATGTGTCGCTCGATCAACTCTTCGCGAAGGATGTGTCCACGCGAAAGCCGTACCAGTATGTCTCACCGGACCGCACTCTCTTCATTCCGAGCGGAGCCGCGTTTGTCCAGGGACCGCCATATTTCGGCTATAAGTTCGCCGATATCCTGCAAGGGTTCGGATTAGTGAAGTCCGCGCCGGGAAGGCCGTTTTACGTGACGAACGAAGCGGAGGAGTGCACTTACAAGGCGAGCGTAAATCCGGACGGAACGTTAGGAGGGCTGAAACCGTTCGTGGAACAGGGCGGAGAAAGCCTCGCGCAGGACATGGAGGGGAACGTCTATCTGGCGGCCGGCGACATCTTCGTGTACAACGCAGCGGGAAAACTTGCCGACGCGATTCATGTGCCGGAGCGCCCGCTGGATCTGGTCTTTGGCGGGAAGGACCGCCGCACGCTGTTCATCCTGACCCAGGGTTCCTTGTTCGCGATGCGCACGCGCTTCCGTGGGCTGTAAGGCCGCCGGCCGCCGCTCGCCTCGGACACATCAGGATTGCCCCCGACGTCATTGGCGCTGCGAGGTGGCGAGACACTTCGCGAGCTACAGCCGGCCGGGGAGATTCGCGATTTGAGAATGGATGTTCGGGCGCCGATGATCCTGCGCGCCGACATCCGCCCACGGCGACGGTTGAGCTGTCGCCGTGGCGTCACAAATCAGCGATGCGCCGTAGCGCCGGTCTCTTCCTTCGACGCACCCTTGCCCGCGGCCCTCATCTGCTGGCCGCAGCAAACCTCCAAGTGCGAGTGGGCCTTGTCTTCTGAACACGGGCACGGCTTCTCGTAAACGAGCACCGCGCCGCATTTTTCGCATACATAACGATCTCCGGCATTGCGAGCCATTTCAAACCTCCATTTTCCGGGACTTCATCGACAGCTCAGCCCAGGCGCGGCGCCGCGTCTGGTGACCGCGGACGAGGCCGGCCGGACTGGCCTGTAAGTACTTCGCGCAATCGTTCTTCCAAACCGGCCGACTGCCTCAGCGGGCTGGAGACGGGCCGGCGGGACCCTGACCCGGATGGCATGGTGCGCCTGTGATGTCACGACGGATGCATTTTCTGGCGTCGTTACAAGCGGGTAGCGGCTTCGACCAACAGGGTCGCAGCCGCGTCACGATTCCACAACCGCGCGCCCCAGCGCTTATCGAACGAACTGGCGGCCATATCGATGAGCGAAGACGCGCTTGGCCGGCCGTAGCTGCGCCGGCTCACCCATGTGGATAGTGTTGGCGGATTACGCTGCAGATGCACGGAGCTTCGGCTGCGCCCGCGCGGGGGTTCGATCGGCGCGGCGCTGCCGCTACGGGACAGGGGTTTCGGCGGCGACGAGGCCGCTCGGAAGCTCTTCGCCGAAGATGCCGCTCGGGTCTTCTTCGTCGTCGCCGTCGAGTACGGCATGAAGCGCGGAGGGCAGAGCGCGGCGCACAAGGTCGAGCGTTGCGGGGGCGAGGTCGCGCGAGGAGTCGCCGGTGCGGCGCGCGATTGGCAGCAGCGCGGCCTGCACGCCGTCGATCTTCACGAGCGCCTCGATCCAGCGCGTGGCCGTGGCGGCGGGCAGCACCTGGTTGATGGGGCCGTGGAACAGCTTGCGCGCGCCGATGCGGCCGAGGCACCAGAGGCCAGGCTCGCGGAACTCGCCGGACTTGAGACGCGCGACGATCGCGTCGCCAAGCTGCGTGCGGACGGGCGCGGGCAGCAGCTCGAGGCTCGCGGCCGTGCGCCACATCTCGCGCAGCAGGCTCGAGTTGACGCGCTGCTTACGCGCGCCGCGCGGCAGCAGAACCGGCGAAAGACGCTGGAAGAGATCGCCCTGCTGATTGCGGTTGAGGCCGCCGGCGACGCGGCCCCAGAAGATCCACCACTCGATCTCGTTCTGCGTTTGATTGGCGAAGCGCAGGCCCGAAGCGTAGACGCGGCGGGCCTGTTCGATGCGCCAATCGTCGCCGGGGAAACCGAAGCCGGGGCGCAGACAGAAGCCGCAGAGGCTGAGCCAGCGGGCTTCACGGGCGGCGCTTGCCAGGCGGCCCGAGGCGCGTTCGAGCAGCTTATCGGCGAGCGCGCGGATGGCGCTCGATGGCCACGAGGCGCGGCCCAGCGCGAGGGTGCGTTCGAGGCGTCCGGGAAGTTCTTCGGGCGCGAGCGTGTCCGCCGCGAACGTCCGATCGATGAGTTCAAGCGCCCGCGGCAGGGCTTCCTCGCTCACCACCGCCGCCGGGCGCGTGGCTTTCGCCGCTGCCTTACGCAGCTCGAAATGGAGCCGCCAGCGGTTCTCGCTGATCTTCGAATCGGCCCAGACTTCGAGCGTGCCGACTTCGGTGAGCCGCGCGCCGAGCTTCACCGGCACGAGCCGCTCGCCCTGCTTGCCGAATCGGATCACCGCGTTGAGCGGCGCGTGCAGATGGAGTTCGGCATCGCTCGCCTCCGGCGTGAGATCGATCGTATCGCCGGGCTTGTCCTCGGTGCGCGCGAGTGAGCTGTACAGACGGAACGAGACAGGCTTGTTCGCGACGAGCTGCAGGCCGGGCTGATCGACCTCGACTTCCGAGCCTTCCTCGGCGCCGCGCGGCATCACGCACACGGCCTTAAGATTGCCGTCCGTCCCGCCCGCGCCGAGGAAGTACGCGCGCGGAAGTCCGCCTCGGACGATCAGCCCCGCGCCGGTCGAGCGGACGTACGAATAGTAAGCCGCTCCGACGGCGACCGCGAGGTCGAGGTCCTGGTTTTCGAAGATCAGCGGCCGGCGCCCGATCCATCCGGCCACGACATCGGCCACGCGCTCGCGGCAGACGGCGGGAATGAAGAAGCCGCCATTAAACAAAATCGCGTCGGGCCGTGCGTTGCCGTTCGCGGCGAGGAAAGCGGCAAGGTGGCGCGTAATCGCGGGGTCGGAGACGTAGGGCAGGCCGAGTTCGCGAAAGAGGCTCCTCTTTTCCTCCTTCGGGCGCTCGTCAATCGAGCAGGCGGGCAGGAAGCCTTCGAGCGTGAGTTCACGCGCTTCCTCGCGAAGAATGCCGGTCTTCAGCGTGCCGCCTATGAGCGAAGCGCCGGCGCCAAGCACGGTGATCTCGACCGAGGGGAGCGACGAGTCCGCAAGCAGGCGTTCTTTCGCCGCGGCGCATTGGCGTCGCAGCGCGCTGCGCTGGCGGATCGAAAGCTGCGTGCCGAGCTTCGATTCGGCCAGCCAGGCGAGCGTCAGGTCGAGGTTGTCGCCGCCGAGCAGCAGGTGCTGGCCGACGGCGGTGCGGGTGAACTCGACGCGGTCGCCATCGCGGTTCACGCGGATGAGCGTGAAGTCGCTGGTGCCGCCGCCTACGTCGCAGACCAGCACAAGCTGGCCGTCGAACAGTTGCTTCCGCGACTGCGCAAGATGATTGGCGATCCAGGAGTGGAACGCGGCGGCGGGTTCCTCGATGAGCGTAAGCCGTTCGATCGCGGCCTCGCGCGCGGCTTCCACGGTCAGCTCGCGCGCTTCTTCGTCGAACGAGGCGGGTACGGTGAGCACGACCCGCTGCTCGGCCAGCGGCTGCGAGGGGCGGGCCGCATTCCAGGCCTGGGCGAGGTGCGCGAGGATGCGCGCCGACACCTCGACGGGCGTGAGCACGCGGCCGGCCTCCTGCGCGTCCCAGGGCAGGATTTTCGCGGTGCGGTCGACGTCGGGGTTCGAGAGCCAGCTCTTGGCCGAGTGAACGGATTGCGTGGGGATGAGCGCGCCCTGCTCGCGGGCGTATGCGCCGAGATACGTCTCGTCGCCGAGGAAGAGAAACGAGGGCAGCGTGCGGCGCGGCTCGATGCGCCCTGGGGCGACGTGCTGCGGGATGTCAAGGACGTGGATGGGCGGGAAGTCGGCGCCGGCGGCCTCTTCCGGATCGATGAAGGCGAGCGCGGAATTGGTGGTGCCGAGATCGATGCCTACGTTCATGCGACGTGGCGCTCTCGCACGTTGAATTCGAGCTTCCACCGCCGGCCGTCGCGCGCGACGCACCAGAGCTGGAGCAGGCCGGTCGGCGTGACGACGGATTCGAGCGTCACCGGGATGAAACTGCCCGCCGCGCCTTCGGCCGGAAGCTGCACTTCCATCGGAGCGATCTCCTCGATGTCGTCGGAGACCTCGTCGATGAGCGAGCCGGCGGCGTCGTTGCGGCGCGTGGCGGATTGGAAGAAGCGGAACTCGGCGGGCTCGCCCACGGCCAGGCCGAACTGGCGATCCGGGAACCGAAGCTCCGTTCCTTCCTCCATGCCGAACGGCACGACGGTAAGGGCCTTCAGCGGAGCGGGCATGCCAGGAACCGCGGGCATCGAGCTTTCGATGCCGACGTAATACGTGCGCGGAACGCCACCGCGGATGCGCACGCCGCGGCCGAGACGCGAGAGGCCGTAATACGCGGCGCCGCGCGAGACGGCCTGCATCAGGTCCTCGCCGGGCAGGGGTTGGGCGGCGGGGGCGCCCTCGGCGGCGAGCCACGCGTTGAGCACTTCCATCAGCCGCTCGCGGGCAAGGCCGGCGCGGAGCACGCCGCCGTTGAACAGCACGTGGGTGGGGCACGCGAGGCCGCTCGGCGACCGGCGCACGGCGTCTCCGGCCGGCCCGGCGGAACTCTGGCGCAGGAAGCGGGCGAGATGACGCGTGATGGCGGCGTCGGCGGCGTAAGGGAGACCGAGCTCGGCAAGCCCGGCGCGGGCGCGGGCGCGCTGCGTCGTCTCGGTGCTCGCGACGGCGGGAAAAAAGCCGTCGAGGAGAATGCGCTCGACGTCGGCGCGCGCAAGCTTGGTCTTGATCGCGCCGCCGACGAGGCTCGATCCGCGGCCCAGAATCGTCACCGGGTGATCGTTTTTTCGATGCTCCGGATCGAGCAGCGCTTCCTTCGCTTCGCGGCACTGCTGCCACAGCGCGTACAACTGCAGCGCGTCGAGTTTCGCGCTCTTCGCCGCGAGCTGCTGCTCGATATGGCGGGCCAGCGCGAGATCCATGTTGTCGCCGCCGAGCAGGATGTGCTCCCCGACCGCGACGCGCTCGAGCCGCAGCTCGCCGGCCTCTTCGGTGACGGTAATGAGCGTGAAGTCCGTGGTGCCGCCGCCGATGTCGGCGACCAGGATGAGGTCGCCGACCTGGATGCGCTCGCGCCAGTCCGGATGGCGCTCGATCCAGGCGTAGAAGGCGGCCTGCGGCTCTTCGAGAAGAACGACGTCGCGGTAGCCGGCCTCGGTGGCGGCGTGCAGCGTAAGGTCCCGCGCGACGGCGTCAAACGAGGCGGGCACGGTGACGAGCACCTGCTGGTTTTCTAGCAGGGTGCCGGGGTGCGCGGCGTTCCAGGCGTGACGGAGGTGTTCGAGATAGAAGCGCGAGGCATCGACGGGCGAGATTCTCGCGACGCCTTCGGGCGCGTTGAGCGGAAGCAGGGCGGAGGTGCGGTCGACCGCCGCGTGCGAGAGCCACGATTTCGCCGATGCGATGAGCCGCGCCGGAACCTCGGCGCCGCGCCTGCGAGCGAGCATGCCGGTAAGCGGGGCCTCGGCGTTCCAGGGCAGCGCGAGCGACCCGGGCGGGAAATCGTTCGGGCCGGCGAGATAGAGGAACGACGGCAGCAGCGGCTCATCGCGCGTTTCGCCGGGGTTCGCGAGCTGCGCGATGGCGAACGGATGGACGGGCGGAGCTTCGAGCGGGCCCTCCCCGGCCGCGCCCGAGCCGGCGTAAGACAGGCTCGAGTTGGTGGTGCCGAGATCGATGCCGATGACGAATGGCGTGGGCAAGGCCGCCTACTCGACTTCCACTTCGGCGGGGGCAAGAACCGGCTGCGGGCCGGCGAGCGAAGGCAGCGAGACGTTGCGCGCCTGCCAGCCCTTGTGCCGCAGCAGCCCGCCCGGCGCCTTACCCGAAGCGGGCACGTTGCCGAGCAGCTTCACGGAGGCCGGCGTGACAGTATCGAGTTTCGTAAACGTCCCCTCGATGCCGTCGATCACCGGGGCCAGCTCAAGGTAGCGCGACAAGGCTTCGCGGCACTTCCGATGCACGTCGCGAACGGCCGCGCCCACCTGCTCATCCGAATACGGGGCGATGTCCTCGAGGAAGAAATCGAGCAGCCGCGCGTCCCGCTGCAGGATGCCGAGGATCTGCAGCGCGCCGTCGGTGGCGCTGGGCTGGAAGCGAGGCTTGGGAGGCTCCGGCTTCGGGCGCGCGTAGCCAAACGACTTAGCGATGTCCTCGGGCAGCGAGCCGGAGAACAGGATCGCGAAAAAACTGCGGAATGCGGACGCAATGCGAGACAAGATTGACCTCTAAAGGGATAGTGTAGCGTCCGCCGGAGGCTCAATCCCGGAGGCGGCCCCGCGCGGCCCCTCTATCGGGGCCAAAGCCAGCCGAACATTCCGGCGGTAAGCAAGCCGTAAAGCAACCCGTCGATCGTGGCCTTGATCGTCGTGCTCCAGGCGCGGCGATACCAGATCGACATCTGCCACAGCGCCAGTGAGTACCCGAGAAACGCGGTCACCCCGGCGAAGCGGAACACGTGCAGATAGCTCGCTCCAGGCGGCAGCGCGCGTCCCGCGACGTAAGCGGCGAACACGCCCACGACGAGCGAGTACAGGAACCACAGGATCAGGTTTCGTCCCATGCGCGGCTGACCGTTGGGCATCACGGTGAGCACCATCACCGGACCCTGGTTCATCTTCCCGGCGAACTCTGCCGAGCGCATCTCCCGCACGCTCGATGGGCACGGCGCCATGTAATCGCCCGGCGGAAGATCGAACGGCCGGAGCGCGTCCATGACCTCCTGTTCATGCGGCAGCCGGGCGTAGTCCCCCTTGTGCCACGGCAGCAGCATGTGAATGATGCTGCTCACCAGGAAGACCACCACCCCGGACAGCAGAATGGGCAGCCACAATGTGTGCAGGTGCGTCATAACGTTCTCCTTGTTTTGGGCCCGCCATCCGTCGTCCCGTCTCTCCCGATGGCCCGGCCGATGAGTATGTTGACATTCTTTCGCCCCTGCGGCAAGCGGACAGCGAGAGCGCTAAAATACATGCAGTGGATCCGACACTCTTCAGTTGGGGACCGGTGGCCGTCATCGTCGGCGGCTATGTGCTGGGCTTTTACTTCCAGAACCGGCGCATCGACGACCTCCGCGATGCGATGAATCACCGCTTCGACGACCTGGCTCGGTCGGTCGATGGGCGATTCGACGACCTGGCTCGTTCGGTCGATGGCCGCTTCGACGACCTCAAGGATTTCATCAAGTCGGAAGTGAGCCGCCTGGAAGACCGGATCGAGCGGCTCGAGCATCCCATCGCCCGCGCGTAGCGCCACGCGCTTCCCGCAGCCACGCGCGCCCGCAACTACCGCCGCTGCGCCAGCCACTGGTAGCGCTCAAGCGCGTAAGTCGCGAGGTCCGCCATCTCGTCGCGTTGCGCAAGATGGCAGCGCAGCGTACCGCGATATTCCAGGCCCGCCTTTTGCATGACCCGTTCACTGGCCGTGTTGGCGGTGACACAGCGCGCTTCGACCCGCCGCACGCCAATCACGCCGAACGCGTAGTCGATGAGCGCGCGCACGCCTTCGCTCGCGTAGCCTTGTCCCCAGTGCGGCCGCGCGAAGAAGTACGCGAGCTCGATGCGCGATTCCTCGGGCGCGATGCGGCCGTACGAACAATTGCCGATCAGCTCGCCGGTGTCCTTGCGCACGGCGGCCCACGGGCCGATGCCGCGCTCGGCGTACTCGCGGAAGCAGAACTCGAGGAAGCCCTGCGTGTTGGCGGGCGTCTCGTGGCGGTCCCACAGCGCGTAGCGGCTGACCTCGGCGTCACTGGCCCAGGCGAAGACCGCCATCAGATCGGACTGCGTGAAGCGGCGGAGACGAAGGCGCGCGGTTTCGAACTCCGGCATGGGCCAGGGGAACGGCGCGTACGGCACGGCGGTTATTTTCCCAGCCAGCGGGGAATCGTGAGCGTGATCCAGGGGACGTAGGTGATCGTCAACACGCCGGCGAGCAGCACGGCGAGGAACGGCAGCAGCGCGCGATAGACGACGATCATCGGCTTCTCGAAGCGATACGCGGACAGGCACAGGTTGATGCCCACCGGCGGCATGAGGTAGCCGAGCTCGAGGTTCGAGAGAAAGATGATGCCCATCTGCACGGGGTCGATGCCGTAGACGGCGGTGAGCGGCTTAAGCAGCGGGACGATGACCAGGATCGCGGCGAAGATATCCATCAAACTGCCGACCACCAGCAGCGCGGCGTTCAAGGCGAGCAGGAACAGCAGGCGCGAGTGGATGTGGGCCTGGACCCAATCGACGAGCCGCGAGGGGATCTCGGCGTCGACAAGGTAGTTGGTGAAGGCAAGCGCGGCGCCGATGATGAGCAGGATGCCGCCCACGACGGTGGCGCACTCGACCGTGACGCGGATGTAATCGCGGCGGAGCGAGAGCTTGCGGTAGACGCCGGCTTCGACGACGAGCGCGGCGAACGCGGTGAGGGCCGCGGCCTCGGTAAGCGTGCCGAATCCCCCGAACAGGCCGGCGAGCATGATGGCCGGCAGCAGCAGCTCCCACTTGGCCTCCCAAAACGCGCGCGCGGCCTCGCGGACAGAGAACGGATCGCGATCGGCGCCGCTGCGCACGCCCTGGCGGACGCCATAGACGCCGACGAGCGCGACCATCAGCAGGCCAGGCAGGATGCCGCCGAGAAACAGGCTGTCGATCGGCGTCTGCGCGTAGACGCCGTACAGGATGACCGGCAGGCTCGGAGGGAACAGCAGGCCGAGCGAGCCCGAAGCGGTGAGCAGGCCGATCGAAAAGCGCTCCGGATAGTGCGCGCGGATCAGCAGCGGAACGAGCAGCCCGCCGAGCGAGAGGATGGTCAGCCCGGAGCCGCCCCAGGTGAAGATGGCGCAGATGACGACGGTGACCAGCGCGAGCCCGCCGGGCAGCCAGCCGAAGAGCGCTTCGAAAAGCCGCAGCAGCCGGCGGGTCGCGCCGCCTTCGACCATCAGATAGCCGGCGAAGGTGAACAGCGGAATCGAGGGCAGCAGCGGCGACGCGACCAGGCGGTACATCTCCACCGGAGCGGAGGCGGCGGGCGTCTGATTGTGCCAGAACAACAGCAGCGCGAAACCGCCGAAAACGGCGAAGACCGGCAGACCGGCGAGCGTGGCGAGGATGAGCAGCGCAACGCCGAGCGGAAAGATGCCGGGTGTGGACGGCTGGCTGGCCACAAGCAGGAGCGGCAGCAGCAGACCGGTCGCCGCGGCGAGCCGCCCGAGCCGTCGCGAATCGGCGTGCCAGACGGCGCGTAGAGCGATGAGGGCGAAGCCGGCGGGCATCGCAAGCAGCACGTACCACTTCGGAATGCCGGGCACGAGCTCGCTCGAAGCTTCGCGTTCGGAGACCAGGAACTGCCAGGACGCGTAAGCGAGCGACGCGGCCACGGCCGCGAGTACAGCGGAGGAAAGAACCGCCGCCGGCCTGCGCCAGTTCGCCGGCAGCAGCGTGCTGGCCGAGACCGCGAGCAGCCGGGCCTCGCGCGCGGCGAGCGCGCCGCCGAACATGCCGATGCACAGCGTCAGGTGCTGCACGTAGATGGGCGAGCCGGGGATGCTGGGAATGAAGTGGAAATGCCGCGCCGCCATTTCGACGACCGGCAGCAGCGTCATCAGCGACAGCATCAGCATCGCCAGGGCGTTCTCGCTCGCGCGCAGCGGATGGAATCGCGTCTGGGGGCCGGTCACGACTGGCGCTCGCGCGCGGCGCGAGGCTTCGGCGCTTGGGGATGGGAGGCGTGCGCGGCGCGGTATTCGGCGCTCAGCCGCGCGACTTCATCGAATAGATCGGGCGGCATGCCGTGCGCCCGCAGCGCCGGATACAGGCGGGTCTGGATCAGTTGCGTCCACGCGGCCCGCGCTTTCGGGCTGGCCGTCACGACGTTCAGGCCCATGGTCTGCATCATGCCGATCGAGCCGTCTTCGAGGCCGCGAATCTCCTGGCGCAGATCGGCGCCGGCCGCGCGCGAGATCTCCATCATCTTCTTCTGGTCGGCGGGCGAAAATTTATCCCACACGTCCTTCGAGATCAGCGTCGCGCCAACCAGGGTGGCGAACTTGATATCGAGCATGTTGCGCGCGCCCCCGAACCACTGGCTGCCGAGCGCCACCAGCGCCGGCGATTGAAAAGCGTCGATAAGTCCCGTCTGCAGCCCGGTCAGGATATCGGTGGCGGCGAGCGACACGGGCTGGAAGCCATTGTCCTTATACAGCTCGAATGTGGTGCTGTCGCCTTGCAGCACGCACAGGCGCAGCTTGCGGAAGTCGTCGGGCGACATCGCGGGCTCCTTGCTGAAGAAGCGCACCCAGCCCGCGTCGGCCCAGTTCAGCACGATGAATCCGTGCGCGGCGAGCGCCTTTTCGAGCCGCGGCGCGATGCGGTCGCGCACCCAGTCGAGCTCGTCGTAGGAATCGAACATCAGCGGGATCTGGAGCGCCGAGACGCTCGCGTCGATGCCGCTCAAGCCCGCGCCCGACAGCGCCACGGACTGCAGCTTGTGGATGCGCAGCTTCTGCACCATTTCGGGCTCGTCGCCCTGCGCGCCGCCCGGATACACCTGCAAGCGCACCTTGCCGCCGGTGGCCTGCGCCCACTTGGCGCCCATGTCGAGAAGGATCTGGTTCCACTTGGAATCCTTCGGCGCGAGCGTACCCATGCGCACGAGCACTTGCGCTGGCGAGACGGTCGAGAGAGCGAGAAAAGCGATGAGGGGCGGGGCGATCCGGCGCGGCATCACCTTTCCACCATAGCCGTCAGCGCGCGCGATTGCACGTGGCGGCAGCCGCCTCCGCGGTTGTCCACGGTCGCCGCTCGCCGGCTGAACCGGCGTTCAGTTCGGGCCGTCGCTGACATCCCGGCGGGACAACGAGGCGGACGGCTGGGGTTCCCCTGCATCGAGTTGGCCAGGAAGCCGTCCCACGGATCGGCGCTCACGGGGCCGAAGCCCCGGTAAGCTTCTGGCTCCATGTCAACTATCCGCAGCCCGGGCTTGTTACAGATGGACGCGCAGGATGCCCGGCATGCACTTTGGTTTTGCGTACACCGCGAGACGGATGACATGCCGGAACTGCCGCACTTACACCCCAACCGGCACATCCGCGACCCTCATTGGTCATGACTAAGGAATTCCGGGGGTTACTAAGCAAAGCCCCCGCCTGCCGCGGTGGGCAAACGGGGGCTTTTGCCGCCGTAGGACGGCGTTTTGCTGAACTACTTCGCGCGTGGCGGCCGGTCCACAGGAGCGGCGGCCTCGCCACTGAACGAAGCCTGAACGTCAGGAGCGGTCGAACTAAGAGTCGGCCACCTCGCGCGTGGATAAGGCATAACAGCCAGCAGTACTCATTAAGACTGGACCACCTCCTTTCTCAGTGATGCCTTCATCGTAAGGCCATCCGCGGCGGATGTCAAATGATTTGACGGCATCGCCGGAGCGGGCCTTAGGGGGCGTCTTACTGCTCAGCCGGCCGTTGATGCTGCTGGCGCTGAGCGACCGCGCCCGCCCGCATCAGCAGCGCCTGCGACTCGGGCAGCGACCGGATTGCCAGGGACACCTCGGGATCGTTTTCGAGCGTGAGCTGGTCCGACTGCTCCTTGCTGAACGCGGTGATCCACATCTCCTCGCGCAGGCGTTCGCGGATGTTCGCCATACTGGCCGCCGCCTCGGCCGCGGTGAACTCGACGCCGCGCGTGCGCGCCAACTCGAGCAGACTCGCCACGAGCGCGTCGTCGGGCATCCATTCTTTTGGCAGCTTTGCCTGGCGCGCGCCGAAGTAGTGGGCCACGAAGTAGAAGTACGACATACTGCGGACGAGCTGGCTTTCGAGCGGCGTCATGGCCGGCGCGGTGTACTTCTCGTCCGGCGTAATGCCGTCGCCGCCGTAGACGGTGCGGCCCGCGTCGGTCTTGCGGGAGTCCTTCAGGTTATCCTTCCCCGGCCCGCGCATGTAGTAGTCGTAGAACGACTGGTGCGAGTAATCGCGCTGGATGAGCCGTCCGCTCGGCGTATAGTAATGGGCGATCGTCAGCAGCAGCGCGGTGTCGCCGCTGAGCGGATACGGCGCCTGCACGAGGCCCTTGCCGAATGTTTTTTCGCCGAGGATCCACGCGCGGTCGTGATCCTGCAGCGCGCCGGAGACGATCTCGGCCGCCGACGCGGTGCCGCGGTCCACCAGCACGACGATCGGATACTCCGTCCCCTGCTCGCCGTGCCGCGCGACGAACTTCACTTCCGCGGACGAGCGCCCATGATGCGACACGATCGACTGGCCCTTGCGCAGGAAACGATCGCAGACGGCGACGGCCTCCTGGAGAATGCCGCCGGGATTGCCGCGCAGGTCCAGCACCAGGCCCTGGATCGAGCGCTCGCCGAGCCGCGCCAGCGCCTGATCCATCTCGCGCCCGGTGTTTTCGTTGAAGGCGTCGATCTTGATGAACGCGACGCCGGGCTTCAACCAGAAGGCGTAGCTGACGCTGTCGCGCGGCACCTCGGCGCGAACCAGGTGAATCCAGATCGGATCGTTGACGCCATAGCGCTTCACTTCCACCGACACCGGCGTGTCGCGCGGGCCCTTGAGCAGCGCGGAGACGCCCTCGACATCGAGTTTGGCCGTTTGACGGTCGTCAACGGCGACGATGTTGTCTCCCGGCCGCAAGCCGCCGCGATAGGCGGGCGAGCCTTCGAACGGGTAGATGACCAGCGCCTTGCCTTCCGGTTCGCCCACCATCATTCCAACGCCGTAATAATGCCCGGACTGATCCTCGCGCAAGCGCGCATACGCCTTCGGATCGAGGAAGTTCGAGTGCGGATCGAGCGTATGCAGCATCGACGGGATGGCCCCGTCGTAGATCGTATCGTCGGGGCTCACCTTGGTTGCGAAGTTCGTTTCGACCAGCTCGAAGACTTGCGTGAACTTCCGCAGCGAAGCGGCGACATCGTCGCGCGACGCCTGGCCGGCGGCGAAGGGCAGCGGGAAGATCCCGCACAGGGACAACGCGATCGCCGCCCGCCTCAGAAAAAAGCGCATTGCGCAAATACCTCGTTGTACATATCGTATCAGTAGTCGCGCCGGGCGCTGGCTTCGTTCGCTTCGTTCACGGCGGCGGCAGTTGGTCCGCTCCGCCGTCGCGCGCGTCCCATAACCACAGGGCGTGCCCGTCGGTGCGGACGGTGATCAGCCCGAGACGGTCCGTACGCAGCGTGGCGGCGTGGTGCGCGGCGAGACGCTCGATAACGGCGGGGTTGGGATGGTGGAACGGATTGTTCGCGCCGTCGGAGACGATCGCGAACGCCGGCCGCACGGCGTCGAGAAACTCCTCGGTGCTCGAGGTCCGGCTGCCATGATGGCCGACCTTCAGCACGTCGGCGCGCAGCGGGATCCCGTCCGCGAGGAGGCGCGCTTCCACCGGCGCCTCGGCATCGCCGGTCAGAAGAAACGCGCGCTCGCCATAGACGATGCGCAGCACCAGCGAGTCGTCGTTCGCCGGCTCATCGCCGGGCTCGTAGTCCGGAGTGGGAGCGAGCACCGACACGCGCGCCCCGCCGAAGTCGAACTCGCGTCCGGTGCGCGGGCTCTCGACGCGGATACCCAAACGCCGCGCGTGCGCGGCCAGCGCCCGTCCGATCGGGTTGTCCGGCTCCGCTCCGGTCCAGAACTCGCGCGGGTGAAAATCCTCCATCAGCGCGGCCAGGCCGCCGGCGTGATCGGCGTGCGCGTGGGTCATCACCAGCACGTCGAGCGAGCGAATCGAGCGCCGCCAGAGATACGGCGCGACGACATCCTCGCCGATATCGAGCTGCGCCGGCGCCGCACCGCGGAACGAAGGGATGCCGCCGCCGTCGACCAGCATCAGCCGCCCGTCGGGAAACGCGACGAGCAGGCTGTCTCCCTGCCCGACATCGATCGCCGTCAGCTCGAGCGCGCCGCGACGCACCGCGGCGGGCATCGGATGCCAGAGGATCAGTACGAGGCAAACGGCAACCCAGGCGAACGCGGCCAGGCGCGGGGCAAGACGCGAGCGCAGGCGCGCGGCGCCGAGCACGAAGCCGGCCGCGACCAGCGACGCGGCGAACGAGAAGGCGAGCCACGGCGGCGGATCGGGGATGCGCCAGTCCGGCGCGGTGTGGGCGTGCCAGATGCTGATGCGCCCGGCCGCCGTGACCAGCCACGCCGCCGGCGCCGCAACCCACGGCGACCCCGTCACGATCGCCAGCAGACCGAACGGCACCACCAGCGACATCAGCGGCACCACCAGCACGTTCGCCGACACGCCGGACAGCGAGACGCGGTGAAAGTAGAGCGTCATCGGCAGCGCAAGGCCCGCCTGCATCGCCGCCGAAACCACGAACAGCTCGAACATCGCAAGCGGCACGCGGAACAGCAGCGCGATGGCGCGCTCGGCAAACCGCCGAGGCATCTTCAGCCGAAGGTGAGCGGCGAGCGCGAGCAGGCGGATCTCGACGCGAAACTGCGCCTCGCGCGGAGGCAGACGCGGATCGCGCGTGGGCGCGCCGATATCGCCCAGGGCGTCGAGGTACGGCGCGCTGGTTGACTCGATCACCGGCGCAGCCAGCACGGCGATCGAGGCCACGGCGAGGAACGAAAGTTGAAACGCCGGCTCGAACAACTGCGCCGGATCGAAGGCCAGGAACCCGAGCGCCACGGCCGCCAGCAGATTCAGCAGCCGTGTCCGCCGCGAGAAGGCTCGCGCCACGGCGTAGAGCGTGAAGCCGGCGGCGGCGCGCACCACGGGCGTGTTCATGCCCGACACGGCCGCGTAGCCCCAGGCGGCGAACGAACAGATCGCGAGCGCGGGCATCGGGGGCACGAAGCACAGCCGGAGCAGCAACAGCAGGAAGCCGGTGAACGCGGCGAGATGCAGCCCGGCGATGACCAGCACGTGATAGGTGCCGGCGCGGCGGAAGTCGTCCTGCCAGACGCGGTCGAGTTGCTGGCGCTGGCCGAGCAGAATCGCCTCCAGTAGGCCGCGCGCGAAGGCGTCGTGGGCGTACAGGCGGTCGAGCCGCCCGATGGCGAACGCGCGCACCGCGAAGATGGCCCGGCCGAACCCCGTTCCGCACGCGCCCGGGAGCCGCTTCGGGCGCGTTCCGGGACGCATCGCCACGTTCCAGAAGACGCGCTCGCGGGCCAGGAAGCCGGCGTAATCGAAGCCGCCGGGGTTGTCAAAATTCCGCGGCACGCGCGCCTTGGCCTCGATCTCGACGCGCTGGCCGTAGCCGATGTCGAGCGGCGCATCGCCGGGGTTCATGGCAAGCGAAACCAGCCCGCGAGCGCGCGGCCCCCGCGCGCGCGGCAACCCGTCGCGCCCGGCCGCGAGAGCCGGCGCGTCGACGACGCAGCCTGCTCCGAGCACCACCTCGTCGGGCGCGGCGTCGAGCTTCGGCGGCGCCGCCGGATGGTGCGCCAGCGCATCGAGCACACCCGCGCCCGCGAAGGCGAGCAACACGCACGCGAGCGTCAGGCGTGGCGCGCGCCATCGGGCCGCGGCCGCAAGACACACTAACAGCGCCGTGGCGGCGAGCGTCCCTCGCGCGTCCCACGCCGCGGCGCGCTCGAGCAGGACGCCGAGCGCAAAGGCGGCCAGCGGAGGAAGCAGCGGATATTTCACGATGGAAGCAGTAAGGTAGTGGCGCGCGGCGCGAAAACTTCGCCGGTTCCGTTGCCTCTACCGTAAGGCCTGCGACAGACAGTCCAGCGTCTCGAGCGCCGCGCGGCGCCAGGTGAAGCGCGCCGCGATCGCCTGCGCCGCTTCCGTTCCGCACGGCGCGCCCTCGGCGAGCGCGCGCACGGCCGCGGCGATCTGCTCCTCGCTCTCCGGCTGGAAGTACCGCACCGCGTCTCCGGCGATCTCGCGCAGCGGCGGAATATCGGAACACGCAACCGGCAGGCCGGCCGCCATCGCCTCGAGCACGGGCATGCCGAAGCCCTCGAACGTGGAGGGATACACGAACGCCCAGGCGCGCCGGTATAATTCGTACAACTCGCCGCGCGGAATCCAGCCGGTAAGCGTGACGCGGTGCTCGAGCCCGCGCTCGCGGATCGAGGCTTCGAGCGCGGCGGCGTGAAACCCGCGCAGGCCGGCCAGGACGAGCGTCATGCCGGGCGCATCGAAGGCGCGAATCAGCCGGTCGAGGTTCTTATGGGGATGCAGCGTCGAGACGCAGAGTAGGAAGCGCTCGGGCCGCCGCTCCCGGGCGATCGCGAACAGCGCCGGCTCGACGCCGTGATGAATCACCGCCGCGTCGCGCCCATAGAAGCGCCGCACGTCGTCGCGCGTGGCCGCCGACACCGCGATCAGACGCCGGCTCCGCCGCGCCGCGCCCCACAGCAGCAGCCGCCAGAATGGCAGATCGAACCACCGGAAATGCTCCGGAAGGCGCTTGTGCTGCATGTCGTGAAACACGGTCACGTTCGGCGGCGCGCCGACGAGCGGACACGTGAAGCCGGGGTTGAACATCACATCGACGCCGTGGCGGCGCGCGGCGGCGACGAGTCCGGTCTGCTCCCATAGGATTCTCAGGGGACGGATCGCGGCGCGAACCGGCTGCGGTGCGGCGCGGAAGTTCGGCGCGCACGGCGCGAGGTCCGCGCCGGTTTCGCGATTGGTGAACACGACGTACTCGTTGCGCGAGTCCACCTCGGCGAGCGCGGCCAGCAGATTGCGCAGGTAGATCTCCGTGCCGCCGACGCCGCCGGGGATGAGATAGAGCGCGTTGACTCCGATCCGCATTCAGCGGCGGCCGGCCAGCGCCCGCTCGACGATCGAGAGCGCGTTGCGTGTCGCCGGGTTGTTCGGGTTAAGCTCGGCGGCGCGCCGGTACTGGGCTTCGGCGCGCGCCAGATCGCCCTGCCGGTAAAACACGGTCCCGCGATAGAAATAGATCATGTCGTAGCCGGGATCGCGCGTCTGGCCCACGTCGAGCGCGGCCAGCGCCTCGGGGAAGCGTTGCGCCGAGCCGTAGACCTTGGCGATCTGCGAGTCGAGATAGGCCGGGCTGACACCGGCCGGCTGCTCCATCGTCGCGGCCTCGCGCAGCTTGGCCACCGCCTCGTCCGGCTGATGGTCGCAGTCGAGCGCCAGCGCCCAGTCGACCAACAGAGTGAAGTCCGGCGGCGCGATCGCCGCGGTGCGCGAGTACTGCGCGGCCGCGTCGCCGCAGGCGCCCGCGTCGAAATACGCCTTGGCGAGCTGAAAGTTTGGCCGGACCTTGCGCGGAGATTTCGCGGCCGTGTCCCGCCATAGCGCCACCGGATTCGCCCACGCGTCGTCGCGCTGGTGCGCCACGGCGGCTTCGACAAGCAGCAGGCCGGTGAGCGCTGCGGCCAGCGCGCCCGTGCGCAGCTTCACGCGCCGCAACAGATCGCAGACGATGAGCAGCAGTCCGAAGAAAGGAAGATACAGCCGCCGCTCCGCATACACGTCGCGGATGGGAATCACCGACGACGTGGGCGCGAGCAGCAGCAGCGTCACGAACCACCCATACGCGGCGAGCGGAAAGCGCTTGCGCCAGATCCACGCGCACACGCTCACACCCACCAGCGCCACGCAGCCGAGCAACGCGGCCGCGTCCGTTGGGCCGCGCGCGATCGCGATGTCGGGATCGAGGTTCTGGCCCACCGGCAACACGAACAACGCGAGATACCGCCAGATGACGCGGCACTCGGTGAAGAAGTATCGAAGCGGCGAGAAGTCGCGGATGCCGAAGCCCGCTGTCGGGCTGGCCTGGATCACGCGGAGCACGAAGACGCCGCCCACGCCGGCTAGAACGGCGACGGGCGCATACAGCCGCCAATTGCGCCGGATGCCGGAGAACGCGAAGCCCGGATTCCAGAAGTAATCGGTGAGCAGGAGAAGCGCTGGGAGCATCGCGGTGTGTTCCTTGCTCAGCACCGCGCAGCCGAACAGCGCGGCGACGCCCGCCGCCGTGGCCCACGAGATCTCCGTGTTGCGCCGCCAGACGAATACGGCCAGCGCCGCGTTAAAGAACAGCACGCTCAGCAGCTCGGAGCGGCTGGCGATGTAAGCCACCGACTCGGCCTGCAACGGATGCAGCAGGAACAGGCCCGCCGCGAAGGCCGCCAGCAGCGCCACGCGCTCGCGCCCGCCGCCCGCCCATTCGAGCAAGCGCCGCACCAGGAAGAACATCACCACGCCGTTCATGCAGTGCAGCATGACGTTCCACGTGTGATACGACGACGTGTCCGCCGAGCCCGGCTGGAAATTGAACCAGTAGCTCAGCATCAGCATCGGCCGCAGCCCGTGGATCCACACCGGGAGCGCGGCCGGGTAGTTCGGCGTCATGAAGGGAAGATACAGATCGTCGAGCACGAACGGCGCGTCGAGCGAAGCCGCGTACACCCAGAACACGGCGCCGAGCGCGGCCGCGAAGCCGATTGCGTAAGCCCACCACCGGATTCCGCCGCCACGCGGCGCCACGGGCGGTGGCGCAGGCGCGCCCTTACCTGCGCGCGGCCTCTGGCGGGCCGCCTTCATGCTTCGCCGTCGCGCCCGGACTGAAGCCGGTATTCGAGGATCGCGAGGCGCTGCGTTAGCGCGATATTCGAGTCCTTAAGGTCCGAAATGATGACCGAAAAGCGGTAAAAAACGACCAAAAAGACGCCGGAAGCGAGGATGATGAGCGCGGTTGCGGGCTCGCGCAGGCCGAAGTACGCGGCCAGCCACTCGAGCATGCCGCGCGAGCGCGAAACGGCCAGTAACGCGAGCGCGGCGCCAAGCCAGCTTACCGAGTACTCGACGCGGATGTGCGCGCGGCGCACCGAGAATAGCACCAGCAGCATCAGCGCCAGGCTGAGAACGGTCATCGTTGCCTGCAGTCGTTCCATGGCAATCCCCTCCCAGTGTAGTGCGGCCGGCCGCGTTAGCCTGACGAAGCGCGCGGCCCCGGCCGGCGGCGTTCGAACTTGAGGATATTGACGAAGACGCCGAGCAGCACGTGGATCACGTAAGACAACGATCGCGCCGTGGTGATCGAGCTGCGGCCGGCAAGGCGCGCGCGCATGGCGCAGGGGATCTCCTCGAAGCGAAAGCGCTTGCGCTGCAGCACGACGAGCGCCTCGATCTCCGGGTATTCGAGCGGGAAGCTGCGCCGGAACAGGCCGAGCGCGGCGCGGTTGACGCCGACAAAGCCGGAGGTCGGATCGTGTACGGGCTTGCCGAGGATGGGCCGGAGAATCCAGCGGAACAGGCGAATTCCCAGGCCGCGGGCGGGAGTCGTCGCGGCGGCGGCGCTGTCGATGTAGCGCGAGCCGATGACCATGTGGCAGTCGGAGCCGCGCAGCGCCGCGAGCAGACGCGGGATGTCCGCCGGATCGTGCTGGCCGTCGCCGTCGACGCGGATGACGAATTCGTAGCCCAGCTCGTAGGCGAGCATGTAGCCGGCCTGCACGCAGCCTCCGAGGCCGAGATGATAGGGCAGCGGCAGCACGCGCGCGCCCGCTTTCCCGGCCACGTCGCGCGTCGAGTCGAGCGAGCAGTCGTCGACGACGAGCACAGGCGCGCCGGGCATCACGGCCCGCACGCCGGCAACGACCTGGGCGATGGCGCCCTCCTCGTTGAAGGCCGGAATCAGGACGAGAAAATCGCCGGCGTCTTGCGCGGAACTCACAACGCCGCCACCTCGCGCGGGCGGATGGCGAAGCGGGACGCGAGCTTGCGGAACTGCGCGCCGGTCAGCCGGCGCTTCAGCGCGCGCCGCTTGGCCCGCAGCGCGCGCCGCCCGCGCCACGCTTCGAGATGCGCCTTCAGCGCGATGCGCGCCAGATCGGCCGCGCCGCCCGAACCTTCAAGAAACTGCCCGGCCGCGCCGCGCCCGCGCGAGGCATAGACAAGATGCCATGCGTAGCGCGCGAGGGCCGCGAACGGAACGCGCCACAGCATGGCGGCCGGGAAATTCTTCGCGGCGACGAAGAGACGGTTCCGCTCGACGTAGAACGCCTTCAGCTCCGACGCCGCGCCGGCCGACTGCGAGTAGCGGTGTTCGACCACGGCCTCCGGCACGTACAGGCACTCCCAGGCCGCCCAGCGCGCGCGGAGCCCGAGATCGGTGTCTTCGCAATAGAGAAAAAAATCTTCGTCGAAGCCGCCGAGCTCGTTGAGCATGTCGCGCCGGTAGAGCGCCGCAGATCCGCTGGGCAGCAGCGCCTCGCCGGGTCGCGCATACTTGTCCGGGGCATCGCCGTGGCCGCGCTGGCGGCTGCTGCCGTCGGGACAGACGAGCATGCCCGCCGAGTCGAGCCCCCGGCCCCCGGAGAGCACCACGCGCGAGGCGCACATGCCGGTCTCGTAGCGCGCCTCGATCGCCGCGACCAGCGAAGAGAGCCAGCGCGGCGACGCCGCCGCGTCGTCGTTCAGCGTCGCGATGAACTCGGACTCGCTCGAGCGCGCCGCCTGGTTAATCGCCGCGCCGAAGCCGGTGTTGCGTTCGTTTTCGATCAGATGCACACGCTCGCCGGAGACCCCGAGCGAGCGGGCCGCCGCGCGCCCGCTATTGTCTACAACGATGACCGCGAAGTCCGCGTACTCCTGCGCGGCGAGCGAGTCGAGACACGCGAGCAGAGCTTCGCCCGCATGAAGCGTGGGGACAACGACGATCGCTTTCGCCCGGCACAACCCATGAGTGTACCGGATCGCGCCGCTCGGCTCAGGCGGTCAGCGTGAGCGGGCTGAGGCGGCCGAGACGCTTCTCCATCCGCGCGCAACAGTAAGACGTTTCGCGGCGGCGGCCGATGCGGCGGATCTCCCGATCGAGCACGGCCGTTACTTCCGAGCGGACCAACTCGTGGTCCGGCCCCTTGCGCGCGTCGCGCAGGAAGCGCGTGAGCTCCGCGGAGGACGATTGGTGGCGCCGGATCGGTTCCGGGACCGACTGCTTCAGCATTCGGAGCTTCTCTACCTGCTCGAGGGGAGCCTTGCAATTCACGACGACGAGGAGTCGCACTCGTATCGCGGGCTGTCGAAGACGCCGGCGCGGGCGATTGTGGTGACGGCGCTGCCCCGGCCCTGAGGCGCGGGTGCGTGCGCGGCGCGTCAGCTAAGATCGAGTCGTGATGCTCCGACACGGCGTCCTGGCGGCGCTGGCAGCCATGGCGTCGGCGCAGGCAGCCAGCCGCTGGGTGGAAGTGGATAGCGGGCCGTTCCGCGTCTTCTCGGACGGCGGGCTGAAGGGGGCCGAGGCCACGCTCGGCGAGCTGGAACAGTTCCGCTACACGTTCTCGACGATCACGGGCGTGTCCGATCCGGGCCTGGTCTGGCCGCTTGCCCTGGTGGCCCGGCGGCGCGAGGGCGCGGCGGGCGTTCCGGTGACCGCGATGCCGCTGGGCCGCGATGCGCGGTTCGCGGCGGTTGCCGCCGGGAAGCCTCTCACGCCCGCGTTGCTCGAACGGCTGGCGCGCCTGTTCTGCGCAGATAACCTCAAGCCTTTGCCGGCCGCCGAGGAGAACGGACTGGCGGCCTCGCTGGCCGGATTTTCCAGTGTGGGAACGCACGTTACGATTCATCCACCCGAAGCCGCGGCGGAGCGCACACGCGACTGGGGCCGCATCTTCCGGCTCGTCTCGGACCCCACGACACGCGGCGAGACGCACGTGTTCCTGGCCAATCTCGGAGAAGGCGCGGACCTCGACACCGCGTACCGCAACGCGTTCCGCAAAAACGCGACGCAGATGGACGCGGATCTCGATGCGTTTCTCGGCTCGGCCGTCTTTCCGGATATCGAGTTCGCGGGCCGCGCGCTGAGCCCGGCGCGGGATTTCCGCCCGCAGGAGCTCGACGACGACGACGAGGCGCTGCTGCGGGCCGATCTGATGCTCGCGGAGGGCGATGTCGCGGCGGCGCGCAACGCCTACGGCGCGCTGACCGGATCGAAGGCCGACGAAGGGAGCGGGCTCGCCGCGCTGGCGGCGCACGATACGGCCGGCGCGCGGAAGGCGTTCGCCGCGGCAGTCCAGGAGAACTCGAAGAATGCGCGGACCTATTACGAGCTGGCGTTGCTCGACGGCGCGACGGAGCGAGCGCAAGCCGAGCTTCAGAAGGCCTCGTCGCTGAACCCGCGCTGGCCCGCGCCGCCGGTGCGGCTCGCCGCGATCGAAACGGCGCCGGCCGGGAAGGTATCCTGGCTCCAGAAGGCCGTCGCGCTCGCGCCGCGCGATCTCGACTTATGGAGGGCGCTCGCCGATTCGGCGGAGGCGGCGGGCGAATACGGCGTCGCCGAGCGGGCCTGGTCCGGCGCATTCGAGGCCGCGCCCACCGCGGTCGAGCGCCAGCGCATCGAGGCGGCTCGCCAGCGGATGCTGGTGGCGCGCGCCGACGCGGCCGAGGCGGATCGCAAGCGTGAAGAGGCCGCGCGCACGGCGGACATCGATCGCGTTAAGCGGGAGACCATGGGCGAGATTCACGCCGCCGAGGAGCAAGCCAACCGCGCCATGAACCCGAGCGGCCAGCCGATCACGAACGCCGTGCCCTATTCGAGCCTCGACGCCGGCGGGACCGAACTCGACGGCTCGCTCGAGCGCGTCGACTGCCGCGGCAAGGACATGACGCTCTTCGTGCGCGGCGCCGACGGCGTGCTCACGCGGCTGCCCATTCCCGATCCGTCCCACTTGACTTCCGCGGAGGGTGGCGCGATTCTCGCCTGCGGCGTACCGAAGCCGCCACGTCACATCATCGTCACCTACAAGCCGGGAAAGACGCCGGTCGTTCTGTCGGTCCAGTTTCCTTGAAACAGGCTTTGAAGCGCGGGCTGTTTCGATTGCTCGGCAAAGATCCCGAAGCGGTCATCGTGTCGTTTGCGAGCGGCGGAGGGGAGCTTGCCGCACGGATGAGCGCCGAGATCGAGGCGCTCGAGCCCGCGCGGCGGCACTTCGTCGTCGCGTTCGAGGGCACGGCGAAGACATCCGCGGTCGCAACGCACATCGAGGTTCCACGCCGCCCGTGGCCAGTAGTATATCTCGCGCTGCGGTGGCGCCTGCGGCGCTACCGCATCGGCCTCGCTCCGGTGTTATTCGACGGCGGCCGCTCCTTCCGCGGCCTGCGCATCGCGGCGATGCTGCTTGCCCCACGCCGCATTCTCGCCTACAACGCGCGGCTCGAGCGCCACCATCTTCACCCGCGCGCGCCGATCGCCTCGCTGTTGTTCCTGGGCGGCGTCCCGCTGGACCGGATCTTCCTTCGGCCGAAGTGGCTCTGGCCCTGGAAAAAGGACCGCGGCGCCGTGCCGGCGGAATGGCGCGAGTGGGAAGGCCGGCCAACGGATGCGCGCCGCACGCGCGTAGCGGTGGTTACGCCCTACTTCCCGTTTCCTCTCGCGCATGGAGGCGCGGTGCGCATCTTCTCGCTGTTGCGCGAGATGGCCCGCACCTGCGACGTGTACCTATTGTCGTTCTGCGAAACCGATCCGGCCGAAGCGGTGAGTGCGCTGCTTCCCTACTGCGCGCGCGTCACCGCCATCGGCAAGCCGCGGTATCGCGAGCCGCGCTGGTCCACGCTGCTGCCGCCCGAGGTCCACGAGTACCAGTCGCCGGCGATGCGGGCGGCCATCGCGCGGGCGCGCGAGCGCGATCTCGTGCGCCTGGTGCAGGTCGAATACACGATGCTCGCTCCGTACGGCGGCGGCGTCCTGGTCGAGCACGACGTGACGTTCGACCTGTATCGCCAGATCTATAAGCGCGAGCGGACCCTCGCGGCGTGGTGGGACTGGTTCCGCTGGCGGCGTTTCGAGCCGCGGGCCGCGCGAACGTTCCTGCGCGTCGTCACGATGTCGGAGAAGGACCGCCGCATGCTTGGCATCCGCGACACGGTGGTGATCCCGAACGGCGTCGATCTGGAACGCTTCGCCGCCACCGTCGAGCCGGCCGGGGAGCGTCTGCTGTTCATCGGCTCGTTCCGGCACTTTCCGAATATCGTCGCGTTCCGGTTTTTCTTCGACCGCGTTTGGCCGCGGCTCCGCGCGCGCGTGCCGCTCGCGTCGGCGACCGTGGTGGCCGGCCCCGATGCGCTGGCCTACTGGCGCGAGCATACGGGCCTCGACGCGCTGCCGGAGCTCGACGGCGTGCGGCTGCTCGAGTTTGTCGCCGACGTGCGCCCGCTATATGAGGAGACCAACCTGGTGCTCGCGCCGACGCTCGTCTCGGCGGGAACCAACGTCAAGGTGCTCGAGGCGCTGGCCATGCGGCGGGCGGTCATCGGCACGCCGTCGGGCTGCGCGGGCCTCGGCCTCGAGCACGGCAAGAACGCGTGGATTGCCGAGGGGGAAGAAGCCTTCGCCGATGGCGCGGCGGCGCTGCTCGCGGACCCCGCCTTGCGCCACGGCATGGCGCAGCGTGGCTGGGAAATCGCCCACGCGCGTTTTGGCTGGGACCGCATTGGCGGCCTCGAACGCGACCTGATCGCTCAGCTTGCGGGCGGTCCCATCGCCCTCAGGAGCGTGCGCGAGACAGACCTGCCGGTCCTGACGGCGATCCAGGCCACCGCCCCGGAGGCCGCGCAGTGGCAGCCCGGCGACTACCTCCGCTTCGACTGCCACGTTGCCGAGTACGAGGGCCGCATCGCCGGCTTCCTGGTGAGCCGCCCCATCGCGCCGGGCGAACGCGAAATTCTCAATGTCGCCGTCGAGCCGTCGCTCCGCCGCCGCGGCGTAGCCCGGGCGCTGATTCAGGCAGAAATCGAGCGCTGGCCCGGCGGCCATTTCCTGGAAGTCCGCGAATCGAACGCCGCCGCCCGCGACCTGTACGGGAAACTGGGCTTCCAGGACGTCGGGCTCCGGCCGGATTATTACGACTCACCCCCAGAAGCGGGGATTGTCATGCGGTTGTTTTCATGATACTTTCACAGTGCGAAGGCCCTTCGGTGGACCTTCGCGGCATTGTGCATGCTTTTAGAAGCCACCACCCACCGAGCCCCACTCCCCCGGGGACGCACGACTCGGCGCGGCATATCTCGCAAAAGGAGAACGAACCTGATGGAGACCACGCAAGAAGAATTGCGCGCGCACCTGATGCGGACCGACGAGGAGTTCCGGCGCCTCGCCCACGAGCATTCCGAATACCACCGGCAGCTTGAGGCGATCGAGGCCAAGGAACATCCGACGACGGCCGATGAAGTGGAAGAGCATCGTCTGAAGAAGCTCAAACTTCATTTGAAGGATCAAATGAATCAGATAGCCTTGCGCTACCGGACCGAGCACGTCCACTAGCGTCAGACTGCGCGCGAAGTTCACTCGAAAGGCCCGGCCGGAGGTTCCCGGTCCGGGTCTTTTGTATTTCTGGCCGCTCCCTCAGACGGCCGGCGTCTCCCAACAGCCGCTTTTCTCCGAGCGGAACAACGCCTCGATCACCGCCAGGTTGCGCAGCGCGTCTTCGAGCGGAACCGGCGCGCCGCCGCCCGAAAGAATCGCCCGCGAGAAGGCGTCGCCCTGCAGCGTGTACTGGTCGCAGACCGGGAACTCCTCGGTGCGGATGCCGGCGCCGGTGAGGTTTCCCGCCAGATCGACGAACAGGCGCGTGGGCGCATCCGGCGGCGCATTGAAGGGAATCTCGATCTCGACGCGGCCCGCCGAGCCGAGGATCTGGATGCGCTGGAAGGGGGTCATCTGAGTGCTGCAGCAGAACACGGCCTGCGCCGAAGGATAGTCGAGGATGGCCGAGGCGAGGCGGTCGATGCCGAAGGCCGGATCGCGTTCGATGAGCGCGAGCACTCGCCGCGGCTCCTCGCCGAGCACAAAGCGCGAGGTGAAGATCGGATAGCAGCCAATGTCCATCAGCCCGCCGCCGCCGTAATCCGGCACGTTACGGATGTTCTTCGGGTCGTGGTTGGTGTAGCTGAACACGCCGAGGAAGCCGCGCGGCGCGCCGATTTCGCCGGACCGGACAAGCTCCCGGGCGCGCAGCCACTGCGGATGATAGGCCACCATGAACGCCTCGCCGATCTTGACGCCATGGAGGTCGCGCGCGGCGATCATGGCGCGCACTTCGGCGACGTTCAACGCGATGGGCTTTTCGCAGAGCACGTGCTTGCCCGCGGCGGCGGCCTGGATGGTCCAGGGCGCGTGCAGGTGATTGGGCAGCGGGTTATAGATGGCGTCGATGGAGGGATCGGTGAGCAAGTCCTCATAAGAGCCGTACGCCTTCGGGATGCCCAGCCGCGCCGCCGCCGCGCGCGCGCGTTCCAGGTCGCGCGAGGCGAGGGCGGCGACTTCCGAGAACTCGCCGCGCTGCATGGCGGGAATGACTTTCTTCAGGGCGATGCCGGCCGCGCCCAGCACGCCCCAGCGGATCTTCTGGTTCATACGCTGCCAGTGTGACACGGCGCGCGCCGATATCGAAACCGTTTGCGGCTTTCGGTGGACGGACCCGCCTCATCGAGCCCATCCCGCGGCGCCGCCTCGAAGGGAAGCCACACCATCTCTCCAAGGCGAAGTGGTCCTACTCTAATCTGGCTTCCATGCTGCGTTTGAACCTGTTCACCTACCGGGATCTCCGCCGCTGGTTGGAGAACCCTTTCGGCACGCCGCCGCTTGTCCCACTGGCAGAACAGCTTGGCCTGGATCTGAGCTGATTAGGACAGGCCGTTGCCGGTATCTACAGACAAGAATGGCGGGAAACTCCCGCGATTGGCTTGGTCTCGTGCCCGCCAGACAATGATTGCGGCCATCAACCCAGCCCTAAAGCCTGTGGTAGGGCTCTTGGACAGGAGGCGCTAACTCACAGCCGCAGACCTCAGTCTCGGAACTGCATTTCCGCGCGCAAAGCCCCGTTTGCAACGGGGGTCGATATATTTGTTTCCGTTCTGGACAGCAGTGCTTAAGGACGAAAATGTCACGGGACCCCCAGTGCTACCACTGCAACCTCGTATCGAAGATTGCGCCCGCACGGGGCGCCGAGCACGTCTTGGAACTGAAAACCTCATGTTAAAAACGCAATGCCCGGTTCCGCGCGTTGCAGGGCAACCGATCCGCGTTAAATCGAAATCCGCTCCGCAATATTCCGAGTGACCGCTTGGCGCGCGGGTCGGCGTGGCTGGCCAGGTGCTGCACGTCGTCAAGCGGCGCGCCCTGTTCGAGCAGGTCCGTGATGGTCGTCACCTGGAACGAATGCTGCGAAATCCGCGAGGGCTGGGAAACGCTGGCGTCGCTTCATCATGCGGCACACGTCGTTCACGTAGAGAGCCTCGGCCGAGAGCTTGCCGGTGTTGCCCGGCTCCGGGCGGAAGCGCGGCGACTCCGAGTCACGGTCAACCCGGTTGGCCAGGAACAATACGGGAACATCCAAGGCCATAGCGCGGCCTAATTGATCCCAAATGGTTCCGGACGGGCAATGATCGAAGCCTCGTCTATCCATAACGTCCGCTGATTCCACAAGCCCCTTGCGAGCTTCGGTAGGCCCTGAAAAGCTGCCCGCGGCAGACCAAACTATCGGCGCCGCGTGTTTACATGGGAGAATGAAAAAGGCGAACTTTATGCAAACCACCGTGAATCTTCCGGACTCCCTCTACCAGGAGAGCGAGCAACTGGCGGCCTTGCGAGGGGCTACGGTGGAGCAGTTTATCGTCGAAGCTGTCAAGAAAGAAGTTCAAGGCAATCTCGGGTCAGACACTTCCGGCGGCTACGGAGATCTCGAGTTAGAGTTGCCGGTAATCCGATCAAAGCGGCCGGGGACGCTCGACCTGTCTAATTTCGACTTTGATGACCTACTTGCCTGATGTCAATGTCTGGATTGCCCTGGCCGCAGAACGACACACACTTCATCGCAAAGCGCGGCACTGGTTCAGCAACCTTCAAGACGAAAGGCTCACGTTCTGCCGCGTTACCCAGTTGGGCTTCCTGCGGCTGTTGACGAACAAGCACGGCATGCTAGACGAGGTCATGAGCCCGGGCGAGGCGTGGCAGGCCTAGCGCGTCCTGCGGATGGACCGGCGAATCGGCTACTCGGCAGAGCCGAATGAACTCCCCGAAACGTGGCAGGCGTTCAGCGAGGGGCCGTTGAGTTCGCCGAATCTCTGGACCGATGCGTATCTCTGCGCGTTCGCCAACGCCGCTCGATTGACCTTGGTGAAGTTCGACGCGAAGATCCCAACCAGGGAGGACGTAAGTGGCCTCGTACTCGGCGGAGCCGATTGACTGTGGTCCGGCAACAGTGTAAGGACTCTTGCAGGGACACGACTTCAGAGCCAATTACAATCATGCGCGATGGGGCGGTCGTGCGCCGGGAGAAGAGGGCGGCGAAGCTGGGCCGGTTTCCTGAAGCGGCGATCGCGGCGTGACGACGGCAGCGCCACATGTCCACGCTGGGCAATCATTCGCACACAATGTAAGGCAATCTTCGAGACGAGTTATATAACTCGTGAGAATGAGTTCTTCCGGCGGCTACCCCAATCATCAACCCTCCTCCGGGATCCGAGAGGCGGCACGAACTTTCGCCGATTTGCGGCGCGGGCCGCAATGCGCTTAGACTGAGAGACAGTTCGCCGCCCATCTATCATCCCCTGGCGGACCGGGTGAAGGTGCACGTGTTCTTGTGCATGTTGTCGCATTACGTGGAATGGCACATGCGGCGGGCGCTGGCGCCGATGCTGTTTGACGACGACGACCGGGAAGCTGCGGAGACTGCGCAACGAACTGTTCGCCCGTGGGGTTTTCCAGGACTTCGGCGCGAAATTCCGTCACCACCTTGACCACTTCCATATCGATCACCTGCCGGGACTCGAAGCCCGCCCCAACATACGTGTCGGCTGGAAGGGTCCGGCGGTCGATGCTCAGAGTTTCGATACGGTCGGGATGTTCTTCTTTCTGGAGGTTGGCGCCTTCATGTCCATTCTGACCGCCAGGCTTCCGCTTGACGCCTTTGGCTTTTTTCTTGGCGCCGCGTGGGCGATTCCGATCCTGCGAGGGGGGCGTACTGCTATATTTTGACTATCCGCCGTCGCTATGGAACGACACGTTGGCTCTGCCCCCATCATCCCGGAATCGTCCCTCCCGACACGAGGCTCGCGATGAACCCGTACTTGATGAAGCTGGCGCTCAAGCTGAAGAAGCAGCATGGGAAGGACGTCGCGCTGTGCTACCTCGACGAGCTCAAGGACGACGCCATCCCCACGGAGGATCGTGTCCTTGCCGCCGTCACCCTGGCCGATGGGCACCTCACGGGACACTACGCGCTCTTCAACCTGATTCAACACCTCAAGGGGAGGAATCACAAGAGCCCGCGCGGGGGATTCCAGTTCTACACGACGTACGAGCCACACGACTCCGATGTGGGAATCTTCCTCGTCCAGATTCAGCTCGGGGATAAGTCGGCGTCGTCGATCAACTATGCGGTCGGGGGCAAGCTGTCCGATGGGGTGCGCCGGGCGACGCCCCAGAACACGGTCGAAGGTGTCCCAAGTGTCGCCTGCGTCTTGAAGGAGCTGGAAGGCGCGTCGCTACCGAAGCTGGATCGCGCGAAGGTCGCGCCGTTGTTCATTCCGGCGGACCCGCCCGACACCAAGCACCGTCCGACGAAATTCCGACCGGACGTGCCGGCCAAATATGACGCGCTCCCAAAGAAAGGCCAGGAGTACTTCGATGGGATGGCGATGCTGGCCGCCTATGCCCTACCAATCTGCGGTAAGGAGATTGCGGAAGATGCGATGCAGACGGTCGGCGTCGTCATCGTCGACGCGCGTGACGGCGAAATCCTCAGTTGGGGAACCGACCTCTCCACCACCTTCCACGGCGAGGTCACCGCGGTCCGGCGCTGGCTCGATCGCCAGGACAAGCAGGTCGTCGAGCATGCCAGGGTCTATACGTCGCTCGAGCCATGCAACATGTGCGCGGGCCTCTTGTCGGAAGTCAGCAAGAAGATCCTACGACTGGAGGTCTTCTACGGCCAGCAGGATCTCGGAGTGTCAGGGATGGGTCGCCGCCCGACCGCGCTCAAGGCGCTGAAGGTCGGTGAGGTCCAGGTGGAGAAACCGCTCGAGAGTCTGGCGTACGGCGGCACCAAGAAGGACGTCAGCTACTTCGGCCGCCTGAACCAGAAGGTGGTCGACTACAACCTCTTGATCAACGAGCGTCGAACGGTAATCGACAGCGCCAAGAGGGCGATCAAGGAGCGACTAGACGATTTGCAACGGCAGGCCGATAAGGGCGGGACCTACGCGAAGAAGCAGAAGGAACTCGTGGCCCATTATCACAATACGCTCAACGAAAAGTACAAGTTGGTTCCCGGCGCCACCGCGATGGAGTCGTTGAAGACCGCCGCACCACGCCGTCGACTGGCGAAGGCCGCGCTGCAACTCTCACTGATGGAGCAGTCGCTCAGAGAGGTGGAGAGTCTCAACGAAGACGGACGGACCGCCCTGCTCGCCTTCGCGAAGACGCTCTTCAACATGCTGAACCAGGTCTCGGGGGGGCAGGACTTTGCCGCGCTTGCCAATGAGTACTCCAGTGCACACAAAGGGAAGAACCAGTTGAAGATCTGGCGCGACAACCGCCATGAGGACATTGAACTGATCAGGCAGACGACGCTCGAGGAGCTTTCCATTCTGACCCCGGATCAGTATCTGGGAATGCTCAAGAAGTGACGGCCGAGGGCGCCATGGCGAAAGCCCGCGACGTGTCCAGGCAGGAGCACTCGTCACGGTGATCGAAAGCAATGAAGGGAGTATTGAACTTGACGTGGCAGGTTCTCGAGAAAGGCTCTTGGGGGCGCCGCTCAGGGCGAATGCGAGTTGCCTTTGCCCCGTCCGCACTGCAACCCAGGCGTTGACCTTACAGCAGGCAAAGGAAAGCACATGACCCAACCGGCATATCCCGACGACGGCGCTCACGTTCTCACGTTGGAGGAGATCGGCAAACTCGCGGCGGAGGGCGGCAAACCGGCCGAGACTCTGATGAACGTCGTCGCGCTGATCGCCGAGAGGTTTCACTCGGACGTCTGTTCGGCGTATCTGCTGGAGCCGGATCGGGCCAACCTGGTGCTGGCGGCGACGGTAGGGCTTCGTCCGCAGTGCATCGGCACGCTCCGGCTCGCGTTAACGGAAGGTCTGGCGGGCCTGGTGGCCGAGCAGGTGCGCCCGGTGGCCGTGGAACAGGTCAAGAATCATCCGCGCTTCCGGTATTTCAGTGAAGCCGGCGAAGACGCCTACCAGTCGTTCCTGGGCGTTCCGCTGATCGATCGCGGTGTGTTGCAAGGCGTTCTGGTGGTGCAAACGGTAGACGCCCGGGTCTTCCGCCAGGATGAGGTTCGCATGTTGGCGGAGGCCGCTACGCAAGTCGCGCCGGTGGTGAGTGAAGCCCGGGCGCTGGATCGCTTTATCGCCCCCGCGCAGGAAAAGCTCTGGTCTCTGGCGCGCAATCTCTGGTGGAGTTGGGACAATGACGCCAATAGCCTGTTCCGGGATTTGGATCCGGTCCGCTGGAGGCAGCTCAATCAGAACCCCATCTCGCTGCTGAGCGAGATCCCGCTGGCGAAACTCGAGCGCCGCGCCGGGGAACTGGTGCTCTATGGCCGGATCAACTACGCGTATCGCCGCCAGCAGGAATACCTTCAGATGGACCGGACCTGGGGCGCAACCCACGCCGGCGTGCTGCGTCCGCGGCCGGTGGCCTATTTCTCGGCCGAGTTCGGGCTGCACGAATCCATCCCGATCTATTCCGGAGGACTGGGCGTCCTTGCCGGCGATCATATCAAGAGCGCGTCCGACCTGGATATTCCCCTGATCGGGATTGGGCTGTTTTATGGGCAAGGGTACTTTCGCCAGCATCTGGATCCCAACGGTTGGCAGCAGGAAGAGTATCTTGAGACGGACATCAACCAATTGCCCATGGAGCCGGCCATCGCCAGCAAGGGGGGGCCGGTTATGGTGCAGGTGGAAACGCGGAGCGGCGCCATCCGCGCCAAGGTCTGGCGGGTCAAGGTGGGGCGGTGCGACCTGCTGCTCCTCGATTCCAACGTGGAAGGCAACCTGCCCGAGGACCGCGAGCTCACGTCCCGCCTCTACGGGGGAGACGGCCGCGTACGCATCCGCCAGGAGTTACTGCTCGGAGTCGGAGGCTTCCGCGCCTTGAAGGCCCTGGGGATCACGCCCGGCGTGCTGCACCTGAACGAAGGCCACAGCGGATTTGCGCTGCTCGAAGCGATCCGCGCCCGCATGCTGGAGGAGGGCGTTGGTTTTGATCAGGCCCTGACGCGAGTTTCACGCGAAGTCGTCTTCACCACTCACACCCCGGTGCCGGCCGGTCACGACCGGTTTCACGTGGGCCTTATGGAGGAGCACCTGAGTCCGCTCCGCGAGCAATTGGGCCTGTCTCAAGATCGCTTGATGTCGCTGGGGCGCGAGAACCCCGGCAACCCGCACGAAGAGTTCTGCATGACCGTGCTGGGGCTGCGGCTCGCGCGACGCTCGAACGCGGTATCGGCGCTGCACGGCGAGGTATCCCGAGCCATGTGGACGGGGCTCTATCCCGGACGATCGGAGGACGCCGTGCCCATTGGCCACATCACCAACGGCGTCCACGTTCCGACTTGGCTGGCGCCGCAGATGTTTCGCCTCTACGACCGGCACCTGGGGAGCGGGTGGCACGAACACAGCGGGGACGCGCGCATCTGGGAAGGCATCGAAAGCGTCGATGACGGCGAACTGTGGGAAACGCACCTCAGCCTGAAGGCGCGGCTCCTGGAGTTTGTGCGCCGGCGCGCCGTCGAGCAGGCGCAGCACCGGAATGAGCCCCAGGAAACGCTGCAAAAGCTGGGACGCCTTCTGAGTCCCGACGCCCTAACCATCGGATTCGCGCGGCGCTTCGCCACTTACAAACGCGCCAACATGATCCTGAACGACATCGAAAAACTAGCTTCGATGGTCAACGATCTGAAGCGCCCGGTGCAATTCGTGTTCGCCGGCAAGGCGCACCCGCGCGACGAACCAGGCAAGCGCGTGTTACAACAGATTGCCGAGTTGATGCGCGACCGGCAGTTCGCCGAAAAATTCGTCTTCGTCGAGGACTACGACATCAACGTGGGCCGTCACTTCGTGCAGGGTGTGGACGTGTGGCTGAATAACCCGCGGAGGCCGCTCGAGGCCTCCGGCACCAGCGGTCAAAAAGTCGTGCTGAACGGAGGGTTGAATCTTTCGGTGCTGGATGGCTGGTGGGCGGAGGCTTATGACCATCTGAACGGCTTCGCGATCGGAATCGGCAGAACGCATTCCAACATGGACATGCACGACAGCCGCGACGGAGAAGATCTGTACCGGGTTCTGCGCGAAGAAGTCATCCCGCTATATTACGAGCGCGACCATGACGGCCTGCCGCGCGGCTGGATCAAACGCATGAAGCGCACCATACGAACGCTGGGCTGGCGATTCAATGCCGACCGCATGGTCATGGATTATACGCTGAAGTGTTATGTTCCCGCGGCGGGAGGCACATCGAGCGATATGAGCATGGCGGGCTGAGCCGCCTTAGTCGGCCGCCGGCGCCACGGTTACGGAAACGTTGATCACCTGTTCGCCGCCGCCCAGGGCCACGCCGTTCACCGGCGCCACGTCGGAGTAGTCGCGGCCCCACGCCAGCGTCACATGATTGCCGTTGACCATCTGGTCGTTGGTGGGGTCCAGGTCCAGCCAGCCGAAGCCGGGGCAGAGCACCGATACCCAGGCGTGGGACGCCTGGCTGCCGATCAGCTCGCCGCTTTTCAGGTAGCCGCTCACGTATCGCGCCGCCAAGCCCAGGGACCGCAGGCAGGCGATGGTGAAATGCGCGAAATCCTGGCAAACGCCCCGCCTGGACGCCAGCACCTCGGCCACCGAGGTCGCGACCGTGGTGGCGCGCTGGTCGTAATGGAATTCGGTGTAAATGCGATGGCACAAATCCATGGCAGCCTCCAGCAGCGGCCTGCCGGCGGTGAACGAAGGCCCGGCATAGGCGGCGAATTCCGGCGCGGGCTTGATGCGCGGCGAGGGGAATACGAACTGGTACGCCTTAAGCGCGTGGATATCGGAGTGGCGCCAGTTCTCGGCAAGCGCGTTTTCCCATGCCGGCGTCAGACACGGTTCGAGCGGGTCGCCCGGTTCCATGTCAATCAGGCTGACCGCGGAAATCGTCAGCGTCTGGTGAGGTTCATGGATCGAAAAATAAGTTACTTCATTGCCGAAATAATCCTTGTGGCCGAAAGTCGCATCCGGCATCGGAAAGATGGAAAGATGGTAGTCGAGCACGCTCTGGTTCCGGTCGTTGCGCGGCGCCAGGTGTACTTCCGTATGGCAGATGGAGACCGGCTCGCTGTATAGATACGTGGTGGTATGAGTGGCGCGGATCAGCATGGCGTTGCCTAGGGAACCGAAAACTGGCGGGAAGCCACCGCCTGGTTGAAGTATTGGCGCGTCAGCATTTCCGACAGCAACCGGAGATCGCTGGTGAGCCGATTCAATAAGTTCTCGAGATTGGCGCGCCGGCCCTCCGAATTGGCGCGCATAAACTCGCGGACTTCGGCGAGTTGAACGGCAGTCAGGAGCGAGATGGCGAGGCGCGCTTCCGGCGGGCGCCGGATCAGCGACCGGCTCCCGGGCAGATGCTCGATGTGCCCGCGCAGGCGCGCCAGTTGGTAGGCGACGGAGCGGGGATTGGCCTCATCCAGAAGCAGCAGGTCGAGCACCAGGTCGGCCTGCAAGGAAGTGAGATAACGCGAGCGATAAGTGATCGAGCTGTCGGCGATTTCGAGCAGCACCTCCAGTTGGCCGCTGTCGGCATCGCATTCAAAGCCCAGTCCATGACGGATCAGGTCCACCATTTGGCCAGCCCGCTCGATGCGCCGGCCGATATCCAGAAAGCGCCAGCCATCGCCGCGCGTCATGGCCTCCATCACTATGCCGCTGAAGGCCGCTAGCGTGCCGATGGCCTGATCCAGCAGCGACTGCGCGCCGCTGATACGGATGGGTTCGGGAGGGGGCGGCGACGATAATTGCTGATCGAGCTGGTTGAGGATGCGCCACGCATCGGCCGAAATCCGGTCGCGCAGCACCCATCCCACGCGACGCAATTGGTGGATATTCGCGGGAAGATTGTTGCGCGCATGGCTGTCGTAAATCAGGGCCAGCACCTCCCGCTCGAGCGAACCGGCCGGGTTGTTAAATGGCTGGATTTCGGAGCGAATGTACCCCAAACCGGTCAGAATTCGCCTCCCGGCATCCACACCCGCCATGGCCGTCAGGTCCGTTTCCTGGAACAGGCGGGGCAAAATGGCGCGCACTATGCGCACGGCCGGCTCCACGCGTTCCACGTACCGGCCCAGCCAGAAAAGATTGTCGGCCACGCGGCTGGGAAGGTCGAAGGTGGCGCGGCTGATATCCAGCCGCACCGAAGAAGACGGCAAGAGGCTCAACTGCGAAGTCGGCCCTCCCGCCATGACCCAGGTGTCCTTGCTGCCGCCGCCACTCTGCATGGAGGTCACGAGGTCATCCAGCGACGTAGTGACGCGCGTCAGCCCGCCTGGCATGACGATGTAAGAGCCCCCCGAGGCGACCGCGTAGACACGCAGCACCAGATGGCGTGGCCGGACCTGCCCGTCTTCCCAAACCGGAACCGTGGACAGCGCCACCTGCTCCTGCGCGACGTAAGTGCTCGGCGAGGCGCGAATCCGTTCGAGCAATGCCGCCCTTTCCACCCCGCTCAGGCGCACGCCAAAGACCGGCTCCACGCCCGGCGAGGGGAAGGCCGGCTTGATCACCAGTTTCGACAGATTCTCCGCAACATACGCGAGCGCCGGCCCTTCGCCGCACCACCAGGTGGCCACGGCCGGCATTTTGAGTTCTTCGCCCAGAATGTGGCGGCAGAGTCCCGGCAGAAAGCTCGCCGGCGCGGCCGATTCCACCAGGCCCGAACCAAGCGTGTTGGCGACGGTCACGGTCCCGGAGCGCACCGCTTGCATCAGCCCGGGCACGCCCAGCACGGAGTCGGGCCGCAGTTCGAGGGGATCGCAGTAAGTATCATCCTGACGCCGCACGATCAGATCCACGGGCAGCAGTCCGCCCAAGGTCTTCAAAAACACCCGGTCGTCGCGGACGGTCAGGTCGCCGCCTTCCACCAGCGTGTAACCCAGGTACCGGGCCAAGAAGGCGTGCTCGAAGTAAGTTTCGTTATAAGGCCCCGGCGTGAGCACCACGATGCGCGGGTTTTCCTTGTGACCTGGGGCCAATGCATGCAGGGTTTCCCGATAGGTTTGGAAAAACGTGGCCAAGCGGTGAATGTGCGCCGAGCGAAAGACGTCCGGCAGCACGCGGGCGGAGACAAGGCGATTTTCCAGGGCGTAACCGGCGCCCGAAGGCGCCTGGGTGCGATCGGCAATTACCCACCAAGTGCCGTCGGGGGAACGCGCCAGGTCGGCCGCGTAGATATGCAAGTAGACATCGCCCGGCACGCGCACGTGGCAGCAGGGCCGCAGGAACGCCGGATTGGGAAATACCAACCCCGGCGGCGCCAGGCCATCCTGCAGCAGCTTCTGGGGTCCGTATAGATCCGCGAGAATCGCGTTCAGCAGCCGGGCACGCTGCCCGATGGCGGCGGCGATGGACGACCATTCCGCGGTGTCCAGAAGCAGGGGAAGCGGGTCGAGTGGCCAGGGCCGGTCGGTGTTCTGCGGATCGCCGTAGACATTGTAAGTGGTGCCGTTCTCGTGGATGAGACGGCGACCTTCCCGCCAGCGGCGCGCGAATCCCGCCTCGCCCATCTCTTCGAGAGGCTCGATCAGCGACCGCCAGTGCGGGCGCACCTTCCCTTCGGCTGCCACCATCTCGTCGTAGTAATCGGGGTTCGGCCGGTATAGCCATGGGCCGTTGAGCCGCTCTTCCGGCAGGACATTGTCTGGATCGAATGACAAACAACTAACCCCTATCGTGTAGTAATCGCATTGTTACACATTCGCGCCTGCCTGCGAGAGCCGTGCCGTGCCAGCAGGGGGCCTCCGCAGGTCCAGGGTGAGCGGGAACTGCGGATTTTCCTCCGGCGGCGGAGTTGGCACGGGCCCGGTGGTGGACCCGAAGTGGAGGAAGCGCTCACCGCGCCGGCATTCGGCTTCGTTGGCGTTCACGGGAAACGTCACGTAACTGCGTCCCCCGGGATGGGATACGTGATACGTGCATCCACCCACCGAACGCCCCGTCCATGTGTCGAGGACATCGAAGACCAGAGGCGAGTGGACTGGGATCGTGGGATGCAGGCACGAGGGCGGCTGCCAAGCCCGGTAACGCACGCCGGCCACCCACTCTCCCTGCGTGCCGGTACCATGCAGCGGCACGCGCCGGCCATTGCAGGAGACAACGTAGCGGTCCCCGAACAGGCCCGCGGCCAACACTTGCAGACGTTCCACCGAAGAATCCACGTAGCGCGCGGTCGCTCCGGCGGCCGGCTCTTCACCCAGCACATACCAGGGCTCGGTGGCGCGGCGGAGTTCCAGGTCGATTCCCTGGTGGTTCACGCGGCCCAGAACCGGGTAGCGAAACTCGAAGTGGGGTGCGAACCAGTCCTGCTCGAACGCGTAGCCGGCCCGGTTCAGGTCATCCAGCACATCGGCGAAATCGCGCTGGATGAAATGGGGCAGCATGAATTGATCGTGGAGCTGAGTGCCCCACGCCACCGGACGCCGCGTATGGGGCTGCCTCCAGAACCAGGCGATGAGCGCGCGCACGAGTAACTGCTGTGTCAGGCTCATGCGCGCGTGAGGCGGCATCTCGAAGCCGCGCAATTCCAGCAAGCCGAGGCGCCCGGCGGCGGTATCGGGCGAGTAGAGTTTGTCGATGCAGAACTCGGCGCGGTGCGTATTGCCGGTAACATCAACCAGAATGTGACGGAGAATTCGGTCCACCAGCCAGGGCGTGCATTCGGCGCCTCCCGGGCCGGGAATCTGGCCGAACGCGATCTCGAGCTCGTAAAGGCTATCCTGACGGGTTTCGTCGATGCGCGGCGCCTGGCTGGTTGGTCCGATGAACAGCCCGGAAAACATGTAGGAAAGCGCGGGGTGTTCGAGCCAATAGCCAATCATGCTGCGCAGTAAGTCGGGGCGTCGAAGGAACGGGCTGTCGGCGGGCGTCGCCGCGCCCATCACGAAATGATTGCCTCCGCCGGTTCCGCTATGACGCCCATCCATCATGAATTTCTCCGTTCCCAGCCGCGACAGGCGCGCTTCTTCGTAAAGCGCGGTGGTGTTGGCCACCAGTTCTCCCCAGTCGTGCGCCGGTTGGATGTTCACCTCGATGACTCCGGGATCGGGAGTTACTTTGATCTGGCGGATGCGCGGATCGTAAGGTGGTGGATAACCTTCGATCACCACCGGCAAAGTGAGATGGCTGGCGGTATCCTCGATGGCGGTCAGCAACTCGAGGTAGTCTTCGATGGCATCGAGCGGCGGCATGAAAATGTATAAGTGGCCGTCGCGCGGTTCCACGCAAAGCGCTGTGCGTACCACCCACGCGGCCGATTCTCCCTGGGCCGGTTTGCGGTCCCGGCTGACATCGAGCTCGCGCTTCAAGACCGGATCGGCGGGCGAGATGCGGGCGGGCGCCGGCAGTCTGCCTCGGTTGACCATGGGGTCCACGGGCATCGATTCCGGGGCTTCCGAAGGCGCCACCCAGGGCAAGCTGGGCAGCGGAAGCCGCAGCCCGATGGGCGAATCGCCCGGCGTCAGAAGCAGATTTTCGCCGCGTAACATCCACAGCCCGGTCTGCCATTCCGGGCCGCCCTTCCCTGCCGCCCGCTGCAGTGGCAGCACGAAGCCGGCCGGTTCGTGGAGACCTCTCTCGAACACGCGCCGGAGGCGTTCGCGCTCGCCGGGATCCTCCAGGTGGTTGTCCAACGGATCGACGTTAATCGGCAACAGGCGCTCTCTCTGCAAGTAGTAGAACGGGTCCTCGAACGCCGGGTTGGCATACTCGGGAGCGACGCCGAGGCGGCGCGCCAGGGTTTCCGTAAAGCGCTGCGCGTCGAGCGGGCCGAACCGCGACTCCTCCTCCTCGTTGGCCAGCAGCTTGTGATCGTGCCACATGGCGATTCCGTCCGTGCGCCAGTAGCAGGCGAGCGCCCATCGGGGCAGCGGTTCGCCCGGATACCATTTGCCCATCCCGTAATGCAGCAACGCCCCTGGCGCAAAGCGGGTGCGCAAGCGGTCGATCAGGCGTCCCGCCAGGAGGCGTTTCTTAGGACCGAGGGCCGCGAGGTTCCACTCTTCGCCTTCCATGTCGTCGATGGAGACGAAGGTCGGCTCACCGCCCATGGTGAGGCGCACATCATCCGCCTGCATTTTGTCATCCACAAGGTGACCCAGCGCTTCGATTCGCTGCCATTGCGCATCGGTATAGGGACGCGTGACGCGCGGATCCTCGTGGATGCGCGCGACCGACATTTCGTGAACGAACTTGACTTGACAGTTACTCACGCCGCCGCTCACCGGCGCCGCTGAGAAGGGCTCCGGAGTGGCCGCCAACGGAATATGACCTTCCGCGGTGAGCAGGCCGGAAGTCGGGTCGAGCCCCACCCAGCCGGCGCCCGGAAGATATACTTCGGCCCAGGCGTGCAGGTCGGTGAAATCCTGACTCGGTCCCTCCGGACCTTCCAAGGGCTTGACATCCGGCTTGAGCTGGATCATATAACCGGACACGAAGCGCGCCGCCAACCCCAGGTTGCGCAGAATTTGCACCAGCAACCAGGCCGTGTCCCGGCAGGAACCGCTCACCAACGTCAAGGTCTCTTCGCCAGTCTGAACGCCCGGCTCCATGCGGATCACGTAACGGATGAGCCGTTGGAGATGCTGGTTAATGGCTACCAGAAAATCCAGGGTCCGCTGCTCACGGCGGTCGATCTTGTCGAGGAGATCCCGCAGCCGCGGCCCGGCCACTTCCGGCGTCATGTAAGGGGTTAGTTCGTTGCACTGCCACTCCGCGTAAGGGAATGGGAATTTTTCGGCATAGTCTTCCAGAAAGAAATCGAAAGAATTGATGACCGTCATTTCGGCCACCAGTCCCACTTCGATTGAGAAATGGCGAACCCGTTCGGGAAAGACGACTCGCGCCACGTAGTTACTTTGCGGATCCTGTTGCCAGTTGATGAAGTAACCGGATGGCTCGATCTTAAGAGAGTACGCCGAGACCGGTGTGCGGCAATGGGGAGCGGGCCGCAGGCGGATGATTTGCGGCGTCAGGCTTACCAGCCGGTCATATTGGTAGTCTGTCTTGTGATGCAGCGCCACGCGTATCGGCATAGTTTGTCCTCATTATAAAATTGGATGCCGGAGGGGTACTTGCCGTCCGAAGCCGCCCGCGCCAGCGGGCAAGGTGGATCACGTTGTCGCTCCGCAAAACGGATCCGCGCCGATCGTACCCTCGAGTTCCCTCACGTACCCCGGCGAGCTGACCCGGGCCAGTTGCTTGCGCACATCGGCCAGCCGCCACTCGATATCCGCACCTTGCAGCCTGGCGCCGCTGCCATGGAATCGCTCGAGTGCGCATAGGTGGCGCGTCCAGAGCGCGACGTCGCGGGTCTGTTTTGTCCGCAGCCGCTCGTTATACCACGCGCTCCCCATGAGGTATTCACGCGTGAACAAGCCGCGCACCCCGGCATCTTCGACTCCCTTCCCCCGATAGGAGCCGCTGGCCATAATATGCAGCAGCGCCTGAAGCGGAGGGCACGCCGCCTCCACGCTGCCATCCTCGAAATACTGCCGGGCTACCCGGGTCTGCGCATCCACAATGGCATCGACACCCGCCGCGAATTGAACGACGTCCTGTTTCTCGGGACGCAGCATCTGCTCCGTAAATACCGCATCCGGCGTTTCGAAAATCCGTCCGAGAAAGCGTTCGACGAAAAGAGGCGTAATCCGGTAGCCGAGGCGGCTGGCCAGCACGGTCCGGCCATCCACGCAAAAATCGCAGACTTTTTCCAGATATCCGTTCGCGAGGAGAAATGCGGGGTCGTGTTCGTACACTCGCATGCGGCACCAGATCTCCGGCGCCAGCAGGCTGATGTCGTGGTCCACGCGGAAATGCGGTCCTATGTAACCCGCCGAAGTGGAGAAACCCGCGTGCCCGGTCAGGATGAACGATACCAGGGCGTTGTTGAGATCCACCACCGGCGGCAATGCGTTAAAGGCCGCCTTAGTAAGCGCACCCTCGCTGCCAAAGCCGGTTGTAGCCGGAGACTTGCCGGTCAGGCTGCAAATGAAGTCCATGAATAACTCCGGCAATTCCTGATAATGGATCGGACTGTACACCGCAAGTGGCGGCAGGCCGGCCTTGGGATCCGCCGGGCTGTTTCTTCTTCCCGCCAGCACCGCGTTGACCGGAAAGTAGACCGGCTTGCCCGCGGGAATTCCACGCGCCAGCCGGGCGGCGATTTGGGCGAGGTAGAGTTCTCTCGGATTCGCCAGGTCGGGTCGCCGCTGCAGATAGCGTGGGTTCGTCGAGCGCGTTCCTTGGACCAGGCGCGGATGAGCCGAAGAAACCACGTAGTCCGTCTCGGGCCGCTCGGCGAAGCCTTCCAGAAGCCCCTTCATCGGCTCGGTGTACTGATCGAACTCCACCACATGTTCCACCAGCGCCCGTGCCCCTTCGATGGTGATCGCCTCGAAGTTCGACAGGAAGTTCCCCGGGCCGGCGATGTCGGCTTCCGCCTGCCGGTCCACGCCCCGGTGGACCGCATCGTCAGGCCGCTGAAACAGGAGGCGCTCGCAGTTCGCCACCACTTTGACGCTCGGGTTTTCGTATTCCGGATCCAAATCGTTCAGGGCTTCGCGTGGAAGCACGACGGACGCCGTGATGTCATCCTCCATCTGCACCTTCTCGGCGGGACAGAAATCCGGCCGCAGCTTGTAAATCCGCCAGGCGCCGTCCGGATCGTAGCCCACCCGCAGGTAATTGCTCACCAGTTTCTGGTCGTCGAATTTCAGCTCGTGTCCCAGAAAGCCGTTGATCCGGTCCACCGTGAAATGGTCGCGCCAGTTGTCGCCCCATTCGGGCCGGTAGTACCGCTTCACCGTGAAGACCAGTTGACGCACTGTCTGCGAAAGCTGACGAGCCCAGAGGTTGTGCTGGTCGGTATATTCGGCCGCCGGCGTCAGTAACTGGATCACTGACCCGAGCGATCGGGCCGGGCTCAGGATCCGCCGCCGCGAGCGCTCGTCGGGCGGCCGGTGACGATAGATGGCGGAAAAATCCTTCGCCAGGATCTCCGCCACCTGGTCCATGTCGCGGTGATAGTCCTTCACGAAAACCGGCCCTTTCAGCAGGACGCCGGCGATCGATTTGGAAATCTCGGATTTGCCGCCGCCCGAGACCGTACAGGGCTTATGGCAAAAAGTTCCGCGGGGCCGCGAGCCCACCAGGCGCCAGGCCGTGCCCGCCAGTTGCTTTTGCAGCTTGATCCGGAAACCGGAGGGCAGAACGTACACGGCCCCGGCGCGTAAAGCCAGCCGCGCTTCTCCGCCACCGTGCCGCCACCGGACGAATCCCTCCCGCGTGTGGAAGGAAGCGTCCTCCGGCACATAGTAGATGTTTGAAAAGCGCCGGTCGACGGCATAACCCTCCGGCTGCGGCTCGATCAGATCGCCGAGCAATTTCATGCCGTCGGCGAAGGAGGCCGCGCTCAGGCTGACGGTGCGATCCGCGAAGAAATCCTGTCCGAGGACGTATGTGGCGAAGGCCAGCGCGCCCCCGGCGTGTTCCTCTTCGCACAAGCCGAACAAGTTGGCCGCAAAGCCGATCTGTGTCTTCACCTCCTTTTTGCAGTAGCCATAATAGTTGTCCGCGATCACCGTGACCATGATGCCGCGCGCGTCCCGGCACGTCACCTTAAAGGCCCGGCCGCCATTGTAAGGTTCCGCGTCGTCGGTCCAGCACATGCCGTCGCGACGCTGCCGCTCGGTAGCCTCGCTGGCATGCGGCAATCCCAAATCTTTCTTCCGAACGCCCACCAGGTGCGGCGCCAGCACGACACAGCCGGAGTGCCCGGTCCAATGCAATGCGTCGAGCCCGGCGTCGTTTTCCGGAAGGTACGGATCGCCGCCGTTGCCAAAAACGCTCTCCACGAAATCGAGGTTGCTGACCAGGCTGCCAGGCGCGATAAACCGGATTTCCATGGTTTTCTCGGCTTCGCAGCCGGCTGCCGGCGAGACCAGCGGCCGCAGCAGCAGGGAGACGAAGCACCGGGCGGGCTCCTCCAGATCGGCCGTGAACGGCAAGGTCAGCAGCTCGGCCGGAGGACGCAGGGCCGCGCTCCACAGCGCCGCGAACGCCCGTTTGGGTACGGCGGTTTTGTCCGCTGGAACGGGAAACCCACCCTCGGCGATGTGGAACAGACCTTGCGTAGTCCGCTTGTCGCTCCGTGGGTTGTGCAGCACACCCTGCGGCAGGCGATAGGATTGCACGTAAGGGGAGGAGAAACAATCCGAGGTCACGGGCAACGATAGGACGCGGGCCATGCCTTCGCGGTCCAGCACAAACGTGTTGGCCGGGAGCCGCGCGGCGCCGTGCGGACAAACGTCACTGAGGTAAGCGTCGAGAAAATCCTGGATACGGCTATCCACCGCGCAGAGCCAGTTGCCCAGTTGCCGGTCCTTCTGGTAGTAGTTGCGCAGCAGAGGGCCGGCGATTTCGAGAAAGTCCGAGCCGGCGGTGCTCCGGCTGACCGGCTGGCCGAGCGCCGCAAGTTTGAGATTGATGTAGCGGTCCAGTTCCTCGTCCCGTTTGCGGGGCGGGCGCGTGAGAGCCGGTGCAGCCATGCCTTCGCCTCCATCGGAAAATTCGGAATCAAGAGGGACGGATACGTGGTCCGGGGGACGCCTGCGTACCCTGCCGAGCAACCGGGCTCAAGCGTTCTTTCCAGCTTACTACACCCTTATCTTGTGCATTACCCTTCCGGCCCGCGAGAGCATCGCGCCGATGGCGGCCTGCCGGTGGCGACGTGGTAGTTCCACCGCATCCACTGACCCCGACGCACAGGCCGGCAGACTGCCTTTGCAGGCCGGTCAGGGATTTTTCCCTGGTAGACTCCGTGCATGGGTTCAGTCTCTCTTGCCCTGACCCTGACTCCGCACGGCCGTCTCACGTTATGCGAATCCCCTGACGCGCCGCTTCTCGATCTCGAAGTTGCTCAACGCCTGCGGAATGCCTTCGAGCGCGGATCGGGCCATGGTCTTCTACAACTCGGGGCGGCTGAAGCCGGAGGCGCGCTTCCTCCTGTCTTCTCCTACTGGCGAGAATTCGGCGCATGTTACGTGATCGCCCTCTGCACCCACCCGGATGCCGATACGCCGCCACGGAAAGTGTGCGTCCCGGCGCCGCCCTCGGCGGAGTTGGACCGGCTAATCTTTTCGGCGCCTCCCATGACTGGCGCCGAGTATCTGACCGCGGAGATCCTTGGCGCCCTCTGGCTGGAACTGGACGCCGCATTCGCCATCGAACTCGCCGAGTCGAAATGCGGGATACAGGACTTCCTGAAGCGGCGGAATCCCGCGTGGAACCTGGTCGGCCGCGTGCATTTCAATCTGGCCGAAAACCGCAAAGACCCCGATGCGCCTTTCGCCTTTCTCGCAACCTACACGACGCGGTTGACGGCCAATGCGAAGGCTCAACATCTTCCGCTGGGAAAGGCTCTCGGCGAATATGCGGGCGCGGCGAACAAGGTCCGCCTGCTGTCTCTGCTCCTTCCCGTGCAGAGAGCGTCGGAGACCTGCCCGTGGCTGAAGGCCCTCGTCGATGCCGGCGAGATCTTCCATCCACTCCGCTGGACGCCCAACGAGGCCATGCAGCTTTTGAGAGACGTTCCACATCTCGAGAGTGCCGGGGTGGTGGTTCGAATGCCGGCGACGTGGAGCGCCAACCGGCCTCCACGCCCGCGCGTGTCAGCCCAAATCGGGGGCAAGGCGCCAGCGGGACTGGGCCAGGACGCCCTCCTCGATTTCCAGATGGAAGTCACCCTCGATGGCGAGCGCTTGACCGCCGCGGAGATTCGGGAGCTATTGGACAAATCCGATGGGCTGGCTCTGGTCCGCGGCCGCTGGGTCGAACTGGACGGCGAGCGCCTGCGCCGCATGTTGGAGCACTTCCGTGAGGTCGAGCGCACGGCGGCCCAGCATGGGCTCGGCTTTCGGGAGGCCGTTCGTTTGCTCGCTGGCGCCGATGTCGCGGCCGGCGATACCGGCGCCGATGCCCGCGCGGAATGGTCTCAGGTGGTCGCCGGCCCGTGGCTCGCGGAGACGCTGAAGGGTCTCCGCAGCCCCGAGGGATTGGCCCGCATCGACCCTGGCGCCGCCCTGAACGCAACCCTGCGGCCCTACCAGCAGGTGGGCGTGCGCTGGCTCTATCTCATTGCGGAACTCGGCCTCGGGGCGTGCCTCGCCGATGACATGGGACTGGGCAAGACCATTCAGGTGCTTTCGTTGCTGCTCGTCCTCAAGCGCCAGGCGGCCGGCCAACCGCGGCCGAGCCTGCTGGTCGCCCCGGCTTCGCTGCTCGCGAACTGGGCCTCGGAGATCGAGCGTTTTGCTCCGGGTCTGAAGCCGCTCATCGCCCATCCGTCCGCGATGCCTGCCGCCGAGCTCAAGACCGTTGCGCCAGAGCGGCTGCTCGGCGTGGACCTGGTAATCACGAGCTACGGCTCGCTCCTCCGCATGCCGTGGATCGCGCAGGCCGCCTGGCATCTGGTCGTTCTGGACGAGGCGCAAGCCATCAAGAACCCCGATGCCAAGCAGACGCGCTCCGTCAAGGAGCTGAAGGCGCGCGCGCGATTCGCGCTAACCGGCACTCCCATCGAGAACCGGCTCGGCGATCTCTGGTCCATTTTCGACTTCGTCAATCCAGGGCTGCTGGGATCGTCCAGGGAATTCACAGGCTTTGTCAAAGACCTGGCGAACCGGCCGCACAATTCCTATGGCCCGCTGCGCGAGCTCGTGCGGCCTTACATTCTGCGGCGATTGAAGACCGATAAAGCCGTGATCGCCGACCTGCCGGACAAGACCGAAGTGAAGGCATTTTGCCAACTCAGCCGGAAGCAGGCCGCCCTCTACGAGCAGTCGGTGAAGGAGCTGGCCAGGCAACTTGAGGCTGCCGTGGGCATCCAGCGCAAGGGCCTGGTATTGTCGTTCCTGATGCGGTTCAAGCAGATCTGCAACCACCCCTCCCAGTGGCTGGGAGACGGCCGTTGGCGCGAAGACGACAGCGGCAAATGGGCCCGATTGCGGGATATCGCGGAGGTCATTGCGGCGAAGCAGGAGAAGATGCTCGTCTTCACGCAGTTTCGGGAGGTGATCGCTCCGCTGGCCTCTTTCCTCGGATCGGTCTTCGGGCGCCCCGGCCTGGTTCTTCACGGCGAGACCGCGGTGAAGCAGCGCAAAGAAGTAGTGCGCCGCTTTCAGGAAGACGAAGCCGTGGGGTTCTTCGTTCTTTCGCTGAAAGCCGGTGGCGCGGGGCTCAACCTTACAGCCGCTTCGCATGTCGTGCATTTCGACCGATGGTGGAATCCGGCGGTCGAGAACCAGGCCACCGACCGCGCCTTCCGCATCGGCCAAACCAAAAATGTTTTGGTGCATAAGTTCGTGTGCCGCGGTACTGTGGAAGACAAGATCGACCAGCTCATTGAATCGAAGCGGCAACTCTCGACGGATTTGCTGGAAGGCGGCGCCGACCTGCTGCTGACGGAGATGAAAGACGAGGAACTACTTAAGCTGGTAGCGCTCGACCTGGACAAAGCGCTGAAGGAGACGTGATCGATGGACTTCTACGGATGGAGACCCTATGTTTCCGTGGCGCAGCGGCAGCGGCAAGCCGCAAGCGAGATGGCCAATCTCAAGAAAAAAGGCCATCCGGTCTCGCCGGTGGTGGTGGAAGGCCGTACCATCGTCAGGACTTTCTGGGGCAAGGCCTGGTGCGAGAACCTGGAACGTTACAGCGACTATGCCAACCGCTTGCCGCGCGGCCGCAGCTATATCCGCAACGGTTCCGTGATCGATCTTCAGATTGCGCCCGGCGAGATCAAAGCGCTGGTGAGCGGCTCGGAGATTTACAGCGTCGCGATGAAAATCACCCCGGTGTCGAAGGCGCGCTGGAAATCCATCTGCAACGACTGCGCCGGGGCGATTGATTCGCTCATCGAGCTTCTGCAGGGACGGTTCTCCAAGGGCGTCATGGAACGGATTTGCCGGCAGAAGACCGGCCTTTTCCCGTCGCCGGATGAGATCAAACTCTCGTGCAGTTGTCCGGACTGGGCCGCGATGTGCAAGCATGTCGCGGCGGTGCTCTACGGTATCGGCGCACGGCTGGATCGGCAGCCCGAGCTGCTCTTCCGGTTGCACAACGTGGACGAACAGGAGCTCATTGCCGGGGCCGGAAAGGCGCTGCCCCTGGCCAAAACGGCGCCGGCTGCTTCGAAGGTCCTCGGCGACGAAGACCTTTCGGCTCTATTTGGAGTGGACATCGCTCAGGATGCCGGCGCAGCCGAGCCGAAGCGCGCGAAGGCACGGGCCGCCACGAAGGCCCCGGCAGTGCTCGCTGGAAAGGGCAAGGCCCGCGCGCAGGCCGGCGCCGGCAAGCGCCGGAAACGGCCCACCGCGTCACGGCAACCGCGTGGCTCGAAAAAGAAATGATGCCGCCTTACGCTCCGGTGTGCGCCCCGGTGGGACGGCGTCCTCGGGCTAAGATCGCACTCTCTTAGCCAGCCAATTCCCGCCGCTGGAGCCACAGGCGAAGAGATTCCTGCGTCTCGCCGGATCCGCGACCGGCCAAGAGACCCGCCACGCTGATATCTTCGTCCAGATCCGGCCAATGGATCCCCTCGCCACCCGCAATGAGACGCCAGTTGGCACGCTCCGTTGGCGTCCCGCGCGCCAACCGCGGGAACCACGCGAGCGGCGCCGGAATCGTCCTGCCATCCACAAGGTCCGCGCTTGTTTCGGGGAGCTTGACCCGGGTGGGTTCATCGGTACAGGTTGGGCGCCGATTTCCCGTGACCCCACGAACGCGGCGACCAACCCGGAGGGGCGAGTTGCGGTGTGTTGGTTGCGAACCTTATTCCTTTTGACTCCCGCTGCCACGGCATGCGCCATACGAGCGGGAGGTTTCCGCGGAATCCCGTCGAGGGGGATCTTCCGAATTCGCGCGGGCTATATACTAAGACGATCCGGGAGGTTTCTATGCCGCGAATGGCGATTGCGGTCTTCTTTTGCGCGTGCGCGCCTTGGGTCTACGGGCAAAGCAGTCTGCTGCCACAGCGGCCGGCGGTGAATGCGACGCAGATCGTTTTTTCGTACGCGGGTGATCTGTGGACGGTGCCGAGGGCGGGTGGCAGAGCCGAGCGGTTGACGACGGGGCCGGGCGTGGAGACCGATCCGGTGTTTTCGCCGGATGGGCACACGATCGCGTTCACGGGCGAGTATGACGGCAACGTAGACGTGTATACGATGCCGGCGAGCGGCGGGGTTCCGAAGAGGCTGACGTGGCATCCGGCGCCGGACGAGGCGGTGGGATGGACGCTCGACGGCAAGCGGGTGCTGTTCCGCTCGGCGCGCGACAATCCGGCCGATGGCGACCGTCTGTTTACCGTGCCGGAGACGGGCGGGTCTCCGGAGGAGCTGCCGCTGCCGATCGCCGAGGAGGGGAGTTATTCGCCGGATGGAACGAGCCTGGCCTACGTGCCGGTGTTTCAATGGCAGGAGGCGTGGAAGCGCTACCGGGGCGGCCAGACGAGGAAGATCTGGATCGCGAAGTTGAAGGATTCGAGCGTGATCCCGATTCCGCGGGATAACTCGAACGACTTTAACCCGATGTGGGTGGGGAATGATATTTATTTTCTGTCGGACCGGAGCGGTCCGGTGTCGCTGTTCGCTTACTCGACGGCGACGAAGAAGGTGCGGCAGGTGGTGGCGAACGGCGGCTTCGATCTGAAGTCGGCGAGCGCGGGCGCGGGGGCGATCGTGTACGAGCAGTTCGGGTCGCTTCATTTGTACGATTTGAAGTCCGGTAAGACTAGCGGAGTGCGGATCGAGCTGGCCGGCGACTTGCCGGAGGTGCGGCCGCATTTCGTGAAAGTGGCGACTAAGTTGAGCGAGCCGGGGCTGTCGCCGACGGGTGCGCGGGCGGTGTTCGCGGCGCGCGGCGATATTCTCACTGTGCCGGCGGAGAAGGGGGACGCGCGGGACATCACAAACACGCCGGGCGTGCATGAGCGGGGTCCGGCGTGGTCTCCGGACGGGCAGGAGGTGGCGTACTTTTCCGACGAGCCGGGCGAATGGGAACTGCATATCCGCCCGCAGAACGGACTGGGAACGGTGACCAGGATCGGGCTGGGCGCGCCGGCTTACTACGATACGATTCGCTGGTCGCCGGACGGGAAGAAGATCGCGTACCTGGACAATCATTTGGGGCTGTGGTTCCTCGATCGGGAGCGGAAGGTTCCGGTGAAAGTGGATACGGACTATTACCGGGACGGAGATATGGTTCCGGCATGGTCGCCCGATAGTAAGTGGATTAGTTACTCGAAACAATTGCCGAGCCACATGAGCGCCGTTTACCTGTACTCCACCCGCGATGCGAAGACGGCGCAGATCACCGATGGCATGAGCCAGGCGACGAATCCGGTGTTCGATAAGAACGGGAAGTATCTTTACTTCGCCGCGAGCACGGACTCGGGAATCTCGATGCAGCCGGACATACACAGCTTCAGCGCGCCGGTGACGCGGAGCGTTTACCTGGTGGTGCTGGCGAAAGACGAGCCGTCGCCGTTCGCGCCCGAGAGCGACGAGGAAAAGCCGGAGGCGAAGAAGGCGGAGGCGGAGAAGGGCGACAAGGGGGCGGCGGGGAAGACCGAAGTCAAAGATACGCGGGTGGATCTTGCGGGAATCGGGCAGAGGATACTGGCGCTGCCGATGGAGGCGCGGCGGTATACGGAACTCGACGCGGGCAAGGCGGGCGAGCTGTACGCGGTGGAGGCGCCGGCGCCGCGGATGGGTCCGCCGTCGTTTACGGTCCATCGCTTCGATCTTGCGAAGCGCAAGGAGGACGTGGTGCTGAGCGGGGTGAGGGCGTTCGTGGTGAGCGGCGATGGGGGGAAGCTGCTGGACCGGAAAGGCGACGACTGGTTCATCGAGACGGCGAAGCCGATGGCGGATCGCCCCGGCGCTGCGCCGCCGCCCGCGGAGACGCCGGGAGGCGGCGCGCTCAAGACGAAGGACATCGAGGTACGGGTGGATCCCAAGGCCGAGTGGCGGGAGATGTATCGCGAGGTGTGGCGGAACGAGCGGGACTTCTTCTACGATCCGCATCTGCACGGGTTGGACATCGCCGCCGCATCGAAGTTATACGAGCCGTATCTCGACGCCGTCGCGTCGCGGCGCGATTTGAATTACCTGTTCACCGAGATGCTGGGCGAGATCACGGTGGGACATATGTTCATCGGGCGCGGCGACGAGCCGGAGGTGAAGCGAGTAACGGTTGGGATGCTGGGGGCGGACTACACGATCGAGAATAACCGCTACCGGTTCAAACGGGTTTACGACGGGGAAAACTGGAACCCGGACCTGAAGGCTCCACTTACTCAACCGGGCGTGAATGTCGTCGCGGGCGAGTATCTTCTGGCGGTGAATGGACGGGACGTTACGGGCGCCGGCGATGTGTATAGCTTCTTTGAAGGAACGGCGGGCAAGGCGGTGGTGCTTCGGGTGGGCGCGGACCCGGGGGGCGCGGGGGCGCGCGAGGTGACGGTGGAGCCGGTTGAGAGCGAGAAGCGCCTAAGGAATCTGGCGTGGATCGAGGATAACCGGCGCACGGTGGACCGGCTGACAAACGGGCGTGTCGCCTATGTTTATATGCCGGACACGTCGCTCGGAGGTTACACGAGTTTCAACCGTTACTTTTTCGCGCAAGTGGGCAAGGACGCGCTGATCGTCGACGAAAGGTTTAATCATGGCGGGGCGCTGGCGACGGATATTATCGAGTATCTCAACCGGCGGCTGTTGAGTCTGGTTACTTTCCGGGACGGCGCGGATATCATGCAACCGCAAGGGGCGATTTTCGGGCCGAAGGTGATGATCATCAATCAGTTCGCCGGGTCGGGCGGCGATGCGATGCCGTGGTACTTCCGGCGGGCGGGGGTTGGCAAGCTGATCGGCGAGCGGACCTGGGGCGGGCTGGTGGGGATCTTCAGCGTGCCGGAGTTGATTGACGGAGGCTACGTGACGGCGCCGAACGCGGCGGTGTGGAATCCGGATGGGCATTACGATGTGGAGAATCACGGCGTGGCTCCGGACATCGAGGTGGGTTTGGACCCCGCGGCGGTGCGGCAGGGGCACGATCCGCAGCTTGAGAAGGCGGTGGAAGTGGTAATGGAGGAGCTGAAGCAGAATCCGCCGCAGCATCCCCGGCGGCCGCCGTATCCGAATTATCACGCGCGGTAGGGGTGGTTTGGGAAGTACACCTACAGGCGCTTGTCCACGAAAGACTTACCCCCTGAGCCCAATGCCTCAAAAGATGGCAAGCGTTACCAGGATTGCGACAAGTACTGCCACGTCGACCGGGGGGATTTTTGCGAACGCCTCGCGAAGGTAGACATAAAAGTTGGGGGCCAATCGGTGACAGGGAGCCCCTTCGACTGTCCGGCAGGGGAGTGCATCGTCGGCATCCAATAAGGGCGAATGAGCGCCGTGGCCGCGGCGCTCATTCGCCGAACCAGGTTTACTCGACACGAATGGCCGGGTAACGCACGCCCCCCGACACCGCAAAGACGCCATCCGGTGTGAATTCGATGAACCCGATGACGACCCAAACGCCGTACGCGTTCCGGCCCCAGAGTCCCCGGTCGTAGTCGACGGGGTAATTCACGCCGTTTACGTTGTACACCGCCGCAATGGGAACGGGTGGCAGATCCCCGCCCTCGTATTGAACCATCAGGAATCGGGCGTTGCCCTGGAACGCTTGGGCCGTGGCGTTTCCACTCGCCAGTCCGGCCAGCGCGATCACAGCGACCGCCATTAGTTGTTTCATGTCTTCATCCGCCTTTCCGAAGGGCCTGCAATTCAGCGCCTTCGATTTGTAATGCGCGGAGTCCGCTGTTTTCGTGCCAAATTCCAAACGAATCGCAAACGGGGAGACGGCCCGAACTGACTTTCCGGACCGCAATCCCCTGCCGGGCATGTGGCGCCCGCGCAGTGGAAACCCGCGCATTTGTTCGGTTCCGATACGAATAGCGCGGAGGATCGCGCCGGCGGGACGGGACGAGTCCGGCCAACGCCCGCCGCAATCTACTCCCGCCGCTCGATCTTCCACAAGATCTGTCGCACCATGCCCTGCAGCACCTCCGCGTCGTGCGGCCCGAGGCTCATTCGCCGCACCAGCCGCCGGACCTTCGCGCGCGTCGACTCCGCATGCACGTAACCCGATGCTTCAAGCGCCTCGGTCAGCAATTCGGTCAGCCGGTCGAGGTTCGCGACATCCGCCAGACGCGGCGCCGCGTGCGCGGCCGGCGCATCCTCGCGGATCAGCTCATACAGGCACACCGCGACAGCCTGCCCCAGGTTCATCGAGCCGTGCTCGTCGCGCGCCGGGATGCGCATCAGCCAATGGCAATGGCTCAGGTCTTCGTTCGAAAGCCCGAACTTCTCCGAGCCGAACAACAGCGCCGCTTCGCCGGTCTCGAGCGCGGCGCGAATCATCGGCCCACCCGCCTCGAGACGCCGCACCGTGTGGCGCAGCTCGCGATGGCCGATCGACGTCGTGCCCACCACCAGCTCGCAGCCCGCCGTCGCCTCCGCCACGGACGGCCACTCGCGCGCCGCCTCCAGCACCGCGCCAGCATGCACCGCCGAGCGCGCCTCGCGGAAGGCGACTTCATACGGGTTGACCAAGTGAAGATCGAGGAACCCGAAGTTACTCATCGCCCGCGCCGCCGCGCCGATGTTCAGCGGATTCCGCGGCGAAACCAGAACGACGCGCAGGCGGCTCGCGTTCACTGCTCGAGATACGTGTAGCCGTTCAAGCCGTCTTCGTAAAAACGCAGCAGCCGGCCCGACTCCTCGTATCCGATCCGCCCCTCGCGCAGCGCGCTTTCGACGTCGCGGCGGAACTGGTCGAGCAGCGTCTTGGCCTGGAATTGCACGTAGTCGAGCACCTCGCGCACGGTGTCGCCCTTCACCACGGTCTCGAGCATCACCTCGCCCGTCTCGCTCAGCCGCACATGCACGGCGTTCGTGTCGCCGAACAGGTTATGCAGGTCGCCGAGGATCTCCTGGTACGCGCCGATCAGAAACGCGCCCAGGTAATACGGACTGCCGTTGAAGGCGTGCAGCGGCAGCGTGCGCTTCACGTCGCGGCGGTCGATGAACTGGTCGATCTTCCCGTCCGAGTCGCACGAAATATCGCCTAGCACGCCGCGGTGCGTCGGCGGCTCCTTCAGCCGGTGAATCGGCATGATCGGGAAAAGCTGCTTGATCGCCCAGCTATCGGGCATGCTCTGGAACAGCGAAAAATTGCAGAAGTAAGTATCGGCAAGCAGCGCGTCCATCCCCTCGAGTTCCTCGGGAAAGAAGTCGAGGTCCTTCGCCATTTTGTAGACCTTGCGGCAGATCGCCCAGTATAGATTCTCGGCGAGCGAGCGCTGCTGCAAGGGCAGATAGCCCAGGCTGAACAGGTTCAGCGCCGAGTCGAGCGCCTGCTGCGCGTCGTGATAGGTCTCGAGCAGGTTCTTCGCGCTGAGCCCGCGATAGGTCTCCTGCAGGTCGAGCAGCGGCTGCTCGGCGTCTCCGGCCACCGGCAGCGGCGGGTCCTCGTCGCCGAAGCCGGTCACCCCCATCACATTGAACACCAGCGCGCTGTGATAGGCCACGATCGCGCGGCCGCTCTCCGACACGATCGTCGGATGCTCGACCTCGGCCTCGTCGCAGATGCTTTGCACGTGGTACACAACGTCGTTTGCGTACTCCTGCAGCGTGTAATTCACGCTCGATTCGAAGTCCGTCTGCGAGCCGTCGTAGTCGATGCCCAGCCCGCCGCCGACATCGAGATACCGCAACCCCGCTCCGGCGCGCTTCAGCTCGACATACAGCCGCGCCGCTTCGATCACCGCCCCCTTGATCTGCCGGATGTTCGTGATCTGGCTGCCGAGATGAAAGTGCAGCAACTGGAGCGAGTCCTCGAGCCCGTGCGCCTTCATCTCCTCGAGCGCCTTCAGCGCCTCGCTCACCGTCAGGCCGAACTTACTCCGGAACCCGCCAGACGATTTCCACCGCCCCGACCCGCGGCTGGCCAGCTTCACCCGCAACCCGATCACCGGCTTCACGCCGACCCGCTCGGAGTGCTTGACGATCAGATCCAGCTCGGTGTATTTCTCGACCACCGGAATGATCTGCCGGCCGATCTTCTTCGCCAGCATTACCATCTCGATGTACTCGTCGTCCTTGAAGCCGTTGCAGATGATCGGCGTGCTGTTGTCGGCGATCGCCATCACCGCCAGCAGCTCCGGCTTCGACCCGGCCTCCAGGCCGAACCCATACGGCCGCCCGAACTCGAGCACCTCCTCGACAACCTGCCGCTGCTGGTTCACCTTGATCGGGTACACGCAGCAGTACCGGCCCTGGTAGTTGTGCTCGGCGATCGCACTCGCGAACGCCTGGTACATCTCGCCGAGGCGATGCTGGAGAATCTCCGCGAAGCGGATCAGGATCGGCAGCGAGATGCCGCGCAGCTCGAGTTTCTCGGTCAGCTCCTTCAGGTCGATGCCGCGGTTTGGATCCTTGGCCGGATGCACCCACAGGTGCCCGTTATCGCCGATCGAGAAATATCCCTTTCCCCAACTGGCGACATCGTACAACTCGGCCGCGTCGGTGGTCGTCCACCTCTCGGCGGGCTCGCGAACCGTGGTCTCGCTAAGTTTCAATTCGATGACTCCGTTACTGTGTCTCGGCGGCGCTAAACCCCCAGTGTCCGTCGAATCGTCCGCGCTGGCAAGTTTTTCTTTGCGCCGGCCAGCCTTCCGGACTTGCCGGGAGGCCGGGCAAGGCGTCGTGGAGCGGGTCCGATTCGGCGCGGAGCGGGGGCTCGCACCGGACTTTGACGCGACAACGGGACACCGGGGTGCTTCCACGCGCTGCCCGCCCTCCGCATGGCGGAGCATTTGACCCGGATCGGGCGAGCCGCGGGAACGCATGCTCAAGCGGAGGTCCGTGCGCGGGTCCTTGACGGAGCGAATGCGGTGGTCTCCGCGCCGCGCGGCATATTCGCTATCGCCCAGTCCGTAGGGCTCGACATCCACCCGGCAGGGCTAAACCCGTGCCCACCACGCGGATCGTCACAAGGCGAGGCAGGCACGCAAAACTCCCTGGGCATCCTCGACCGCGTGACGCAACCGGCCGGCGTCCTTAAAGGTGCGCCCAGCGCCGCTGCCGTCCAGAGCGGCTGAGCGTAAAGACAGCCCAGGATCTCCGGCCTGATGTGCGACAAGCTCAGCGGCTTTTCGCTGGGCATGGGCTTGAACATGCTCACCGGCGCCGGTTTGGAGATTGGCCTCCGCATCAGGCCGTCTTCTCGCCTGGCGGCTTAGCGGCGCTCGGTGGAACCCCATCCGCGGCCTTCCGCGAAGACGCACCGCCGCTCGTCGGGGCGTTTGCATATCCTTGCCCGGAGGCGTGCTTCAGCCCCTCGCCTCGGCCCGTGTGGAGACGAGCGCACTGGCCCACACGGAACGCGAACGCGGCTCAGCTTCTCCTGCCCCAGGCCAGCCGAGCCTTCCCCGGCCAGAGCCTGGTCACCTCCATCTGCCGACCGGCATACACGAGGCGGTTCGTCCTCTTGAAGCGGAGTCCACATCGCTTAATCATGGCCGCCAGGAGCGAGAACGCGGCGCCGATTTCCTCACCATGACCGCCAGCGAAGCCGTCGAAGCCGCCCACAGCCGTTAAGGTTGGGCGCACTTACCTGAAGGCCGGGAGGAGATCGCACACGCGTTTGCTGCCGCCGACTTGAGCGATCGAAACAGGTGGCCGGAAACTGGCCGATCCATCGAGATCGACGTACAATCCCATCGCGGCAGCCTGACTCGGCAGGTTAGACAAGCGAGCTACCCGGGTACTGCCTCGTAATGCCGGACGTGGGCCTCCATTTCGATCAGATACTCGGAGTCGAAGTCGTAGTACCTGGCCATGCTGTAGTTGTCCCCGGCGAAACGCTTGATGGCGTCGGCGTCGTCCCAGAACGTCAGCATCTCAAAATGCGTCACATCGCCATCCGCGCGGTACAAACACCACGCGCCACGATTTCCTGGCGTGGCAAGATATTCGGGAAGCGCAACACCCCGCATGAGCTGCAGGTACTCATTACTCTTCGAAACCGGAACTACTCCGTGCAATATTCGAGCGATCATTGAGTGGTTCTTCCTTGATTTGAGCAAGAACCGGTCGCGCCGCTGGAGCAGCATGGACACATGTGGCGCGGTCGCGAAGGCGCGACGCTACTACTGGCGGAGTCGAAAAAGTGTACGGGTCCCTGAGGCGAAGTGAAGCGTCGGCTCGTCCGCCGAGGGCCCGAACACGCCAGGCGCCACCACAATAAGCGGCTCTTCAACTCGTTATCGACCGCTGCATAATAACGCAATTCTCAGCCTCAAACCGTCCTTCGGGATGCGCCCGGCATGGTGGCGGGTGTGGGTGCATGCGGGCCGGGTCGCGTGCAACACCGCACCGAAGGTCCGCGGTCCGCGCCGCTCGCCAACTTCCTCCGGACACCGCGGCTTGCTGGCGCCGTCGAGCCGTGGTTTCGGAATCGCTGGCTACTCCGTGGAAGAGAATTCCGCGGCCGCGAGTGCTGTGCTATCGTTTCCGGATGCCGACAGCGTTCATCACCGGAACCAGCACGGGAATCGGGCTGGAAACGGCTCTCCACTTCGCCCGCCAGGGTTACCGGGTCTTCGCGGGGGCGCGAAATCCGGCCGCGGTCGAGAAGCACCCGAATATCCTCGCCGTGAAACTGGACGTCGACCAGGACGAGTCCGTGCGCGAGGCCGTGGGCCGGGTGTGGCAGGAAGCCGGAGCCATCGATGTGCTGGTGAACAACGCGGGCGTCGGGCTGGCGGGCGCCGTCGAGTATGTACCGCTCGAGAAAGTGCGGGCGGCCTTCGAGACGAATTTCTACGGCGCCGTGCGCATGATGCGGGCCTGGCTGCCGTCGATGCGGGAGCGGCGCGCCGGGGCCATCGTCAACGTCACTTCCGTCATGGGTCACTTGACGCTCGGCTGCCACGGATTTTACGCAGCCACCAAGTTCGCGCTCGCCGCGGTGAGCGAATCGCTGGCGGTCGAGATGAAGCCGTTCGGCGTGCGAGTGGCCATCATCGAACCGGGGACCATCCTCACGCCGATCTGGAAAAAAGCCGGGACGCTGATGCCGAAGGAACATCCCTACGGGCTCACGTTGGGCCGGCTCTGGCGTCTGTTCGATGCCCAATTAGCGGCTGCCGCGATGCCCGGCGTGGTGGCCCGAGCTATCTACGAGGCTGTCCATACCGGCGAACCGAAGTTACGGTATGCGGTGGGAGTGGATGCCGAAGTGATGGTGGCCGCGCGGGACCGGCTGTCGGCCGCGGAGTGGGTGGAGCTTCAGAGCGAGCCGGATGAGGAGAAGTTCCTGGCGCGCGCGAAGGAAGTGTTCGGCGTGGACCTGTACAACCCGCCGTCGCGCGAATCGGGTCATCCGCGCTCTTGACGGTCTCCCCAGGGCCATAGCGCAGACCTGCATCGATCGCGGGATTCCTCTCCTCACGAGAGACCGGGATCTTCGGGCTTTCGCCGGCGCTGCCGGCCTCGATCTCCTGATAAAAGCGGCCGCCGACTGAGCCACTCTCCGGCCGTCGTTCGGCGCCCGTGGCGTGATCGGCTCCTCGAGAGCGTCATTTACGCCGTGCGCGGACTCCGTTCTCCGGCGAGCGTGGAAATGACGAGGCCCGATGCGACGACGACGACGCAGCCGATGACGTTGTACCAGAGGAACGAAATTTTCGTGAAAAAGTTGGCCGAGAAGATAGCCGCTTCGCCGAGCAGGATGCCGTAGAAGGCGCCGCGCGGGCCGGCGCGGCGGAAGAAGAACGCGAGCACGAAGACGCCAAGCAGGCCGCCGTAGAACAGCGAGCCGACAAGGTTCACCGCTTCGATCAGCGCGCCGAAGTTGCGGCCAAAACTGGCGAAGCCGATCGCGTAGGCGCCCCAGAACACGGTTGAGAAGCGCGACGCGCGCAGGTAGTGGCGGTCCGTCGCGTCCTTGCGGATATGGCGGCGGTAGATATCGACGACGGTGACGGTGGCGAGCGAGTTGATCTCGCCCGAAGTGGAGGACATCGCGGCGGAGAAGATGACCGCGACGATGAGGCCGACGAGGCCGGCGGGCAGGTAGTGAGTGACGAAGGAGAGAAAGATGAAGTTAGTGTCGTTCTCCTCGCCGGCCAGCTTCAAGGCGCTCGAGCGGGCCGCGTCGAAGCGCTGCTGGGCGTCGCGGTAGCGGAGGAGCGTGGAAGCGGCGGCCTGGGCGTTCGCGGAGCGGCGGGCGGCGATGTAGTCGCGCGCGGCGGTTTCGCGGGTGGCGAACGCGGCGTCGTAGGTTTGCTTGACGCTCGCGTAGCCGCTCATCGTCTCGATGCGCCTCTGCTCGGCCGGTTGGAACAGCAGCGGCGGGCGCTCGAAGTGAAACAGCACGAACACCATCGCGCCGATGAAGAGGATGAAGAACTGCATCGGGATCTTCGCCATCGCATTCATGATGAGGCTGAGACGGCTTTGCGCGATCGAGCGGCCGGTGAGATAGCGCTGCACCTGGCTTTGATCGCAGCCGAAGTAGGCGAGGGCGAGAAACATGCCGCCGATGAGGCCGCTCCAGACGTTATAGCGATCATTCAGATTGAACTGCAAGTTCACGGCGTTCAGCCGCCCGGCCGCGCCGGCGAGATTCAGCGCATCGTGGAACGAGACGTCGGGCGGCATGCGGTGCAGGGCCATGAACAGAGCGATGATGAGCGAGCAGAGGATCAGCGCCATCTGCTGAACGTCGGCCCAGGTGACGGCCTTGATGCCCCCGATGGTGGTGTAGAGAACGACCAGGCCGCCCATAAGGATGGTGGTCACGTGGTCGGACCAGCCCAGGACGATGCTCAGCACGACGGCCGGGGCGTAGAGCGAGAAACCGGCCGCGAGGCCGCGCTGGATCAGGAAGATCGCGCTGGTGAGCGCGCGGGTGCGCGCATCGAAGCGGCGTTCGAGATACTCGTACGCGGTGTAGACGTTGGCGCGGCGGAACAGCGGGACGGCGGTGGCGGAAAGAATCACCATCGCCACCGGCAGGCCGAAGTAGAACTGCACGAAGCGCATGCCGTCGACGTAGGCCTGGCCGGTGGTGGAGATGAAAGTAATGGCGCTGGCCTGCGTGGCCATGATCGAAAGGCCCATCGCGTACCAGGGCATCGAGCGGCCCGCGAGCATGTACTTGTTCGTGTTGTCGCTGCCGCGGCCGCGATACAGGCCATAGGAGACGATGAACGTCAGCCACCCGGCCATGACGAGCCAGTCGAGCGGTCTCATGCCGCGAAGGCTTGCGAGAACAGGTAGAAAGCGACGATGAGAAGGACGAGATAGGCGAGCACGGCGGCGTAGAGTTGCGGCCAGTCGCGGAACAGCGGGGGCGGCTCGCCCGCTTCGGGCGGCGGATCGGGCCGTCCGCCGTTCATTCGGTTTTTCCCGCGCTGAGAAGGTTCGCGAAAAGGCGGTACGCGCCGGGAACGCCGGCGGGCAGCTCGCGGAAGAACGAGATCGCGGTGAAGACGAAAATGCCCTTGCCGTAGCGGGAGTACAGCGTCGCGCCTTCGAGCGGTTTTTCGCCCGGGTCGTTCATCGAGAACAGCGGCTGGTAGTGCTTGTCCCAGTCGTGCGCGAAATACAGGCCGCGCTCCTGCACCCAGCCCTCGAAGTCGCGTCCGGTGATGGCGTTCGGCTCGCGGAGGAGGCGGCTCGACGGATCGAGGAACTTGACCGGGGAGTCCTCGACGGTGACGCGGTCGTGGCTGAACTTGATCGAATACGGGCCGACGCGATCGAGCTTGGCGCCGTCGAGCGTGTTGTATTGGGCGATAAGAGTGCCGCCGCGCTGAACGTAGTCGAGCAGACGCTGTTCGTTGGCGGCGAGATCGGGCCTTACGTTGTAGGCGCGGACGCCAGTGACGATCGCGTCGAAGCGGCTCAAATCGCCGGTGGCGAGATCGCCGGCCGTGAGCACGGTGACGTCGCAGCCGATCTGGCGGAGCGCGCCGGGGATCTCGTCGCCGGCGCCCATCACGTAGCCGACGTGGCGGGCGAGGATGCGGACGTCGGCGCGGGCGAGCCTGGACTCGGCGGGAGGAAACAGGAAGCGGGGCGGGATGTGCGTGTAGTCGATGCGCTCGGTTGCGACGCTGATCGCGCGGCCATTGACGGTGGCGGTGGCGCGGAGCTCGCCCTCGGAATCGGCGGCGGGCGGCGAAACCTGAAACGCGAGCGCCTGCTCCTGGCCCGCGTCGGCGAACTGGAACGTACGCTCGGCGGGTTCGATGCGCCAGCCCGGCGGGGCGTCGAGACGAAGCGTGCCGGCGATGCCGGGCTGCGCCGCCCGAAGTTGCACCTCGACGGCGCGCGGCGTGGCGGCGCCGAACATCAGCGCGCGGGCGGGCATCGCCATCTCGACCGCCGGCACGATGGCGAGCGGGCGCGTGAGTTCGCCGCGCTGACGATCGATGTAGCGGAAGAGCACGGGGCGGTGCAGCTCGATGCGGTCCGCGCCGAAGGCGAGCGTGAAGACGGTCTCATACAGCGGAGGGTTGTCGGCGCGGCCGATCCACCGCGGGTCCGCCACGGTGTAGCGGTAGCCCTGCTTCGGCTCGCGCAGCCAATAGGGTTGCGAGTAAGGCGCATCGGCGGGGACGGTCTCGTCGAACTCGAGGGTCTTCGGGTCGTTTGCCGCGAGCGCGCCGCCGTCGCGCGAAGTCGCGTTCAGCGCCGCGCTGACCAGCGTGACGGGCAAGGGTCCGCGGTCCAGGGCGGTGGCCTTCACCTTGAACTTGGCGCCGGGTTCGAGATCGGCGCGATCGGCGGTTGCATCGAGCCACATGCCAGCGCACTCGGCGATGGCTTCGTCCAGATCGTTGCGCTTGCGGACGGCCGCTTCGGCGTCGAGCCGATCGATGATGCGGCGGGCTTCGATGAGCGGCTCGACGGCGCGCTCGGGATGATCGGGCGCGAAGGCGGCGCGCGCGCGGTCGATCAGAGAGCCTGCCTCGCGGCCGCCGGGAACGCGGTTCCAGGAGATGTCGATGCCATCGAACAGGTCCTTCGTTGGCGCTTCGCCCGCCACCAGCGTAAGATACTCCTTCGCGCTGCCGTGCGTTTGCGGCGCGCCCATGCCCTGGCTGCGATGCATGGTGCGGCTCATGCCGGCGATCTCGCGGTACGAGTAGCCGAGCACGGGGTCGTATGCGCCGGGGTCGATCTCGATGCGCCCGGGCAGCGACTCGGCCGCTTTCTTCTGCTCGGGCGTGAAGGCGAAGGCGTTCCACATAAGGCGCTTGGCGCGCCACGGCTTCACCCAGCGCAACTGCTCGGGGAAGCGCGTGGGATCCGCGGCGGCGAAGTACGCTTCCTTGCCGAGGATCGCCGAGGCCTGGTGCTGGCCGTGCCCGTCCTTCGGCGTGCCGGAGAAGCGCAGGACGATCACGTCGGGCTGGAACTCGCGGATCACCCAAACGACGTCGCCGAGGATGGCGTCCTTGCCCCACTTGTCGAGGGCTTCCTGCGCGGTCTTGGTGAATCCGAAATCGATGGCGCGAGTGAAGAACTGTTCCGCGCCGTCGATCTGGCGGGCGGCGAGCAGCTCCTCGGTGCGGATGAGGCCCATGGCGTCGCCCTGCTCGACGCCGATGAGGTTCTGGCCGCCCTCGCCGCGGGTGACCGACAAGTATCCCGTGCGGACACAGCGGCCGCGGGCGAGCCAGGCGAGCAGCGCGGTATTTTCATCGTCCGGGTGAGCGGCGATCAGCAGCACGGCGCCGGTGTTCGAAAGACGCTTGAGATCGAGCTCGGCTTTGGCCGAGCCGGCGAGTTGGCGTTGCGCCCGCGCGGACAGGCCGGCGAGGACCGCCGCCGCGGCGAGCAGCGCGAGGGCACAGTTCCAGATGCGAAAGCGCGAGTGCGATAGTGTCACGGATACATCTATATTAGGTGAGCGGGAGGGGCGCGCGGATGCGGAATTCGTGGTGGGCGCGTGTGTGGGGCGAGCGCCGGACGCCGGCGTCCTCCACGCCTGTCCGCCCGCTTCGCATCGGCGTGGCCCTTGGCGGCGGCTTCGCGAGAGGCATCGCGCATATCGGCGTGCTGCGCGTGTTCGAGCGGCACAGTATCCCCATCCACGCGATTTCGGGCGTCAGCGCGGGCGCGATGGTGGCGGCGGCTTACGCGGCCGGCGCGGACACCGCGCGAATCGAACGCGTGGCGCGCGGGATGCGTTTCCGCGACGTGGCCCGATGGACGATCAGCCTGATGGGTCTCGCCGGAAGCGAGCGGATGGCGCCGTTCCTCAACCGGCTGCTGCCGTGTACGTGTTTCGAGCAGATGCGGATGCCGCTGGCGATCGTGGCGGCGGATCTGATCGCGGGAGGGCCGGTGGTGTTTCGCGGGCCGGGCGATGTGATCCTTCCGATCCGGGCGAGCTGTTCTTATCCGGGCCTGTTCCAACCCGTGCGCCATGACGGCGCCTGTCTTGTGGACGGCTACATCGCGGCCGAGGTGCCGACGGCCGCTTTGACAACGATGGGTTGCGAACGCATCGTCGCCGTGCATCTGCCGGCGCCTGCCACCGGCGTGGATCCGCAAAATCTGTTCTCCGTGATGCACCGCTGCTTTCAGGTGATGGGGCGGCGGCTCGATCAGGAGTGGCGCCAGCACGCGAGCCTGGTGATCGCGCCGAAGGTGGAGCAGGTCGCCTGGGATGGGTTTACCAGCACGACGGAGCTGATCGCGATGGGCGAGCGCGCGGCCCAGGAGGCCTTGCCGCAGATCGAAGCGTGGCTGGGCCGTCCCGCGGTCGCGGCGGCTCATCCATCGCAAGCCATCGCCGACCGGTTCGACTGAGGGCTACTCGACGAAGCCGACGGCGCGGAGCGTCTTCGCGGGCTCGCTCTCGTCGAAGTTCGGCACGTCCGCCTTCTGGCGGCCATTGACGAGGGCCACGCCGTATGGCGTGTTGAGGAAATGGAAAATCTGGCGCAGCGGTTTTTCGTCGAGCGAAGTGCCGGCCTTGAGTCCGGTGTCATGCAGGAACGCGGCGGCCCACTGCGGCTGATTCACGGGGATGGCGATGACGCCGGCATCCTTCCAGTGCAGCTTGGCCATGCGGCGCGCGGCGGCGTCGCAGTGCATGCAGGCCGGGTCGTAGAAGAAGAGAAACCAGCGGCCGGATTGCAGTGAACGCGTCGCGCCATCGACAACGATCGAGTCCGGGGCCTTGATGCCCGTAAGCCGCGCGACGTTGACGCCATAAGAAGCGCCGGCGAATACGGTCACCGCGCCGAGGATCATCACCGCGACCTTGACGTTGGTCGACGGGCGCGCCCACCAGCCGGCCAGGATGGCGAGCGCGAGCATCAGGCCGTCGCCGACGAAGAAGCCCGGGCCGACGGTGCGCTTGACGATCGGAAAGCAACTGCAATCCTTGCCCGCGAGCAGGCTGTAGTTGGCCGCGATGTAGACGATGAAAACGGCGAGCAGCAGCGAGACCAGGACGCTGCCCCAGCGGCGGAAGCGTGGCACGAAAATCAAAACGCCGGCAAGCGTTTCGGCGATGCCGAGGGCCAGCGTGAAGGGAAGCGATAGCGACGACGGCACGCGGAACTGGCCGAGCGCCTCGGACCAGGTGAACGGATCGGTGATCTTCCAAACTCCCGAGGAAACGAACAGGACAGTCACCAGAAGGGCCGCGACGCCGCCGCTCGCCTTCTTCCACAAGGGGAGATCGAGCGTAAGGCGCGGCGTGGCCGCTTCGGTATTCATATACCCGCTATTTTAGATCGTTTCCCGAGGCGAAGAAGCCGGCGGCGGCAGCGACGGTGGCGTCGATGTCGGCCGTGCTGTGGGCCGCGGAGAGGAAGCCGGATTCGAACTGCGACGGGGCGAGATAGACGCCGCGCTCGAGCATCCAGTGGAAGAACGAGCGGAAGCGCGTGGTGGAGGCTTGCCTGGCGGACTCGTAATCGACGACTGGGCTCGGGGTGAAGAACCAGGTGAACATCGAGCCAACGCGATTGACGGTGACGCCTTCGTAGCTCGCCGCGCACAGGCGGGCGGAGCGTTCTTCGAGCACGCCGTACACTTCCGGATGCGCGATGAGATAGCGCAGCATGGCCAGGCCGGCGCTGACGGCGATGGGATTGCCGGAGAGCGTGCCGGCCTGATAGACGGGGCCGGTGGGGGCGACGTGGCGCATGATGTCCGCGCGGCCGCCGTAGGCAGCCAACGGGAGGCCGCCGCCGATAATTTTGCCGAGCGTGGTCAGGTCGGGCCGGATGCCGTAAAGCTGCTGAGCGCCGCCGAGCGAGACGCGGAAGCCGGTCATCACTTCGTCCAGGATCAGCAGAGCGCCATGACGGTCGCAAAGCGAGCGGAGGGCTTCCAGAAAGCCGGGCGCGGGCGGCACGCAGCCCATGTTGCCGGCGATGGGCTCGACGATGACGGCGGCGATCTCGCGGCCTCGCGCGGCGAACGCCGATTCGACGGACGCGATCGAGTTGTAGGGCAGGGCAATGGTGGTGGCGGCGAACGCTTCAGGCACGCCCGCCGTGTCGGCGATGCCGAGCGTGGCGAGGCCGGAACCGGCCTTGACGAGCAGAGAATCGACGTGGCCGTGATAGCAGCCCTCGAACTTCACGACGCGGTCGCGGCCGGTGAAACCGCGGGCGAGCCGGATGGCGCTCATGGTGGCCTCGGTGCCCGAGTTGACCAGCCGGACCATTTCGATCGAGGGCACGCACTGGCGGATGAGCTCCGCCATGTCGATTTCGCGGCCGGTGGGCGCGCCGAAGCTGGTGCCGCTCTCGAGGGCTTCGCGAATGGCGTCGAGAACCGGGGCGGGGCGATGGCCGAGCAGCAGCGGTCCCCACGAGCCAACATAGTCGATGTATTCGTTGCCGTCGACATCGTAGATGTGCGAGCCGTCGCCGCGGGCAATGAAGCGCGGCACGCCGCCCACGCCGCGGAAGGCGCGCACCGGGGAATTGACTCCGCCCGGGATGAGCTGCTGGGCGCGCGCGAACAGCGCTTCGGAGATGGCGATGTTCATCGGCGGATCATCCGGCGGCGCGGTTCTCGCCGGGGATCAGCTTATGCAGGAAAAAGTTCATGACGAACTCGTGCAGGGTGCCGTTGAGGTTGCCGAACAGGCGGCGCTTCAGCGTGAGATAGGGCTGGGTGCCGGAGAACAGGTCCTGCATGAGGCTGTGGAAGCGAGGGCTGCGGCGAAGAAAACGGACCATCTGCGCTGGGACGGCGCTGAAGAGAAACCGTCCGAGGAAGACGTGCTTGGCGAGCGCGGCCCCGAAAGCGAGATCGGCGGCGAAGTCGTGCTCGATCATCGCGCGGTAGGCGCGCGCTTTCTCGGCGAGGGAGGAGTGTTCGGTCACGATCGCCTCGCCGGCCAGGTCGCCGGAGCGGATGGCGTAGTAGAGGCCCTCGCCGGTGATCGGATCGACCAGTCCGGCCGCGTCGCCCGCGGCGAGCCAGCCTTCGCCCGCCAGGCGATTGCGGCCCCAGGCCGTCCGCTCGAGCGACGGGAGCACGTGGCCGTAAAACTGGGCGTCCTTGCGCGAGATCCCCTTCTCGTCCATGTAGCGCTCCAGGCGCGCGCGCAGCCTCGACGCGGGTTCGCCCTTGCCGCAGATGCCGACCGAGAGATGCCCGTTGCGCGGGAAGACCCAGATGTAGCCTTCCAGGCGCGGCGGGAACTGGATATCGATGTGGTTCTGCTCCGAGGGAACGTAGTAGCCGAGCGCGTACATGGTGTCGGCGGGGGTCCATTGAGTGCCTACGGCGCGCAACGGATTGCGCGCGCCGGTGGCGACCACGCAGAAGTCGGCGTCGAGCGAGCCGCCGCGCGTGCGGAGACGCCAGCCGTTGTCGCGGCGCTCGATGTCAAGCACGCGGGTCTTCTCGATGTGCGCGCCGGCGCGCTCGGCGCGTTCGAGCAGCATGCGGTTCAGATCGTAGCGCGAGTAAATCAGCAGCGGCTGGCTGAGGTGCATGCACGCCACGCCGGCCGGCGGCGCGTCAAGGAAAGTTTGGGTGACGACCTTTTTCGGCGTATTGTTGTCGCGGAGAAACGGATACTGTTGATAGGCCTTGTAAGTGATGCCCCCGCCACAAGGCTTCTCCCAGGCGAGCTTCTCGTCGAGCAGAATGGCGCGAATGCCGGAGCGAGCCAGGCGCTCCGCGGCTATCGCTCCGGCGGGGCCGCCTCCAAGAATGGCTACCTGCTTCATTGCACGCTTCCATGGGGGTTCGGCGCGGCGCCAGGCGTGGACGGCACGGCCGGATGTCCGGGAGGAAGCTGCGTACCTGGCGAGGCAGGCATGCCGGGATGTCCGGAAGGAATCCGCGAATCCGACGGCATCTGCGATCCATGCGCCGCGCCGTTGCCCTCGCGGCTTTGCACGACCCATGCCGCACCCTTGCGCAACAGCACGTATTTCATGTCCAGCCCCGCGCCGGCACTCGTATTCCCTTTGGCTTGAAAATGCACCGTGGCGTCGGCGCGGTCGGCCTGGAACGATACGGAGGTGACCGTGACGTCCATGTCCACCAACCCCTGGCGCGTGGACAGGTACTTGAGAATGCCATCCCGCACGGCCGATTCGTTCTGGATGTCCTTCTTGCATCCGATCAGTAGCAGCAGCACTCCGATCGCGATGGTTGCCTTTTTCACGGTCTAATTATACCCTTCCGCCCCAAACGCGCCCACGCGCAGCAAGAGCGTTCGAGAGCCCAGCCCTTCGATCCTGCCGAAGCCGGCAAGGTACACTGGAATGCCTTGGCGAATAACGATCTCTCCCGCTTCAAACACTACGATCTGCTGCTCAGCACGTTCGTGGTGATATTGTTGATCTCGAATCTGGTCGGCCAGAAGATCTGCGCGTTTGGCGTGCTAAGAGTGAGCGGCGCGCAGCTTCTGTTTCCACTGACCTACATCTATGGCGACGTATTCACCGAAGTGTACGGCTACGCGGCGTCGCGGCGTGCGATCTGGCTGGGATTCTTCGGCTCGGCTCTGCTCTCGGGTCTGGGACTGCTGATCACCGAGCTGCCCGCGGCGCCGGAATGGCACAACCAGGCGGCGTTTTCGACCGTATTCACGATCGTTCCAAGGCTGGTGGTGGCGAGCCTGGTGGCTTACTGGTGCGGCGAGTTCACCAACTCATTCGTGATGGCGAAGATGAAGATTCTCACGCGAGGCAGGCATCTGTGGTCGCGGACCGTGGGCTCGACCGTGGCGGGCCAGGCCGTGGACACGATCGTGGTGATGACGCTGGCGTTCGGTTTCTCGATCAATGCGTCCACGGTGGTGACGCTCATCGTCGATGGGTATCTGTTCAAGGTGGCTTACGAAGTGCTCGCGACGCCGTTGACGTACGCGGTGGTGAACTGGTTGAAGCGCTCGGAGGGTCTCGACGTGTTCGACGAGAGGACGAGCTTCAATCCGTTCCTGGTCGAGGTCTGAAGCGCACCGTATAATCGATGCGATGGACGCATCGACGCTCGATATCGGCTGTGGCACGCGAAAAATCGAGCCCGAGTCGGTCGGCATCGACATCGCGCCCAGCCCCGCGGTGGATATCGTCTGGGATCTCGAGCGATATCCATGGCCGCTTGAAGACAACCGTTTCGAGCGGATTCACATGTCGCATATCATCGAACACTTCCGCGACATTCCTCGCGCGATGGCCGAGGTGCATCGCGTGGCGCGGCCGGGCGCCGAAGTCATTATCGCGACGCCGCATTTCAGTTCGCACAATTCCTACGCGGACCCGACGCACAAGGCGCATCTGGCGGCGGCCAGCTTCGACCATCTGACGGGGCGGGACTTCGCGACGTTTCGCGGATTGGGCTACCGGTTCGACGTGATCGAACTCGAACTTACATTCGGGGGCAATTTTGTTTTGGACAATCTGGGGCGCTGGCTCGCGCGGCGGTCGCTCGCCTGGTACGAGCGGCACGCGGCGTGGTGGTTTCCGGCGCTCGACATCCGCTGCCGCCTGCGCGCGGTGAAGTAAGCGGCGCGCGGATCAGGGAGCGGGCTGGTAGAGGCGCAGGCGAAACGTGCCGCCGTCGAACGTCGACGTAATGCGCCAGCCTTGCGCCGGGCCCGCGAGGAACGTCTCGACGGCGGCGCTGTGGCGCGAGATCTCGCGCGCGAACTCGTCCTCGGGCGGGATCGCGTCGAAGGTCATCACGCCCGCGCCGCTCGACCGCGCTCGTGCGAGCGTGGCCAGACACTGCGCGAGCGGCCATAGGTAGTAGCAGCCGAGATCGAAGCGGACGCTGGAATTCCGTAAGCGGGCGACGAGCGCGAGGCGGGGCAGATTGAAGCGCGCGTCCTGGCCCGACACATACCAGACGCGCGGGTGCGGCGCGGCGCCGGCCTCGACCAGCGAGAGCGCGGCGGTTACGGGCGCGTCGGAGGTTGGATGCCGCCACAACGAGGGAGCGAACCAGTCCACGGCGTGGGCAAGCGCGGGCGTTGCCGGGCGCCATGCGATGAGCGTCGTCGCGGCCAAGTTGACGACCAGCCACTGCGCGGCGACAACGAGGAGTGCGGCGCGGAATAACGCCCCGGCGTGACGGCTGGCGGCGAGGGCGCGATCGAGGAGCAGCACAAGCGCGAGCGCGAGCAGAACCAGCGCGGGCAACGGGTGGCGGCTGTTGGGCCAGGCGCCGGGGAGGAAGTAGACCAGCGCCGGGACAGAGCCCGCGAGCGCGAGAACCAGGAGGCGCTGCGGCCGGCGATGGACGCGATGGGGCGCGGCGTGGCGGGTGGCGATGGCCGCGGCCGCGGCGGCGAGCAACAGCGCGGGAATGACGTAGCCGATGCCGTCGCCGAGGTAGGACGTCAACCAACCGCGGAGGTTCTGCCAGCGCGAGGCGGAGGGGTCGAGAGCGAGCGACTGCGCGAAGCGCGCGTAGGTGAGCGCGTCGCGCCAGTTGGCGGCATACCACAGCGCGGCGATCGGGACGGCGGTGGCCGCGGCGATGGCCGCGGCCCGCAGGCGGGCGCGTAGCGCGGCGCCCCACGGGCGCGCGAGCAACCAGTACAGCAGCGGCGGCCCGGCAAACATCGGGAACGACGCCTTGGCGAGCATCCCGAGGCCGAGCAGCACGCCGAGCGACACGGCCCGCGGCCAGCGCCACGCCGTATCGGGCGCGGCAATTAGAGCGATGGCCGCCACCGTGATCGCCGTGAGCTCGAGGTCGGGATAGGCGAGCGCTTCCCACCAGGCGACACCGGGCGTCGACATCAGCGCCATGGCGCCGAGGAGGGCCAGGCGCGGCGCCGCGGCGAGCGCCAGCGAGCGGTAGACGACGAACGCAAGCAGCGCGGCCGTGGCGGAAGCGAGCGCGCCGGCGGCCCAGCCGATGTGGGACGGTCCGGTGAAGGCGGCGAGAACGGCCAGCGTGTTGACGAGCAGCGGCGGCTTGCCAAAGTTCTGACGATGAGCGATGTAGCCGGGCCACGACCACAGGCCGTGCGAGGCCACGAACGCAGCCGTGTCGACGGCCTGGGCCGCGTATTCGCTCTCATCCCATAGCATCGCGGCTGGGCCGTACCGGGCCAGGAAGACGCCGGCCGTGAGAGCGCCGGCGAGCAGCGTGGCGAGCCCGAGGCGCGGGAGGAACGCAGTGCCGCGATGGGCGCCGGGGCGCGTGGGCGTTTGCACTCGGGCATCGTAGCACCAGCGCCCGGAGCGGCGACGGAGTTAGCGGTCGCCCGCGGCGCGGCGCTTGACTTCGATGCTGAGGCGCTTGATCTTTTGATTCAGCGTCGACAGCGGAATGCGGAGGCGCTCGGCGGCTTCGGTCTGGCTCCAGCGGGCGGCTTCCAGGGCCTCGACGATCTTACGGCGCTCGAAGTCGGCGATCACTTCGAACAGCGAGGCGTCCGGAGACAGTTGGCCGTCCTTGCCGCGCCGGACGCCCATGCCCCCGGTCTGCTGCAGGTAGTCGGGCAGGACGCTCGCCGGGACGGTGGGCTGCGAGGCGAGCACGACCGCGCGCTCGACGACATTTTCGAGCTCGCGCACGTTGCCGGGCCATCCGTGGTCCATGAGCAGTTGCATCGCCTCGCTTTCGAAGGCGAGCGCGCTTGTGCCGTCGGGCTTGAGGAACTTTTCGTTTTCGCGGCAGTACTTGTGGAAGAAATGGTCGATCAGGCGCGGGATGTCTTCCTTGCGCTCGCGCAGCGGCGGCAGCGCGATGTTGATGACGCTGAGCCGGTAAAAGAGATCCTCGCGGAACTTTTGCTCGTCGACGAGGCGTTTGAGATCGGCGTTGGTGGCGGCGATGATGCGCACATCGACGCGCACCGTTTCGTTCGCGCCCAGCGGGATGAACTCGCGCTCCTGGATCACGCGGAGCAGCTTGACCTGAGTTTCGGGGCTGATCGTGCCGATCTCGTCGAAGAAAATCGTGCCCTTGTTCGCGGTTTCGAAATATCCCTTGCGCGCGGTGACGGCGCCGGTGAATGCGCCCTTGACGTGGCCGAAGAGCGCCGATTCGAGCAGGTCGGACGGCACGGAACCGCTGTTGACGGCGACGAAGGGTCGATCGGAGCGCGCCGAGTGAGCGTGGATGGCCTTGGCGATGAGCTCCTTGCCGGTGCCGGTTTCGCCGGTGACGAGGATGGTGGCGCGGCTGGGGGCGACTTGCGTGACGAGGTCGAGCACGCGCAGCATGCGGTCGCTGCGGCCGATGATGTTGGGGAAGCTGTAGCGCTCCTTGAGGGCGCGCTTAAGCTGGGCGTTCTCGCGCTCGAGCCGGCCGCGCGCGATGACGAGGTCAATCTCGATCAAAAGCTTTTCGTTGTCCCACGGCTTCGAGAAGTAGTAATTGGCCCCGGCCTTCATCGCCGACACGGCCACCTCCACCGAGCCGTAGGCGGTGATCATGAAGATCGGCGTGTCGAGGTCGCGCTCGCGCACCTCGCGCAGCACCTCCATGCCGGAGCGGTCCGGCATCATCAGGTCGAGCAGGATGAGATCGTAGCCGGCGGATTCGAGGCGCTTGAGGCCGGAGCCGGCGTCGGGCGCGAGATCGACGGCGTAGCCTTCGATTTCGAGCAGCGTCTCCAGGCTCTCGCGGATGTCGGCCTCGTCGTCGATCACGAGTACGCGGCCCTTGTTATCCGCGGGGATGGGGATGTCGGGGGCGAGCGCTTCAGGCATGGACCGACGCTCTCGCGAAGGGCAGCTCGAGATGGAAGCGGGCGCCCGCGCCCGGGCGGCTGTCGACCTCGATCCGGCCGCCGTGCTCGCGGACGATGCCATAGGTGACCGACAGGCCGAGGCCGGTCCCTTTTTTCGCGCCCTTGGTGGTGAAGAATGGATCGTAGATGCGCTCGAGATGCTCGGGCGGGATGCCTTGCCCGCTGTCGACGACGTCGGCGCAGATAGCGGACTCGCTGGTCCAGGTGCGCACCGAGAGCGTGCCGCCGCCCTCCATGGCGTCGCGCGCGTTCAAAAACAAATTTAGAAACACTTGTTGCAGCTTTCCATGGTTCCCCTTGAGCGGCGGAAGGCCTGGCTCGAGCCGCAGCTCGACGCGCACGCCGGCCTTCTCGAGTTGATGTCCTATGAGGCCCGCCGTGTCCTGGACGACGCGATTCAGATCCACCTCGACGAACTCGACCGGCGTGGTGCGCGAAAAATTGAGCAGCGAATTGACGATCTCGCTCGCGCGGAAGGTCTGGCGGGCGATCTTTTCGAGGAGCTTCGACTGCTTGTCGTCGCCCGAGATCTGCTTGGCGAGCATCTGCGCGTAAGTCGAAATCACGGCCAGCGGCGTGTTGACCTCGTGGGCGACGCCGGCCGCGAGCAGGCCGATCGAGCTGAGCTTGTCGGCCTGCACGAGGCGCCGCTCGAGCTCGTCGCGGTCGGTTACGTCGTCGAAGATGATGAGCCGTCCGATCTGGCGGCTGTCCTTCGAAACCAGCGGCGCGATGGCGAGATTGACGATCGCCTCGCGCGCGCCGCCGCCGTTGCCCCCGTTCAGGCCGTGGCCATTCGCCGCGCCGGGCGGAGACGGGGGCGCGAGCGAGACCTTGTAGAGATTGCGCACACCCGAGGCGCCGCGCGCCATGTCGAAGGCCTCGCACAGCGAAGGCGGGAACAGATCGCGCAAGGGCCGGCCGACGGCCTCGGCGCGCGGCACGCCGGTGAGCCCCTCCATGCGCGGATTCCAGCTCTCGACATGGTCCTCGAGGTCGGCAGCCAGGATGCCGACATTGATCGACTCGACGATGTTCTCGCTGAACTCCTTCAGCCGCTCGTACTCCTCGGCCTTGCGCTGCAGCGATTCGTAGAGCCGCGCGTTTTCGAGCGCGATGCCGGCGTAGCCCGACAGGGTCACGAGCAGCTCGACATCGTCGCTTGAAAGGAAATCGCCCGTCTCGGTGCGGCTCACGCCGAGATAGCCGAGCGTGCGGCCGCGCGCCGAACAGGCGAAGTAATACGTCAGGTCGAGATCGGCGAGCGTGCGCCGCACCGACTCGGGCCACTCGTGCGAGACGATATCGACGAGGCGCCGCGTGCGCTCGAAGAACAGGTAGGGCCGGTCGGGATGGGGCGCGAGGAAGCTCAGGTCGAGGGGCTGGCCGCTCGACGGCTGGCGGAGCGTGCGGCGGCCGGCCAGCGGCAGGTGCAGATCGAAGCCGCTCCCATCGGGGCGGGCCAGGAAGAAGGCGGCGCGCTGCAGGTTGAGCGTGCGCAGAAGACGATCGCCGAGCGACTCGATCATCGCATCGCGGTTGGTCTCCGCGCTCAACTCGCGGGCGAAGCCGATCAGCGTCTGGCGGTAGTCGTAGCGGTCTTTGTAAAACAACCTGCGGTCCATTTGTTCTTGCAGCCAGTCGCGGATCGGCTGGAAGATAAACGCCGCGAAAAGAATCAGGCCGACGACGACGACCGGGCTGAGTTCGCGCGCGTCGGTGAACGACAGGATCAGGCCATAGAAGATTCCCAGCACGCACAGCGTGGCAAGCGTGTAGACGTAGCCCTGTTGAAAGATAATGTCGACGTCCATCAAGCGGTAGCGCAGGATGGCGTAAGCCCAGGTGATGGGAATCAGGGTCAGCGAAAGAACCGCCATCTTCTGGTAATGGCCGGGCGTCGCGCCCATCAGGTACGGGGCGACATAGAGCGCGGCGAACGGCGCGATGCCCAGGACAGCGCCGTTGCGGAGATACTTCAACTGGCGCCGGACCACCGGGTCGTCGGCCTTGTGCAGTTGCGCGGTCAGCGTGGCGGCGCCGGCGAAGTAACAGGCGCAAAGATAAGCCAGCCACACGCGGTCGAGCAGCCAGCGGACTTCGAGCAGTGAAGCGCCGGTACGCAGGATGCCCTGCGAAACCAGCAGGTAGGCGGTGAGCAGCGCCGCGGCCGCGACGTAGACCAGCGCGCGCCACCAGCGCCGCGCGCGCCCGAGCGGCCGTTCCTGGAACACGAGGCAGAAATGGAGAAAGAGGGCCGGCGCGGTTACCCCAGCCACCACGTTGCCGAGGTAAATCACCTCATCGAAGCCATTCAGCTTGCCGGTGTAATGAAATGCGGAAAGGACAAACGAGGCCAGGCACAGCACGTAGAAGTGGAGGGCATGCGGGGCGCTGGCCCGGCGGAAGTAGACAAACAACCCGATCAACAGGTACGCGGCGCCCGCGGCGTACTGGTAATAGACCGCGGAATCGGGGACATATTCGCCCACAATCACGTGTGCGGAGAACTCGACGCCTCCGCGGCGAACCGTGTAGGTGGCCGAATTCCAGATGCCGATCGTTTGCAGCGCCTGTGGCGCCTGAACGGCCGCGTGGACCGGCGCGCCGTCAATGGCGACGAGCACGTCGCCGGGGCGAATTCCCTGATTGGCCCCCGCGCTCGCCGGGGCTACCTCGGCGGCGGTGACCGCAGCGTTTCGGTCAATCCAGGTAACTCCATCATCGGGAAGGTGATAGCGACTCTGCTGCTGGAAATTGACGACCGCGCACGCCACCGCGCCAACGGTGAGAACCACCAACAACGCGCTGACGAATTGGCTATTTAATCCTTTCAACGCATTCCCGCGAGTGCCCCTCGCACCACAGAGGCGCACCCCGGGGGACCCCTCCCTTTCAATTATGTCAGCACTTCGGGCGCCACATGATCAAGGTGGGTTCCTAAGCATTTTCCAGCCGTTTTCCCGCGAAAACGCAAACAATTCGCGTGGTTCTTCCGAATTTGGAAAACAGCACTACGGGAAAGTGGACAAAGCGCGGATGCGAGTTGGCTGCTAAGCTGAAGGTCATGGACGGTGCTGCGTCGATGGCTATGTTGGCCGCCGCGGCGGCCCTGGCCGTTGGAGTGCCGCGCACGCTGAGCGGCGCCGAAGCGGGCCCGTTCGAGACGCCCGCTCGGGTTCGGGTGCTGATCTTCGCCCGAACGGATTGCCCGCTCGCGGGGCGGTACGCGCCGGAGCTCGCGCGCGTTGCCCGCGAGTACGCTTCGCGCGGCGTCCGCTTCTGGATTGTGTATCCGGATGCAAGCGAAACGGCGGCGGTGATCGAAACGCAGATGCGGGACTACAACCTGCCGGGCGAGGCGTTGCGCGATCCGCATCAGGATTTGGTGCATCGCGCGCACGCGACTATCGCGCCCGAAGCGGCGGTATTCGACGCGAACGGAGCGCTCGCGTATCACGGACGAATTGACGACCGCGCGGTTGCGCTGGGCACGTGGCGGGCCGAGGCGCGCGTTCACGATCTGGAGGACGCGATCGCGGCCGTGCTGGCTGGGCGGTCGCCGCGGCGGGCGTTCGCGCAAGCGGTGGGATGTTCGCTCGCCGACGTGGAATGAAGCCGCTCGCCTCTCTGCTGCTCACCGGCCTCGCCGCGGCGGCGACGCCGCAAGCTCCGCCCGATTTCAGCCACGACATCGCGCCCGTTGTGGTTCGCTATTGCGCGGCGTGCCATCACGAGGGCGGCTCTGGGCCGTTTCCGCTGGTTAGTTACATGGACGTGCGGCGCCACGCCCGGCAGATTGCCGGGGTGGTTCGTTCGGGCTTCATGCCGCCATGGCTGCCGGAAGCGGGCTACGGGGACTTCGAGGATGTGCGGCGGCTCAGCGAGACGCAGAAGCGCTTGTTCGAGGACTGGGCGCGGGCGGGCGCGCCCGAGGGCCTGGCGGCCCGTGCGCCGATCGAGCCCCGTTTTCCGGACGGATGGCAGCTCGGCAAGCCGGACCTGGTGCTTGAAGCTTCGCGTGCGCTCACGCTCCCGGCCTCGGGCGGCGACGTGTTCTGGAATTTCGTCTATCACCCAGGGCTTACGACGCCGCGTTTTGTGCGTGCGATCGAGATCCGGCCCGGCCAGCCGCGCCTGGTGCATCACGCGAACCTGCTGGTCGATCGCGCGGCCACGGCCCACTTTCGCGAGACGCAGCCGGGCGCGGGCTTTCCCGGCATGGACGTGACGCTCGAGCGGACAAGCTTCGACTTCGACAGCCACTTTCTCTTTTGGAAGCCCGGATCGGTTCCGCGAAGCGAGCCGCCGGGGATGTCGTGGCGTCTCGATCCCGGCGCGGACCTGGTCCTCAACACGCACCTTCAGCCGTCGGGCAAGCCCGAAATCGTGCGGCCGGCGGTCGGGCTGTATTTCACGAGCGAGCCTCCCACGCGAAAGCCCGTGTTGTTCCAGCTTGACTGCGACAACGAGCTGGACATCCCCGCGGGAGCGCGCGATTTCGTGGTGAGCGACCGGTTTCAGGTCCCGCTCGATTTGGACGTTCTGGCGGTGTACCCGCATGCCCATTACCTCGGGAAACGGCTCGAGGCGTGGGCCGATTTGCCCGGAGGGCGCCGCGTCTGGCTGATTCGCATTCCGCACTGGGATCTGAACTGGCAGGCGGTGTACCGCTACCGGATGCCGGTGTTCCTGCCGAAAGGCGCGTGGATCGAGATGCGCTACGACTACGACAACTCGGAGGCGAACCCGCGCAACCCGAGCCACCCTCCGCGGCGCGTGCTGGCCGGCGATCGCGCCACCGATGAGATGGCGCATCTGTGGCTGCAAGTGCTCCCGCGCGGGACCGCCGACCGCCGGCTGGAATTGCGCGTGGCCTGGCTGCGACACCGGCTGGCGAAGCAGCCGCAAGATTTCGAGACGTCGATGAATCTGGGGGCGGCTCTGATGGCGCGATTGAAGGCCGCCGAGGCGCTGCCTTACCTCGAGACGGCGGTGCGCGTGAAGCCGGACGACGCCGAGGCGCGCAACCTGCTCGGCGGCGCGCTGGAACGCGCCGAACGCTCCGCGGAGGCGGCGGATCAGTTTGAAGCGGCGTTGCGTCTGCGTCCGGATTACGAGAACGCGCGGCTGAACCTGGCCCGAACGCGTGCGCGCCAGGGGCGCTTCGACGACGCACTCGAGCAATACCGTAAACTTCTGGCCGAGCAGCCGGGCGACGAGGCGGCGACGGCGGGGCTCGAGCGGGCGCTCGAGACGCGAGCCGCGCGGATCGACGCGCTCGGCGAAACGGTGGAAGCCGGGAAGCTGTATCGCGAACTGGTGCAACTCGATCCCGCGAACCCGGCCGCGCACGACGCATTGGGCGAGTGTCTGTTGCGCGAGGGGAACTACCAGCAGGCGCTCGACGAATTCAACGCGGCGCTGCGCCTCGAGCCGGCGAATGAAGCTTTCGAGCGCCATCGCGACGAAGCCGCCTCGCACCAGGCGCCGCGTTAGGTTTCCGGAACCAGCTCGATCGAGTTGATCAGAGCGTTATTCTTCTGCGGGAGGAACTGCAAGAGAATCTCGCCGGCGGCGTCGGGCTCGACATGTTCGAACGAAATATCGAGAGGCCGGAGGCTGCCGCCGGCGCGCGTGAAGACGTCGAGATTCCGAACCAGCGGTCGGCCGCCGAGGAAGACGTCGAAGATGCGGTCGCCCGGTCCGCCTCCGCCGGGACGGTCGGGACCAAAGTAGAACTCGGAGAACCGGAGGGTGAGGCGGTAGCGGCCCGGCGAGGCGGGGATGAGATAGGAGAACGCGCCGAAGCGCTCGCCGGAGAATACATTTGGGTCTACGCCGCGCGCCACGACCGGTTCGTGGCGGTTGACGAGCGTGCCGCCGCAGAAGTGCCGGTCGGCATTCCACACGACGCCGGCGCCGTCGATATATGGGCTTGCCTTGGCCAACAGGCGAATGGGGATCGCGCGGCCGCCCGGCTGGTGAGCGATCTCAATGGCGTCTACATAGGCGGGGCCGGAGACCGGGTCGAAGTGAAGGTGGAGACGGCCGTCGGTGGCCGGGACGAGATTCGCGAACACACGCTCGATGGGCATGGCGGGGTCGCAGGGCGCGACGGGACGATCGAGGCGATCCATGATTGGGACGCCATTGGCCAGCACCCGAAAACTCCCGGGGTCCGCCGGCGCGGCATGCAGTGCGCCGAAGAAGAGCCGGAGCTGATACGCGCCCGGCTTGAGCGGGATGTCGTAATCGAACTCTCCCTGGCGGCGGCTCCAAAACTTCGCGGGCCGTGTAAAGTCAAGGGCGGGGGCGGAGCTCGCGACGGCTGTTCCGCCGCGGAAGTATTCGTCGTGGCTCCAGAAGTTGCCCTCCGGGTCGACGTGAGTGCCGGTAGGAACGCCGGCCAGCAGGCGGATCTCCCCGGAGACCGAATCGCCGCGGATCGAGGCGGCGCGGACGCGGCTCACCCAGTTCGTCACCAGCGGCAAGACGGCGAGGCTCAGAACGAGCGCGGCCCCGGCGGCGACGGTGTGCGAAGATCTCCAGACGGCCGATCGAGCCGGCGGCGCGGGCGGCGGCGCGGGCGGCAGCGCGGGCGGCGGGGCGGGAGCCGTTTGCGCGACGAAGCGCGGCACGTACTGGCCGGGCTCGAGGGCGATGCGGATCGTGTGAGCCGCTCCTTCGGACGCGTAATACTCGCCGAGGCGCTTGCGCAGGCGGTGGGCTTCGACGCGCACGATGGGGTCGCGCTTGGGATTGAAATCCGCCGCGCGCCCGAGGGCCTCGACAGCTACCGTGTATTCCTTGATCGCCGCCGCGTCGCCGTCGATCGCTCGTTCGCAGACGAAGCGCAGCATTCGCGTAAGCGAAGGGGCGCGCGAAAATCGGGCGGATGCGAGGACCTCTTCGAGTTCCCTTCGCTCGCCATCGAACGGAGCTGGCGGCACGGACGGCATTTGGAATAACGAGACCGGTGCAAGTACTTTATCACAGCCCCGGCGCGGTGGTAGACTCAATGGAAGCGTATGAAACATTTTTTTATCGTTTTGTTTTTGTGCGTCCTGGCCTTTCCGGGCGCGCCCGCCGGCACGGCGTCGCTCCGCTCGTTGCACAGGATCTATCTCGAGAACCTCGACCCGGCATTCCAGGAGTACCTGCGGCTCGAGTTCACGCGGCAGTTCCGCGGCGAGGTGCTGGTGGTGCTGGACCGCAAGCTGGCCGATGCCGTGCTCACTGGACGCACCGAGTCGCAGTCCGGCGCCATGGCGCGGACCGGGAGGCATCTTGGGCTCGACATGGCGAACCTCGGCACGGTGGACTTGCTGGACCGCGACCGCCGCGTGGTGCTGTGGACCGAGCAGGCGGGCGACCGCGGCGTCCCGGTGGGCGAGGCGGGCAAGAGACTGGTCGCCGAGCGGCTGGTGAAGAAGCTGAAGCGCGCGATGAAGTAGTCAGTGGCCGGGCGAGCCCGGCGGGGGATATTCCAGGCTGTTGTCGAACTCGGCGATCTGTTCGGGGCTGAAGTTCGGGAACGGGAGCAGGCCTTGGCGCGCCCAGTCCGCCACGCGCGCCTCCGCTTCGCGCGCCTTGGCGCCATCGGGACTGGTATCGCGTCCGACGTACAACGTCTGCGAAGGAAAGGCCAAGCCCGAGCCGGCCTCCTCGACCAGGTCGAGAATGCGCAGCAGCAGATCCTCCTGCACGGCGAGAAACTCGTTGTAGTCGCGCGTGAGCGCGTAAGCGAAGACGGCGAGATTGAACGACGAGTCGGCGAGCTTGTTGAAACGCACCCAGGCGGTGGCGGACTCGACCTTGGGGTGGGCGTATAGGAGCCGGCGGATGGCCGCGAGAATATACCGGATCTGGCCGGGCGTGGACTCGCAGCGGAGGCCGATGGTGGGATTGAACAGGATCTTGTCCCGCACGCTGAAGTTCTCGATATTCATGGTGGCGAGCTGCCCGTTGGGAACGGCGATCACCGTCCGTTCGAGCGTGCGGAAGCGGGTGGAGCGGAGGCCGATGTCTTCGACCGTGCCGGCCTGCGATCCGAAGCGGCAGTAATCGCCGACGCGCACCGGTTCGTCGGTGATGATCATGATCCCGCCAAAGAGGTTCTCGAGCGTCTTCTGGGCGGCGAAGGCGATGGCGATGCCCGCGACGCTGACGCCCGCCAGGATCGGCGTGAGGTTAATGCCCGCGTTCTCCAGCACGAGCAGCGCGCCGAGCAGCAGAGCCGCGGCCTTGAGCAGCCGTCGGACGAGATGGACAATCGCGAGGCTGCCGGGCTGGTGGGCTCGGACCATGCGGTTGGCCGACAGTTGCGCGGAGATTTCGATGACGCGGATGACGAGCCACGTTGCGCCGCCGACGGCGAGCGTGGCGACGATGCGAATCCAATACTGGCGAACCAGGACGGGAAGCGTGAGGATAGTGGCGCCAGCGTGCATGACAACCACGAGCACGAGGAAGCGCACCGGCCCGGCAATGGCCTTGAGCCGCGAGGCCGCCCGCTCGTGGGCGACACGCTCGACAAGGGGCCGCAGCGCGAGGACCAGCAGGCGCGTGACGAGCGAGGCAATCAGGAACGCGAGCGGAATGGCGAGGCCGAGGGCGAGGATTTGCCAGAGGCGCAGCGAGAACAGGTGCAGGTGGATGAGGAGGAACGCCGGCAGGTAGCGCTCGATCGCGGGGCGGTCGATGTCGTCAAACATGTCCGGAACGTTCTGGAGAAGAGATGGCGCGAACAGCCAGATAAGCCGCGCAGGCTGGTTGACGCGTTGGAGCAGGACGGGAACCGGCTTGCCATCGAGCGGGATGTTTCCGATGGACTCCTCATTCGGGGGCAGGGAATCGTTGAGCGCGCCTTGCGGATCGTGGCTGATCTCGTCGAGGTTTGTGATGAGGTCGTGGTCAAGGACAGCCTTCAGTTCTCTCGCCAGGTTCGCGGCCGCGGCGCCACGTTGGTCCGTGTCGAGATAGGCGGAGGCGCGCGAGAGGTCGCCGGCCTGCGCGGCCTGCAGGAAGCCGATCACGGTCCCATGGGGCGTGTCGCGTCCGAGTGGGTCGGCGTTGGGGGCCGGCTTGGCGGCGGGCGCCCCGGTCAGCGCTTGAAGAGAGAGCTGGGCGTGGGCGGCGGGCTCGGCGGCCGCGGTGAAGGCGAAGCAGAGAACAATGGTTCGGCGGTTCACCTTTTGATCTAAGCATGCCGGGCGGGGAGGAATGACCCGGCTTGGCTATGCTGAAGGCGATGGCGCCGCTTGCGATGATGCTGTGGCTGGCCGCGGCGGCCGGCACGGGGCCGGAGTTTTACCGCGACGTGGCGCCGGTGTTGGCGCGGCATTGCCAGACCTGCCACCGTCCGGGCGAGATCGGCCCGATGCCGCTTGAGACGTACGCCCAGGCGCGGCCGTGGGCACGGGCAATTCGCGAGGCGGTGCTTACGAAGAAGATGCCCCCGTGGTTCGCCGACCCGCGGTTCGGCAAGTTCGCCGACGATCCTTCGCTCAGCCCGGCTGAGGTCCGCACGCTGGCCGGCTGGGCCGCGAGCGGAGCGCGGGAGGGCGATCCGCGGGCCGCGCCGCAGCCGGTACGCTGGCCCACCGGCTGGAACATCGGCAGGCCGGACGCCGTGATCGAGCTGCCGCGTGCGATCTCGGTGCCGGCGCGCGGGACCATCGAGTATCAGTTCGTCGTTGCCCCGACCGGATTCCGTCAGGACCGCTGGGTGACGATGGCCGAGGTCCGCCCTTCGGCGCGCCGCGTCGTACACCACACCGTGGTCTACATTCGTCCGCCGGGCTCGACGTGGTTGCGCGACGCCCTGCCCGGCGTGCCCTACAGCATCCCCGAGGACGATCCGCGGCATCACCGATTGTGGACGACGAGCGATCTGCTGCTGGTCTATGCGCCCGGCAATCCGCCGGACCGGCTGCCGCCGGGCATGGCGAAGAAGATACCCGCGGGCTCAGACCTCGTGTTCCAGATGCACTATACGCCGGATGGGAAAGCGGCCGAGGACCGCGAAAAGATCGGGCTCGTCTTCGCGAAGGGGGCCGTGCGCCGGCGCGTGATGACGCTGCAGATGGGCAACGACCGGTTCGTGCTTCCGCCCGGTGATCCGGACGTGCGCGTGACCGCGCACGGAACCTTGCCACGAGCCACCGAGCTGCTCAGCATGTTTCCGCACATGCATCTGCGCGGCGCCTCGTTCGCGTTTCACTACATCCGCCCCGATGGACAGATCGAGACGTTGCTGTACGTGAAGCCGTACGACTTTCACTGGCAGCTCAACTACGTGCTGGCCGCGCCGCGCAAGCTGCCGGCCGGGGCGAAGCTCGAATGGGTGGCGCACTTCGACAACTCGGCGAACAACGCGCAAAACCCCGATCCCGGCGCGGCGGTGCGCTACGGCGAGCAGAGCACGGAGGAGATGATGATCGGCTTCTTCGACGTCACCGCGCCGCCGGACATGGACAAGGACGAGTTCTTCCATCGGGAATAGCGTTTTCCTAAGTAGTTGACGGACTTCTTCTTGTCGCCGGGAGGCCCCGGTCTCCGCGGATAGGCGGGCCGGGAGCGCAACGCGGTCGCTTTCAGGTCAGGCGGTAAAGAAGAATGATGATCAAGAAGCGCACTACATAGCCGACTTACGCTTTCAGGCGACCGTGGCGCATACCTGCGAGCAATCTTGCTAACCAGCCCATCGCTCCGCCGGCCGGTCGGAAGAAAACGCGCTCCACAAGGTGACTATCGCCGCGCCGTCGGCGTATTGCACTCCGAAAGTGCATGGCAACGGTCTGCCGTGTATCCTCGACGCTGTGTAGGCCACTTCCGGCAGCAAGCCTGGGGATGCCCCCAGCCCATGCCGCACGCCTCGCCGCTGAGCGGTGGCGAGTGAGCCGGCCCACGAAGAACCAGGCGATCGGAAGCAGAATGACTAGCGCTGCCAAGCTGTAGGATGGAGACATCGCGAAGACCGCTGGGTTTTGTTCCGAGCCCGCAACAGGATCACGAGTCCGCGCCCGGGGATCACGCCTGCGCTGGTCTGTGCTCCCAGGTTATGAAAATCATGCAGGAGCGCAACAGGAAGCTGTGGCGCTGGCCCCGGCCAAGGGTTCAACAGCGCGGTCTAAAATGGGGATCACGAAGGTTGGCAAGATCCCCAACAGAAGGCAAACGACCGCGAGAAGCGTCAACGAAAACCGGCTTTTGCGCGCCGGCCATGCTCCAGGACGAGGGATCGATGTAAGTGGAATCGTCACGTGATACACATCAATGGATTTGGGGTGTTTCACTGATTCCCGCGGAGAGCCCATTATTCATGGCGCAACTCGCCGTTCGAGTCGAACTGCAATCTGCCGGCCAGGGTGGCGCCGGAGGCCAAGGTGTCACGCAGACGCCCGCGGTTCAGTCCCGCCTTCTCAGCCGCGTCGATGAAACAACGTAGCGCGTCCGCGATTGGGGTCTCCGCCGGCAAGCGGAAAATCCAAGGTATATTGACGGAGGTCAGGTTGCGGTCCGCCGATACCGCAATCAACGGTACGAAAGCCTTGACGGCAAGTTGCTCGGCCAGGTGACTCGAGTTCCGGTCGGTCGCGATGACGCCAAGGACATGGTCCTGGTAAATCAGCTTCACCAAGCCGCTGGACGCCTTACCCCACGGCACATCGGACGAGACGCCCACAAGCGAGTAGCGGCCCCCATAACCGTCGATCAGCGGCGACAGATCGGCGGCCAGGCGGTCAGCGCCGGGGCCGAAAAGGCCGAAGCGCGCCGGGATCGCGGGCGTGTCCACCACCGGCGGCCCGTTGTAGCTGACGCCATTTTGTCCCACCGTAGCGTACGGCATCCGCATGGCGTAGCGGCGGAACACGTATTTGCCGCCTTTGACCGTCGCCAGGTACAGGGGCGCGCTGTTTTTCGCGTTGGGGTCGAACACCATTTCGCCGGTGACGCCCTTGTAACTCACCAGCCCGGTGAGCGCGTCGCGGATTCCGCCACGGTTCAGACCCGCACGGCAGATCGCTTGTAGCAGGATGTTCATGGTGTCGTAAGCGAGCGAAGCGAACACTTCCGGGGGCTTGTCGAATCGCTTCTCAAAATGCTGTTGGAAGGCGAGCCATGCGGGGTCGTCGCGCGTCGGATCAAACGGGAATACGGCCTCCAGGCCTTCGGCCGAATCACCCGCAACGCGCAGCAGGTCACTGCCGAGCACGCGGAAACCGCCGAACGTCCGCTGCCGCATGCCAGCCTCGCGCATCTGTTTCAGGATCATGCCAGCCGGCGCCGCATCGCCCCAGATCACGATGGCGTCCGCCCCTGAGTCGCCGATGATCCGCAACTGGCGCCGGAAATCCATATCGCCCGGAAGGTACGTCTGTTCGATGACCACCGGGTGGCCGAGCCGGCGCGATGCATCCTTGAACTTCAGCACGCCGAAGCGGCCATACCGGTCATTCACCCGCAGCAGCGCAGCCCTCTTCAGGCCGAGATCCGTGTAAATACGCCGCGCCAGCGTGTAGCTTTGCATGCGGTCATCCTGGATCGTGGTGAGATACCAAGGGACGATGGTTTCGGGGATAGTGGGATCGGTGGCCGCGCTATTGACGATGGGCACCTCGGCCTTCAGCGATACGCGGAGTGCGATGTGGGTCGAGTCGCCGCTAATTGAGCCGAGCATGGCCCAAACCTTCTCGTCGTACGCCATTTTCACCATCTCGTTGCTCGATGCCCCCCACACCGCCTGATCGTTGTGGACCATCAGTTTGAAGGGCTTGCCGCCATACCCCCCGGCTGCGTTGGCCTCTTCGATGGCGAGCGCCGCGCCGTTCAACATCATTTTTCCGAGACCCTCCTGGGGATGGTTCTCGATCGGGCCGAGAAAGCCGATCCGGACCTCGTCGATCTCTTCCGGCTTCACGGTGGGGACGTCGCGGGCGGCGCCGTTGTATTCCACAATCTTTGTATAGAGCTCGGAATAGGGCGTGCTGAATTTCGAGTACGGACGCATGTCCTCGGGCGTGCTAGCGTACGGCCGGAGTTCCCGGTTCCTCGGCGGGCCGGGCGGATTGGCGCCGCAGGAGCACGGACCGGGCCCTTGCGCCCACAGCGATCCCGCCGAGGCCACCGCGAGCAGCCATCCGGCGCCAGACATCGTCATGCCTCCGGACGAATCCGGAACATCGCGATCGCCTCGATCTCGACCAGCAGGTCCGGGCGGCACAGCTTTGCCTGTATGCCGGTAGAGGCGGGCAGCGGATCGAGCGCTTGCTCTTGATAGAAAGCCGTCCTCTCCTCGTTGAACGAGGCGTAGTCCCGGTCGATGTCGCGCAGATAGCAAGTGGTGCGGACGATGTCCTTCCAGGTGACGCCCTCGGCCGCTAGCAGTCCGGTGATGTTCTGGAACGTGCGCCGTGTCTGAGCGCGGAAATCGCCGGCGTGGAGCGTCTCGCCATGCGGGCCAATGCTGGCCGTGCCGGAGATGAGAAGGATCGCAATACCGTTGAGATCGAGGCGCAGGCCTCGAGAAAAGTAGCTCGGGCGGGAGTAGTCATAAGCTTCATTGAGTACTTCCGGTGCGCTGATCGGTTTCCGCTCGATGGTTATGGCGCTGGAAATTTCGTTGAACACTTCCTGGTTCGTCATGAAAAAACACCTCCAACCATAAAGAATTCCAGAAGGCGCGCGAAGCGCCTCCTGGGTTTGCTACTGGATCCGAATACCATGGCTGAGGCCTTTGGCCGTGGCCACCCAAATGTCGTCTCCCTGAAAATCGACACCGAGTACGTAGTGGTGCGCCGGAGCGGTTTCGGTTTCGATCCGAGTGATGTTGCCGGCCGCATCGCGAACGAGCATCTCGGGCTTGTGCGTGTGGAGCGTGGGCCGGTAAACCGCCCAGTTCGCCCCGTCGTAATAAGCTAAGCCTTTGTCGGTTGAAAACCACGCTCGGTCGCCATCCACGGCTTTCACCTGATTTAGAAAGTTGCTGGGCAGCCCACTGTCCTTGTCCAGAAAGTTCTTCCAGCTACGTCCGTCGTAGCGACTGGCGCCGAAGTACGTGGCCACCCACAGAATCTTGTCTCTCTCTATGTAACTGACCGAGGTCGTGACTTCGTGAATGAGGCCCTGGTCTTTGTAGAGCACTATTTCGTTCTCGCCGTCCGGATCGTTGTAGTCCTTCCAGCCCTCGGTCTTCACGTCGTACTCGAGCACGCCGCCGCCCCAGATTGCGAAGTACACCTTACTCGCCGTGGCGCTCACCGCATAGGTCCAGATCTCGTACATCGGCGTGTTGCGTTCGTTGAACAGGCGCCATTCCCCGGTGCGCGTATTCAGACGGCTTGCGCCAGCGGCGGTCGCCGCCCACACAAAGTCACCCTGGACGGCGACGCCATAAACCACGTCGTTCGCCAGGCCGCTGTTAAGCTGTGTGTAAGTGTCGAAGCGGCCGGCCGAGAAGCGGCTCAATCCGCCCATCGTGGCCACCCAGATGTCGCCGGTCCGCCGGTCGGCGGCAACGTAGAGCACGACGCGGTGCGCCAGGCCATCCTCACGCCGGTAGACTTTCCACTTTCCGTTCTCATACAGGCCCAGCCCGTTCTCCGTCGCCGCCCACACGCGGTTCCCGTCCACACAGACATTAAAGACGTGGTTGTGAGGCAGGCCATTCGCAGTGGTAAAATTCTCCCACCGGAAGAGCGGCATGTGTGGCGCCGCCGCGAGTGGCGCCGCCGCGAGAGCGAACACGATGGAGAGCGTCTTCCTCATAAGGTCTTGAGATATTCAATCAAGTCGTTGAGTTCATCCTTCTGGAGGTCGTTGGTCACCCCGTGCGTATCCCGGGGATTGAAGACGGTCCAGATTTCCTCGAGTGTTCGCGCCGATCCGTCGTGCAAATAGGGCGCCGTCAGCACGACGTTGGTCAACTGCGGCACGTCGATCAGCGGCGAGCGGTCCGTGGGTTTGCCGGTGCCGACATTGGCCAGCCGCTGATCGGTGTAATGCGGTCCGGAGTGGCACACGGCGCACTGATTTCCTTTGGCAATGGGCGTGCCGTCGCTCCGCCGCGTGCGCTCGAAGATTGCTTTACCGCGCTCCTGGGCCGGAGTCAACTCGCCGTTGGGCTGGCGATAACGGTTAGGCCGCAACGGAATCGATTTAATGAAGCTGACGAGGTCGGCCAGCTCCCAGCCGTCGTAGCCTTGGGAGCGGTAAAAGTACTTCTCCGTGCGCGGCCCGCATTCGGTTTCGAGGTTCGGATTGCTTCCGTTCCATTTGAACGGCGCGGTATCGCCCACATCCTCGAGCAGCCGGTTATCGACATAATCCTTGCCGAAGCCGTCAGGTTCCAGGTCCCAGGACAGACCGTCGAAGGTCGCTTCGAGATGGCAATCGGCGCAGCCGAAATGGCCCTGGAACGCGAACCGCGCGCTGAAAAAGAGGCGCTCGCCGCGGCGTTCGGCTGTGAGGGTGGAGGGTCCTCCGAGCGAAAGGGCGCCAGTAACCTTGCGCGCCACCGTATCGATCACCGAGATCGTGTCCCCGGTGCGGTTGGCGACGTAAAGGAGCTTTCCGTCGGGTGAAAGCGCCAGCCCCTTGGGACCTTGCCCCACCGGGATGCGCGCCACGACGTAACGGGCCGAAGCCGAGAGGTCATTGGCGAGTGCGCTACGCTCGGCCGGCGTTGCCTCCCGAATCAGCCTGAGTAACTTGCCGGTGTCGATCACGGTCACACTATCCGAGCCGGTGGTGGACACATAAGCGGCGCTTTTATCCGGCGCCAGAGCGATCGCGAACGGCGGGGTGAAGTAGCGGTCCAATTCGTCGATCGGAATCTGCACCACCGCGCCGACGTCTTGGCCGAACACGGAAATCGAGTTGCCAAACACCCAGCCGTGCTCGACGTGCGCCAGCGGAATGAGGTTCTTGGGGCGGAGCTGCGCGGCCATTCCCAGCCGGCCATCGGCCGAGAGCGCGACGTGGAACACGCCAGCTACGTTATGCAGACGGTAGCGGTCGATCACGATCTGCCGGGCGGCGTCGATCACCGTAATCTCCGATTCGGGCGGCACGCGGAACTTCCCGGGATTCGGGTAGATGTGCGTGCAATAGACCTGGCCGCCATCCGGCGAGAGGGCCAGGTAGCTGGCGCCGCGGCCGGCCAGCAGACGTTTGGTCTCCCGGCCCGTCGCCAAGTCCACTACCGACACGTCGCTGCTGATTCGGTTCGCCACAAAAAGGAACCGGCGATCGCGATCCGCAACTACCGCGTTCGGCTCAAACCCCGCGGGCAGGTTGCGCACCACTTCCATTGAGGCGGTGTCGATCTCCGAGACCGAATCACTCCAGGAATTCGCGACATATAGCCGTTTGGCGTCCGCCGAAAGCGCGAAACCCTTCGGCACGCGTCCAACCCGAATGCGGTGGAGAATCGTTCGGGAGCTGCTGTCATACACCACCACCTCGTCGGTCCCCTCACAGAGGGCATAGAGACGCATGCCATCCGGAGACAGGGCCAGTTCGATCGGGGACGGATAGCGGACGCCGGGAGAGCTTGCACCAGTCGAAACCAGAGCGAGCGCCATCGCACTCCACAGTTGCGTCTTCCGCGTCACGGTACTTACTCTTCCTCGACCGTGATCACACGGTCCGCTGCCAGGTTCCCAAGCACCTGGTGGATGCCGCTGGGCCAGGCGACGGTCAGCTTGTCCACCGTTGCCGCACTCCCCAGGCCGAAATGTATGCGCGGGTCGTCCTGTGAAAGGTAGCCCGATCCGGCGACCCGTTCGTGCTGCTGGCGATTGCCTCCCGCGAACACTTCGACCTGCGCTCCGATTCCGTCCCGGTTGCTCTTATGGCCGACCAGCTTCACCGAAATCCAGTGGTTGGCGGACGGCGAAACATTGTGCAGCAGAAACGCCGGGCTGCCCAGGTTCAAGATAAATGCGTCGATCCGGCCGTCGTTGTCGTAATCGGCAAAGGCCGCGCCCCGCCCTACGCTTTTCACCTCGAAGAAGGCCCCCGCCGAGCGCGAAACGTCCTCAAATTTCCAGTCGCCCACGCCCCGGAACAGGGTGTGCTCCTGCGGAACCATGTGGATCAGCCCGCCGTGGACGACAAAGATGTCGTCCCGGCCGTCGTTGTCGAAATCATGAACTCCGGCGCCCCAGCTCACGTACTGCGCCGCCAGTTGTGCGATGCCAGCCCGCTCCGTGACATCCTCGAACTGGAGCCGGCCGGCGTTCCTCATGAGGCGGTTGTACTTGGAGTCCGAGACCCAGAGGTCCACGCGGCCATCATGGTCAAAGTCCAGGAATATCGGCCCCATCGCCGAAGTGTTTTCGCCGTTCTGGCCGTACGCCACTCCGGCGGATAAGGCAATTTCCTTGAACGTTCCGTTCTTCTCGTTGTGGAAGAGAAAATTCTCCGTCTTGTCGTTGGCCACGTAGATATCGGGGTAGCCGTCGAGGTCGAAATCGGCGGCGGTGACTCCCATGGCGCGGCCCTTGAAACGGTCGATGCCAGCTTTCCCGCTCACGTTCGTGAACGTGCCGTTGCAGTTGTTATGTAGCAGTACGTTGCTCTCAGGCTCGTAATCGAGCGGACCGGGATAGTTTTCCGGAGCGTAATAGGACCGGTACTCCGGATCGAATTTGACGTACCGTCCGACGAGCAGGTCTACACAGCCGTCCCGGTCGTAATCGAGCCACGCGGCGCCGGTGGACCAGCCGGGAATCCCGATCCCCGCCCTTGCGGTCACATCCTCGAACGTGCCGTCGCCCTTGTTGCGGTAGAGAATGACGCGTCCATAGCCGGTGACGAGCAGGTCCACGTTGCCGTCGTTGTCATAGTCGGCGGCAATGGCGGCCATGCTGAAGAGGTCGCCGCCCACGCCCGCCTGCTCGGTGACGTCCGTAAAATTCCCATTTCCGTCATTGCGGAACAGATGATTGTGGGGCGGCGGCTGGGGCGGCTTGCGGAGCGGGTAGGGATGCATGCCCTTGCCGAGTTGCTTGCCGGATACGACGTACAAATCCAAACGGCCATCGTTGTTGTAATCGAACCAAACGGCGCCCGAGCCGGTGCTCTCCAGCAGCGAGCCGAGCTTCTCGGCGCCGAAGCTGTGCGTGAATTTGACACCGGCCTTCGCGCCGACTTCCTCGAACTGGATCGGGCCGGACGCAGGCTGCTTGGACACCGCCAGGAGCAGCGCCAGGCCCACGAGACGCCCGAGCGTCATCTCGCTCCTCCACTGCTGGACGGCAAAGGGTAGCTCATCGTGACCGGTTCTGTCGTGCGAAGCAGCACCTGGGGCGTCACATTCTCGGGTGCGCGCTCCGGGCCGGCGTGACAGCCGACGCAAACGCGCTGCTCACCGCGGCGCAACCAGAACCATCCCTTTTCGGCCGCGACGATCCGTCCACTTTGATTGAGCAACTCAAACCGAATCGACCTCTCACTTGGCACCCGAACGAAGAATGACCCATCTTGCTCGACGGGAGCCTCGCCGAGCGCCACGGAAGCGTTCGCGTCATCCAGCGCCCACACGCGCGCGGCCGCGACGGAACCCGCGGGAATCCGAAGGTGAGAAGTGTACGCGTTCAGGCAGAGTACGTTTGCGCCCTCGCGGTCACCAAGCCCGGACGGGTGGCGCTTGGGGACCGCACGCTCCCTCACGAGCACGGGTTGAACGGCGTGGGCAGCCTTCGCGGCCATGCAATTTTCCGGCACGTTCCGCCCGGGCCGAAATCGGTAAATAGCATATTTAACTCCAGTATTGGGACGAAAAGAAACCAGCCAGTCGCCAGGCGAGATCTCAGCAACCGGTCCGGCAAACCCCTGCGGCAGCGGCAGCTTCATCTCGACTGCCCGGGACGAAGTGAACCGGGCGAGACTGCCGCGAGTCTCGAATATGATGTCACCCGAAGATACCTCGCGGCCCGCGTGACGGTCGCGGCCATGGTCGCAACGAACGGTCTCGACACCGCTGCCGTCGGCATAAACGGTGTAGAGGTCGCGGTCCGCGGACGACGTACCAGCCGGATGCGGGGCCTCAAATAGTACCCGGCCGTCGTGCAGAACGTCGCACACCACGTGATTCCCCAATACATAGGTGAGTCGTTGTGGCGAGCCGCCGTCCAGAGGCATGGTTTCCAACTGAAATCCAAGAGGCGTGCGGCGCGCATATACGATCTTGTCGCCGGGCAGGTAGAACGGCGTGATCGAATCTTCCGGAACCGAAGTGACGAGCCGCGCCGCGCCCCCGGCTACCGGCACTTCCCAGATCTGCCACGGGTCGGATAACTTTCGCCTTCCGGAGAACAGAACGCGTTGTCCATCGAACGAGATCGTCGCATCCGCCGAGGCGGCGAACCCGGGCGCGAAAGCTCGCTTGCGGCCGTTTGAGACAAACTGTAAGGTGGCGCCGGCGGGGAACCGTTCGTTGGCCCGATCCGCGGCGTCGGGATGATATTGGGCCGCCTCCGTGTAAATATACGGAACTGGAACAGCGGCTCCGCCGGCTACAGCGTCACACCAAAACAATAAAGCCGTCCCAAGGACTACGCCGACGCCCTCCAAAACTCGCATTGGGACTGACAGTAACACAGCGCCAAACTGGCAACAATAACTTGAATCTAGTACGAAATGCGGCGAAGGGTCCAAGATCCTCGCAGTGGCATGGCCAGGGTCTTCTTTTCGCCGCGTGGGTGGAGAGCGCGTCGCCTCACGAGGTGAAGCTCGTTGACGGCGCGCTGGTCCAGATGGCGATCCCGGAGACTCCGAAGAACCTCACGGGCGTTAAGGCCTGCGACTCCGGCGAATTGGACTTCGAATTCAAATCCCACGGGACCGAAGTGATGGCGCCGCACTGCGGCGATCGAGAGAACGCGGCCCAGGATGGAAGACGACCGCGAGGGTGTTGCAGGTGCTGGAACATCGGCAGTTTGCTTGGCTTTCAAACGTTCGCAGGTTAGTGACCCGTTACCGGCGATCCGCCGGGAGTACTCGGGAGTTGATGTACTTTGGCCTCCGGGGAATCTGTGGCTAACGGGCGGGCTCGGGGATTAGGCTGGCTGAGGATGCGATATGTAAGTGCGGAAGGATGAAAGAAGCACTCGCGGCCGGCGATCGCCGTCCCTGGCTTCGGAACGCGTCACGCGATCGGCAGCGGACCCGGTTATACTCCAGTGGCGCGGCATCCGAACGCTTTTCCGCACAACAAGAGGTGATCAGCGGTCCTGTGAGTAATACGCTCCGGAAGTACTTGAGCTGCGTTCCAGGAGGGTGTGAAATTCAAGGTATTCTAACGGGCGGTTACTCCGTCTCCCAAGCGTGCGTCGGTGAGGAATGCGATAGCTCGCGACGATGGGCCGGCAACGCCGAAAGATAATGGGAGGGAATCGGTCTTATTATTGGGGATGTTTGTCCCGAAGGTAGTCGCTTATTCGATCGAGGTCCGCCGCGGCGGCGTGCTTCCAGCGAATGAACATCGCCACGAGCGAAGCATTTGCTCGAGGCGAGCGTCCATTTCTTCTTCGTCGATGAACTGGCCACGGCCGGCTTGGGCGTTGCCCCCGCGCACGGCGGTCCGGAGACGGGCGTCCTTTTCGAGAAGGCGCACGACGGCGTCCATGACGAGGCGCTCGGCATCGGCGCCGGAGTGCATCGCTAGTTGCGCCAGCCGGGATTTCTGCTCGGGCGTGAGGTGGACTTCCATTGCGTCACCGGGCGACTTTTTTATGGCGCTAATTTGCCGCGGGCGCTACGGGCGCGGGGAACGCGCGAAGGGTAGCGTGCCGCTACCTATAGGTTGGCTGGGTCTGCGCCGGATAAGGGGCTGAGGCCCGTAGTCTGCCGACGGCATCGTCCGCCGCGCTGGTGAAGCCGGCCGCTGTGCGGAGCGCAGGCAGGGGCGATCGATGCGCAGAAGGCGGCGCACGCGCCGAGCGGGATGGCGGCGAAACTTCAGAAGCCGCTGGCGCGATTCAAGGTGTAAGTTCCCCTCGAGCGGCGCAGAGGGCGGTCCGCAAGTTCGCGGGCGGCCCGGTTTATTTTTGTGGGACGCTCAGGCGGTTTTGGCGATGGATTGTTCCGAGGCGGAGCCGAAGCCGCGGAAGACGAGGGCGTAGAGGCGGGCGAGGCGGGTTCGGTCGACGAGGAAGGTGAGCATCGAGGTTAAGACGATGCTGAACAAGATGATCGAGTAAGTCACGCCCTGGATGTTATCGCCTCCGGGAAGGTTGTTCTGCAAGGGGACGCCGGCTAGGACGGCGGCGGCGAGGCCTTTGGGGGTCATGACGGCGACGAGCGAGGCGTCGCGGACGCTGGTAGTGCGGCTCAAGGTGAAGCGGGCGGCGGGAATGCGGAGCAGCATGAGCATGGCGGCGATCAAGAGGCCGAGGAAGAGGAGCGGGAGGTTGGACAGGCGCATCGAGATGCCGATGTAGATGAAGAAGAACGCGGCAAGAAGGAAGACAATCTCGGCGATGAAGTCGCGTTCCACCTGGTTGAGCGAGATGGGCTCGGCGGGGAGGATGCGGCGAAGGAAGGCGAGGCGATGGAAAGTCTCGATATTGCCGAGGGTGGCGCCGAAGGCGAGGGCGGCGATGTAGCCGCTGTAGCCGAGCAGTTCGACGCAGCCGAACAGGACGAAGACGAAGGCGGGGGTGGTGAAGATGGAGTTCTCGAGGCTGCGGACGCGTTTGAGGAGCGCCGACCAGAAGAAGGCGGCGAGGACGCCGAAGATGGCGGCGAGCAGGAGCATGGAGAGGATCTGGCCGGCGAGGACGCCGATGCGGAGATGGCCGAGGCGGAAGCTATCGAGAATGGCGAGGGCGATGACGATGCTGAGGACGTCGCTCAAGGCGGATTCCATGAGCAGGATGCCGCGGGCGTGCTCGTGCATGTCGAGCTTGCGGGTGAGCGGAACGACGACGGCGGGCGAGGTGGAGCCGACGATGGCGCCGAGCATGAGGGAGAGCGGAACTTCGAAGTGAAGCAGAAAGAAGGCGAGGGCGGCGACGGCGGCCATGGCGAGGAAGAAGCTGGTCAGGGTGAGGACGACGGAGCCGCGGAAGGAAGCGACGAGGACATCCATGTCGAGGTGGACGCCGGCTTCGAACAGGATGATGACGAGGGTGACGGTGGAGAAGAACGGACCGACGGCGCCGAAGCTGCGCGGGGCGACGAGGCCGGCGACGGGGCCGAGCAGGAGGCCGATCAGCATGAGCATGAGCACGTCGGGGATGCGCGTGCGGCTGAACAGGCCCGAGAACAGGTGAGCGAGGAAGACCAGAATTCCGACTACGGCGATGCCCGCGGCCATCTGCATGGGTTCCGTCCTTGGCGCCGATCCGCAGCGCTGACTTGAAGATAGGGCCGGAGACGGGGCGAAGGCAAGGCCGGGGCACGGGTAGAAAGCCGTTCACAATCGATGAATATTCGATAAGTGTTGTTATTTGAAACACATGCGGCGGTCGAGCGGGATGCGCGATAAGGCGTGTCTGGTAGGCTCTCTAGCGGGTGAGCGAGATGGTCAAGGGAAAACCAAGCACGGGAGGAAGAGCGGTAAAGCGCCGGGTCGAGGAGGGGGACGGCGAAGTGGGGAAGGCGAAGGCGGTCACGAAGAAGGCGGCGGGGAAGAAGGCCGTTGCAAAGAAAGCCGCGGGGAAGAAGGCTTTGGGG
>VFSW01000101.1_pt1 | contig 103225 bp, 100 predicted proteins | sample 5358111 | NCBI WGS metagenome assembly VFSW01 (sample SAMN11554181, study PRJNA540505) | mine drainage metagenome | isolation source: sediment from site ElyBrook_90M | place: USA: Ely Copper Mine, Vershire, VT | collected 2017 | reverse complement strand
CCCCAAATACGCGGCGCGCTCCCCCCCCCAAAATTCAAAAAAATCTTTTTTTTTTTTGTTTGGGGCGCCGGCCGGGCCGCCACGACCCATGCTTTGAAAATAAAAAGATAAGATGAAAATCATGTGCCGCCCGCCGGAATTTGTCATCGAGCGCGATCGATGACGGATGATGACGAACATGCGTTTTCCATGATGACGGATAATAATGTATAATAAAAAAATACAAAACGATTTCTCGCTACCATATTCTCAATTCTCATATTAAATTCTATTAACTTTCATTTCTTCCCATGCTTTATCATTATTCGGCGGTGGCGGTATCGGGCGAGCTCATCGAGTCCGACTTTGAGGCGGATAGTTTGGATCAGGCGCTTGGATTCCTGAAAGAGAACAACTTGCGGCCGGTATCGGTGCGTCCTATCAGGCAGGTGAAAGAAGGCTCTTTCCAGTCGCTTTTCGGCGGTATTTCGATTACCGATAAAGTTTTTCTTACGAAGTATCTCGCACTGATGCTTCGGGTCGGGACCGACCTCCTTTCTGCCATCAATATTCTCATCGCGGATTTCGAAAAACCGGCCGTGAAGAACTTTCTTTTGGAAGTGCGCGAAAACCTGACCAAGGGCAAGCCGTTTTATAAGGCGTTCGAGGCGCGTGCGAAGGTTTTCTCCCCCGTATTCGTGAGTTTAATTAAGGCGGCCGAGGCATCGGGGAATCTTGAGCAGACTTTCGAGATTCTTTCCATTTCCACCGCGCGGGAGGCGGCAACGCGGGGACGAGTACGTGGCGCGCTCATATATCCTATCGTACTCATTATCGTTGCGTCGGCAATTATGACTTTTTTATTCACTTTTGCACTGCCGAAGGTGGCCGCTGTTTTTTCGCAAAGCGGTATCAACCCTCCTGTTTTTTCGCGCGTCGTTTTCGCGTTTGGGCTTTTTGTCGGAAATAATATCGCGATCATTGCGACGGCGGTGATTCTGGCTATCGGTGGATTAATTTATTTCTTTTACAAAACGGAAACTGGCGCGCGGACGTTCAGCCGGATTATGCTGTGGATCCCGGGCGTGAATACCATTTATAAAGAGCTTGCTATTCAGCGAATGGCTTCGACGATGAGCGCGCTCACGAAGGCGGGCCTTCCCATCATCCAGACGATCGGTATTGCCGCCGATACGGTCGGTTTGCGGGAATACCGGTACGCGCTGGTGCGTATCGCGAACGAAGGCCTTGCCAAGGGGCTTACGATCGGCGAAGCGTTCCGCCGCGAAACGGTATTTCCGAAAACGCTTACCAACCTCATCGCGATCTCCGAGAAGGCGGGGCATCTTGAAGAGGTGCTGGGGACGCTCGCCGATTTTTACGAAGATGATATCAATTCGAGCATCCAGCAAGTGACGGCACTTTTGGAACCGGTTCTCCTGCTTGCCATGGGCGTCATGGTAGCCGCGATCGCGCTTGCCATCATTGTTCCTATTTATCAGTTGACATCATCGTTTTAAGGGAATGGTGAATAAGCAGGCGATAGGCAATTAGTATTTGTCATTTTATGGACCTTTTTCAAAAAAATATAACCAATCGCCGGGCCTTTACGCTCATTGAGCTTATCATCGTCATAGGCCTTATGGTCGCCATAAGCCTATTTGTTTTTCCGGCGCTTTTCGGCAGGCGGAACACGGCCGATATGCAAAATACGGCGCAGCAGATTGCGTCTCTTTTGCGCCAGGCGCAGAACGATTCCGTATCGGGGAAGCAGGGGGTGTCGTGGGGTGTTCATTTTGAAAACGGAACGTCGACCGCGCCTTTTTACGCGCTTTTTTCTTCGGCATACGGCGCCACGAGCACCGTGGCGCATTATGCATTGCCGCCGACCGTGGGATATGTGACATCCACGCTTGCGGCGGGATCGTCGCTCGATATCATTTTTTCACAGGTTTCGGGGAACGCTTCCGCTTCGACGAGCGTCGGATTGTATCTTTTAAGCCAGCCGTCGGCGCAATCAATCATTTCGATCGCGTCATCGGGAGCGGTGAGCTATTAAATAAAATATAGAATTTAGTATTTAGAATACAGAATTCGGATTCCACCTACTATATTTTATTTTTTTATATTCTATACATCGCTTTAAAGCGATGTATAATAAAACAATGAAATCCAAGACATGTCTTAGCATTTTTGCCGCCACCCGCAGCGGCCAGTTGCTGGTGGAGGTTCTTGTCGGCATGGGCATCGGCGTTTTACTGATTATGGCCGGTATTGCGATGATTGTGCCGGCGCTTAAGACTAACACGCATGTAACGAGCGTCCAGACGGGATCGACTCTGGCAAATGAGCTTTTGGATAACGTGCGGGTGTGGTCGGAAGGGGACTGGAATAATGTGCTCGCGCTTGCCACGGGAACGGCGAACCAGTATTATCTCGTGACGGCATCCTCTCCTTTTACGGTTGCTACAGGAACCGAGACATTGGTAATCTCCACGACGACTTATACGCGTTCTTTTTATGTGAGCGATGTTTATCGCGACGGATCGGGTAATATCACGACGAGTGGAGGAACCTATGACCCTTCGACGAAACAAATAACGGCGGTTTATGGCTGGACGAACAGCGCGACCGATACGCTGTCGACCTATCTTACGCGCAATCGCAATAATATCTATCACGCTACGGATTGGTCTGGCGGCGCGAGCGGTAATACAGGCTCGTTGACTGTGGTGGATAATCAATTTGCTACGTCGACGAATATTGATTTTACTTCGACGCCGGGTTCGATTACCATAGCCAATCTTCAGGGCGTGACAACGAGTGTATTGGGCACGAATATCAGTGCCGCTGTGAATGACCATTGGGCGTGGAATGATAATATCGGCTGGATTGATTTTTATGATACTCAAAATATCGTTGTATCACTTACGGGGATTACGGGATATGCTTCGTCATCTGTGGGATACGTTTCGCTTGATTGTGGCACGGTTGGCGTGTGCGGGACGAGCGATTACAATATCGCGAATGACGGCGCCGGAAATCTTTCGGGGTGGGCGTGGAACGATCTTTATGGCTGGATCAGTTTTTGGTGTGGAAATGGCGGTGGGAGTTGTAGTGTGCCATATCGCGTGACGATTGACTCCAGTGGAAATTTTCAGGGTTACGCGTGGAACGATAATATCGGCTGGATTGATTTCAATTGTGATAATGTTTCGGGTGCGTGCGCGACATCCGATTACGAGGTGCAAACCGCATGGACTGTTACATCTACCGTTGGCTTTCTTGATTCGCAGACTTTCGATACCGGTGTCGTGTCAGGTGCGCAGCTTAATTCTGTCCTATGGCATGGCCTTTTGCCGACAGGTACTTCGGTCGCGTTCCAGTTTGCGGTGAGCAACGCATCGAGTGGTCCGTGGAATTTTATCGGCCCTGGCGGCGCTACGAGCACCTATTGGATCGCTTCTGCCGTCGGTTCGTCACTGCCGCTGGATTATAATTTATACAATGATTTTCGATATTTTCGTTATCGCGTTACTTTATTTTCTGATCTCGCTCATAGCCAGTCACCGCGCGTTGATGACGTTATCATTAATTGGAGCCCGTAAAAAATGAGAATGAATAATAATGAATAATATTGAAGAAAGATAATTGTAAGGTTTTTAATATATGCAGCACGCAAATAATGTAATGCAATGATTTTTTCAAGAAAGAAAGGTATAATAATAGGCGCAAGAAAGGGGCAGGCCTTTTTGGCGACGGTTCTTCTTATTGGCGGTATCGTTGTTGCGGCGGGCATTCTTCTTGCTGCTCTCGTTTTTTCCTATATTGATTCCGGCTATGGGTTACGGGCATCTTACGTCGCCGAAGCGATGGCGAGCGCAGGAGCCGAAGATGCCTTGTTGCAGCTTGCGAGGAATGGCTCATTTTCGAATCCGTCGGGCTATACGGTTGCAATGGGAGTATATACCGCGACCGTTACTGTAAACCAGAATATCCCGTCTCAGGGACTCATCACCATACTTTCTGCTGCAACCGTTTTATTTCGGACGAGAGAAGTAACCGCAGTGGTTGCGGAAGATCCGTCGACAAATCAAGTAACGCTTATCTCATGGCAGGAAACCCAATAAATCTTTCGCGCTGCATCAATTTTATGCCTCTCTCAAAACAGCCAGAGACAAACGTTAAAAAAGTGTTTTGCCATGCGTATGCGCATTATGTCTTTTTAAGAGCAAAAATTAATTAAGCGCTGGAATGAAAAATATTTTTCACCAAGTGGAAGTTTTTTTCAATAAGGCGTTGTCTTTGTTGCACGTTCAGCAGAACGTCGGTGGTCTTGACGTAAGTGATCACGTACTTCGGTTCGCATATTATAACGGGGAACAATGGCGATTGCAGGCGTTCCGTCTTGCGCCGGGTGTTATCAAGGACGGCAGGATAAAAAACAAGGACGCGTTCCGCATTGCACTGCTTGAGTTGAAGGCGGAAGTTTTTGGGGCGAAGTCCGGGAAAAAGAAAATAAACGTGGTGGTGTCGCTCAGTTCGGTGAACGCATATAGTCAGGTTTTCAGTCTGCCGCTTCTCTCCGGTGACAGCCTTGAAAAAGCAGTGATGCTTAATATAAAAATGGCGTCTCCGGACGATGTTGCCAAGATGTATACTGATTGGCAGGTCGTGGGGCGTGATACGGCAATCGGCAGGTGCGATGTTTTGAGTGTTTTTATCGACCGGCCGCTCGTCGATGAGCTGACGGAAGTGCTTTCGTCAGCGGGTTTCGTCGCGATGGCACTTGAATCAAAAGCATTGATCCTTGCGCGAATGCTTCGCGAAAAAGGAGCGAGTATCAGCCATGACCAATCGTATGTGGTGGTCAGCGTCGATGATGTCGGTATTGATTTCCTCATTATCCGCAAAGGCGAATTATATTTTGAATACGTGAATCTTTGGCGCGATCTTATGGACGCGAAAGGACAGATTCAGATGGATGTTTTTACTGCCGCCATTGAACAGAGTATTCGCCAGGTTATGAATTTTTATGGACAGCATTGGCCGGATTCCGTGAGTGGCGTATTTATTGCTGCGACCGCGCTCTATGAAGAAACCAGGAGCGCCGTTATCGCTAACGTTTCCGTGCCGGTGGCGTCCTACACGCTTTATTTCAAAGACCAAGAAATATCGCCGAATTGGCTGGTCGCCGTGGGGTGTGGTACAAGGAGTATTAATTTCGGAAAAAGAAAAAAAGAAATTAGCCTTTTGAGTGTTTCGGCCGAGGAAACGTATTTGCGCGATCGGTTCGTGAATTTTATGGATTTTTGGAGAGTTCTTATTCCGGTTATCTTTAGTCTTATTATCGTTGTGCTTACGGGAACTGATATTTTTCTTGCGCGCGTACAGGTCACTGTGGCTGCGGAATCGGCCGCCGCGCTTAAAAACGGAACCATACCGGGGGTTGCGACGGCGCTTGATTTGGCAAGCCAATTTAACCAATCCGTGATGTTCATACAGACGATTGAAAAAGCCGCCGATCCTAAAATGCCGACGGTGAGCGCCATTGCCGATATTGCTTCTTCAAGCGGGATTACAGTGACCGGCATTTCCTTTCCTTCCGGAAGCGGTACGATTACATTCACTGGCACGGCGGAATCGGAAGACCAGATATTTTCTTTTGAAAAAACCATGCAAGGCGATTCTCGATTTACCGATGTTGACGTGCCGCTTGCAGGTATTCAGACGCCGCTTGGCGGAGGAGCGTTTTCTTTCACTATGACGCTTTCGAGGGCGAAATAAAATAAAATAGAGGAGCAACAATGTCAGATGCCCTTTTTATTCCATCTTAAGGCTCATCCCCGCCTCCCTTGGGGCAGGGATGAAAGTCGGAGCGCTGCTGTTTTTCCTCGCGGCGCGGAGGATGGAGAAGATCCTATGACGTATCAATGCGGCCACGTGGCCGCATTGATACGTCATTTTTCTATACCTATTTTCTTTTCCTTTATTATTTCAGCATTAATTTTTTCAAAAACATCGCGTAGCGTCCCTTCATCTTTCTTTGTTATTTTTTTCAGCACGAACATGCCCGCTTTTTTTCTTTGCGCTTCGATTTTTGGACGGATGCCGATTCTGAATCGCGTAAAATTTTTCGTCTGCAGGGCATCGATGATCGACTGGACGCCGCGATGTCCGCCCGCGTTTTTCCCGAAAGAGATTTTGAAATCGCCGAGCGGCAGGTCGCTCTCGTCATGGATGACCGCGATCGCTTCCGGTTTTACGCCGAATTCGCGCGCGGCGGTCCGGATCGCCCTGCCTGAGTCGTTCATAAAAACGAGGGGTTTTATCAATACAACGCCGTTCTCTTCCGCATATTCAAAAAGTTTTTTGCGTTTGAATTTCGGCGGAGCTTCTTGATCGCTCCGTTTTTTTGCGAAGAACGAAAGCGCCATAGCGCCGGCATTATGGTAGGTATTTTCGAATTCCTTGCCGGGATTGCCGAGTCCCGTAATCAGCTTGTATGTGGCTGTCCGTATTTTATCCGGCGAAACTCCGGCGGATTTATCCTCGGAAATTTTGTCAGGCAAAGTTTTGGAGGGTTTGCTTTTTTTTTCTTCAGGCATATAATTACGATAATTATCGCATTTTCAGCAGGGTTTTGCCAGCCGATAAAATGTATTTATCATGTCGTTCCTGCAGAGGCGATCCCCCAAAAACTTTTCGGAGAAAAATTTTGGCGGGCGGGGATCGCGTTTTGAAAAATCAAGATGAAAACCTATCCTGCCTCCCATCGAAAGAGCGGAGGGAACCGGAAGCGTGGATTATCCGGCCAAGCCGGATGATGACAGGAAAAATGGGAAGCGCAGGACAACGCCAAGAGGGGACAATAAAATATAAATAAATAATAATGAGAAAATTCTTAGCTTCTTTTCTTGAGGTCGCCGAGGTCGTTGTCATTGCGGTCGCGGCGGTTTTCATCGTGCGGACGTTTATCGTCCAGCCGTTCCTCGTGAGCGGCACGAGCATGTCGCCGAATTTTTCGAACGGGGATTACGTGCTGGTGGACGAGCTTACCTACCGCATCCGGCCGCCTGAGCGGGGAGAGGTCGTCGTTTTCCACGACCCGCTGGACTATGGGACGTATTTCATAAAAAGGATCATCGGGTTGCCGGGAGAATCGGTGCTTGTGAACGACAATAAGGTTACTATTTTCAAGAACAGTGCATCGTGTACCGGTTCAAACGGGTTCGTATTGGATGAATCGTACCTGCCCGCGGGAACCGTTACGGCGCCGGATTCGGGTAATGATTGCTATACGCTTTCATCGAGCACCTATCTTATGTTCGGCGATAACCGTCCGGATAGTTTTGATTCAAGAAGCTGGGGGGCGCTTCCCGCGAAGAATATCGTCGGGCTGGTGCGGGTGCGGTTGTGGCCGCTCGACGCCATTCAGGTGTTCGCCGCGCCGAAATACTAATTTTGCCGTTCTCGAAACCGTTGAGGATAGCCGGCTTGTAGGGTTCATAGAGCCAAAGAAACAAAAAAAGAAGAATAAGTTTTTCACCGCTCACCATGGCTTCTTTAAAAAATAAAAAAAGCAAGCAGCCGCAGCGGAAGAAGTTTCAGGCGCCCAAGGGCATGCACGATGTGCTTCCCGTTGACGCGCCGTACTGGGAAAAAATAGAAACGACGATCAGGGGATGCGCCCGCGAGCGCGGTTTTTTGCGCATCGAGCCGCCCGTGCTTGAATTTGCGAGCCTTTACCATAAAGCGTCGGGAGAACAAAGCGATGTGGTTGCGAAGGAGATGTATGTCTTAAAAACGAAAGGCGACGACGTTTTCGCGCTGCGTCCGGAATATACGCCGGGAGTGTGCCGCGCATATCTCGAGCATAATTTGAGCCGGCACGGCCAGCCGCAGAAATTATTTTCGTTCGGACCCGTGTTCCGCCATGACCGGCCGCAGCTCGGGAGGTACCGGCAATTCACGCAGACCGGATTCGATATCATCGGCGGATTGAACGATCCCCTCTACGACGCAGAGATTATTTCCATTTATGCCGATTTTTTGGATGCTTTGAAAATAAAAAATACCGTGCTGAGGCTGAATTCCATCGGCTGCCGCGTATGCCGTCCCGCTTATAACCGCCAGCTGCAAAGTTATTATAAGAGCCACGCAAAAGAATTGTGCGAAGATTGCAAGCGCCGGCTCGCGACCAACCCTCTTAAACTGCTTGATTGCAAGGATGCGTCGTGCCAGAAGCTCAAGGGAAAAGCGCCGGATATTCTGAACAAACTGTGCGTGAGCTGCAGCGCGCATTTCAAATCGGTCATCGAATATCTGGACGAAGTCGGCATTTCTTACGTCATCGATCATTATCTGGTGCGGGGGCTCGATTATTACAACCGGACGGTATTTGAGATATTCGCCGACGGAAAGGAAGAAGAAATCGGAGCGATCGTAGCGGGCGGCCGTTACGACTATCTCATGGAAACCATCGGCGGGCATCTGACGCCTGCGGTGGGCGCCGCCGCCGGCATAGAGCGCTTGATCGCCGTGATGAAAGCGAAAGAGATCGCGATTCCACGAAAGCCGTCCAAAAAAATATTTCTTGCTCACGCCGGCGCTCCGGCCAAGAAGAAGGCATTTGCATTATTGAAAGATCTCCGCGCGCAGGGCATTACGGTCATGGAAGCGCTCACCAAGGAATCATTGTCGGCGCAGCTGAAGATAGCCAATAAGGAAAAGATCGGCCTCGCGCTTATTCTCGGACAGAAAGAGATCTTCGAAAAAAGCGTGATTCTGCGCGACCTTGCGGCGGGCGCCCAGGAAACGGTTCCCTTGGAAAAAATAGCGGCAGAGATAAAGAAACGGCTGTAGGCGATATACCAAGCGTTACCGTGTTGTCATGGTCGAATGTCGTAATGAAAAATTCAATAAACAACCCTGTCATATGAGAACATGAGAACCATGCCGATGAACCATGATTGCCTTTTTTGCAATATTGCGGCAAAAAAAATTCCCGCATACGTCGTTTACGAGGATGCCCACGCGCTCGCGTTTTTGGATATCATGCCGCGGACGCCGGGGCATACGGTGATAATCCCGAAATACCACGCGCCGACGTTACTTGACCTGCCCGACCGGGAATTGACGCCGCTTTTCGGAGCCGTAAAAGCGGTCGACGGATTGTTATCGCAAAAACTCAATCCTGACGGCATGACGATCGGCATCAATCAGGGAAAGGCGAGCGGACAGGAAGTCGGTCATTGTCATGTGCATTTGATGCCGCGCTGGCACGGTGACGGCGGCGGTTCAATGCAGTCGGCCGTTCATAATCCGCCGAAGGAAACCATGGAAGCAATATTGAAGAAAATCATCGGGTAAGGTGTCTGTAGAAAAATATATTTAGAGTTAAAACTCATTGCGCGTTCTCGACTTTGTCAGGAGCGCGTTTTTGTGCGACCATTACGTTATGAAAAAAGTTTCTTGTCCGTGGTGCGACCCTTATCTGCCCAGCGGACATATTCCGCGATGGTGGCGCATGATCCTTTCGCCTGTGGACCGCATGGCGTCGCGGATCGACCGTTTTTTAAACAATCATTTTCCACGATTTTTCGCTTTCAGCAATGCGAAACTGTCATCAGGTTTTTTTACAGTGCTGCTTTTCACGGGGTTGTTGCGGGAGCATCGCCTTGATGACGATCGCGAAGATATTTTCAATCGCACCATGGTGCTTGTGTGCGCGGCACATACGCGGGGTTGGCCGGTTTTTTCACTTGATTTTCTGGGAAAGCCGACGAATTTCTTTTCCGTGAAATTAAAAAACGGCAAAAAATTCATTTTTGAAGCACTGCCGCTGGTGCCGATCGGCGCCGTCCTGAATATTAATTTCGACGATAAATCTGTTTTCAAAAAGTTTTTAAAGGCGCATGGTTTTCCTTATGCTCCGGGCGGTCTTTTTTATACCGAACGCGCCGCGATCCGTTTTACGGCGCGCTGCGGCTATCCGCTTGTTGTAAAACCGCACAGCGGATCATTAAGCCAGCATGTCGTGTGCGATATAAAAGACGACGCCGCGCTGCGCCATGCTATCCGCATCGTGCAAATGGTCAGTTCGGAATTTATTGTAGAGAGGCATATTCCGGGCGATGTCTATCGCGTTACGGTGGTCGGTGGACGATGCGCCTGTTGCCTGCGTGAAAGGCCGAATGTGACGGGCGACGGCATACGGACCATTGAGGCATTGGTGCGGGAGAAAAATGCTGCACTGTCGCGCGCACCGGCGAAAAAAAAGAATGCAACGTTGCATGAGATTAATCTTGATGCGCACGCGGACGAAATGCTTGCGACGCAAAGATTGTCGCGAATAAGCGTTTTACCTGCGGGCAAAAAAGCGTACTGCCATGACAAGCTTATCCTCGCGGCCGGCGCCGACACGTACGATACAACGGACGCTATGCATCTTGAAAATCGTGAGTTATTCCTGCGGCTTGCAAAAATACTCGAAGCCCCCGTCGTCGGTTTCGATGTTATCTGCCGCGATATCGCGCAGCCGTTTTCATCGCAAACGTGCGCGATCATCGAAGCGAACTCGCTGCCTTATATCGATATACACCATTATCCGGCGCACGGCGCGCCGCGCGATGTCGCCGGATGGATATGGGATGAATGGGAAAAAGGCGCGGCGGCATTCATGGCGTGGAATAAAAAGACTCCGCTGACTTGACCAACGCGGTTCGAGTTTGCTATACTTTCATCCATTATGGCAGATGATATAACAATAACGGAAACGGAGGAAAATAAAGCGGTTGCATATCCGACGGGCGAGGCCTCGCGCGCAATGATCGACGCGGGCGTTTTTTACGGGCGCAAAAAAAGCAAGACGAATCCCAAGATGCGGCAGTTCGTTTTCATGAACCGCGGCGGCATCGACGTCATCAATCTTCAAAAGACGGCGGAGCTGCTTGATGAGGCGTCGAAATTCGTAAAAGAAAAAGCGCGGAACAATGGTACGTTCCTTTTTGTCGGGACGGAATCGGCCGCCGAAGCGTCCGTGCTTGCCATTGCGAAGGAATTCGGGATGCCGTACGTAACCCTGCGCTGGGTCGGCGGCGCCATTACCAATTTCAAAGTCATATCAAAACGCATTGAGCATCTCAAAAAAACGCGGATTGACCTTGCGACGGGTGCGCTCGATAAGTACACCAAAAAAGAACGGCTTGATATGGAAAAGGAAGTGAAGCGGCTGGAAGAACTTATGGGCGGACTCGAGGAAATGCAGCGCGAGCCGGACGTCCTTGTCGTCGTCAATCCTGTCGTCCATAACGCGGCGGTGCGCGAGGCGAAGCGGAAAAATATCCCGATTGTCGCGCTTGCGAACATGGATGCCGATCCGGATATCATCGATTATCTCGTACCCGGAAACGATAAAGCGAAATCGAGCATCGCGTGGTTTTTACAGAATATCGAAAAGGCGATAAAGGACGGCATCGCCATGCGCGCGGCGCCGGCTGCGGAGAAAGCGGCAACGCAATCCGAACCTGCGGATAAAAATTAAGACAAACAAAGAGCGAAGAATTATATCCCGCTGTTCGGGATATCCGGATTAAATCCGGTTTTTCGCATCGGAATATCCAACTATGACGCAAAATAAAAAAGAAACATCAACCGAAGCGGTGCAGAAATTACGGGAAGCGACCGGCGCCGGCGTGATGGATTGTCATCGCGCGCTCAAGGACGCCAACGGCGATTTCGACGCGGCAGCCGCGCTTATCCGCGAGAAAGGATTGCTCAAAATGGAAAAACGCGCCGGACGCGAAACGGGCGCCGGTCTTGTGCGCACATACGTGCATAACGAACGCATCGGCGTCCTGCTCGAGCTTCGCGCGGAAACGGATTTTGTCGTCCGCTCCGAACCGTTCCAGAATCTTGCCCGCGAACTCACCATGCAGATTGCGGCGGCGGCGCCCGCGGATGCGGAGGAACTTTTAAAACAGCCGTACATCAAAGACGAATCGAAAACGGTAAAAGATCTCGTGGGAGAAGTCATCGCGAAAGTCGGGGAGAATGTTTCCATCGGAAAATTTTCCCGGATAGAGGTATAATCAGAATATGTTCCAGTTTATCGTTACCGATATCTTTATGCTTGCCATAGGCGCTGTTTTTTATCTTATGGCGCGCGCTTTGCCGCGCATTGAAGAGGAGCCGGCATCGCAAAGGAAAAATTTTTTCGACCGATTGGCGCATTCCGACGTTCCCGAAAAAGTTGATGTTGCGCTGAATAATTTTTTATTGAAGTTCCTGAGGCGGGTGAAAATTCTTACCCTGAAGGTTGATAACGGGTTAAGTAAAATGATGCACAGGATAAAAGCGGAAGAGAACGCCGCGAAGCCCGCTATCGATTTTAAGGAGATGATGGAACAGAACAAAGAAAACGATCGGTCCGAAAAATAAACCGTGGCGGACGCCGGATCGGCACCGTGATAATTGCATCCGTTCATATTGCAAATATCCCGGAAATCATTAAACTCAATAAGGATTAAAGCGCAGATGGCGGAGTGGTCAATCGCATCAGACTGTAAATCTGACGCCTTCGGGCTTCGCAGGTTCGAATCCTGCTCTGCGCACTTTTGTCTACAAAAAACAAAAGGCTCCGGCGTAAGCCAGAGCCTTTCGGTTCCATATTTCCGCTTTTCGACGGATTAGTTTATTTGATAACCATAACAGTCGAGGCGATATCCCAGCCCGCAAGGTCGTTACCGAAATTACGCTTCAGAATATCCGATGTCTTATCAAAATATTCATCGTGCGCTTTTTGAGTATCAATGCCCTCGGGAATCTGGTAAGTGAACCCGATGCCGTTCTGATCTTTAGAGACTTTTCTGACGTAGAGCTGAAGATAATTCGGATCTTCAGCCGCCCACTGTTCTGCGAATTTTACGAGATCCTCTTTGGGAATCTTGGAAGAAAACTTCCAAAGACCCATAGCCCAGTTTTTTTCTTGCATAGGAATGGAATGAAATTGTGAAGGAACGGAAAGGAATGGAACAAGGCAATTATACCCCAAAATAGGATATTATGCAAATTTTTATAAAATAAGGCTATTTTGCTGATGTTGCCATCAACATCATTCGAACTTCGTCCTCTCCTGCGCACGCTGTTTCAAAGTAGGGTTTTTCGGGATGTTTGCGATGCACTGATACTCCGGTTTGGAACCAATCCGAAATTAAAAGCATTCCAATAGAAAATGTTGTACATTTAAACCAACTCATCGGATATATCAAAAAATATACAGAGGCAAAAATAAGCGATAGCGATCTCCAATTAGCCATAGGGAAATTATCCTATGCGTGCCAGACAGTTGATATTTCAGCCGCAGACCATATAACAAATCTCCAAGAACGCCAACCGGCCAGATAAGATTTATCGGAAGACCGATCTTTTTTAATGTTCAAAGATATTATTTACGGAAAGATAAGCGCTAATTTCGTTCTATTCTGTGCACGGATTCGTATTTTCTTCGTTGAATGGGCATAATGATTAGATGGATAATCTGGATGAAATCATTTCACAGATCAGCCTCAAATTAATTGAGGATGAAGGTTTTGAGGGACTCGCTGATCTTGTCGTCCAAGTTAAAAAACTGAGGGAAATAGAATGAATGACGTATTTCTGTTCGTATACGGTACGTTGCGTCGAGATAGCCGCAGCGATATGTATTACTTGTTAGCGCGGCACGCTGACTTTATAGGCGATGCAACGTATCAAGGAAAGCTCTATAAAATCGATTACTATCCTGGCGTCGTGCCATCGGAGGACCCATCCGACGTTGTGCAGGGCGAAGTGTATCGCCTATGCGATTCCGATTTTGTGCTGTCACGGTTGGATCAGTACGAAGAATGCGGACCGGGGTTCTCGGAGCCAACAGAATACGTTCGTGAGATTCAGTATGTTCGTCTTCGTAGTGGTAAAAATATCTCAACATGGGTCTACCTTTACAATCTACCCACGAACGACCTTGCGTTGGTACGATCGGGGCGATTTTCTTAATACCAGAGCCGCTGGCATTATTCAAGAGCTTTCCGTTCCCGTGTATGGATAAAAAATCCCCGTCTATGGGGATTTTTTATCCATCTTTAGAAGCTATGAAGTACATTCACAAGAATCGCATTTCTTGCCTTCGTGGGCGTCATGATGACATTTGTGGCAGTGGCAAGTACATTCATTATGGTCGTGATCGTGTTCGACGTTACATTTTGGACAAATCATTTTTAGATATATTTTTAGATATAATTTATATTATATGGCGACCTTTTTGAGTGCTGAATCATTTCATTATATCATATAGCAGATGTTTTATTTAATTCCCTCGGCCCTGTTTGAAAATCGTCCACGCCCGCGCACGGTTCATCCGGCGGTATGCTTTTGCACGATTACTGATGATATGATGGGATATATCGAGGAGTAATACGGCACGCCGTCTTTTATGCGGCAGTTACTCTGTTTTTTATAAAAAAAGAGCCTCCGGCGTTGCGAAAAAATCGCGCCAAAGGCTCAAGAGGGATCCGGTGGGTACCATCAATTTTCAGAACTTTCTGATCGCACCGACGCCCGTGTAGTCATTGATGTTATCCCATTGGGGACGGACAACGACGCCGCCGGAAACGCAGTAGCCGACGCGGATAATACGATTATTCTCGTCGAAGCTTGCCGTGTTGGCATAGCTGTTCAGATTCGCATAGACTCCTATTTTTTTATACAACAGGATGTCTATCGCGCATTGCTCGACTGCCGTCGGAACTTTATACCCTGGCGGCAACATCGCCTTCTGCTCAGCGAACGTTTTATTCTCCGAGCCTGGTATGACGCCAATAAGGGAAAGATACCAACGTAATGCGAGCGTCGTTTTGGTGGCAAACTTCTGGAGTTTGAACCAAGTCAGTGGTACATAAGAGTGGAAACAGGGTTTCTTTTCTTTCGGATTAAACTTCCGAAGTTCCATTATAGTGATGGTGTCCAGGCCCGCGAACAGGAAATGCGTATCACCGACAATCTTACCCTTGTAGAACGGGCACGGCGATTTAAGGATTTTATCGGGCAAAGAAAAATTGCCGATAGTTTTTACCTGTTTTGACGTTGTAAAAATTCCGCATTTTTGCCAGTCGGCGATGTCAAAGTATGGCATCGCCGGAAGATCGGGATTGTTCGTTACATTCATTTTCTTTTCTCCTTTTTAAAATTATCGGATGTGTTTTCTGATTGAGACGTTCCTCGCATCGATAAAAACCCTGCATTTTTTCAGTTGTCAAAGAACGGATACATTATAACAATGTATGACAATGACGTCAAGACGCCGGAATTTGGTTTAATTGGTACATGCTTCTCATGATAGCGAAGTTGTACCAACACGTTCATATTATTCCAGGGATGGCAATGGAAAATTGAATACACCCAACAATGTTTGACATTTACAATATGACATTTTATGCTTTCATCAGTAATCAAGCCATGGCGGCTTGATATTAAAATTAAATTAAATAAGGAGGAGGAAATGGATCGATTCGAAAAGTTATTAAACAGGATTATATTGATTCTTGTTATGTTATTCTGTTTCGGAGAGTTCATGTACTCGTTTTTTGATAGAAATATTTTAGGCATGATTCTCTGGGGGTCGGTGTCGATTATCGCCGCAGTTGCCGAGATAATAATATGTAGTCGATAAGTTCCCGCCAGTTTTCTTTTTATTGAAAAAGATTAACTGGCGGGATTTTTTATTCGGAAATGCTCGACGACAAATGACAGTGATTCGCTATGCGGTATTTGGTGGTTGCGTGGGCGCATCGTGCGGAAACGATAAGAAAAAGAAATAGAGAACTCATCTCAAAAAAATAAATTATCATTTATTCATTGGTTCGCTTGGAGAAAACAAACGGAAAACAGTTTATTTTCTCCTCGTTACCAATGGTAGGTCAGCGGAACTCGCGAGGACTTTCCGAACGAGCAGTGCGATCTCCCGACGAGCGCTATAATCATAGTGCAGGGAGGAAATCGCGGTTCATAGCCGGGAAGAACCGCGCAATCAGCGGATTTTGTTTTTGTACGCTTGATTTTTGCCGAAAACTTTGGTATAAACAGGAGTCGTTCAAAATACCGGAACAATGTTCGCCAAGATAAAAAACTTTTTTGCGGAATCGCGGCAGGAGCTTCGGCACGTCAATTGGCCGACGCGCCAGGAAGCCATCCGCCTGACGATGATCGTGATCGGCATTGCCGTTGGTTTCGCGGTCTTTCTGGGGGCATTCGATTATCTTTTCACATCGATTATAAAAAATTTCATCATATAGTATAATATAACAATTCATGGCGCATCAGTACTTAAAAGAGACGCAAAGTGAAAAAACGCAGCTACGGCAATGGTATGCCGTGCAGACCTACTCCGGCTACGAAGAGGCGGTCGCGCGCTACCTGAAACAGCGGGTGGAGTCGCTGGCGATGGGCGATAAGATTTTCAACGTGCTGGTTCCTAAAGAGAAGACGATAAAAGTGAAGGGCGGCAAACGGCAAACGGTTGAGGAAAAAATTTATCCGGGCTATGTTTTGGTCGAAATGATCCTGACCGAGGATTCGTGGTATGTCGTGCGGAATACGCCCCGCGTGACCGGTTTCGTGGGACCCGACAATGCGACGCCGACGCCGCTTTCGAAAGATGAAATTGATCTGCTGCTTGCGCGCTCGCAGGCGACGGGCGAAGAAGGCAGGATGACGATCGATCTGCGCATCGGCGATCTCGTGAAGATAACCGACGGACCGTTCAAGGAATACGACGGCAAAGTGGCGGAAGTGAACGAGGAAAAGGGGAGCGTGAAAGTGCTGGTTCCTATTTTCGGCAGGGACACCGCGGTCGAACTGGATTCTCTTCAGGTGAAAAAGGTCTGAACATAAACAAAAAGTGAAAAACGCAGGTATTCCGCTTCGCGGCATTCATTCGCTTTTCACTATTTAACTATTAACTTTTAATTATTTTATGAAACAACAGTGTTTTTTCTGTTCGCAGAATATCAGAGAAGTGGATTATAAGGAGGTGGATCTCCTGAAGCGTTTTATTTCAAGCCAGGCGAAAATCATCAGTCCGAAGCATACAAGCGTGTGCGCGAAGCACGAGCGGATGCTTGCGGAAGCCATTAAGCGCGCGCGTTTCATGGCGCTTCTTCCGTATGTGAGAAAATGACGATAAAATTCTGATTTTATGGTCATCATGGAATTTCGAGCCCGCGATGAATATCCATGATCCGGAAATGAAGTTGTTTTGATGTTCCGTGTTACGATGGTTGCAGTATGGCGTTGTGGATGTTTTGCGGCATGAGAACATTAGAACGATCCGGCATTACAACGCATGTCTTTTCTTAATCAATCGCTTTTCCAATTTATTTACGGACTGAGCCGCCGGAATTTTTTTCTTGACGGTTTCGCCGTTTTTTGCGCGCAGGATCTGCCGTATTTTTTGGTGCTTATTTTTTTCGTTATGGTTTTTTACGAAAAGAGCCGGCGCGGGAAGTGGTATCTTTTCTGTGAAGCCGCTTTGGCGATTATTCTTTCCCGCGGGCTTATCACCGAGGGCATTCATTTTTTCTATCATTATCCGCGGCCGTTTGATGTCCTGGGTTTTACGCCGCTTATCAATGCGGCGGGGCCTTCATTCCCGTCGGGCCATGCCGCGTGGTTTTTCGCGCTTGCCACGGTCGTTTTTTTCCGCAACCGTAAACAGGGACTGTGGTTTTTTATCGGGGCGCTCGTGATCGTCATCGCGCGCATCTATGTCGGCGTCCATTGGCCGTTTGATGTCGCTGCCGGCGCCGTAATCGGCATTTGTTCCGCGCTTTTTATCCATTGGCTTTTGCGGGACAGCAGGAGGAAATTATTTTCAGATGCCATTGCCGTTCCTGATCATAGCCAGGAATAAATTCATGAATTCCGGCGCGGATCTTTTCCGTCATTGCCGTATCCGCGCTTTGAAAGCGAAATTGAAGAAATTAAGACGTGAACCCTTCCTGTCTCCCTCGGGCGAAGGGAGGGATCGGAACATGCAAGCGACGATGGAGTAAAAATATGCTATCATGACGAGGATGCCCGCCGTCCGCGGCGGGCGGTTATTATTTTTTACCGCAATCATGAATAATGTCTTGGCGCTCCTTCTTGCCTACCGGTATCCCATCCTTCTCCCTTTCGCGATTTTCGAAGGCCCTATTACGACCGTCATCGCCGGTTTTTTAGTGACGACGGGCGTAATGAACCCGTTGATAGTGTATGCCATCGTTGTCTTCGGCGATGTGGTAGGGGATGCTTTCTATTATGGCGTCGGTTATTGGGGCGGAGGATTTCTTATGCGCAACGGGCATCGTTTCGGTGTTACGAAAGAAAAAATAGACAAGGCGAACGACTATTTCAAGGAAAATCACCGCAAAGCACTTGTCCTTTCGAAGATCGTTCACGGTATCGGCACGACGGGATTGGTCGCGGCGGGATCGCTTAAGATTCCGTACAAGCGGTTTTTCACGACGTGTTTTCTGGTCAGCATGGTCCAGTCGGCGTTTTTCCTGATACTCGGCATCATTTTCGGCGGCGCGTACGTCCAGATAGCGCATTATTTGAAAGAATTTGCCGTTATTATAAGCGTGGCGGCGCTTGCCGTGGTTGCCATCATTTTTTACAAGCGCACGGATGTTAAAAAATTTAAAGACAAGAAAGAAATAAAAGATTTTTAATCATGACACCCGATGACTTAAAAGAGAATGGCGCCGCGCGTCAAGCCGGATTTTTCGATGGAAAAACAACGGGGCAAAAAAGAAAACTTAACATCGCCATGGTGTGCGATGCCATTGATTATACGACCGGCGGAAGCACGGTTTCCACGTTGCGTTTTTCGGAACGGCTCGCGGCGCGCGGGCATACCATTATTTTCATTGCGGCGAAAGTGCCGTATGCGCAGGGGGACGTGGACGGCACGAAGACATACCGGTTCAGGTCGCTGCTTATGCCGAACACCGAGCATAAATTTTATTTTGCTTATGCCACCGTTGCGGAAGCGAAAAAGGCGCTGCGGGACGAACGGATCGACGTGCTGCACATCATCCTGCCGTCCGTGATGGGTTTTGTTTTTTTGAAAGCGGCGAAGGAAATGGGAATTGCGGTCGTCATCGGTTCCCATGCGCAAGCGGAAAACGTTTTTTTGTACGTCCCAAAGATCCTCGGCCGCGGATTATTGAGCGCGATTTTCATAGCCTATCTTTCGTGGGTATATAAAAAAGCCGACGCGCTTATTTATCCGACCGAATTTGCGCGGGAGCAGCCGCCGCGGATGGATGCACGCATGCGTTATGCCGTGATAAGCAACGGCGTCGACGCGTCTTTTTTTGGGCCGCGCGACCCTGCGCCGTTTTTCGAAAAATACCGCTTGCCGCGCGAAAATAAATATATTTTATTCGTCGGACGCTTGGCGCATCCTGAAAAAGATGTCGTTACGCTCGTGAAAGCCCTGCCCGAAATATTGAAAACCCGTTCCGATGTCCGTGTGTTGCTCGTCGGCGACGATACCCAGAAGAACGTCATTGAACAGTGTGCGAAGGGTGCGGGCGTTGAAGACAAGGTCATTTTCACGGGAATAATGAGCGAGGAAGATAAGGCGCTCGCGTACAGCGCCTGCACTATTTTCTGCATGCCGTCGCTTGCGGAAATGGAAGGGATGGTCGTGCTTGAGGCCATGGCGTGCGGCGCGCCCGTCCTCATTGCCGATGCCCCGAACAGCGCTTCGAAATATTTCGCGGACGGGAACGGATTGCTTTTCAAACCGCAGGATCCCCATGATTGCGCGAAAAAAGCGCTTGTCATGCTGTCGGACGAAAAAACGCTGGAAGCCATGGGTCGGCAGAGCCTGGAGAGCAGCAAGCGTTACGATATCAATGAAAGCGTCACGCAGCTTGAGAATTTGTATTATGCCGTGCTGTCGGAAAAACTTCTCCGTCGTCCCCGTAAAGGCGCGTCCGCTTAATTTTCTCTTCAAAAAATTTTAGCGGACAAATATCTCTTACACAACCTGCGGACGCTGCCTGAAAAGCTGCTTTTGAGACGGACATTATTTCCTTTTTTCTTTATGCGCAGCGTTCGCAAGCGTTATGCGGAAGAAATAAAAAACATATATAAAAATTATTTTGAAAGTTCCTTCAGCTTTAAAGCGTCGCGCGGACGATCGCACGATGAGCCGGCGGTCGAAAATTATTTTACCGTGCCTGGAAACCCGCTGCGCGGTATCGGTATCGTCGCCGTAAAAAACGATCGCGGTGTTATAGCCGCCGGCCTCATCGAGCGCCGAAGCGCGGATAAGGACATTGCCGGCAATGATCGTTCCGCCGCGGTTGAGGAAAGAAGTGATTTTGTTCGCCAGCGTAAAAACGTTTTTTTGCAGTGCAAGTAATATTATTCTGGAAACCCGCCCGGCGTCGTAATAATCGTAAGGTCCCGAAACGGCGCTCACATTCCGATCGTTCAGGCGCGCCACGCCGACCGAAAGCCAGTCGGGAGAGGGGAGGCAATCGGCGTCGAAATTGGCGATGATTTCGCCCGTGGCCACCCGGCGGCCACTTTCGCGGGCATGATTCGTGCCTTTGCGCGGCTCGGCAATTACCGTGATCGGAAATTGCGCGGCGATCGCCGCCGTGTTGTCCGTGCTGCCGTTATCGACGACGATAACTTCGAAATGAGGATAATCCTGCGCCAAAGCCGCGCGGATGCCGTCAGCGATATTTTTTTCCTCGTTAAAGGCCGGAATAACGATTGATACTTTCATGATCATGACTGCATTTTAACATGAAGGTTCACGGATGTACATATCGGAAATTTTTTTTTTGGATTTTTTCTCCATGAATTTTTCCGTTATCTTTTTTACCTCTTCGGCGTTTTTCGTTTTCATAAGGGCGATGCGCAGTTCTTTCGATCCTTTGAATCCGGCGGTATACGCTTTGAAGTGTTTTTTCATGATGTCGAAGTTTTTGAGGCCGCCGTCTTTTTTTGTGCGGTTGCTTTTGTATATTTTTTCGAAAAGTTCCGCGTGCGCGACCATGCCTGCAAGCCGTTCACGGCAACCGGGCGCCCGTTCCGAGAAAAACCACGGGTTTCCGAAGACGCCTCGGCCGATCATTACGCCGTCGATGCCCGTTTCTTTTATTTTTACGCGCGCTTCGTCGGGCGTTTTGATGTCGCCGTTTCCGAGGATGATAGCGCCTTTCGCATAACGATCGCGGAGTGCCGCGATCTTCGGCGCGAGTTCCCAGTGCGCGGCGGCGGCGGACATTTCCCGTCTCGTGCGGAGATGCACGGTAAGCGCGGCGATATTTTCTTCGAGAAGCGCGGGGATCCATTCGTCGATTTGATCCCTGTCGTAACCGATGCGCGTTTTTACGGAGACCGGCATTTTTCCGGCTCCCTGTTTTGCCGCCCGGATGATCTGTTTCGCGCGCGCGGTGTTTTTCATCAATGCCGCTCCCGCGCCCTGTTTTTCGACGTCTTTGTCCGGACAGCCCATATTGATATCGATGCCGTCGAAGCCGAGTTCGCGGATGATCAAGGCCGCCTTTTCGAATTGTTCCGGCTTCGCGCCGAATACCTGCGCCACGATCGGACGTTCCGCTTCGGCGTACCAAAGATCGACAAGGAGCCGTTCCTTTCCTCTTGAGAGCAGTCCTTCCACCGCAACGAACTCTGTCCAGAAGACATCGGGTTTGCCGCACGCAACAAACATTCGTCGGAACGCCGCGTCCGTGACATTCGCCATCGGCGCAATCGCCATGACGGGCTTTTTCAGTTTTTTCCAGAATCCTGATTGCATGGCGATGGTTTTGATGAGCATACCCCAATAATGGAAAAATACCATAACGTTGCCGTTGACGGACGCGTACGCCCGCTAAATTGCGGAAATTCCGTTTTGGCAATATTATAGAATAACATGGAGAACTCGTCTCAAAAGCGGCTTTTTGGGCAGTGTCCGCGGAGCGTGCCGGCCTGTTTTTGAGACGGGTTCTCGTAAATAATATCGGATCGGGAATCAATAGTATGAATAAAATTTTCCCCGTTGCTCTTATGGTAATCGCCGTGACGGCGATAGCTGCCTTTTTTATTTTTTTTGCCATTCGATCGGGAAATTTATCGCAGCCCTATGCCCGAAGCGGCGTCATCCGCATCGTCGCCGCGGAAAATTTTTACGGCAATATCGCGGGACAGCTGGCGGGCAATCGCGCGACGGTCACGAGCATTCTTTCCGACCCGAACGTGGACCCGCACGAATACGAAGCGAACGTGCAGGATGCCGTCGCCATTGCGAACGCGGATATCGTGATCGAGAACGGGCTTCATTACGACACATGGATGGACAAGCTCATTACCGCATCGCCGAATCCGAACCGCACCGTTATTATCGCGGGAAATATCGCGCCGGATCCGCTGCCTGATAATCCGCACGTTTGGTACGGGATCGACAATATTGTGGCGATCGCGCGGAGCATTACCGATGCGCTCGAAAAAAACGATCCGGCCGCCTCGGCCGTTTTTGAAAATAATCTTGCGGCGTTCGATGGCTCTCTTTCGCCGATCCGTGATAAAATGAACGGGATCAAAGCGAAGTATGCCGGCACGCCGGTCGCGCTCACGGAAACCATTTATCTGTACCAGACGCAGCCGATGGGGTTAAAGGTTCTGACCCCGTTCGGTTTCGAAAAGGCGATTGCGGAAGGGAATGATCCGTCGGTGCAGGACGTGAGCGCTGCCGATAATCAGATCGGCAATAAACAGGTGAAAGTTTTGATTTATAACAGCCAGGCGGTGACGCCCATTACGACAAACCTGGAGGATGCCGCGAAGGCGAACGGTATTCCGGTCGTTCCGGTGTCCGAGACCATGCCGCCTTCCGCCACGTATCAAAAATGGATAATGGATGAGCTGAACGCTTTGGAACAAGGCCTTGCGCAGGCAACCGGACATTAGAATCCGTCTCAAAAGCGGCTTTTCAAGCAGTGTCCGCTGGCCTGCCTTTGAGATGGGTTCTATAATTTTATTTAAAACAAGCGCGCTGGTTTTACTGTCATCATGGAAAACAAAAACGAAATCGCAATCTCATTGAAAGACGTTACCGTCCGGCTCGGCGACCGGACGATCCTGGACGATGTCAGTTTCGCGGTGCCGCGCGGATCGTTTGTCGCGGTGCTCGGTCCGAACGGAACGGGGAAAACCACGCTTTTAAAATTATTGCTTGGACTTTTGAAGCCAGCCGGCGGGATCGTTTCGGTACTCGGCGCCGCGCCGCGGAGGGGCAATAAGGATATCGGGTATGCTCCGCAGCACCGCGTTCTTGAAGCGGATCTCGCATTGCGCGCGCGCGACGTCGTGGGCTTCGGACTGGACGGGAACAAATGGGGCATCGGGTTCGCAAACCGCAAGCGGGAGGCGGCGATTGATGACGTTTTAAAAGAAGTGGATGCGGAACAGTTCGGCGGCGCGCCCGTGGGAAAACTTTCGGGAGGGGAGCAGCAACGGCTGCTTATCGCGCAGGCGCTTATCACGGATCCGAAAATCTTATTGCTTGACGAGCCGCTTTCCAATCTTGACATCAATCATGCGCAGGAGATCATCGCTTTGGTTACGGATATTTGCCGCCGCCGCGCCGTGACCGTCATGCTGGTTGCTCATGACGTAAATCCATTATTACCGAGCATCGATCACGTGCTTTATATGGCGAACGGCCGCGGCGCGATGGGCGTTCCCGAGGAAATCATCACCGGCGAAACGCTTTCCGATCTTTACGGTACGAAGGTTGAGGTCATGCGGGTCGGTGGCCGCATCTTCGTGCTCGGTGCGGAAACATAACTATTTTTCGGGTTGTTGTTCTCACGAAGGCGAGCCCCGCCCTGGTTTTTTCCGAAAAATTTCGGCGGGCGGGAATCCATGCTTTCAATTTTTTTAAAGCATGGGTCATCCGCCGGAGCTTACCCTCGGCTACGATCAAGGGCGGACGATGACAGAGGGAGATAAGAACAATAAGAACAAAAACCAATCATTATTTTTCAATATGCTTTCCGTTTTCCAATATCCTTTCATGCAAAATGCGCTTTTCGCCGGATCGCTTGTCGCGATCGTCGCGGGGTGCGTCGGCTACTTTCTTATTACGAGAGGGCTTACGTTCGCCGGCCACGCGTTGTCGCATATCGGTTTTGCCGGCGCCGCGGGCGCGCTTGTCCTTGGTATCGATCCGCTCTTCGGCCTGCTTTTTTTCACGATTGCCGCGGGGATGGGTATCGGGACTTTCGCGAAAGGTTTCCGGGAAGAAGATATCAATATCGGCATCACGACGACATTTATGCTGGGACTTGGCGCGCTTTTTATTTCCGTTTATAACGGCTATGCGGAACAGGCCTACAGCATCCTTTTTGGAACGATCCTCGGCATCAGCACGGCCGATGTTTTCGTTACCGCTGTTTTCGGCATCGCGATTATCGCTGTTCTTGCCGTGATTTTCCGTCCGCTCTTATTTGCTTCGATCGACCCCGAAGTCGCCGAAGCGCGCGGCGTGCCGGTCCGCCCGCTTGCGATTATTTTTCTTGTCATGGTTGCCGTCGCCGTTTCCATATCGGTGCAGGTAGTCGGCGTAATTCTTATTTTTGCGTTGCTGGTCGGTCCCGCGGCGACCGCGACGCGGATCGCGCATGCGCCGGTCACCGTCATTGCGCTCTCCGTCATACTGGGGCTTGTTTATGTATGGCTTGGTATCTTTCTCGCGGCAACCGGAAGCTGGCCGGTCAGTTTTTATATCGCCGCCATGTCATTCGCGGTATATTTGCCCGTGCGGTTGCTTTCGCCGCGTTGGGACAGAAGGAGTTATAAGACAGGACTTACGCATTTGAAAAAATCATAAGAAAATGTTTCAAACCGCAACGGACAAGGCACGTTCCTTCGTTATTTTCCGATTATTTTCATCGCCGTAGCAGGGCTATGTCCCGGAAAATAACCGGAAAATGCCTCGTACCCGGCGCAAGCGCGTACGTCCTGTTAAAATTAAAACGGAATAAAACAATGCTTGCAATCTGCAAAAAAAGAAAAATGGAACCCGGTGTTTCTTCATATCCTGATTCATAAATCGTAAACATTTTTATATGTCAGAACTTCTGCATCAAACATTCATACAGAACGCTTTTATCGCCGGAACGCTGATTGCGATTACCGCCGCGCTTATTGGTTATTTCGTGGTGCTTCGCGCGCAGGCGTTCGCGACCGAGGCGTTGTCGCATATCGGTTTTGCGGGAGCGACCTGCGCCGCATTGCTGGGCGTGAGCTCGCTTGTCGGTATGGCGGGATTCACGGCCGCGGCCGCGCTCGGCATGGGCGCGTTGGGGAAGCGCATCCGCGGGCGTGATATCGAGATCGGCATGATCCTTGCGTTCGCCCTGGGTCTCGGCGTCCTTTTCCTGCGGTTGTACACGAGTTCCGCAAGTGAGACAGTGGGAGTTCTTTTCGGTTCCATTTTAAGCGTAACGCGCGCAGACATCGTTTTGACGGTTATCTTCGGCATCGGGACCCTCGCTGTTCTTGCCGTGATTTTCCGTCCGCTCTTATTTGCTTCGATCGACCCCGAAGTCGCCGAAGCGCGCGGCGTGCCGGTCAATATGCTTTCGATAATTTTCATGTTATTGCTCGCAATCACAATCGCCTCGGCCGTGCAGGTGGTCGGCGTGTTATTGGTATTCGCATTGATCATCGCTCCCGCGGCGATAGCGCAGCATCTCGCGCGGACGCCGGGCAGAGCGATCGGCATAGCGATCCTTCTCGGACTTTTATTCACGTGGGGCGGACTTTTTCTCGCGCTCATAAGCAGATATCCCGTGAGTTTTTATATCGCCGCCATCGCTGCGGTCGTGTATTTCATCGCCGTAAGCGCAAGCCATTTCATGAAGCCGCACGGACGTATCGAGAAAAAACATCCGGACCGTGAAGTGAAGGGCGCATAATTCGTTATTCATTTTATCCGCGGCAATACGCATTTCTTTTTTTTGAAACTTTAATGCCCCGAAAACCGTATTATTAAGCAGTGGAACAGACCGATGAAGATATTGCGCGCGAAGTGCAGAGAAGTGCAGAAAGGAGGCCGCGAGGCCTTCGGTGTTTTGGTGCTTCGCTACCAGCCGAAATTGGCGCGATACGCGCGGAAATTTTTGTTCCACGGCGATGACGTTGCCGATCTCGTGCAGGATGTTTTCATAAAGGCGTATACGAATATTCAGGGATTCGATCCGTCGCGCCGTTTTTCGCCATGGATCTATCGCATTGCGCATAATATTTTCGTGAACGCCCTGCGTGACAGCGCGAAGGATCGGGCGAATTTCTCGCTCTTTGATGCCGACGTCCTGTTTCCGCATCCCGTCGCCGACGAAAAAACCGATGACCATGCGAAGCGCGAAGAGATGAGGCGGATGCTTGACGCGCCGCTCGGATCGCTCGACCCGAAATACCGCGAGCCGCTCGTCCTTTATTATTTCGAAGACCTTGATTACAAAACGATTTCCCAAATTCTTCAGGTTCCCGTTTCGACCATCGCAACCAGGATCAAGCGGGGGAAGCTGATGCTCGGGAAAATAATCAAACCGTAGTGTACTATAATATAGGACTTTCGCATTTGAAAAAAAACATAAGAAAATGCCCTGTACCCGGCACAAGTGCGTATGTCCTATAAGATATAAAATTATGGATTCTCATTCAAATCAAGGCGAAGCAAAACAGGCGGAGCAGAAGATGCTCGAAGCCATCCGGAGCGGCAAAGCGAAAATGCAGCCGCGGTGGCATTTTGTGCTGCAAGCCGTTCTTTTTGCCGTGGGCGGCATTATTATGCTGCTTATGCTGCTTTATCTGGCAAGTTTCATTATGTTTATGCTCCAGGAAACCGGATTATGGTTCGCGCCGGACTTTGGTGCTGCCGGATGGTATTCGATTCTCCGATCGCTCCCGTGGGCGCTCGTTTTTCTTCTTGCTGTTTTTATGATTGTTCTTGCCGTGCTTGTAAAACGATATTCTTTCGTTTATAAACGGCCGGCAGTATATCTTTTTACGGGCATCGTCGCGGTCGCCGTGGTGGGCGGATTCCTGATCACCCGGACATCTTTTCATAAGTCGCTTTTCTATTCCGCCCGGCACGACGACTTGCCTATCCTCGGCGAATTTTACCGCGGATTCGGCATGGAGCGTTTCGATGATATTCATCGCGGCATGATTATAGAGATAACGACAAACGGGTTTGTCATTCAGGATGACGGCGGCCAGACATCCACGGTTATCGCCGGTCCTCGCGTATATTTTTCATCGGGCGGCGTTTCCGGCGTCGGTGACGATGTCGTGATATTCGGGGAGCGATCGTCCAGCGGCACCATCACCGCGGGCGGCATACGGTTCATCGGCCGGTAAGGATCCGTGAACGGGTTTCCGAAAAAAATGTAGAGAACCCGTCTCAAAAACTGCTTTTGAGACGGGTTCTTATGTGTAGTAAGTAATAGCGGGCTGGGACACCGGAGTTTTCATTCGACTTTTCCTCCAGTACCCCGAGCCCGAAAAAGATATTTGCTGTCGTGTAGTAATAAATGCAAGGTCGGCATATAAACCTAATTAACCATACCAACATATAAACAGAGAACCCGTCTCAAAAGCAGCTTTTCAGGCAGGATCCGCGGGTTGTGCGGAAATTCTATGAAACTTTGTTTCATTCCCGCTGGCTTACTTTTGAGACGGGTTCTTATTTAATTAATTGTTTAATGGTAAAAACTCAACGAATATGAAACATAAATTTCTTACGATCGGACTTCCGGTCTTGGGCGGGCTTGCCATTGCGGGCGTCGGTATCGCCTCGGCGGCGGGGTTTATGCGCGGTAGCGGCGGGCGCGGCGGCGTGATGGGTTTCGGCGGCGGCATGAATGCCGCCTCTCCGACGCAATGGGCGGCGAACCAAACGACCCGGTTCCAGGCCGAAGCGGGCGCACTCGGGCTTTCGGAGAGCGTTATCGTGAACGGCTGGGCTTCGGGACAGAGTTTACGGCAGATCGCTACGGCGAACGGTATCAGTCTTTCGCAATACGAGACCGACATAAAGAACTACGCGCAATCACAGCGGAAGGCCGATCTCGATGCGCTTGTTTCGCAAGGCACAATTACGGCGGCGCAGGAGACGCAGTATCTCCAGTCGCTTGCGACGCGGCAGGCGAATTTCCGGGCAAAGACGCAGAACGCACCGGGCGTGTCGAAAGGTTCCGGCGGCGGGTTCGGCAGGATGCATGGCCGTCATGCGACATCGACGCCGCGTACGCAGTAATGATGCGAAGAGCCTCCGTTCCGGATCACCGAAACCGGAATGGAGGTTCTTCGGAAAGGTGGACAAATGATTTTAAAAAAATGCGAGCCGATTTCTTATTGTTCCGGAAATTTGATTTTTAAGGCCGATGCTCAAAGCCGATAAAAATATTTTTAACTTTTACTCATGCGTAACAGATTTTTAACATTTTCACTTTTCATCGCGGCGTGCCTTATTTTTGCTACAATGGGTACGGTTTTTGCGCAATCAATTCCTTCGGGCGGCGGTGATGGCATTATAGGGCAAGTGGGCAGGGGACAGTCATTACCCGACGCTTTCGGAAGAATAACGGCAATCAACTGGAACGACGATTACGATAACTGGCGGCCGAAATAATGCGACAGAGAACCCGTTTCAAAAACAGCCTTACAATCCGCTGGCCTGTTTTTGAGATGGGTTCTGTAGTTTATCACTAAAGCGGGGAAAGGAAGGTTTTTATGGCGACAGAGAACCGACATTTTAAATAATTTTAAAGAAATAATTTCCCTGACGGCAGCAGTAATAGTGCTCATTGCCGCCTGTGTGTGCGGGAGTGGACCATGTTCGGACGATTTTTTTTAAAAAGGCGCTACTTTCGTAACGCCAAGTTAAAACTTTCTATAACCTATCAACCGATTCTTTCCGTGTAAATACCGGCATTTTCGGCTTCGAAGACGAGTTCCATATCCGGAACGCCATCCGTAGAAGCCATGATATCCGATCCTTCTTTGTCGGTTATTTTGACAAAGGCGCGGGTTTGAAATTGTTCATCGCTCTCTATCCCGTCAAGCCAGCTGACGCTCGGATAAGGACTCCATGTTCCATCTGAATTTTTCACTTCTATTTTTCTGAAGAGCAAAACGAAATTTCCTTTTCTCCCGCACAGAGCAGGATCGTACTCGCAATGACACTTCAATTTTATAAAATCCTCAGAGTCGTAGCGCAGGGTTATTGTCTCTTGGCTGCGTCCTCTCATAAAATCTTTTACCTCAATTTCATGTAGTGCCATATCTTTCCCACCTCCTTTTGAATTTGAATTAATGATTTAAATTTCAAATTTTTGATTCTTTCTTTATTCGTCTTTATAGACGTCTTCATCGGTGAATAAAGAAAGAGCGTACAAAAGTCCGACACCTATGACCATCATGATTAAGCCAATCACGATTATCGCAATCGCCAAAAAAATTAAAACCGATAAAAAAGCGATAAGATCTTTTGGGACGCCAAATTTAATGACATAGGACAGCATTCCAACTGACGCGAAGCAAACGATTGCGATAATCGCCCGCATTATTTTACTCATAGCTTCCTCCTTATTTAATTTTAATATCAAGCTGCCATGGCTTGATCACTGTGGAAATAATAGCAAGTAATGCTTCAAATGTCAAGCCAAAACGCGCAACTCCTCGCGCCCCTCTTTTCCGTCGCCCTCGACCCCCGATCGGGTCGAGGGCAGGCTTCGGTCGAGGACCTGCGCTTTGAAATCTTCGGATCGGGAGCATTTTCCCCTCTGTTGAGGGGACGACGGAGGGGAAAATGCTTTGACAAAATCGGTGCTGGTTATAATAGATAGCGAGGGGTTATAAAAACGCACCGAAAAACCGCGAATTAAAGCTTGAATACAACAACGGCGCGGGGCGAACCGGATTATTCTTCAACCGCATTAATTCAGCCAAAGGTTGACGATTATAACGGCGTTCGCGATGGATTCCAAAGCGGAGAGGGTGAGATTCGAACTCACGAAGCCCTTTCGAGCTTGCCGCATTTCGAGTGCGGTGCCTTCGGCCACTCAGCCACCTCTCCGCTTTGAATCCATCGCGGCATATGAGGCCACTCAGCCAGCCTCCTTCCGTTTCTTTATAATATTTTTTCGGGAAAAATGGAAGCCGGTCCGATGTAATGATTTTAAAAGAAATGCCCGGAACGTGGCATTTTTCATCCGGTTTGTTTGAAAAATATAAATATTAAGAAATCTTTACATTTTTCTCAATGCCAAACGTAATCCCTTCGACCCTCTGTCGCATTTTATGCGGAATATCATCTCCCGTAAATCGATTTGATTTATTTATGGAGAACATGGAATCCGTATTATTTTCTTCTTGAATTTTCCGTTTTAATCCTTATACTGTACAATATCGGACTCATAGTAAAGTGAGCTTCGTAAAAAAGCGAGCGAATCAATTGTCGTCCGCTCTCGTTTCACTTACTATTATTTATTCAGTTCCCATAAGGGCCAATAGTAAAATGGACTCGCGCCAAAAAGGCGCGGTAATCAATTTGTTATCCCGCCCTGAATTTCATACAATAGATAAGCATGGGCCCATAGTAAAGTGGTATTACGCGGCATTCGCATTGCTGAGGCGGGAGTTCGATTCTCCCTGGGTCCACAAATAAAGGAATGAAATTCAGGGCGGTGTCAGCATTCGCATTGCTGAGGTCCGGGTTCAATTCTCGGTTGGTCCACAAAAAGGAAAGTGAAACGAAGGCGGCGTCGGCATTCGCATTGCTGAGGCGGGAGTTCTGTTTTCGGGAATTTCTCTTTACGATCTCCGGTCCAGCGCGCTGCCGAGCGTTTCGTCGTCGGCGAATTCTATTTCGCCGCCGGTGGGAAGGCCGCGGCCGAGGCGGCTTGTTTTTTTCGCGAGCGGGGCGAGTTCTTTCATCAGGATGGATGCCTGCAGGTCGCCGAGCGCGGTCGGATTGAAGCCGAAGATAATCTCGTCGGTTTTTCCGCCGAGCCCGCCCTCGGTAGCGTTTTTTCCTATAAAATCCTTCAGGCTCTGCATGCGCTTTTTTTGCCAGTCCTCAAGCAGTCCGGTTTTGGGTATGGGTCCCACGATACAATAGCGGCCGGTGAATTTTCCGGTATTCTCGAGCGAAATAAGGTCGGTTTCTTTTTCAATAATCATAATGACGCCCTGCCGGCGGGTCGGATTCGCGCAGATGTCGCAGAGATTGCCTTTATTTTGGTGGATAAAAAAACAGCGTTCGCAGATCTTGAGCGTGCGGAGATTATTGATGCTGACGGCGAGATCGTGGATGTCCTCTTTGTTCTCGTTCACGAGATAAAATGCGAGCCGGATTGCCTGGCGCGGGCCGATTGAAGGAAGCCGCGAAAGCCCGTCAACGACGTTTTTTATGGGATCGGGGAGTTTCATGGATACTAATGATATATTTATTTCTGTAGAGACGGGAATATTTTATCGCCCTCATAGAAAAGATTTCTGTCGTCCCTTCGAAGGAGTGGATCTATGCTTCCAATCTTTTCTGAAATTCTTAAAGCATGGACCCTCGCCTCCGTGAGGACGACAGAGAAGAGGACATCCTTATTAATTTACATTACTTCGTTTATAAACTGATATCGAACCCTCCGTCGCTTCCGGTGTCCTCGTGCCGACGGTCGATATTCTTGAAACTTGCGTGTTCCGCGTCGAAACGCAGGTCGACCTCGCCTGTCGGACCGTTCCTATGTTTTTGTACGAGAATCTGCGCGACGCCTTCTTCTTCAGGCGCGATCGCGACGCCATGTTCGCGGTCTTTACGGTAGATAAACATAACGACGTCCGCGTCCTGCTCGATGGAACCCGATTCGCGGAGATCGGAAAGCCGCGGCATTTTGTGGTCGCGTTGTTCCACGCCGCGCGAGAGCTGGGAGAGCGCGAGAACCGGCACCTTGAGCTCGCGGGAGAGCGACTTTAATCCGCGGGAAATTTCCGTAACCTGCTGGACCACGTTGTCGGAATTCGTGCGCGGTTTGATGAGCTGGAGATAATCGACAACGAGAAGATCGAGCCCGTGTTCAACCTGAAGCCGCCGCGCCATCGAGCGCATCTGGAGGATATTCAGGGTGGGGGAATCGTCAATAAAGAATTTTACCTTTGAGAGCTTGTCCATGGCGCCCTGGATCATCGTGAAATCCATATCGTCCGTGATGCGGCCGGTCCTGATGCGCCACAGAGGAACCGTCGATTCCGCCGAAATGACGCGATCGATGACCTCTTCGCGCGACATTTCAAGCGAAAAAACGCCGACCGTGTGTCCCGCGCGCGCCGCGTGCCGCGCGATGTCGAGGGCGAAAGATGTTTTTCCGAGCGACGGCCGTCCGCCGAGGACAATGAGCTCCGATTTCTGAAGTCCTGAAAGGAGGTTGTCGAGTTGCGTAAAGCCGGTCGTGATGCCGCGGAGCTTTGCGCCGCCGCTATGGAGATTTTCGATGCGTTTTAGGGCGGTTTCGAGTTCTTCTTTGAGCGCGACAAAATTCTGCGGAAGCGATTTTTGCGAGATGGCGAGGATCTTTTGTTCGATATCGTCCAGAATGTCGTCAACGTCCCGCGACGACTCAAAAACATCTTCCGTGATTTCGGCAGAGGCTTTCACGACGTCCCGTAATGCTTTTTTATCTTTTACGATCTTTGCGTAATGCTCCACGTGCGATGCGGTCGCGATGGCGCTCGTGAGATCGGCGAGATACGCCGAGCCGCCGATATCTTTTAATTGTTCCTTTTCTTTAAGCCGGTTGGTCAGGCTCAGGACGTCGATCGGCTGATGTTTCGAATATAGTTCAAGGATGGCGCCGTAAATGGTTTCGTGCGCCGGCGCATAGAAATCAGAAGGGATCAAAAGATCCGCGGCGCGGAAAATCGCATTCTCGTCGATAAGGATGGCACCCAGAACCGCCTGTTCGGCTTCGAGGTTCTGCGGCGGGATTTTCAGTTGGGATTTTTTTAATGTTGCCATGGAGGAATAATTATGAATGGTAAATTATGAATGATAAAAGCAGCCATTTCTGTCATCCTCTTTCTTCGGGAGGACAACAGGAAAAGCAATGAACGTGAGCGATGTTTGGCATCAATCAATTCATCCCGGATATATAAACGGTTCGAACGGCGTATTTGTATTTTCTACTTTATATCCTAATGCATTTATTTTTTCACGCAAGCGATTGGAGTGCTCAAACTGTTTATTAACTCTGCATTGCTCCATTTCTTCGGCAAGTTCCTTTATTTCTTGAGGAATTTCGGGATAATCAGCGTTCACGCCGAACAGTTTTAATACTTTTTTAATGAAATCGATCGCTCTACGCAAGGCGTTTTCATCGAGCTGGGAAAGGCGTTCATTGGCGTCGTTCAACGCCTTAAAAACAAAACCTAATGCTTCCGGAGTATTCATGTCGTCGTCAATGAACGCATCGAATTTCGAATAATCGTAATCATCCAACAAGACACTTTTTGTTTTGAAAGTTTCCTGTTTTAAATTGAATTCTAATTTCCATAAAAATCTTCGAATCGTGTTCAGGTTGGTCCTTGCATCTTCAGCCATTTTTTCGGTGTAATCTAACGGCATGCGATAGTTATGCATGAGCGTCATCCATCGCAAAACCTCCGGCGGATATTTTTCCATGAATGCGCGTATCGTTATAAAATTGCCGAGGCTTTTCGACATCTTTTTCCCGTCGACAAGCAGCGCGCCGGTGTGCATCCATATTTTTACGAACGGTTTTTTGCCGGATGCCGATTCCTGCTGGGCGATCTCGGCTTCATGATGGGGGAATTTTAGATCGATGCCGCCGCCGTGGATATCGTATTGCGGGCCGAAAAACTTTTCCGAGATGGCGGTGTCCTCGATGTGCCAGCCCGGCCGTCCGTCGCCAATACCGCTTTTCCATGAGGGCTCTCCGGATTTTGAAAATTTCCAAAGGCAGAAATCGCCCTTATTCCGTTTTCCGACCGCTTCGTCAATGCGCGAAACGGCATCTTCCGCTTGCAGCGTGTTTCTCCCCGAGAGTTTCCCGTAATCCGCATCTTTCGAAATATCAAAATACCAGCCGTCGCCGTCTATTCTGTAGGCATATCCTTTTTCGATAAGCCGTTGCACTTGATCGATTATTTCCGGCATGAACGCCGTGGCGGCCGCGTACAGTATTTTCCCTTCGCGCTTCGCCTCGTTTTTATCTGACGTCATTTCAATGCCGAGGGATCGCATGTCGTCCTTATAGGCCTGCGTAAAGAATTTTGCGAACTCGAGCGGCTGCTTATTTTCTTCGACGGCGCGCTTGATGATTTTGTCGTCGATGTCGGTGATATTCTGGAGGTAAAAAACGTCATATCCCTGCGATCGCAGGTATTTCGCGAAAAAATCAAAAAAAATATACGTCCGCGCGTGCCCGATGTGCGCATAATCGTACACCGTAGGGCCGCACACGAACAGTTTTATTCTTTCAGCGTCCGGAAGAGCTTCTTTTTCCTTCGAGAGCGTATTGTAAAGCGTGAGCATGATGGCAGGGGCAGTGTTAAGTTTTTTTATTTTCATTCTTGCCATTCCGGGAAAGTTTCCTGATTTTTCAAGAAATCTTCTTCTGGAAAATTCCGGTGGACAAGGGCTTCTTTGCCCGCAATCCGGGATCCATAGTGGCAAAGAGGGCGTGGCTTCCGGATGAACGTTTGAAGATTCGTGTTTTTTTCGGGATGACAGAATGGCGCGTTTAAAACACTAAAACCAATTCCTCTTCTTAAAATAAATACCAAGCGCAATGACTCCCGCCGCCATGGCGCAGACGATGATCCAGAATCCTCCCGCGCTGTTGATGAGAGGCGTATCCTTTGCGTTTATACTGAACAGCGTGGCGATGAGCATGAAAGGGAAGGTGACGAATGAAAGCACGGTGAGCGTTTTCATGGTGCGGTTCACCTTCGCGTTCAAAAGCTGGTTATTGGTGTCTTCGAAATCGGCGATGGCTTCGCGGCAATCTTCGAGCTGATTCACGATATTGGCATGATTACCGAGGATGTCGTTCAGGTATATTTCCGCGTCGCCGCCCCAGAACTTCATGCCTTTTGAAAGCAAGGCGCGGAGGGCGGGTTCCTGGAGTTTCACGATGATGCGGTATTCGGAAGCGTCGCGTTTCAGATAGGTGAGTTTTCTGAAAATTTCATCCTCTTTATTTTTGAAGAGTTCCGTGCCGATGGCTTCCACCTTTTCCCGCATGTGGCGGAGCTGGCGTTCCTCGAAAACGGTGATGTGCTCCATAATCTTGAACATCAGTTCAAGCGAGGATTCTTCGCCGTCGAGACGAAAGTTCTGGAATACTTCTTTGAACGGTTCGTATTGCAGCGTGACGACCGTGTCCTTCGTGATGACAAAATCAATTTCCATCCGGAGCGATGTTTCGTCTTTGTTGTTATAGACGGGCACATAGCCGATAAAAAAAAGATAGCTTTTGAATATTTGAATGCGACCGCGGACGGAAGGATTACTCAATTCTTCGGCGATCACGGGATGGAGCGCGAATTCTTTTTTCAGCCACGCGATGTCTTTTGCCGTCGGCGCCACGATATTGATCCACGTAACGCCCTTATTTTTTTGGATGTCCATGCCATTTATTATATGCCGTTCGTATTTTTATGCAAAAAATCCCGAGGCATGCCGGGATTTCGGAATAGCGCCGCATGCGCTACACTTAAAGCCATGAAAATAGACGTGCCGGAAGAAGTGCGGTCGGTTGCGCGGGTTTTACGGGACGCCGGATTCGAGGCGCATCTTGTGGGCGGATGCGTGCGCGATCTTTTACTTGGCGCCGCGCGCGGCGGGCGCATTGAACCGAAAGATTGGGATATCGCGACGAACGCGAAGCCGGACGATATCCAAAAAATATTCTCCGGTTTCGAAGGCGCGCCTGCGGACAATCCGGCGACGGTGTATGAAAATGACTTCGGCACGGTGGGCGTGAAAACCGGCTCGGACGATCCGGCGTTGAAAGTAATAGAGATAACCACGTATCGCATCGAGGGAAAGTACACCGACCAGCGGCATCCCGACGAAGTGAAATTTGCGAAAACCATCGAAGAAGACCTCTCGCGCAGGGATTTCACGGTCAACGCGATGGCGCTTGATGTTGTACATGTTCTCAATGCTGAAAATGTCGTAATGGTGGATAAATCATCAGAACAGGCAAAGCGATCCGACAGGCAAAGCGATCCGGCCATTACCATTTCCGGCCTCATCGACCCTTTTGGCGGGCGCGCCGATCTTAAAAACAAAATCATCCGCACCGTCGGGGCGCCGGAAGACCGGTTTTCCGAAGATGCGCTCCGCCTGATGCGCGCCGTGCGGTTTGCGACAGAACTTGATTTCGAAATAGAATTGAACACCCGCCGCGCGATAGAGAAATGTTCGCGCGAACTTGCGGTTATCGCGAAAGAACGCGTGCGGGACGAGCTTGTGAAAATGATGACGGCGTCACGCGCGGCAAAAGGAATTCTTTTTCTTGAAGAACTCAATCTTTTAGAGTACGTCCTCCCGGAACTTCGCGAGGGGATCGGTATCGACCAGAACAAGCATCATGTTTATACGATTTTTGAGCACAATGTCCGTTCGCTCGATTACGCGGCAAAGCAGGATTATTCGCTTGAGGTGCGCATGGCGTCGCTTTTGCATGACATCGGCAAAACGCGCGCAAAAGGCGGCACGGGCGCCGATGCCACTTTTTATCAGCACGAGTATATCAGCGCGAAGATGGCGGCGCGGGCGCTCGACCGGCTCCGGTTTCCGAAGGAATTCATAGAGAAGGTCGCGCATCTCGTGCGGCGGCACATGTTCTATTATAACGTCGGCGAAATTTCCGATGCCGGCGTGCGGCGGTTCCTCGTGCGCGTGGGGCCGGAAAATATCGACGATCTCCTGAAGGTGCGCGAGGCAGACCGGATCGGTTCAGGCGTAAAAAAGGCGATCCCGTATAAATTGCGGCACCTGCTTTTTATGATCGAAAAAGTGAAACACGATCCTTTATCGCCCAAGATGCTCAACGTGAACGGCGAGGACGTGATGAAAATTTTACGCATCGCGCCCGGGCCGCGCGTGGGGTGGCTTTTAAGCGCGCTGCTCGAAGAAGTGCTTGACGATCCGGCGAAGAACGGGCGCGAATATCTTATAGCGAGAATCGAGGATATCGGCGCCATGTCCGATGACGTCCTCAAGGAAGCGGCGCTCCGGTCGCGCATCAAGAAGGATGAGTTCGAGGCCGGCGCCGAGGAAGAGATGAAAAAGAAATTTTATGTATAGCTATGGTAGCGTTCTAGCGTTATAGTGTTACAATGAGAAACGCGCCAGGACATCAGAACCATGCAACATTACAACCATTACAATGAAAATAAAAATTAAGCGGTTTGATAAGAGTTTGCCTTTGCCGAAGTACCATACCGACGGCGCGGCGGCATTCGATCTCGCGGCGCGCGAAAAGGTGGTTATCGAACCCGGAAAAATCGGCTACGTTCCCCTGAATGTCGCGGTTGAGGCGCCGCACGGACATTTCCTCCTGCTTGCCACGAGAAGTTCGACGCATAAAAAGGGGCTTGCGCCCGTGAACGGCGTCGGCATTATCGATCCCGATTATTGCGGCGATGACGACGAGGTCATGGCGGCGTTTTTGAATTTTACCGACGGGCCGGTTGTGGTCGCGCGCGGGGATCGGGTGGCGCAGGGGATGTTCGTATCATTTTCACGCGCCGAGTTTGACGAAACGGACGAGATGAAAAACAAAACCCGTGGAGGGTTCGGCACGACCGGCGCTGCGTAAGAAGATGATCCGATATCCGTAACCGGAGCCGCTCTGATTTCGGACGAACGATGATAATCCCGTCTGTCATTCTCGCGGAGGCGAGAGTCTATGCTTTAAAAAAGAAAAAGAGAAAGAATTAAAATTCAAAGCATGGGTCGCTCGGGTCAGGCCAGACGATGAGACGATGACAGGACGGAGGGGAAGCGCAGGCGAACCAATGAAAGCCTGACACGACGGTTATGGATTTCTGATCTCGACTATGCTACAATAGAGATATAAAAAGCGGCCATTATGGCATCTTTTTTTGAACCAAAATGCCCGAAAAAAAAGCTAAAAAAACGGACGATAAAGACGCCGCCAAAGGCAATGCATCGTACGGCGCTGAAAATATTATCATCCTTGAAGGCCTTGAGCCGGTACGGAAGCGTCCGGGAATGTACATCGGCACGACGGGGTTGGATGGCCTGCATCATTTGATCTGGGAGGTCGTTGATAACGCGATCGACGAGGCGATGGCGGGGTATGCAAAGAATATTACGGTCGAACTTTTGCCGGGCAACCGGGTTTCCGTGACGGATGACGGCCGCGGCATTCCCGTGGATATCCATGCCCAGACGAAAAAATCGGCGCTTGAAACGGTCTTGACCACGCTCCATGCCGGCGGAAAGTTTGAGAGCGGCTCGTATAAAGTTTCGAGCGGTTTGCACGGCGTCGGCGTTTCGGTGGTGAATGCGCTTTCGGAAACGATGAAGGTGGAAGTGGAACGCGGCGGCGGCGCGTATGTACAGGAATACAAGCGCGGCAAGCCGGACTATAAAGTGAAAAAAACCGGCGCGTCGAAAAAGACGGGGACGAAAGTGACTTTTTCTCCCGACCCGCAGATATTTCCCGAGATCGAATTCAACGACAGGAAGATTTTCGACCGGTTGCGCCAGCAGGCGTATCTTACGAAAGGCATCCGCATCAATTTTTTCGACCGGCGGCCGGAGGTGCCGATTTTTTACGGTTTTTATTTCGAAGGCGGCGTGCTGTCGTTCGTGAAGTATCTTGCCCAGAAAAAGAACCGGATCCACGACGATATTTTTTACGTCGAGAAAGAGCAGCAGAAAATAAACGTCGAAGCGGCGTTTCTGTACATCGACGACACGAAGGTCCAGGAAATGAGTTTCGCGAATAATATTTATACGCCGGACGGCGGTACGCATCTGACGGGTTTCCGTTCGGCATTGACGCGCTCTCTTAATACCTACGCGCGTGCGGAAGGATATCTTAAAGAAAAAGAAGAAAATCTTACGAGTGACGACATGCGTGAGGGGCTGGTCGCCATTATTTCCGTGAAGGTCGGCGACCCGCAGTTCGAGGGACAGACAAAAAATCGCCTGGGGACGGTTGAAGCGCGCACCGCGACGGAATCGGTCGTGAACGAAGCGTTGAAGGAATTTCTCGAAAAGCATCCGGCCGAGGCGAAAGCAATCATTGCAAAAGTTCTTTTGACGGCGAAAGCGCGGCTTGCGGCGAAAGCGGCGCGCGAAACGGTTTTGCGCAAAGGCGCCTTCGAAGGGCTCACCTTGCCGGGGAAGCTCGCCGACTGCATTTCGAAAAACGCCGGGGAATCGGAACTTTTTATCGTCGAAGGCGATTCCGCCGGCGGTACGGCGAAGCAGGGGAGGAACCGCCACACGCAGGCTATTCTGCCGTTGCGCGGAAAAATTTTGAATGTCGAACGGGCGCGGCTCGACAAGATGCTTGCGAACACCGAGATTCGGGCGCTTGTTGTCGCGATCGGCACCGCGATCGGCGATGAGTTTTCTCTCGAAAAGCTCCGCTATCATAAGATCGTCATCATGACCGATGCCGACGTCGACGGCGCGCATATCCGCACGCTTTTATTGACGCTTTTTTACCGTCATTTCAAACAGGTGGTCGAGGGCGGCTATATTTATATCGCCCAGCCGCCGTTGTACCGCATCCAGCTCGGGAAAACGGTCCGTTACGCGTTCTCGGATGCGGAGAAAGATAAAATAATGGAGGAGATGGCGAAAATGGCACCCGCGAAAGCGGCATCAAAAGCGGCGGCGAAGAAAAAAGAAGCGGCAGCAACGGAAGACGGCGGCGAAGAAGCCGTCGAGACAACAGAAGAGGGAACCGGGGAAGCCGCCGGTTCGAAAAGGACGCCGAGCATCCAGCGTTATAAAGGTTTGGGCGAAATGAATGCCATTCAATTATGGGAAACCACCATGGATCCCGAACACCGGCTTATGAAACAGGTGACGGTTGACGATGCCGAGGCCGCCGACAAGTTTTTCGATATCCTGATGGGCGACGACGTTCCCGCGCGCAAGAATTTTATTCAGATGCATGCCGCAACGGTGCAGAATCTTGACGTGTAAACGCCGCCGTGAATTATTAATATAATTGAAACCAATCTCAAAAGCAGGCCAGCGGACGCTGCCTGAAAAGATGCTTTTGGGACGGGCTATAGGACTACGGATGAATAAATTTCGCAATTCTGAAAATGCTCCCGAAGAAATCCGGTCGAACGAACCGGAAAAACCGCCGGAAAAACTAATTGGTCCCGAACCGCATTTGCGCGGCATTCTTAAAACGCTCCGTATTTTGGAGCCGGAAGAACGTCCCGACGGCGAAATCGAGAACTGGAAAGATCTGTATGAAAAGGTGAAGCCGTATCATACGATGTACGAATTCACGGAAAACGTGCGGGAGGCGGTATGCGATTATCTCATTAAGAAAATTCCGAAGCTGAAGGAAGCGGTTCCGTCCATCGAGGATTTGAATGAGGAAAAATTGCTTCACGCGCTGGCGCATAATTGGTTTTCGGAACTTGAAGAAATAGGCGGACAGCGGCGCGAGGTATTGCTTACGGTCGCGGCGCATGTCGTGAAGCGGATCGAAACGTTGGCGGAGAAAAAACTTTTGGGTGAAGCGGATCCCAAAAAACTAGGCGAACTCGGCATCGATCCGTCCCTTCGCGATCTTATCGTCGACCTGCTCGATGCCTCAGCGAAGGCCGATCCTCTTTTTGTGCGGTTCCTGGCATATTCCCAGTTGAGCGGAAACCCGCCCGAAGCGGCGACGCCGACGGGGTTGCATCTTCCGGGGGATTTGAAAACGCATACGATCGCCGAGCTTTTTCCGCACGAAGCGAAATTTATCGCACAACGTTTTACGGCAATAATTGAAAAGGACGCCGCATGGAAAAAACGTCCCGGCGGCGATGCCATGGCGCGTTATATCGAAGTTCTGAAACGATTTTACGAATCGAAAAATACCGAAGAAGCCGCGCGGATTCAGGATGAGATCAATCGGGGCTATGCCGAAGTCGTTGCGACTGATTTTCCGATAATTTTAGGAGCGTCCGGAACGGGATATTATAAAGAACCGTATCTCGATCCTGAGTTTAAGGTTTCCATTGCCACGGCGGAAGCGAATCGCGAAACGAAGGACTTTGCGCGCGCGAGGGATATCATGGCGGATAACCTCGGCGTTATCGGCGCGGCGGCATTCGCGGGGAATGTCCGGAAAATGGGCGTAAAAAGTTCAATCATTCTTGGCGGTTTTGGCGCTAACCTTACGTTTAATGCTGCCGCAGAAGAGGATCCGGTCTATTCGCTTTTTCTGGATGAAGAGATTAGGCGATACGATCGCTTATTTCCGGCATATCGGAATGTTATCGAAGGCGCGGATAAAGTGTTTTCCGGTATGCCGGAAAAAGCAAACATCGACTATCTCGAAAAGATGTCGCGCACGGAGACGATGCTTCACGAGTTCAGCCATCCAGTGCATCCATCCGAAACCGAGCAGGGCCGACGTCTCGGGAGGAGGCCGCTCACGATCATCGACGAGGTGAAGGCGGAAATAGTATGGCGCGCACTGATTCCCGATATGCTGGAAGACGGTTTTTTCGGCGACAAAGAGCAATGGGCTGCCGCGACATTAATGGGGCTTGTGATGTGCCTCAAAAACGAGCCTGACGTATACATCAAGGCGGAGGTTTATAATCTTAATAGTCTTTTCGAGCAGGGGATCGTGGAGTTCAAGAATGGAAAGCTGGCGATACAAAATGTGGATGCGTATTATGCCGCGGAAAAGCGGCTTGCCGCGGAAGTCCTTGCGCTTTATGATGACGAAACTATGACCGAGCGCAAAGCCGCAGCATGGGTTAAAAAACGATGCGCGCCGTCCGAGGCGTCGCAGGAATTCATATCTTTCGTGAAATCATTGCCTTATTAGAAAATAGATTCAAGAATTGGGAAGTTAGCGTTGAGCGTTAGGATTTTTTTATTTTAATTTTTTTTAAATCATGCTTCTTATAAAAACGAAAATCGGTTCCAGCTCCATCCACGGCATCGGATGTTTTGCGGATCAGTTCATTCCGAAGGGTGCGCTGGTGCGAAAATTTATCGAGGGATTCGACCTTGAAATTCCGAAGGGGAAAGTCGATGCTTTGCCCGACGCGGCGCGGGAACAATTTTTGAATTACGCGTACTTCGATAGGGAGGCGAATTTGTATACATTAAATCCTGATGACGAGCGTTTCGTGAATCACGCCGATGATCCGAATGTCGGGGAGGATCCGTCGCGCGACGATGCGATGGGCGAAATGTATGCGCTGAGGGACATTCAGGCAGGGGAGGAATTGACGGAAAATTATTACGAATTCGATGATGAGGCGCGGATCAGAATCGAAAAATGAAGTTCAGCATTGAACTTTCGATAGCGTCGCGCGGCGGCGCGGACTGGTTTGGGATAATCGAATATGCTCGTGCGCTCTTTTCGCCAGGAGTATCCCGTCCCGGATTCCATAAACGGTTATCTTGAGAGAGGGGAACGAAAGACGCCGTCCTGTTTTTCTGATTCTTTTCCGGAGTTCGGTCATCGTGGGGAGTGTTGCGTCTTTGTATTTTTCAGGAAATTTGGTTGCGGCGCCGAAAAGATTATAGTCATATATTTTTTTCTTGTCATCCCTGATGGAGGCAGGATATGCGGGAAGCGGCAAAAGCCGATCGCCGTACTTTCCGGGGATCTTATGATACCACTGTCCGAATTCTTTTTTGACTAATTTTTCCCACAGGTCGAAATTCATGGCGGCGTGGTGCATGGTTCCCGTGCACAGCTCGCTTCCGCAATAACACGCATGCATGTCGCAGGTTGTTTCGGTATCATAGGGCGCATACATCCAGTAGCCAAGGGAGAGTTCTTCTCCTTTAAATATTTTACGTAATGCAAAGAGCAGCATGTGTCCCTGATACGGGTAGATATCGCAGTTGTTCGCGCATGAATGATTGACGAAATGAATTCCCTCTATTGCGGGGTCGGCTAAAATATCATATTTCTTTCCTCCTGCCATATCGTACAAGCCGTGTTTTTTTTCATCGGCACTGTCCGGCTTGATGAGGGTTCCCAGATAGTCGCCGATGACCGTGCCGGCTTCAATAGCGCGCGTGGCGAATACGCCGCGCCCTTTCTTCTCCGTTTTTTTGACGGTGTACCACGAAGAGGGGATTAAAAACATATAAAGTGGTTGCAGTATTTTTATTTACGGTAAAGAATATGAATCGCTGTATTGGGAATAATCGGACGTGAGTTCTTCGCCTGCGGCAATGTCTCTTTTGGCGGTGAAAAGGCTTTCTTCGTTGACGTCTTCGACGTCGAGGTTCGGAGCGTTCGAATGGTTTAGGAAATAGGTGATATTGATCTCGTTCAGGCTCCGCGCATCGCAGTAAATAGCGCCATTTTGGATGACGTAAAATGCTTTTACCATTTCTTTCACGGCGTCCGGTATTTTTTTATTTTCCATTATCTCTTTCTCGGGCACGGGGATCACGTCGACGTCTCCATAGGTGACGAATGGATTCACGCCTTTCGGAATGTTTTTTATCGCGAAAACGCCCACGCCGTGGATCGGCGATCGTTGTATCCGGCAATAAATATTGTTTTCGAGATCGTTGATGATAGCGTCTTTTTTCATGGCAGAAAATCTTAAGAGTATGATACTATTGTATCATACTATCTATCATGAAAAAGGATTATGTGGCGCACAAACGCGCGTTATTAAAAGATCTTGCCGATACGTGGTGCAAGCTTGCGCCGTCCGATATTGAAGGCGTCGGTGTTTTCGCCATACGGAACATTCCCAAAGGAACGCATCCTTTTGCGGCAGGGCAGGAGGACTGGATTGATGTGGATAAAAGCGAGTTTAAAAAAATCCCGCGGGAAGTGCGCGCGCTGATTGATGCCTACTGTCTTTCCGTAAAAAATAAATATACGTTGCCGCGTTACGGATTCAAAATATGGGATATGGCGGTATTTTTAAATCATTCAAAAAATCCCAACATCGTTTCGATAAACGACGGCGATGATTTCGTTACCGTACGGCCGATTAAGAAAGGGGATGAATTATTGATTGATTATAAAACTCTTGATGACAGCAAGGGAAATTATTTCTAATATAGGCAATCACGATGATTTTTTTTGATGATGTCATTGCAGAGCGGCCGCGCATTGAAGAAGCAATTCGAAAGTTCGGCTATGCCCCCGAGCATAATTTTGATTGGTACCGGTTTTATACCGATGACGGCGAGAGGGATGTGTTTGCGGCGGGTGATCACGGCGAAGGACTTCTTACCATGACGAGTGATGGAGAAGCGCGCGTTTTCTCCGGTCCTGTTGCGTCTCCCGGGCGCCGGGTGTTTCTTCTTGCTGAGTATATCGGGCAAATATTCCGCGAAATGCCGGATATAAAGAAAGTTTGGCTTGAACTCGAAACGTCGCTGCGGAAAGAGCTGTTGCGGGCATTGCCGGAGCGCGCGCATGCCAACCCCATAAATTACACGCTTGTTTGGCCGGTTATGAACATGAAGACGTTCGATATTACCCTGCCCGGCAAGCACTATAAATTTTTACGGAAGGAAAGGAACGGGTTTTACAGGGATCATACGGTCACGGTTGCGGACGCGAAGAAATTCGAAGATAAAAAAAGCTTGCGCGCAATCATTGATGTCTGGAAAAAGAAAAGGAAGGTTCACGACAGGGCGTATTGTGCGGAGTATTATCACGTGATCGACGGCAATTTCGAAGGGACATCGACCGCCCGGGTTTTTATCGTCGACGGAAAGGCCGTTGGGATCAACGCCGGATGGATGATCCCCAATAGCGACCGGTTTTACGGCGCCATAGGCATCCATGATTATTCGATGCCCAACCTTGGAGCGATGCTTTATCTCGAAGATCTTGCATGGCTGAAGAGCCATGGCTACGGCGAGGTGGACATGGGCGGCGTTGAAGAAGGAGGGGGATTGGAGTTTAAAAAGGAATTCATGCCCGAATCGTTTTATAAGACCCATGTTTTTTCGGTGGTGAGGCGTTGAAATGCCGTCATTGACTATTGCGTTTATTCTTACGGGAGTATTAAAATAAGACGTACGCGTTTGAAAGAAAATCATAAGAAAATTTCTTCTCTGTCATCGTCCGGCCTCGATCGTTGCGGAGGGTAAATTCCGACGGACGACCCGCGCTTCCCATCCGGCGCAATGCTTATTGCGTCGTCCTCGCGAAGGCGAGGATCCATGCTTTCATTTTTTTTCTTAATTTCAAAGCATAGGTCGTCCGGCCAAGCCCGACGATGACAAAGAAGAAAATGCCTCGTACTCGGCGCAAGCGCGCACATCCTGTAACATAAAAAAATCATGCAAAGCGAAGAAGAGATAAAATCTGTTCCGATATTTGATGGAGCGTCGCCAAAGACGCAGGATCCCGCCGTACCGGAAAAATTCTCAAAGAAATTCCTTTTTATTTCCATCGACGGCGACGGCACCGATCTGGCGTGGAAGGTGAAGCAGGAAGGGAATGAAGTCAGGATGTATATCGAGGAAGAGGAATACCAGGATGTCGGTGACGGTTTTGTCGAAAAGTCCGATGACTGGCGGACGTCCGTCGACTGGGCGGATGTCGTTGTCTTCGATGATGTCCTGCACGGGGAACACAACCTCGGAAAAACGGCCGACGACCTGCGCGTGCAGGGGAAGCTGGTCATCGGCGGAAGCGCCTATACCGACCGCCTCGAATACGACCGCGAGTTCGGACAGCAGGAAATGAAATCGGTCGGCATGCTTACGCTGCCGCACTGGGATTTCGATAACTTCGGCGCGGCGATAGAATTCTTAAAAACGACGCCCGGGCGGTATATCTTCAAGCCGTCGGAAGGGAGTTTTGATTCGCACATGAAGAACCTCCTTTTTATCGGGCAGGAAGAGGACGGCAAGGATCTTCTTGAAGTGTTCGAGCACAACAGAAAAAGCTGGTCGCGCAAAATCAAGCGGTTCCAGCTCCAGAAGTTCGCTTCGGGCGTGGAGATCGCCGTGGGAGCGTTTTTCAACGGCCAGGATTTCATCACGCCGGTCAATGTCAACTTCGAGCATAAAAAACTTTTTCCGGGAGACATCGGCCCTTATACGGGCGAGATGGGGACGCTTATGTTCTGGACGGAACCGAATTATTTTTTCAACGCGACGCTCGGAAGAATGCTCGAGCGGCTCCGTGCGAGCAAGTATGTCGGGTATATCGACATCAATTGCATCGTGAACGGGAAGGGTATTTATCCTCTTGAGTTCACGTCCCGTTTCGGCTATCCCACGATCAGTATCCAGATGGAAGGCATCCTGAGTCCCATGGGAGAATTTTTATACGCGCTCGCGAAAGGCGAGCCGTATCCGCTGAAAACGCAGAAAGGGTTCCAGATCGGCGTTGTGATCGCGACGCCGCCGTTCCCGTATCATGACGAAAAAATGCTTCAGGTTTATAAGGATTCGTCGATCCTTTTTAAAAAACAAAACATTGAAGGAATCCATCTGGGCGACGTGAAGCTGGTGGATAACGACTGGAAGCTTGCCGGCAAGACCGGCTGGTCGCTTATCGTGACCGGCTCCAATTCGACTGTGGAAGACGCGCGCCGGCAGGCGTATCGGCGGATCGACAATATCATGCTGCAGAACATGTTTTACCGCACCGACATCGGCGGGAAATGGCAGGAAGAAAGCGACGAGCTTCACACCTGGGGCGTGCTGTAAGAAGAATAAAAATATCAGTTCGCTTTGCCGTCCTCGCATGGATTATCGACCAGGTCGAGGATGACGGAAAAGAGAATATCGGACGACGAAGAAAAGCAGGTTACAAATGATAGATGAAGATCGACGTTCCGGCTTTGAAATCAGGTTCGGGGACGTTGCCCATGCCGGATTTCACGGGACGGAGTGCGGTAAGCCACGCATACGTGTCGGAAGCATTGCGTGTTTGTCCTTGACCGAGCGGTTGCGTGGCAAGCTCGAGCGTGTTTACCGAAACCGCGAGCCAATGGATGCCGTGATCGGCCGGATTGCCTTTTGACGACGACCAGTCGACTTCTTTCGCGCCCAAAGCGTACGACGGATTCCCGCCGCCGAAATAATCGACGGCGATTTTATCCACCTTTGGATGCGCGGCGACCCAGCTTTGGAGGCGCAACAGGTCCTGTCCCCAGTCGTAGTTCGAGTCGGTGACGTAATGATAACCGCCCGCGACGCCGCCGCCGAATTCATTGAAGTAGGAAAGGAAATATGGCGCCGCGAATGCCGTTTCAATAAAGAGCCACGCAATGAGGATAACGAGAAAAATATATTTTATCGCGGACACGAAGAACGATCGCGCGGCGGCGGCAAGCGATGCCGGCGTGAACACTCCGGTCGGCAAATATATCTTCGCAATCCATCTTTTCCAGACGCCCGCAGCGAGGATGTAGATGAAGGGGATGGTGGGCATGAGGTGCCGGATGCCGATATTCAGGGTGCTGTGCATGCTGTAGCCCCAATAGAGCGCGATGAATGACAGCATTGCGAATTCCGCGAAGTTCACGCCGAGGTAGTCGAGGAATATTTTTTTCACGCGACCGCGGGCGGCGATTGTTTTTTTGGCGATACCCCACAGCGCGAGCGCGAGCGCGAGGAAAACGATGATGAGCGTGGGAATGGGTTCTTTGAGAAGATAGAGCACGGGGAAATAGATCCATCCGCCGCTTCCCACGACATGCCCGAGGAAATAAATGGTGTTGCCGCCGGAGACGCGCTGCAGCACCATAAGGACGCCGAGCATATATTGCGCGTATGGCCGCAGGACGGGATTATGAGTCATCCAAATATCGAGGTCGGCAAGACAGCGGGAGCCGTGGCAGGACTGTCCCGCGGGCGTCGGGCCGCCGCCGAAAGAATTCAGGATGGATACCGTATCGCTTGCCTGTTTTGCCGCCGGATAATGCGCCGTGAAAATAAAATAAACAGGATAGACGATAAAAACATAGCCGATTGTGAAAATGAAAATAACGTTGCGGCAATAATACCAGCCGGCGGCGATGAATTTTTTAAGCCGCGCGCGATGTTCACTTCCGTTCCAGTGACCGGCAACATCGCGGATCCAGAGGACGGCGGCGAGAAATATGAAAAGGGGGACAAGGAGCGGCGCGGAAAATTTCATAAGCTGTGCGATGCCGAAAGCGAGTCCCGCGTACCAAAGATGCCTGGTTGAAGGCGTGTCGATGAACTTCAGGAAAAAAAATGTCGCGAGCGCGATGCCGAAAGCGGCGCCGACGTCGGTCGTCACATAATGCCCGTGGGCGAGCACGTTCGGCGAGAGCGCGAAAAGCGTCGCGGGCAGGAGCGCCCACCAGTCGCCCATAAGGCGGCGCGCGAAAAAATAGATGAGGATGATAAGGAGAATGGTGACGAGTATCGGGAATATGCGCGCGGTCCGGATGATGGCGTTGGCGTCATTGCCCGATTGATAGAGGAACTCCGTACCGACCGCCCATTGCGCATTTACCTGGTTTTGCCATGCGTCGCTTCCGGTCGGGAACGTCGGATTCAGGAAAAGCACCGGCAGCATCGCAAGCGCTTTCATGAGCGGCGGATGCTCGGGATTGAGACGGTAATCGAGATTGTGTACGTAGCCGTAGCCGGCCGGAATATGCGCAAGCTCGTCCATAATCGCGGAATCGGTGTTCGCCGCCCACAGCATAAAACTAAAAGCGATGATGCAGACGATGCCGAGTGTCATCAAGGCAAGTCGCGTTGATATTTTTTTGAGCATAGTGGAATTATAGCATAAGGTGATATCCGCCCGCGGGCATCGTCCGGCTTGGCCAGGGACGATGACAAAAATATAAACATCGGATATCCGCGGGTATGGTAAAATACGGATCATGGATCATCGATCTGAAAAAGAAGCGGAACGGATGGAAATTCCGAGGCCGCCGAAATCGCCGGAAGCAATGCGCGCGAAAGAAGTCGCAATGGACGACATAAAACCGCGGAGCCGCCATGGCGGCGTGAGGGATTTTTTTACCCGCTCGACGGGTGCGCGGCATTTTGGCGGGCGAACAGGGCGCGCCGCTAAAAAAACAACGCCGGCGGAGGAATTTCAAAACGAAGGCCGCCGTTCGCTTCCCCGTGGCGTCGTCTGGGGAATGGCCGGTCTTGTTATTTTTTTTATCGGAGGATGCGCCGTTCTTTTTTATTCCGCCCGCCTGAACGCCGTCCGCATTGTTTCGACCCGTATCGGCAGTCTTGAGGCGGGCGCGCAGGATTTGCAGAATTTCGATTTGAAAGATGCGGCGCGTGAATTTTCGGCATCGAATGAAGGATTGTCGCTTGACCTCAAAAACGCCGCCGGCGCATTCGGTTTCTTGTTCGAGCATGGCGGACCGTTCCATTCCTTTGTCGATATCTCGAATAATCTTTCGTCGCTTTCGGATGAATTGAACGGGCTTGAATCATCGTTTTTCGATTTTTGTTCGACCCGCAACGGCGGCAATCTTGTCGCGGAACTGGCGGACATTCGCGGTACATTGCACGCGATCGACGCGGAAAGCGGCGGTATTTCCGGCGCACTCACGCTTGCGGGAAGCGCCATGCCGGCGGGAACGGATCTCTTGTCTTTAAGGACGAAAATGGAAAATACCGAAAATTTTTTGGATGCGTTCGTGCCGTGGCTCCAGGCGTCCGCGCCGCATCACGTGCTCGTGCTTTTCCAGAATCCTTCGGAGATCCGTCCTGCCGGCGGTTTTCTGGGAAGTTATGCGGACGTCACGCTTCAGGGCGGGAATATCACGGACATCGCCGTGCATGACGTGGCGGATGTCGATATGACATTCAAAGAAAATATCGTTCCTCCATTGCCTTTACAGGCCGAAGTTTCCCGTTTTCGTCCCGCCGACGCAAACTGGTTTTTCGATTTCGCGGATTCGGCGTCGGAGACCGTTTCGTTTTTCGAGAGGTCGGGATTATACGCGGCGTCATCTTCGGATTCCGGTACCGCGAACGGCGTGCCCTCTCGAATTTCACCATCCGAAATTTTACAGAACAAAATTTCAGGTGGTTTACAAAGCAAAATTCCGGCGGGCGGGGGAGAAACATTCGACGCGGTGATCGCCGTTTCTCCGAAAGTGATAAGCGACCTCTTGTCGCTGACCGGCCCGATTTCCGTTTCGAGTACCCGAACGGTTTTCGATGCCGCTACGTTCCTTGTTCAGATTCAGAAAATAGTGCAAAACGGACAGGCGACCGGCGCGACCTATCCGAAGAGCGTGCTTAAGGAACTTATGGAGGCGATGACGCAAAAAATAGCGGCGCTGAGCGATACCCAAAAGCAGGCGCTTATTCCCATGGCGACGGACTGGATAAACGGCAAAGATGTCATGTTCTACGCCAAAAATCCGGCGTTTGAAAATTTTTTCGAGCAATATAACGCCGCCGGAACGGTCGCCGTCTTGCCGCAGGATTTTGAAGGGGATTATCTCGCCGTCGTGGACGCGAACATCGTGGGCCAAAAGTCGGATCTTTATATCGCGCAAAATGTCGATCTTGAAAGTCAGATTAACGCGGACGGCACGGTAAGCGACAACGTTATCATCAGCCGGAAGCATAACGGCAACCAGAGTCCGTACTGGTGGTACCGCGCGCCGAACCAGGATTATCTCCAGCTGTTCGTCCCCGACGGGTCGACCTTATCCAATGAGAGCGGCGGCTTCGCGAAAAATATCGCGCCGCCGGTTGCGTATGCGAAAATGGGATACAGCACCGATCCGATGGTGTCGGCGCTGTCGTCGACGCAGAAAAATATTTTCGGGTATCCGGTTTCGTCGCACGAAGAATCGGGAAAGGAAGTTTTTGCGACGTGGGCGCGCGTCATGGCGGGGAATACGACGACGGTTTCCTTCGATTATTCGCACCGGCTGTTTTTGCCGCCCGCGGACGGCATGAGCTATCAATTCATTTTTGAAAAGCAGGCGGGCACCGCGCGGCACTACCGGTTCGACATTATGGCGCCGATCGGTTTCCGGTTCGCCGAAAATAATCTTCCGACCTACGAATACGAATCGGCCGATCCGCCCGGCCGTCTTGTCATAAACCTGACGCTGAAAAAAATATAATTATCAGTTAACTTCTTTTTCCCCCGACTTATGCACAGCCCCTCTTTTCCCATCTATGCTATAATAATGAAGAGATAATAACGTAAGCTATCCTAATAAAAAATAAAACATATTAAAATTAATGAAATAAAATATAAAAAGTCGTTCAGTCGTAATAAACAATAAATCAAACCTATCGTCATTTCCATGAACATCTTTCCTGTGAAGACCGTATCAAAAAAGGAAAATATTTATCACGAGCGAGAGACGAATCAGTCTCATCTAAATAATGCTCCATCTTCTCTTTCTCTTATGAAGACCATGAATGCAACAAAAAGAATACATTCCCGTTCCGCCTTCACCCTCATAGAGCTTCTTGTCGTGATCGCCATCATCGCCGTCCTTGCAGTAGCGGTCATCATTACCATGAATCCTTCTGAACTTATGAAGCAGGCCAGGGACAGCAACCGTCTTTCCGACCTGGAAAACATCAGAACGGCGACACAGCTTTATTTCAATGATGTTTCCCCTACGCCTCCTGGCGCCACATCGACCTCCTATCTCTCCCTGCTTGACCCTACCGTAGGGACAACGGGAGGAAGCTGTTCGGGCATCACGGGAACGACCCATTGCGCCGCATCATCCACCTACCGAAAATCCGACAGTACCGGATGGATTCCTGTTGATATGACAAAGATATCCATAGGTTCTCCGCTCCCCGTCCTTCCTGTAGATCCTATCAATACCGCCTCATCGGGCTTCTATTACACCTATCAAACCGACGGCACCTATTGGGAAGTCTCCGCTAATGCGGAATCGCAGAAATTCCAAGCGCAATCTCCCCAATTTACTGTAGGGACCAGCGCATCACTGATCTTCACTTGTGGCGTTAGCACTGTTACGGGAACCGCTCCTGATACCACCATATATAAAACCGTCCTTGGCGCGGACGGCAATTGCTGGCTTGCCAGTAATCTCGGCACTGCTAACATTGCACAATCCGCCGCCGATTCCTCCGCCTATGGATGGCTCTACCAATGGGGACGCCTGACGGACGGCCATCAGATAACGACCAGCACCGCAACAACCACCCTCAGTAGCACCGATGTTCCCGGCAATGCCGACTTCATCGAAGCCCCCAATTCCCCTTATGACTGGCGTTCCCCCCAGAATGACAACCTCTGGCAGGGTACCAGCACCGCCATCAACAATCCCTGCCCGATCGGATGGAGCATCCCAGCCCAGACGCAATGGGGTACGCTTATTGACGATGCAAAAATCACCAACGCCGCCACGGCTTTTTCTTCATCCCTTAAGCTCGCTGATGCCGGCTACCGCGATCCCGGCGACGCCTCATTAAATAGTCAGAGCGTGAACGGCTTTTACTGGTCGTCTTCCATTAATGGGACAAACGCTTATGGCATTGTTTTTGGTCCTGGTGGCGTTAATTCCGGCCAAGCAGATAATCGCGCTTTCGGGTTCCCCATTCGTTGCTTCAAGGACTGATAATCCGATTCTGCAGGTGCCGTACAGGCGCTTGACTTCTGTATCGCATCCCTTGTATTCTTAAAGAAATTAATAAAAAAGTAATAATATATAAAAAAATATGAAAAAGTTTTTCACGTGGACATTAGTAGCGGTGATGGTTCTGTTCTCGAGCGCCTCGATTGCTTCAGCGGCGCTAACTTTCAGCGGGACGGGCGTTTCCGGCGATTCGGGCGTTGCGATTGACGGCGCAAGCACCATTTCCATTGGCGCCTCGACCGCAACCGGCGTCACCATTGGCAGATCGGGTCAAACGGCAACATTCAACGGTTCCTTTCTTTTGGGAACATCCACGCTCCCCACAAGCTCCCTTTTGGCCATTGCAACGTCATCCAACATTCTGACCGTGCTGAACAATGGCGATGTCGGCATCGGGACGGCGACGCCGGACGGTCTTTTTCAAGTCAATGGACTTATCACTTTTGATAAAACCAATTACTTAACTTACATTGGAAATAATGTTGGAACAAGTACTCTGAGCGGAGACAATGCGAACGTCTATGTCGGTGATGACATCGGTCAGTCAGACGGCTCAAATAGCTACGATAACTCAGCCGTGGGAAGTTATGCTTTCAATTCCAACACCGCCGGCTCCGCTAACTCAGCCATAGGCGCCAACGCTCTCACTTCCAACACCACCGGCATCAATAACTCAGCCATGGGATACGATGCTCTCTTTGCTAACACCACCGGCTCCAATAACTCAGCCATGGGAGGCGATGCTCTCGGCGCTAACACCACCGGCTCCAACAATGTTAGTCTTGGATATGGTGCAGGATCTAGAGATGCGACGGATAGCAATGTTTTTTATGTAAATAATATTAGGGAATCCAATGTTGCTAACGACCAAGCATATTCTCTCCTCTATGGAAATTTCTCTGGCGTTGCGGGTTCACTTACGGGTCAACAACTCACGGTGAATGGAAATCTTTATACAAATGGCAATGTCGGCGTAGGAACAACAACGACGCCCGCAGCACAGTTACAGGTTGTCGCTTCCTCCACGTTGCGCATCGGCGTGCCCAGTACTGCATATATGGGTTGTATAGAGATGTATGATTCAGTGAACTCTTCGACGCTCGAATATATTTATACCACGAGCGGCACGCTGGCAGCGACAACCACAAAACCGACCTTCTGCCAATAAACCATTAGGGTAAGACAAGGATAAGACAAAAAGAACAGAATAGCGTTAAGTGCCTTTTTGTATTTTCCATTATCTCGAGGTTTTGAATCCGCAAAGCAAAGATGAGGCTCCTCACGACAAAGTATTCGGAAATACGAATACTTTGTCGTGTTATGTGGCCACTTGGCCATACTCTATTTTCGCGCCGCAAGGATAATAATAAAGAACGGAGTCTGTCCCCGCGAAGGCGTAGAGGATTGGCTTCATTCCCGCCCTGATGGCGAGAATGAAGCCAAAGATAGAAATGCGTTTTCCTGAAATGATAAGAATGTTGCATAACGAAGAGGGGGGGATAAACGCCTCTCTTTTCCTGCCGCGTTTTTTTTGTTACCATCAATGGGATGGATCCCGTTAGAAAATTAAAAATTATGGTATTCTTATACTCGTTATTTAATTTCGCAACTGACTGCTTTATGCCGAGAAACGTTTATTTAATTTTCTAACGGGATGAACATTCCGGAAATAAAAAAATCTTTTTTCAGGGAACTCGGCAAGGCGCATGATGCCGTTGATATTGAGAACGTGCGCGTGGCGTATACGGGACGGAACGGAAAATTAACGGCGATATTGCGGTCGCTCGGTATTATGCCGCTTGAAGAACGGAAAAAGACTGGCCCTTCGGCGCAGGCATTGCGGAAGGAAATGGAAGAGGCGCTTAAGGAGAAAACGAATGCGCTGGCCGGTTCCGGCGGACGACCAGCATCAAATGTCGATCTCACCGCGCCGGGAAAAAAGTTCAGCCGCGGCCATCTGCATCCGCTTACGATAGCCCTCCGCGACGTCCGGCGGATTTTTTCATCGATGAATTTTTCGGTCATCGACGGGCCGGAGATCGAATCGGAATACTATAATTTCGATGCGCTGAATGTCGCGTCAAACCATCCCGCGCGGGACATGTGGGATACGTTCTGGATCAAACAGCCGGAACCGGAGGAAAAAGATCCGCGGAAACATCTTTTGCTTCGTACGCACACGTCGCCCGTCCAGGCGCGGTTTATGCGGGAACATACGCCGCCGTTCCAGATCATCGTGCCGGGCCGCGTCTTCAGGTACGAGGCGACGGACGCCGGCCATGAGATCAATTTCAACCAGATAGAAGGGTTGGTGGTCGGCAAAAACGCGAATCTCGCCAATTTCAAATTCATTCTCGAAGATTTTTTCAGGAAATTTTTCAAAGGCAAAAAGATCGAATTCCGGTATCGTCCGAGCTATTTCCCGTTCACCGAACCGAGCGTGGAGGTGGATATCAAGCTTGCGGGCGGAAAATGGCTTGAAGTGATGGGCGCCGGCATGGTGCATCCGCGCGTGTTCGAGTACGCGGGCTACAACCCGCGGGACTGGCAGGGATTCGCGTTCGGCATGGGACTTGACCGGCTTACGATGATAAAATACGGTATTCCCGACATCAGGTTTTTTTATTCCGGCGACCTGCGGTTTATAAAACAATTTTGATTTTGGCGTGGCGCCGCTCCGGCATCGGCGCCGGCACCGCGGAAAAAAACATAAAAAATCTGTTAAAATTTATCCATATTTCTCTTGGTCGTCCTCGCCCTGGCCGAGGATCTATGCTTTAAGAAATCAACAGAAAAAATTGGAAGCGTAGATACTCCTCTTCGGGAGGACGACGAAAGGGAAGGCATATATCTTTATAATAACCATGAAATTCTCATATTCTCTCGTCAAGCGTCTTTTACCCGGCATTCCTCCGGCGAAAAAACTTGCGGATCAATTAAATGGCCATTCATTTGAGGTGGAGGCGGTCGAAGGGGATATGCTCGATATAAAAATTCCGGCGAACCAGTATTCCGCAATGGCGTCGCATAGCGGTATCGCGCGCGAGGCGTCGGCGCTCTTCAAACTGCCGTTCAAAAAGCCGGCGCAAAGAATTATAAACGCTCCGGTGCGGAAAGGATTCGTGAAAGTGAAAATAGACGAACCGGCCTTATGCACGAAGTATGCCGCGCGGGTTTTCGACGTGAAACATATCGGCGATGTACCCTCCCGAATTTTATCGGATAAAACTCCGGAGGACGCGACCGCGGAAACAAAAAAAATACTCCACACCTGCGGTATCAATCCCGTGAACGCGGTTGTGGACATTATGAATCTCGTCATGCTCGAAACAGGACAGCCGCTGCACGCATTCGATGCGGAAAAGATAAAAGGAAGTCTCCGCGTGCGCCGCGCGAAAAAAGGAGAAACGATCGAAACGCTGGACAAGAAAACGGTCGCACTCGATCCTTCCGTGCTCGTGATTGCGGACGATGAACGCGCGCAGGCGATCGCCGGCATTAAAGGGGGATTGTCTTCCGGCGTCACGCAGGCGACCCGGCGCATCATCGTCGAAGCGGCGAATTTCGACGGCGTCGCGATCTACCGGTCGTCGCGCGCGCTGAAACTCGTGACCGACGCGAGCGTCCGTTTCGCGCACGGCATTTCGCCCGCGCTTGTTCCTGTCGGTCTTGACCGCGCGACCGAGTTTTTGGTAAAAAATGGCGCACGGCTTATCGATTCCGTAGAAGCGGGAAATGCAAAAATAGGGGATACGATCATCGATTTCGATCCGGCGGGATTCGAGCGCCTGATCGGCATTCCCGCTCCGATCGCGGACGTCAAACGTTATTTCGCCGCGCTTGGATTTACCTTTCAGAATTTTTCTCGGAAAAATTTTCCGAAAAATTCAGGAAAGCGAAGTTCTGAAACAGCGCCGCAAAAAAGAAACGCCGCGCTCCGCGTGCGGATTCCCGCATGGCGGAATGACATCGAGAATCCGGAGGATCTCTACGAAGAAGCCGCGCGGCTTATGGGATACGATAAGCTGCCGAAGCATCCGCCCGTCCTTACCATCCAGCCGGCGCACGTTGATGATTCGCTTGTCCTTAACGACAAGATCCGCGATATCCTTTCCGGGCTTGCGATCGACGAAGTCTATAATAATTCATTTTATGGTCCCGCCGCGGCGGCACATGAAAAATTTTCACTTATGTTTAAAAAAGACGCCGCGCGCGCCGAGGTTCTGAATCCCGTTTCGGAAGATTTGAAATTCCTCCGAAAAAGCACTCTGCCGCTTCTTTTTGAAAATTTTGAAAGCAACGCCCGTTATTTCGAGAATGTGCGTTTATTTGAGATCGGAAAAGTTTTCGGTACGGCCGCCCGCGGGCCGGAAGAAAAATCGGCGCTCGGAATTTTTATCGCCGCAAAAAAAGACCGGCGGCTCGCGCTCGAACTCAAAGGCGCTACGGATGAACTTTTAGGAGGACTGGGTATCGGTGATTTTTCGTTCGTGCCGGAGGATCATGGTAATGAAATCCGTATCGAAACGGACCATGCCGTTCTGGGAATGATAGGAACGGAAACGCTGAGACACGGATGGGAGTGCGCGTACGCGGAATTCGACCTGGAAAAAATATCCTTGTTGACCGAAGAAGGGAAGGAGTTCGTTCCGCTCAAGCGGTTTCCGGCGGTCACGCGGGATGTTTCCGTTCTTGTCGGACGCGACGCGCGCATCGGGAGCGTCATTGCCGCAATCGAAGCCGCAAATCCCGCGCTTATCGAGACCGTCGAGCTGATTGACGAATATAAAGACGAGAAACTCGGCGGGAAGCAAAGCATCACGTTCCGTATTATTTTTCAGGCGGATGACCGGACGCTTACCGATGAAGAAGTGAATGATGAGATGAAAAAAATCTCACAGGCGTTACGCGCAAAGTTTAGCGCCGAGATAAGATAGAAAGATAATAAATTCACGGGACACCTTTTCCTTTTCCCCAGCGCTTTTATCAAAACAATTGTTTTCATAAAAGCGCTGGGGGGTATCCGGCGTCCGCCGTAATTTTTCGGAAAAAAACAAAAAAACCGGGCGGGCTCACCGGCGCGATGATGACCGATGGATGGATGGCTGGATACAAATAATTTGCTTTTTATAAAATATCTGCTACACTACATTGACTATGGAGCTCACGGTGCAAACACGCGAAAAATTCGGCGCAACGGCCTCGAAAGCGGCGAGGAAAGAAGGCCTGATCCCTGCGGAACTGTACGGACACGGCATAACGAACGGCCATTTTTCGGTTGCCGCAAAAGATTTCACAAAAGCATTCAAGGAAGCAGGGACAAGCACTGTTTTATATCTTCTTATCGACGGAGAAAAAGGTTCACCAGCGAAGAAACAGGAAAAAAAGCCCGCTATTATTCATAGCGTCGCGCACGATCCGCTTACGGGCGATATCGCGCATGTCGATTTTTATGCGGTGCGCATGGACGAAATGATCACGGCAAAGATACCGCTGAAGTTCGTGAACGAAGCGCCTGCCGTGAGAGAGAAGGCGGCCATTATCAATAAATCGATGGCGGAAATCGAGGTTGAGGCCTTGCCGCAGGATCTGCCCCATGAATTCACGATCGACCTTTCGATGCTTGACGATCTCGATAAAAGCATTTATGTGCGCGATATCAAGGTTCCCAAAGGAGTGAAACTTCTTGTCGAAGGGGATACCGCCATCGCGACCGCGACACCGCCGCTTGCCGAAGAAGTGGTCGAAGCGGCTCCGGCCGATATTGATATTACCGACGTGAAAGTGGAAGGCGAAGAGAAAAAAGCGGAGCGCGAAAAACAGAACGCGGAAAAAAATTAGCATTCAGCGGATAAAAACCCCACCGGTAAGGATGGGGTTTTTATTGTCCATCGGATTAAATTAAATATGGTATAATTAAAGCAATGAAAAGGGGATATCAAAAAGCGCTCATAACGGGATTATGGGCTTTCGCGGCGGTTGCGGTCTTTTATTGCGGCTCCGCATTCGCGTATCCATTGGCGGGAACTCAGGATCAAAATCAAGCGACGGAAACATCGTTACAGGTGCCGTCGTTCAACTTCAACTGGGCTAGCGGTATTTTTAATAATTTATCCGCGCCGTTCCAGATGTTTGTAAGTGGTATCATCAGCGGCATAGCACCGTCAAAAACTTCCACAAGTACGTCGAATATTTCCACAAACCCGGTGAATAAAGTCATAACCGCCGCGCCGGGTGTGTCGATAGGCAATATTAATGGTTATTTCCGGCAATGGACGACCGTAAGCGGCGCATTATCGGGTTTCAATAATCTGCTCTCCGGCATTTTCGGGTTCCGTACAACATCGTTCTTTAGTGCCATTACGGGCGTGATAGTATGGGTGCTGATCCTTGCAAAAAGCATTATCGACTGGCTTTTGTCGGTAATACACTGAAAGAGTGGCGAGCCCGAACTTATTTTTTATTTATGATGTTTTTGTCGTTTGATCCTACGTTCCCGCCATTTACGTTTACGACAGTATATGAAAACTTTTCACTGACAGTTTCCCAGTTTCCGGCCTTTTTTATGAGAAATGGGTACGTCATGTCGTAAAATGTATATTGTGCGACAGATAGGATATTGATAAACTGAATAATCCCCTTAAAATAAGGAAGGGTAAGAGATATCATTTAAATTATAAAATTATAGTATTCTCTCTTTTTATTTTTTATGCCCAAAAGAAAAAATAAAATTTATTTCATCGGTATCGGCGGAGCCGGCATGAGCGCGCTTGCGCGCTATTTTTTATCTCAGAAATGGGACGTTGCCGGGTCGGATATCGCGGAATCCCCGATCACTGCGGCGCTGCGCAAAGAAGGCATTACGATAAAAATAGGACAGAAAAAAGACAACGTCGCAGCCGATAGGGCGCTCGTAATTTACAGCCAGGCGATCCTGCCTGATAATCCGGAATTGAAAGAAGCGCGCCGCCGCGCGCAACCGGGCCGAAGCCTGAGCGTGCTTTCCTATCCGGAGGCCGTCGGCGAGTTGACGCGAGAGCATGAAACCATCGCCATTGCCGGCGCGCACGGGAAAAGCACGACGACCGCGCTCACGGCGCTGGTTCTTGAAAAGGGCGGATTTGATCCGACGGTCATCGTCGGCGCAAACATAAAAGAGTACGGCGGACGGAATTTCCGCGCCGGACAAAGCGAATATCTTGTCCTCGAAGCCGATGAGTTTGGCCGCGCGTTTTTGCATTACTCCCCTGCGAGCGCCATCATCACGAACATCGACCGTGAACACCTCGATATCTATAAAGATCTCGCGGATATCAAAAAAACATTTTTACTGTTTCTTGCGAATATGCGCGATGGCGGAATTTTAATTATCAACCGCGATAACAAAAATTGTTTTTCGCTGAAGACAAAAATTGCCGCGCTTGCCGGACGCAAAAAATTGCGCGTCGTCTGGTATTCGCTCCGAGATCCTGCCGCGAAGAAAGTGCGTGCGGCAATCATCATTTCCGGACGGCATAATCTTTCGAATGCGCTTGCGGCGTATTATATGGGCCGCGCGCTCGGCCTCGCGGAAAAAAATGTCCTTGCCGCGCTGCACGGCTATCACGGCGCGGAGCGGAGAATGGAATACCGCGGCGTATTGAAGATCGGAAATGGAAAAAACAAAATGAACCTTTCCGTCTATGACGATTACGCGCATCATCCGGCGGAGATCGCCGCGGCGCTCCAGGGGTTCCGCGAGAAATTTTCGAAAGCGAACATCGTTTGCGTCTTTCAGCCGCACCAGGCGCGGCGGCTTACGGCGCTTTTCAAGGAATTTCAATCGGCATTCGACGATGCCGACGGCGTGGTCATGCTTCCCATCTATAAAGTCGCCGGCCGCGATGAGGCGTCTTCTCTGGATTCCGCAGCGCTCGTCCGCGCGATGCAAAAACGCCAGCCGGGCAAGTCTATCACTTATCTGGGCGATCCGGCAAAATTAAAAACTGCATTGAACGCCTTGATTTCCCTTTCAGACGCCGGCCGTTCAAAAATAAAAACTGGCGGCTTAAAAACAGTTCTCGTGATGATGGGCGCCGGCACTATCGTGCACTATACCGATACATTATTGAAAGCAGATGATCGGCGTAAAACGGGTAGATAAAAAATGCCGTAGAACCAATAAAAAAATTGACAAATAAACATATCTCCATTGCTATGGTTAATAGCAAACTTAACTTTAAAAGGAGGATTCTTTCAATGAAGAAGATCAATAATACTTCTCAAAAAGAACTACGTAATCCACACGAAGCAGAAGGATTCAAAACTTCGTCAATCACCAGGTTTCTCCCCATGAAAACCTGCGTTGCGGTTCGGGTAAGCGACACGGTGGACGTCAGGGATTCCAAAAATTCTCTAAGTCCGACCCTTTCGTTCACTCGGGACGAGTGGAGTGCTTTCATTCAGGGCGTGAAGAAAGGAGAATTCGATCTCTAAGTGTAAGGGGGTGCGCCAAAGCGGCCCCCTATTTTTTATTTAATTAATATGAAATTTTATATCATTCCCGGATACGGCGAAACACGGCGCAAATATCATTGGCTTATTTCCATGGCAAAACAAAAATACGACGTAGAATTCTTGGATTTACAACTAAAAGGTGATTCTCTTTTAAAGCTTTCAAAAACAAAAATAGACCCGGACTCGATTGTTTTTGGATTTTCAACGGGCGCCTTGATAGCTTATAAATTAAAAACTCCCGTTAAAAAAGGAATTTATTGTTCGATGTCTGATATTCTTGGAAGTGATGCGAAAGGAATCCTCGGTGATATGATTCATTATTTCGGCAGGAAAACAACCAATGAATTAAAGAAATCGCGCTATGGAAAACCAAAAGCAAAGAAATTTATCATGTTTTGCGGCGATGAAGAAATGACCGAAAGGATGATTAAATTAGGAGGAGTAAGGATTATAAAAGACACAGGGCATCGATTTACAAAAGCCTATAAGCGGGCGGTGCTGAATGTAATATAATATCGAAATTATTCAGCAATGCCGTATTGTTTCAATAAATCCGATTCGATTTGGGCGTGCAATTTCTGAGTATCGGAAATAACGCCGTCCATATCGAAGATAACTGCCTGTATTTTCTCCATTTATTTATTCCGGTTATCCAAAAAATTTCTTCTTCTTAATGCCTTATGGTAACCGATGGCGAAACGGTGCGCCTCGTCGCGGATGCGGACGAGCACGGATTCGGAAACGCCCTTCGGTACGGCGCCGATGATGTCGTTGCGTTTCCGTTCCGGTCCTTTCGCGATGCCGACGACGGGAATCCTGGCACCGGCGTGGACAAGCGCGCGCCGCGCCGCATTCACCTGCGGCAATCCCCCGTCTATTAAAACAAGATCCGGCAACGGCCAATTATTCTTGAACCGCCGCGCAAGAACTTCCGTAAGCATACCGGCATCGTCCGGCTGAAAAATCGTCCGTATTTTGAATTTCCGATATTCGTCCGTGTTTGGCGCGCCGTTTTCAAAAACCACCATGGAACCGACGGCGGCATCTCCCGCAATATTCGAAATATCGTAACCTTCAATGCGGTATTTCGGTTCGTTTGATTCCGGATTTTTTCTATATTCTAAATTCCGTATTTTAGATTCTCCATCCCCTATCAGCGCCGTATCCATGATATGCTGCAGCGCGAACAGCTGCCGCCGCAGTTTTTCAGCCTTTTCGAATTCGAGCTGCCTGCTTGCGGCCGTCATTTCTTTTTTAAGCGACGCTATTATTTTTTTCTTTTTTCCCTTGAAAAAAAGTTCGAGCCATGCGATGTTTTTCACATAATCCCGGCGGCTGATCGCGCCGATGCAGGTTCCCGGACAAAGGCCGATCTCATAATCAAGACACGGCCGTCCCGCCGGTTTTGCGGACTTCGCCTGCGTGACCGGCGGCGTTCCGTGCGCGGTTTTCGATGCGCGGACCGTTGGCGCGCCCGGATCGATCACTTTCACCGGATCGTGCGTGCTCCACGGAAAAATCCTCCGTAAAATATTCAATGCCGCGCGCGCGCTGGACGCGGAAACAAACGGTCCGAACCGCGCGCCGCGCGCATTGTCTTTTCCGCGCACCAAAAGCACGCGCGGAAATTTTTCTTTGGTGATTTCAATGTATAAAAAACTTTTGTCGTCTTTTTCTCGGACGTTAAACGGCGGCGAATATTTTTTGATAAGCATTGATTCCAGAATAAGCGCTTCAAGCGCCGTATCGGTCTTCCGGTATTCTATATTTTTTATTTTCTCGACGAGCGCCGCGATGCGCGCGTCATGCGGGCGCTCGAAATAACTTGCAACGCGCCGGCGGAGATTTCCCGCCTTGCCGACATAAAGGATGCGGCCAAAGCTGTCTTTCATAATATAAACGCCCGGCGTTTCGGGAAGAGTTTTATAGATATGCATGAAATTTATTGTCATCGTCCGTGAAGGCGGGCGACCCGCGCTTTCCGTCTTCTCTTTTTATTTTTTTAAAGCATGGGTTCTCGCCTCAGCGAGGACGGCAGATAAACAACGATCTTTATAAAACCTTCCTCAGATACTCCCCCGTGAAACTTCCCGCTTTCCGCGCAATCTCTTCCGGTGTTCCGGCGGCGATGACGCTGCCTCCTTTTTCTCCGCCTTCGGGGCCGAGGTCTATCACCCAATCGGCGGACTTTATGACATCAAGGTTGTGCTCAATCACTACCACGGTATTGCCGCGATCGACGAGCCGCTGCAGAACGACGAGCAGCTGGCGCACGTCGTCGAAATGAAGCCCCGTGGTCGGCTCATCCAGAAGATAGAGCGTCCGGCGCGTATCACGCTTGCCGAGTTCCGCCGCAAGTTTCACGCGCTGCGCTTCGCCGCCCGACAGGGTCGTCGCCGATTGTCCAAGCTCCAGGTAGCCCAAACCGACTTCTTCCAGAATCGAAAGCCGGTCGTAAAGCCACGGGATGTCGCCGAAGAATTTCACCGCTTCCTCGATTGTCATTTTAAGCACCTCGTAAATATTTTTCCCCGCACCGCTCTTTTTCGAAGAGCCGTCCGGCGAATATTTTACCTCGAGTGTCTCGCGGTCGAAGCGTTTTCCCTTGCAGACGTCGCATGTGACATACACGGTCGGCAAAAAATGCATCTCGATCGCGATCGTGCCGTGCCCTTCGCAATTTTCGCACCGCCCGCCGCGGACATTGAAACTGAACCTGCCCGGCTTGTAGCCGCGGATACGCGCGCTTTCGGTTGCGGCGAAAAGATCGCGGATATAACCCCATGCGTCGACATAGGTCGCGGGATTGGAACGCGGCGTCCGGCCGATTGCCGCCTGGTCGATGTTTATCACGCGGTTCACGTATTCCATGCCGAGTATCGTTTTGTTTCCGCCGGCCTTGCGCGGCGCGTGATAGAACTTGTCCGCTAATGTTTTATAGAGCACGTCATAAACCAGGCTGCTTTTCCCCGAACCGGAAACGCCCGTCACGGCAACCATGCGCCGGAGCGGAATGTCGACATTAATGTCCTTCAGGTTATTCGCATACGCGCCGCGGATCTTCAAGTGCTCCTGATCTTTCGTCACCTTACGCCGCACTTCCGGCGTGGCGATCGATTTCGTCCCGCGCAAATAGTCGAGCGTCAGCGAATTTATTTTAGGATCTTTTAATATCTGCGGGATGGGGCCTTCCGCTACGACATACCCGCCGTGCACGCCGGCCGCGGGACCGATGTCCACAAGATGATCCGACGCGCGAATGGTATCCTCGTCATGTTCGACGACGATGATGGTATTGCCGAGATCGCGCAACTCCTGAAGCGTCGCGATGAGCTTCGCGTTGTCCCGCTGATGGAGCCCGATCGTCGGCTCGTCCAGAATATAAAGCGTGCCGACCAGCCGCGATCCGATCTGCGATGCGAGCCGTATCCGCTGCGCCTCGCCGCCGGAAAGCGTTCCCGCGCGGCGATCAAGCGTCAGATATTCAAGGCCGACGTCGATCATGAATTTCAACCGGCTTTTTATTTCACGCAACGGCGCAACAGCGACTTCCGTATCGGATGCCGATTTGAAGGCAAGCGTCGAAAAGAATTTATAAGAATTCTCGATGGACATCGCCGTAACGCCCGTGATGTTTTTCCCGTCTATCAATACATTCAGACTTTCCTCCCGCAGCCGCTTGCCGGCGCATACCTCGCAGATTTCATCGGACCAAATGTCTTTCGTACCCAAGCCGTGGCATTCCTGACATGCGCCGTAAGGACTGTTGAACGAAAAAAGCCGCGGCTCGATCTCCGGAAACGAGAAACCGTCATGCGGGCACGTGAACTGCGCGGACAGCGCGACCTCTTTGTCCGTGATTACGGTCACCACGTTATTGCCGTATTTGAGCGCCGATTCGATCGCTTCCGCAAGCCGCAGCCGATTATCTTTTTCTTTAAAATCCATACCGGCAGGCAGACGGTCCACGACAAGCTCAATCGTATGCTGCTTATAGCGGTCAATTTCCACGCGGTCGCGGAGAGAATGAAACGTCCCGTCAATGCGCACCTCGGAAAATCCCGCCTTCAAAAAGTCATACAATATCTGGTAATACTCCCCTTTTCTACCGCGCACGACCGGCGCGAGGATGATAAGATTCTTTCCCGCGATTTTGCGTTTCGCGGATCCGGTTTCACCCGCGGCGTTTTCTTTGTCATTTTCTTCGGAGATGCCGATAACGACATCCACGATTTCCTCGTTCGTCAGTTTTTTGATCTCGCGGCCGCAGCGCGGGCAGTACGGCTTTCCGGCGCGCGCGAAAAGCACGCGGAGATAATCGTAAATTTCGGTGATCGTCGCGACGATGGAACGCGGGTTTGACGAATGGCTTTTCTGGTCGATGGAGATTGCGGGTGATAATCCTTCAATATCGTCCACGTCGGGTTTGTCGAGCCGTCCCAAAAATTGCCGCGCGTAGGCGGACAATGATTCGATATAACGGCGCTGGCCTTCGGCGAAAATCGTGTCGAATGCCAGACTCGATTTTCCCGAACCCGAAAGACCAGTGAAAACAGTCATTTTGTCGCGCGGAATCTCGAGGTTGATGTTCTTGAGATTATGTTCCCGCGCGCCCTTGATGATGATTTTGTCGTGTTTTGCCATTTGATTTTTTATTTTTTTCTGTTACCCTCGATTCCGATCGATGATTCACGCTTTAAAAAATAATCGGGAACGATGACAAAGGAAACCGGATAATGACATACCCCTTTCAAGTGCCAAACGCCCCCGAGCTCGCGCTCATAGGGGTATTACACAGGAAAGTGTACGCCTTTTTAAAGAAAAGAGTCAAATTTAATGAAATATCTATAAAAATTTCCATTCATTCGACCGGACTGATGGAAGTAAAATAATAAATGCTATTTTTTTTAAAATATACCTGTTACAATAAGCGGATGTTCAGTGAATACAAAAACCTCGATGATTTCAAGGAGGCGAACGGTTACGCAATCGGCGAAACATGGTATCCGCGCGTGACGAAGATCGTCGGCATAAAAGCGAAGCCGGCACTTTATCATTATTACGGCGCGGCGGCGAGCTATAAAGCGGCGCAAGAAGCGACCGAGCGATCGGCCGTCGAAGGGACACTCATCCATGAAGCCGTGGAAGCACTGATGCTCGGCAAAGAACCAACAATCGATCCGGGTATCGCACCGGCGGTGCAATCGTTTCGGGAATTTTTTGCGAAGGGGCATATCCGCGTGACGCCCGAATTCGTGGAACGCCGGATCATAAGCCACGACCACCGTTATGCCGGCACCATCGACGCGGTCGCCGTGATCGGCGGTGTGACGGGCGTGCTCGACATAAAAACTTCGCAGGCGATCTATCGCGATTATAATTTGCAAACCTCGGCGTATATGGATGCCCTAAAAAACGAGCTTGCGGAATTGCAAACGCGCTGGATATTGCGCATCGACCAGATACAAAAGTGCGTCCGGTGCGGCGCGCGCCGGCGCATAAAAGGCGGCCGCGAAAAGATTGCCGTCGAATGGAATAATATGCGCATGCGGGCGTGCCGCCACGCATGGGGCGACCTGTACGGCGAGATAGAACTTCAGGAATTTCCTTCCTGGCAGAATGATTTTCAGGCGTTCCTCGGCGCAAAGCGCCTCTGGGAATGGGAGAACGAAGAGTGGTTGAAGAAGACAGGATATTTATGATTGGTTTTTGCACGAATACAACCCAAATGCAATGAGATTAAAAAATCATTAAATGTAATTTGACGCGCGCTTCTGTCTTGCTATTATTGAGTCAATAAAGTGCCATGAGGCTCCGAGAAATCCCGCCGATGAGCGGGATTTCGATTTTCAAAGCATGGATCCTCGACCAGGTCGAGGACGACAAAGAAGAACCTGGATCCAGGATATTTTTCGCGGACTCAAAATTCCAGGATGACGAAGAGAGAAGTTCTCTTCGTCATCTTCCCGCTCTTTTTCTTTCGTTCTCGTTCAGATATTTTTTTCTGATGCGGATGCTTTGCGGCGTCGCTTCCACGAGTTCGTCGTCGCCGATGTAATCCAGTGAATCTTCAAGGGAAAGCGTGACCGGCACTTCAAGCTGATCGGCAAGGCCTTCGTTTTTGGCGCGGAAGTTCGTAAGCTGCTTTTCGCGCGCGACATGCACCAGAAGGTCGCCTTCCTTCGCGCACTCGCCGACCACCATGCCTTCATAGACCGGCACGCCGGCGCTGATGAAAAGCTTGCCTCTCCCCTGCGCGGTCACGAGGCCGTAATTATTCGAAACGCCCGCCTGCGTCGCGACGATGGAACCGCGGTTGATCATCGCCATGTCGCCCTTGTACGGCTCGTAACCGAGAAAAATACTGTTCATAATGCCCGTGCCTTTGGTTGACGTAAGAAATTTATTGCGCACGCCGATCAGTCCGCGCGTCGGAATTTCAAAGTCGAGAAAAGCGATTTTGGCATCCACGCGCATATTTTTCATAATGCCGAGCCGCTTGCCCATCATTTCGATCACGGTGCCGGTATATTCTTCGGGGACTTCGATGGACAATAATTCCATCGGCTCGAGTTTCTTTCCGTCCTTTTCCTTGAAAATAACCTGCGGTTTCGATACCTCGAGCTCGAATCCTTCGCGGCGCATTTTTTCGATAAGGATGGAAAGGTGAAGTTCACCGCGGCCGGAAACGATCCATGTGTCCGTCGTAGCGGTCGGCGCGACGGAGAGCGCGACGTCGGTTTCGAGTTCTTTTTCCAGCCGGTCCTTGAGATTCCGCGAGGTCGTAAATTTCCCTTCTTTGCCGCGGAACGGCGACGTGTTTACGGCAAACGTCATTTTGATGGTCGGCTCGTCGATCGCGATTACGGGCAATGCCACCGGATGGTCGGCGTCCGCAATGGTCTCCCCGATTGTGACATCCGGAATGCCGGCGATGGCGACGATATCGCCGGCCTTTGCTTCATCCACATCAACGCGCGCCAAACCGTCGAAAAGCATGACGGACGTCAGCTGTTCTTTTTTTATCTCGCCTGCGCGCATGATGTGCGCGATCGTCATTCCCTTTTTAAGCGTCCCCGCATAGAGCCGGCCGATGGCGATCTTGCCTTTATAATTGTCGTACGCAAGATTTACGGTGAGCATCTGCAAAGGCGCTGCGGCATCCACAACCGGAGCCGGAATGTGTTGCACGATCGTCTCGAAAACCGGCACGACATCCTTCATTTCGTCGAGGTGTTTCGCCAGTCCCGCTTTTCCCTGCATTGCGGACGCATAAATGACCGGAAATTCGATCTGCTCCTCGCTCGCGCCGAGCTCAAAGAAAAGATCAAGCGCCGCGTTGAGCGCCCATTCGGGCCGCGCGTCCGGCTTGTCGATCTTATTGATGACCAGAATAATCTTGTGGCCCGCTTGGATCGCTTTCCGAAGCACGAATTTCGTCTGCGGCATGGGTCCCTCTTTCGCGTCCACAAGTAAAAGTACGCCGTCCACCATACGCATGATCCGCTCCACTTCTCCACCGAAATCCGCGTGGCCGGGCGTATCCACGATGTTGATCTTCGTATCTTTATAAATAACCGACGCGTTTTTTGAAAAAATCGTAATGCCGCGCTCGCGCTCGAGCTCGTTCGAATCCATGATGAGCTCGCTCTGCGCACCGGTCTTGAGCTTGAAGCTCAGCGACTGTTTCAAAAGCGCGTCCACGAGCGTCGTTTTGCCGTGGTCGACGTGGGCAATGATGGCGATATTCCTGATGTCCATTTTATTGAATGATGCGCGGTGCCGGCGAATGATCGGCATCGCGCGCCGATTTTTTATTAAAATTTAAAAACGCCACGGAAAAGCGGCGCTTCTTCCTTCGACGCGAACATTATAGCAGAAAAAATTAAGAAACGCAAATTTTTATGCAGCGAATTCAAGCCACTAACACAACGAATGCATTTTTATTTACTTCCTCCAAACAAACCGACGAATAAAACAAAGTTTTATAAATTTTTTGTACAACCCGCGGATCCTACTTAAAAAACTGCCTTTGAGACGGGCTCTAAACAGGATTGACAACACTATCCATCTCCATAAAATTATTTTTTTTCTCTTGTTCTGGCCTCCAAGACTGAGATGGATGCTATACCAGCTCCGCTTCCTCTTCAAGCCGCACGCCGAATTTTTTATACACTTCGGATTTTGCAAGTGTAATGAGATTTTTTACGTCGCACGAACCGGCCTCGAGCACATTCACGATGAAGTTGGAATGTTTCGGCGAGATCATGGCGCCGCCGCAGGTAACACCCGCGAGTCCCGCTTCGGAAATGAGCTTCGCGGCGGCAATCACCGGAAACGGATCGGTCTTTACGGAAAACCGCGACCCGCGGAACGCAAGCGCCTTACCCGCAACGGCCTCTTTGTACGGCACGCTTCCCTTTTTATGAATCGAGGACAGCGGGACATTCTTGAAAATGCTGCCGACGCTCGGATAGTCGAGCGGATGATGGTCGTTGCGGTGCGCGATATTTTTTTTCATCGTTTCTATAATTTTTTTTCTGTCGCTCTTCGCAAGCCGGAGTTGCGCGGAAAGAATGACCTCCGCGCCGTTGTTCTTTTTGAAAATACTGTAGCGGTATTTGAATGTACAATTTTTTGCGCGCCGCGTGCGGATGACCATCCTTTTCATATCAAAGCTTCGTACCGAAACAACGCGATTTTCCATTGCGCCGCCGAAACATCCCGCGTTGCCGCGGATTGCGCCGCCAACCGTTCCCGGAAGGCCGCCCGCCCATTCGAGTCCCGCCAATGACCGTTTCGCGGCAAGATTAAGAAGATCCGCCATCATCACGCCCGCACCGGCGGTCATCGTCATTCCTTTCACGGTTAGCGTATCGATAGCGGGCTTCAAAACCAATCCGTCCCATCCTTCGTCATCGATCAAAAGATTCGTTCCGGCACCCAGGATAAAAACCGGAAGTTTTCTTGCCTTCGCTTCCGCAACCGCCCATACAACCTCTTTTTCGTTCTGAGCGGCGAAAAAGAACCGTGCGCGGCCGCCGATCCTGTAATTGCTGAATTCCGAAAGCGAAACGTTTTCTTTGAATTTTGGCATATGAATTCTTTAAAAAGGATGAATATCGCTCCGTCCGACGTCCGAATATCGGACGGAGCGACTGCCATTTTTTTCTAAGCGGTCGCGAGTGGTGACCTCCAATTCTGTTTGTATGAACGAGTGCTCTGCCCGCGACCGCTTAGAATCAAATGATATATCCTTTTGCTGCTCCTTTTATAATTATAAAAGGAAATATCGGAAAACACAAAAAACAAGAATGCATGACAGCAATGCTTTCTTTCGATGCCTTCCTTACTGAAGCAGGCGGCTCCGGAGTATTATCCATTTTTTCGAAAGACGGATAAAAAAACCAAAACCCCCTTGCGGGGGCCGTGGCCAAACAGAATCGTGTGGGACATGCCTCAATCGACGTCGTCGCTAAGGTATGCTCGCACTCATTCGCCGGAATGATAGCATGAAACCTTTAAAAAAGCAAATGGCGCGGGTAAATGCGTTATTTAAGTTGCCGCAGCATTTCCGTAACCGACCGGGCATTCACAATGTCCTCGCGCGTCGCCCAGCCGCGGCGGGCCTGCGCGATGCCGTATTCGAGATAAGCAATATGCGCGGACGCGTGCGCATCGGAATCAATCGCCATTTTAACGCCCGCCTCGACGCATTTCCGGATATGGTCATCCTTCAAATCGAGCCGGTCGGGAAACGCATCGATTTCCATGATCGTCCCCGTGCGCTTCGCCGCGGTTATAAGCGCATCAATATCAATGTCGTATGCCGGACGGCGGTTGATAATCCGTCCCGTCGGATGAAAAAGGATATCCGCGTTCGGGTTCGCCATCGCGCGTTTTATCCGTTCGGTCTGGTCTTTGCGCGGCATATTAAAAAAAGAATGCACCGCAACGCCCACGACATCAAGCTTCGCGAGCGCGGCATCCGAAAGGTCGAGTGATCCGTCTTTTAAAATATCGCACTCGCTCCCCTTCAAAATTTTTATCTTTCCGGCGAATTTTTTATTCAGCCGGTCGATTTCCGCCATCTGTTTCAGGAGCCGCGTTTCGTCGAGGCCGTGCGTCATCGCGAGCCGTTTTGTGTGGTCGGTGATCGCGATATAGCGCAGGCCATGCGCCATGGCTTTTTTCGCCATCGTCTCTATGGAATCGGAGCCATCCGTCCAATCAGTCTGTATTTGAAGATCGCCCACAAGATCGCCGTAGCCGATCAGTTTCGGCAATGTATGGTTCCGCGCCGCTTCAAGTTCGCCCGTGTTTTCGCGCAGCTCCGGCTCGATATAATCCATGCCGAATTTTTTATACAGCTCTTCTTCGGTCTTGCCGGCGATCCATTTTCCCGTCCGCGTTTGTCCGCGTTGCAATCCGCGGTGGCCGGCAAACAGGCCGTATTCGTTCAGTTTCCATCCTTTTTGCGCCGCAATTACGCGCAAAGCGACATTGTGCTCTTTCGATCCGGTGAAATAATTGAGCGCCGCGCCGTACGATTCCTCGGAAACCACGCGCAGATCGACATTGATGCCGGAGGAAAGTTTTACCGACGACTTCGTTGCGCCATGGGCAATGACTGCTGCGACATCGGGCATTGCGACGAAAAAATCCATAATCGGTTTCGCATTTTTTGAAATAACGAGCATATCCGCATCGCCCACCGTTTCTTTCCTCCGTCGCACCGAACCCGCGACGACAATCTTTTCCACGCCGCGCAGTTTCCGCAGACGCTCTTCCACGCCGCGGATTTCCGGCATCACGAAACCGAGCGTGAACCGCCCGCCGGAACTTTTCGCGAACGAAATTCCTTTCAAAATTTTTTCTTCGCTTTTTTCACCGAACCCTTCCAGCGCGGCAATCTTTCCAGCGTCCGCTGCTTTTTCCAGGTCGGCGAGACTTTTAACGCCAAGTTTTTCATAAAGGCGCTTGATAGACTTCGGACCAAGCCCTTCCACTTTCGCAAGTTCGGAAAGATCAACGGGCGCTTTTTTTTTCAATCCTTCGTAATACGCGATGCGGCCGGTCTTCAAGAATTCCTCTATCTTTTCCGCAATGGAAACGCCGACACCCTGAATTTCCTCGAGCGCCTTGATGCCGCCTGTTTTATAAATTACGGCAAGTTCCTCTTCAAGCCCGTCGATCGCGTCCGCCGCTTTTTCGTACGCCCGCGGCTTGAAAGGAACGTTCTGCATCGCGAGATATTCCCCGATCTCGCGAAGCAGTCCGGCGCACACATGGTTTGAAATGTTTTGCATTGATACTATATTTCGCTCGCGCTCGGCATGTGATCTTTTATAACCACTTCGGTATGTGTTGGTTTCGGAAAAACAAGATCGGGTGCTGTGATAAGAATAAGCGCCGCAATCATGGATAATATTCCTGCCGCGACAAACACCGCGGTATACCCGAGCTCTTGCGCGATAAGACCACTGAAAAGCCCCGCTATTCCTGCCGCGACACCGCCTACGGTGCTGTCAAGCGACCAGTCGAAAGAGATTCTTTCCTTATCAAGATGCCGCGAAAATATTGCCGACCATGCGGGAACATAAAACGCAAATGCGATTGCGTGGACTACCTGCACTGCATAAAGCTGCCAGACTTCGTGGATCCAGCTGAAAGAAAACGCGGCAAGTGCCGCAAGAAAAAGTCCGCCGACAAGCGCGGTGAAATCGTCCTTTTCGCCTGGCGTCGTGTCGAGAAAATTAGCGATAGGGATTTCAAGCACGGATTTCAGGATCCAATAAATTGCCGCCGCAATACCAACGGTCAGCAAAGTCGCGCCGACAACTTTTTGAATGATAAAAACAGAGAAAACCGGTTCGATAAATCCCCATCCAGCAAGAAAAAAAAGATCTGAAATCACGAAATACTTCACGATGCGCCCTACTTTGATATTGATATCAATGCGTATCTTCATGAGATAAGTATAACATAGGACTTACGCACTTGTACCGAATACAAAGCATTTTCTCTCTGTCATCGTCCGGCTTGGCCGGACGACCCATACTTCTCATATTGATAAATAAGCCGAACCGAAAGATTGAAAACGGAAAACCTGTCTCAAAAATAGGACAGCGAGGATGAACGAAAATTTCCGTAAGATCAGCGGACTTTGCTTGAAAACTGCTTTTGAGTGAAACGGGTTCTAAAACAAATGCATCACGTCGCGGACCGTAAGGAGCGCCATAAGCGCAAGCAGGAACGCAAAGCCGATGCCGTTCATCCAGCCCTCTATTTTTTCGGGCACCGGCGACCCCTTTATTTTTTCTATGATAGTCATCACGAACCGCCCGCCGTCCAGCGCCGGAAACGGGATCAGGTTTACCACCGCGAGATTGATAGAAATAATGCCGAGAAATTGTATGAAATACGTCGCGCCGATCTTCCCCGTTTCTTCGGCGACGCCGAAAATGCCGACCGGCCCCACGACGCCCGCCATGAGCGACCCTTGCGTGACGAGCTGTTTCACAAGCTGGCCAAACGCGGTGACGGTAAGCCACGCAAGGTCGGCGGTTACCTTCAACCCGTCCCAAAGCGCCGCAAAAACATTCTCGCCGGGCCGGCCGGCATCCTCAAGATACACGCCAAGCGCGCCTTCATTTGCCGTCGTCGTCACGCGCGGTACGACGCTGATGTTCAATTCCCTGCTGCCGCGCAGGACGTCGACATTAATCGTCTGTCCGCGATGCGCGTTCACGAAATTTATAAAGTCCTGCGAATCGGGAGCGTTTATCGTCATAGCGCCCTGCGCGAGACCGGCTCCTTTTACGACGTCGCCCTGCGCGAGACCGGCCATTGCGGCAGGCGATCCCGGTTCGATGTCGCTTATGACCAACGCCTTCGGCGCGGACAGGGTAAGCGCGAAAGAGATCAAAAGCCAGCCGATGACGAAGTTCATAAAAACGCCGGCGAGCAGAATAATGCTTTTTTTCCACGCCGGCTGGGCATAAAAAAGACGCTTTTTATCAGGGACATTTTGTTCCGAATTCCGATTGTCCGATTCCGCATTCTGTTTTTTATTCCTCTCTCCGTCCTGCGCCGCTTCTTCCGTCATCGCGAACTCGCCGCGCTCGCCCGAAATTTTGACGAACCCGCCGAACGGCAGCCAGTTCACGCTGTACTCGGTTTCACTCCGCGTCTCGCGGGAGGTTCCTTTATTTTTTATGCGCCTCCATGCGAATGCGCGCGGGGGGAATCCGATGCCGAACTCGTCCACTTTCAAGCCGAATAATTTTGCGCACGTAAAATGCCCCGCTTCATGCGCGAGAATCAGCGCTGAAAGCCCGATAATAACGAAAAGAATAATGAGAATAGTCATAGTGCGGATTATATCCCATCCGCGCCGCAAGCGCAAAAAAACGGCTTGCGGATATTTCTAACGCCCGTTTTATGAGAACGCCGCCAATGATTTCATTCCTCTTCCGAAAATTCTTCCTCTTCCGCTATTTTTTGGCGTCCGCGCCCTTATCCTTCCAGATAAGTTTGTCCAGCCCTATTTTTTCGGGAATTTTGTTTACGTACGGAATATATGGGAATGCGATGAGTAGCAGCACAAGGAAACCCAATATTTCCGCGCCGTCGCGGTCCTGATCAGGATCGTTCGCCAGAACGGTATTGTCGAGGAAGCCGAGCGGGGCGAGCCACCAGGCACCGGGCGGCAGAAGCCCTCCATTTTCTTCACGCAGCATGCCGTATTGTCCGGTTGTCATATTGAGATCTTCCGCTTTCGCATCCATGATCCCGGTGTCAGACAGAAACCTCGTCACATAGGTCCGGTTATCGCTGCCCGCGCTTTCGCCTTGCACTATCGATTCATAAGTTCCGGTTTGGGCAAGTTTCGTCAACGCGCTTACCGTCGCGATGACCGGATTCGCGTTCGCCATATCGAGCGCGCCGTTGTTATTGAAATAATCCTCCGCGGCAGCGGTATCGGCTTTTTGCGTTGCGGGATCCCCGCTTTCGAACGCGGCCATGGAATCCGCGCCGCCCGTGATTTTCAGATATTGGCTGAACGGCACGGCGACATACACCTGTTCGGTGTCGTACGTATAGGGATCGATGGTGTCCATGTAGGTTGCCGTATCCGAAGTATGGTCTATCTCGGCAACCAGTGTTTTTGCGACGAGCGCAGGATCGTCGTGCGCAACACTTTGTATGGTTGTCGGAATAATAAACGGCGATTTGAACACCGCGCCGAGAACAAGAATGGCGAGCACAAGAACCGCGCCGCGCAAAAAGAGCGCGCGACGATTGGTTTTCACGATCCGGTAAGGAACTTCCTTTTTGAACGGCACCGCAATGCCGCGCGCTTTAACAAGAAGATAGTGCAAAAAGAGAAGCGCCACTATCGCAAGCGGAATGGCGACGATATGGATGCCGTAAATCTGGGAATAATTCAGGTTGTTCACGATCTTTCCCAAGCCGCTTCCGTTATAAAGATCGGATGCCTGGAGCACCCGCCACTGGGAAGAAAAATCGCCGCGTATGCCATAGCCGAATTCCGCTTCGATAAGCGCCGCGAAAAGCATAAGTGCGCCGAGAACCCATGTGAAGCGTCGTGGCGGACGGTAACCCGACGTGAAAAAGACAATGAGAAGATGCAAGAGAATGAAAAAGATGAACGCTTGCGCCGCCCACAGATGGATGCTGCGGAAATACAGTCCCGTTGCCGTCGTGAGCCACCAATTCGGTCCTTTGAAAGCCAGCACCGTTCCGGAAATAATGAGGACGAGAAGGCTCGTCATGGAAAGGAACCCGAGGGAATAATAGATCTTGTTGGCGTACGCCGGAATATCCTGCAGCATCAGATCGGACAGGATATTCTTGAACGATTTTGGCCGGTCGGTTTGATGGTTCATAGATGGTCGAATATAAGTATATAAACGATTACGAAATGCGGCAAATTACCATTTTTGATGACCATTTTCGATAACTGCTCGCCTGCATAAATAAACGGCTGACCGTGTGGTACGAAGTTGGAACGATTTTAAGTACTTATGCTTAAGCTTTATATTACATCTAATTTATGATAAAATGGAGGAAAGAATAAAAAATAGGAAAACATGGAAGAACAGTGGTATACAATAACTGGCGGGATAGATGTTAACACAGCGCATAATTTAATTACCTATATTAACGGTCAAATTTATGGTTCTAATATTAAGCGACTCAAAATCATTCTTTCGTCACCAGGTGGAGATGTTGATTCTGCCATAAGAATTTATTCATACTTAAAAGCTCTATCTATCGAGATCGAGACAATCGCTTTTAGCCAAATTGATTCAGCGGCAAATATTATTTATGCTGGTGGTGGTAAAAGAATTGCAATAAAAGGATGTCGATTTCTTCTGCATGAAGGCTCTTTTACGACGGGAGCCCAAACAGCTACTTTACATAATCATGAAGAAGTTTTAACTATATTTAAAGAATTATTAAAGAAACACATAGGCATCCTTTCAAAGGAAACTGGAAGAAGGGAAAAGGAAATTGGCAAGTTGTTACATGAAGGCAGTATTTTAAGCGCAGAAAAGGCTAAAGAATTGGGTCTCGTACATGAAATCTTAGAGAAACTTCCTCTTGTTAAACAAACTTCTTAATTTTAATTATGAGCCAATCGATAATCGCAAAAAACCGAGTACTTGTCCCTGAAAAGGAACTACGGGGAAATACCAAATCTTCAAAGGATTTTGTTAATAAAATTTTATGCGGTGATGCCATTGGAATTATGAAGCAGATACCCGATGGCGCAGTTGATCTTGTTATCACTTCGCCACCATATAACCTCAAAAATTCCACTGGCAACGGCATGAAAGATGGGCGCGGCGGAAAGTGGGCTAATGCTGCTTTGCAAAAAGGATATAGTCATCACAACGATTGCATGCCACACGATGAATATGTGAAGTGGCAGAGAGATTGCTTAACGGAAATGATGCGAATTATTCCCGATGATGGGGCGATCTTCTATAACCATAAATGGCGCGTGCAAGGTGGCTTATTGCAAGACCGCCAAGACATCATGAATGGCTTCCCCGTTCGCCAGATCATCATTTGGAAGCGAAAAGGAGGTCTCAATTTCAACGCCGGATATTTCTTGCCGACTTACGAAGTTATTTATCTTATCGCCAAACCGAAATTCGAACTGGCGACTAAGGCAAACTCTCACGGCGATGTTTGGGAATTTACGCAAGAAATGAATAATCCCCATCCGGCCGCTTTTCCCGTAGCTTTGATCGATCGAATAGTTTCCTCAACAAACGCAAAAATCATCCTTGATCCTTTTATGGGTTCCGGCACGACGGCAATTTCAGCTTTAAACTTTAAGCGGGATTATGTCGGCATTGAACTTTCGCCCGAGTATTGCGAAATGGCTGACAAGAGAATCAAAAAGCATAAATCTCAAGCTCGGCTTTTATAATCATGGCAAAGAAACCTGTTATTTATACAAAGCCGGCATTAATCGCAAAGCTCAAAGAGATCGCCGCGATGGATTGGATACCAAATGCACGGCGAGGTAATGCCGGAGGTATAGGAAACACGCTTGAAGATTTACTCGGTATAAAAGAAAATAACTTGCCAATTCCTAACGCCGCAGAATGGGAATTAAAAACGCAAAGAATAAATACTACATCGCTTACCACCCTATTCCATACCGAACCATCGCCGCGAGCAGTAAAATTTGTGCCACAAGTTCTATTACCACTATACGGATGGCCCCATGGGGAAGCTGATAAAAAGTACGGCAAAAATGAGATGAGTTTCCGTCAAACGATTCATGGACAATCGCGGAGTGATCGCGGCTTTAAGGTTGTTATTAATCGCAAAGAAAAAAAGATTTTAATTTCATTTGACGCGAAAAGTGTCGATCCGAGACATAGAGATTGGCTTAAATTAGTCAAAAAGCGGGCAGGATTGGGAGAACTTGATCCTCAGCCATATTGGGGATTTGATGATTTAGAACACAAAGCCGGAACCAAGCTCCTCAATGCTTTTTATGTTCAAGCAGATGTGAAAATGGAACGCAAAAAAGAATACTGCAAATATACGAAAGTAATGATGCTTCAAAAATTTAACTTCGATGGATTTTTGAAAGCATTAGAAGAGGGCAAGGTACTTGTTGATTTTGATGCCCGCACGGGCCACAATCATGGAACGAAATTCAGAATGAGGCAGGATTGTTTGCCAATGCTTTATGAAAAGGTAACTACTATCCTTTAGTTTGCACGGGTTATTATCAAGAACCCCACCCTCACGGGATGGGGTATGAGAGAAGAGTTCGAGCGAAACGCTCGTCTCGCAAGAGCGAGACCCTGCTCATCTGGCGGACGTTGCCCGAACGTATTTTATGGCAAATTCCTGATCATTTTACCCCTTCAAATACCCCTTCAATTGCCCTGCGTCAATTTGAAGGGGTAGCAGGTGCGGATTGCCCCGTATCTCCTCGCCTTTTTGAGCCACCGAACCGCCAATCGCAAGTCCTACTTCACTCCGCTAGACCCCTTCGAAATGGTGTGCTCAGCCCCTCGGTCTGCTGACCTCGGGGCTTCGCGTATGGCGCGCCCAAATTCCTCCCCCAACCCCTCCTTTGGGGCGCGCTCAGAGGTGGTAGTTCCACGTTTTACGACCCTATTCCTGTCTGATAGGAACATCCTGCGTCTTTGTGTGTCTGACCCTCCCGAAAGCGGTTTCTTGCCCTTGCCCCAGCCCTCCCATTGCGCGGGCAAGAAGCGATTATAGCCCCCTGAACTCGGTTTACCAAAAGAGCTTTTTTCTGATAACATAGAAGGTAATTATGGCCATAACTCCATCACGACAAACCGTCGAACAGCTTCTAAACATTGGTAACGCCCGCTTTTTAGTTCCATCCTACCAGCGTGGTTTTGATTGGGGTAAAGACGAAGCGGACGACTTATGGAATGACGTTATCTCATCAGATCAGGGGATATATTTAGGTAATATTGTGCTCGATGTTGAAAATATGAATCGAGGCGAGATATCTATCGTCGATGGCCAACAGAGGATAACAACTATTTGTTTACTACTTATTGCATGTCGTGCGAGGGCAATTGCTATAAAGGAAAATAAGCTTGCTAATAAGATTACCGAAAAATTAACTTTTAGCGATTCTACTACTGGTGAAATGACGGGAGCGAGGTTGGGCGCATCAATGGCGGTGCGTGATATTTTTGAGTACATCATCAGAGACGATTGGAAGGGAGATTTTCCTGTGAAGCTAGGAAAGAAATTTGTTAAACGGCAGATTAATAAGATCAAACCAGTATACGAATTATTCCGTGAGCGGGTATCGTCGCTTAAGAAACTTGAAGATATATCAACCTTGTTAAAAAAGCTCTATGGATCGTTTGTCATCAAGATAGATGTCGATGGCGATCTTGACGTGTTCGATCTTTTTGAAAGAGCGAATGCGCGTGGCCTGGAACTTAATGCCGCCGATCTTTTAAAGGCAGACCTCTTCTCCGCCGAAATTGCGGGTATCGAAGAAACGTGGGATGAAATAGTAGAAAACGCAGATACCACGATGATGAGAATGTTGAAATATTATCTAGTTGCCAGAAAAGGAGCTGTCCAAAAGAAAGATATTTTCAAAAATCTCCAGAGGCAATCTTCAGAACTCAAACCAGATATTTTTGTAAAAGACCTCAGTGATTTTTCTGCTTTTTATGCCATCTTACGGGAGGGGCGAGAGGAAGATCTGAGAAGTTATTTCGAAGCAAATGGATGTTTGGGAATCTCTAGAAATCAACATTATTGCCACGATATTTATTCAAGTATCGAAGCCTTAAGGCTTTTCCGTGTTACGCAACCCTACCCGATTATTTATTCGGCCGTAAAAGCATATCAGGAAAAATATGGAGACAACGCTGAAATGGCGAAATTACTCAGATCTCTTATAGAAACCTTCGAGAAATACCATTTCGTTAACAATGTCATTTGTGAGCGTGTGGGTAACGAAATCGAGAAAACGTACATGGACTTCGCTCCGAAATTTAACAATGCAAAGGATTTTAAAAAGAATTGCAATGAACTTATTAAGATCCTTCAAGACAAGAAGGCTAGTTATGAAGAGTTTGAGCCTAATTTCAAAGAACTTTCATATAGCACCTCTGCCGACCTACCACTTATTAGTTACGTTATTGATCGCATAAATAATTTTGATAGAGTGGGTGGACAAAAAACACAGCTATTTTTCTTGGACAGAAAAGGATTTAGGCGAAGTTTCAACGTTGAGCATTTTTATCCAGACTCTAAACGGGGAGAATTGCCTGATCCTGATGTAGCTGATAACATCGGAAACTTGCTAATTATTAGCCTACATACAAACTCGAAACTACAAGCTAAAACGCCGCTTGAAAAAATAGAGATACTAAAGAACAAAGAAAGTTTTGCTAACTTACCGCACGTTAAAACTTTTATCGAGGAATTTGAGAATCATATTAAGACTAAGGGTTGGGGAGCTGATGAGATAGCTATGAGGGCTGGCAAGCTAGCCCATAGTGCCTACCATAAGGTTTGGCATTTTTAGATAACATCCGAAGATGAAGTATTTTGCTTATGGTTCAAATATGAGCCATAGACAGATGAGTGATCGATGCCCAGGAAGTACCTTTCTAGGCAGAGCTGACCTCCCTGACTACAAGCTTATTTTTGATGGATATTCATCGAAATGGAAGGGTGCTGGGGCGAATATTGTGGAGATTCGTGGTGAGATGGTTAGTGGTGGATTGTTTGAGATCTCAGAAGCAAATCTTATAACCCTTGATCGGTATGAAGGATTCCCAAAATCCTATAATCGGAAAGAGTTGAACGTCCTTACGAACGGGGATCAACCTCTAAAAGCTATTGTATATTATGGAACTAATAGGAAGTCTGGTTTACCTAGTCAGGAATACATGGATGTAATTTTGCAAGGTGCGGAAGACTGCAGTTTATCAGGAGAATATACAAATCAGCTAAAGAAAATTAAAACCGTTTCGATTTAACCGCTCTTCGGCCACGCGGCCTCGAGCGTTTTTTGTGGGGGAGGAATTTGGGCGCGCCATACGCGAAGCCCCGAGGTCAGCAGACCGAGGGGCTGAGCACACCATTTCGAAGGGGTCTAGCGGAGTGAAGTAGGACTTGCGATTGGCGGTTCGGTGGCTCAAAAAGCCGAGAGTTTGCAGGGTGATCTGGACCTGCTACACCATCATTCCGAGGGTAGGCGCATGCTGGGGTGAATGCTGGGGTAAAACAGAGTGAAGTAGGACTTGTGATTTGCGAGTCAGTGGGTCAAAAAAGCCAGAAGATACGGGGCAATCCGAGTTTGCTACCCCTTCAAATTGGCGAAGGGCAATTGAAGGGGTATTTGAAGGGGTAAAACGATCAGGAATTTGCCATAAAATACGTTCGGGCAACGTCCGCCAGATGAGCAGCTATAAAACTTAGGTCAGTTTCAGAAAAATTCACGCGCGCTTCGCGGAGCGAAGCGTATGGTGGGGTGGGGATAAATTCGATACGACGGTTTTTAAGAAGTATGTTCGAGCCGAAGATTTTTTGGAGGGAGATCTTTTTAACTATTAATAGACTACTTTTCTAGAATATTTTCTATGATTAATCTTTTTATTGTTTTATTTAGCCACGCCCTCGTATTTTTTATACTGATACCCAGTAGGGTCAGTATGCTTATTATGACAAAAGCTATGATCCGTACCAAGAGATTAGGAATAAATGAAGGAAATTGATTTATTATTAGCGCGATAATTAATCCCGCTACTATTATTGGGAAGATTACCCAAGTTAGAGAATTTGCTACAAAATCCAAAAGCTTTTCGTATTTCTTATTCAGGGTTTCTGCCTGCTCATCTTTTTGTTTGATTGTTACATCGCGCTCTTCTAGGGATTCTAGGGCTTTCTCGTGAGATGTCTTTTCCTTTTCAACCTCTTCTTTTAATGATGAAATGTGTTCTTTGTTTATTTCATCTAGAATTTGCGTGGTTGTTTTAGGCACAAAATTATTAACATCATTTTTGGTTGCTTCACTCAAAAGATTGAAAGCCACCCTAGATGTCCTAAGAATTAGATAATCATTTTCAGAAATATTATTATCTTTTTTCAGAATTTCTATCTGAGCTAAATATTTTTTTACTAGATTTTGATCTGGTTGAATGGCCGCATAGGCATCGGCGATAATTTTCTTTTCATTGAGTGTCACTGCTTTATCTGGATTTTGAAGCCATAAAAGCGTTCCAATGAATACGTCTGTAACGCACGGAGGAATAGAAAATGGATTACTTTCACTAGTTTGAACTCGACTACTGAGCTTGGCTAAGAGCTTATTTGTCGTTACGAATATATGGGAAGCGTCGTGAATCGTAAATGCTATCTTGCCCTGCCTTAATTTGCATATTGAATAGACCGACTCTATATCTTTATTTATAGTTTCTCCTTTTTGATTTTCATCAAAATATGGATCTGTTTTATAGGCGGCAACTATTATTTCTCTAAGCGCAACCTCATCAATTTGATATTCTATATTTTTGGTATATTCAGGCTTGGGAACTTTTTCAATCTTAAACTTTTCTAAAATTTGTGGCACGTGAGCAATAAACATCTCGACATCTGTCTCGGTAAAATCATTTGTGATGAAGTATCTTAAAACTCTACTCGCCTTACTCCACTCGTAGTCTTTCTGGTTCATCCAATGCAGGGCATTACTGAAGATAGCCATCATCTCGTCATACGTATGTTCAAAGATCTTTATCTTAGCGCCATCATTAATTAGATTTTGAGTAAGTTCTTCATACGCTTGCTTGCTTTCTCTGGCATCCATTCCTAATAGAGAGAATATATACCCAGCATCTAAGTATAGGTTTAGGTTTTTCATCCTACCCCCGAAATGCTCTGCTAAATCTTTTCCATATACTACGGTCGCCGCCAGAGCACTCCCTATCGCAATATCGACAATAAACCCAAACAGTTCTGGTTCAGATGTTTTCGCCGAATGGATGAATTTTGCAACTAAAAACTTAGTTGATTTATCAACTTCTACATCGGGGAGTATCTCTCCTTCGTCCGTAGCGTATAAAATACTTAGTTCATTTTCTCTAAAGAATCCTAATAGTGCTTTTTCCGCATCTTTCTCTTCAAGAGTAACATCGTATTTTTTTGCGAAGTCGATGATCGATAAAATAAGTTTATTTAATTTACGTCGTTGATCTGCACTGATTGTTTCAAAATTACCGCCGTCAATCTTAGTGTAGTTCGGTAAAAATCCTTCAGCGGTTTTTGTAATGAAGCCTCTCTTCCTGAGACGACCCAATATAGCCATTATGGGATGATGGGGAATAGATAATCCGTACTCGCTTTCAAAATCTACTTTTACCGTATCTACCTCAATTTTTTCATAATGCTTTATATGAATTAAGTTAGAAAAAAGAGGAAGAAAGCTATCTATGTGATCGCTATGTCTTTCATCCCAATTTACTTTGAGAATCGCCAAACTTGTTATAGATCTATCTAGCATAATAAAAAATTATTTTAGTAATTCACGAACGGAAATTCCTAATGCTTTAGCAATCTTTTCAACTACGCCTAGTGATGGATTGCGGACTCCTCGTTCGATCCCACTAATGTAAGAGCGATGCAATTTCAGCCGCCGTGCAATGTCGCCCTGGGATAGACCTTTATCAAGGCGGGTTTTTCTGACTTTCTTGCCAAACCGTTTAGATAATGTGTTCATTGATGCCCTTGCAAATATCATATCGCCTGTCGTAAGATAAGTGTATAGAGAATAATAAGTCTACACTTCCATTTATGCCTAACTATTTCCTCTACGCCCGCAAAAGCACCGATGTCGAAGACAAGCAGGTTTTGTCTATCGAAGCCCAACTCGTTGAACTCCGCGAACTCGCCAGAGACGAGCATATTGAGATAGCCGAGGAACTCGTCGAGAAGAAGTCTGCTAAGATGCCTGGCCGCCCCGTCTTCAATGAGATGCTCCATCGTATGGCGAAAGGCGAAGCCAAAGGCATCGTCTGTTGGAAGCTCGATAGGTTAGCCCGCAATCCCGTGGACGGCGGCCAGATCAGTTGGATGCTCCAACAGGGAATGATCGAACATATCCTCATGCCAGATAAGAGCTATCGTCCGACCGATAATGTCTTGATGATGTCCGTTGAGTTCGGCATGGCCAACCAGTTCATCCGCGATCTGAGTTCCAACACGAGCAGAGGGCTGAGGCAGAAAGCGCGGCACGGGGATTTTCCTGGTACTGCTCCCGTCGGATATCTGAATGATATCCGCGCGAAAACCATTGTCGTCGATCGTCGAAAATCCAAAGCTATCAGAGCCGCCTTCGAGTTGTACGTCTTAGGTAAATCTCGCCTTGAAGATATTTCTCGTTTTCTTTTTGAACAGGGCGTCAAAAGCACGAATGGCAATCCGCTTCATAAGGACAGAGTTCGCTTCATCCTAGCCAACCCATTTTATTACGGTGTTTTTATATATAAGGGAGAAACTTACGAAGGTCGCCATACTCCGCTTATCGAGAAGCGTCTTTGGGATAAGGTTCAGCAAGTCCTCATTGATCGAGGTCATCCACAGAAAACCACGAGTGATCCTAAACCGTTTTGCGGTCTGCTGCGGGACCTGGATTCGAACCAAGATAAACGCCTTCAGAGGGCGCTGTCCTACCATTAGACGATCCCGCAATAAAAAAACGTCTTGATGCATTATGGCTTATTTACAAATGAAATTCAAGGTTTTAAAAAGCGAGGAAATCAAAAAAAATAACAGGTTGTCCGCCAATCATCCGAATTAAAATTATTAAAGTCCGCTTCCCGATCCGCCCAAAAGCCCTCCGCTCAAAGACGATACCAATGACATAAGTTGGACCGTGAATGCGTAAACGAGCCAGACCGTAACCACGGTTGAAACAACCATCAGGACGACGGCGATGATGCCGATCTGCTTCGCGCGCAGATCGGCCGATTTCAGATATTGCATGCCGTGCCACGCGCCGATCGTCAAAAAACACATCGGCGGCGTAATGATGCTCATAAAATAAAGTCCCGTCTGCGCGCCCACCGATACCGAAAGCGGCGGTTCCTGTAAATTTTTTCCGCAGTTCGGACAGAAATAAAATTCCGGCTTGACCGGCTGATGACACGCGGGACACAGTGCGGGCGCAGGCGGTTCGCTATTGGCCGCGGCGGGCGAAAGGGAAGATTCGTTCATTACGATAAAGTATAAACCATTCCGGCGGGGTTGAAAACCGTCGCGTTTTCCTCTATTATTTATTTGCTTACATCGTGCGTATAGCTCGACGAGGCGGGAGAGCAGCTCCCTTTAGTAAAATAAAAATTTTACTCATCGGTTCGCTCGGCTATAATAAATGCGCCCTTAATGCCCCGTTAGCTCAGTTGGTAGAGCAGCTCCCTTTTAAGGAGATGGTCGTAGGTTCGATTCCTACACGGGGCACATTCATTCTATCCTCCCTGCCGATGACAAGGAGATGGTCGTAGGTTCGATTCCTGGTGGGGACACCGCTCAAAACCGCAAAAGAACCCTTAGAAAAACATCGGCTTGACTTATATTTAAAATATGGCCCGTGGCGCAAATATGTTTAAATTGGCGATTAAACCCGAGCCCGATGGCATACGGATATGGCGGGATGTAAACGGCTTGTACGTGCTGTTGGATGCTATGGAGTAAAAAATATTTGAAACGTCTATTCCCCTAATTCCGCAATCTTCCCTTCCACCGCCGATTCAATATCGCCATTCGCTTTTTCGACCGCTTTTTGCATTTTTTCTTTGGCGCGAAATGCGTCGTCTTTCGTCAGTTCCTTGTTGTTCTCGCCGTCCCTGATCCGCTTCATCGCATCATCGCGTTTGCCGCGGATCTGGATACGCACGGCTTCCGCCATTTTTTTTACAAGCTTCATCATCTCTTCGCGCCGCTCGTCCCCCAATGGCGACAGGGTCGCGCGAATAGTATTGCCGTCATTCGTCGCCGTAAGTCCAAGGTGCGCGGCTTCAATCGCCTTCACGACCGGCGCAACGGCATCTTTGTCCCACACCGCGATCTGTATCGTCCGCGGCGGAAGGATGCTCAACGAGCCCAGCTCGCGGATCGTGATCCGCTGGTCATAAAGCGAAAGCGAAATATTCTGCACCATATCCGGCGACGGCCGGTTGCCGCGTATCTCCGCAAAATCCTGCTTCAGTTTCACCGTCGCCGCCGTAAGCGCGGTTTCGAGATCCTTTATGTATTGTTCCGACAAGGTCATAATGTTATTGTAATGGTTTTATTTTGAATTGTCATATCCGGGTAAAGCTGTTTGAACGCTTCCCCTCTGTCGTCCGGCTTGGCCGGATATTTTATTTTTTTGTCATCGTCCGTGAAGACGAACGACCCGCATTTTAAAAAAATAAAGAAAAAAGATTGAAAGCATGGATCCCCTCCTTCGAGGGGACGACGCAATAAGCATTGCGCCGGATGGGAAGCATGGATCTCGTCCGACCAAGCCAGACGATGACAGAGAGGGGGCAGTTTTCGGACAGCATTACTAATCACTCACCTCTCGTCGCTTATCTCATCACTCCATCAATAAATTCTCCAGCTGTAATCGCGGATTCAAACTGAAATCGGCGATCTTCCCGTAAAGCGCGAGCGTTTTATGCCAGAGAACGATTTTACGTTTCATTTGCCCCGCTGAACTTTGCGGCAAGGTTTTGGAGAATGAATTATCCCGCGCAAGAACAAATATAACGGCATCAAGAAAAACGCGCATATTGAAATCATCCGGCTCGATTATTTTTTTCACGATATCGCGCCGCGCCGCTTCCGTGGAATTCAGGAATTTTTCGGCATACGCGATATTTTTTGCAAGCGTTTTATCGAATATCAGCCGCCATGCGAAACCCGGCTTCCCGGATGATTGTTTCGCGGCTCCTGCGGCTTTTGCCGCGGGAACGCCATGTTCTTTTGAAAGCCATGCCGCGATGTCGGATTCCGGAACCGTTCCAAAATAAATTTTCTGGAGCCGCGAAAGAATGGTGGGAAGCAATCCCTCCGCATCGGACGCGATAAGAATAAGGAGCGACGACGCCGGCGGTTCTTCGGTCACTTTCAAAAGGGCGTTCTGCGCCTCGTTTGTCATCATCGCCGCATCGTCGATAATGAGCGTCCGGCGCGCGCTTGCGTTCGGCCGTTGCCAGAGAAAATTTTTTATTTCGCGCGACGCATCAATGCCGATGGAATTTCCCGACGCATCGGGATCGAGCAGTTTCATAAACGCACGGTCGATGATTTTCGCATCCCGCAAAACCGCATCGCCCGCCGGCGGCGCAAAAACGCCGCACTCCAAAAAATTCGCGAACGCGAGCGCCGCCGTCCGTTTTCCCGCCATTGCCGTACCCGTAAAAATAAACCCGTGCGGCAAAGCGTCTTTTTTAACGAGCGCCTCAAGATCTTCGATTATTTTTTTATGTCCGATGAGCATGGAAAAAAGTAAAAAGCGAAAAGCGAAAAATGAATAATAAATGAATTCGCGAGGCGAATACCTGCGCTTTTCACTTTTCGTTATCCACTTTTTACTCCGCTTGTTTATCTCTTGTTCAACAACGTCCGCTTATACGTGTCCAAGTGGTTCAAAATAAGGCCGGTGCCTTTTGCGACGCAGAAAAGCGGATCCTCCGCGACATATGCCTGCACGCCGAGATACCGCTCCATAAACTCGGGAAGATGGTGAAGCTGGACGCTGCCGCCCGAAAGGATAATTCCTTTTTCCATGATATCCGCAACAAGCTCCGGCGGCGTTTCGTTGAATACCTGCTGGACGGACGCGCCGATATCGAGCAGCAGCGGATTCAGCGCCTCCGCCATTTCGTTGGAATTGACAACGATGTCCTTCGGCAGACCCGTGATAAGATCGCGCCCGCGCACCTGGTATTCCAGTTTTTCTTTCGTCGGTATCGCCGAACCGATTTCGATCTTCACATTCTCCGCGGTCTGTTCACCGATCGCAAGCGCATATTTCTTCTTGATATAATCCATAATCGCCTGGTCGAACTTGTTCCCCGCGATGCGCAAACTATTCCATGAAACGATATTGCCCAGCGCGACCACCGCCTGTTCCGCGGTGCCGCCGCCGATGTTCAAAATCATATTTCCCGACCGCGCGTTGATGGGAATGCCGGCGCCGAGCGCCGCAAGAATCGGTTCGCGGACAATAAACGCGTTCCCCGCGCCCGCTTCGCGCGCCGCGTTCATGACCGCCCGCCGCTCCGTCTGCGTAATGCCCGCGGGCACCGAAATAACGACATCGGGCTTCACTATATTCAGCCAGCCCGTCGCCTTTGAAATGAAATACGAAAGCATCGCCTTCGTAATGTAATAATCAGCGATGACGCCGTCCTTGAGCGGCCGGTATGCCACGATCTCATCGGGCGTCCTGCCGATCATTTCTTTCGCCTCGCTTCCGACTGCCAGCACGGTATTATCGGGGCGCATCAAAGCAACGATGGTCGGTTCGTTAATGATGAATCCCCTACCGGGCACGAACACCACCGTATTCGCCGTGCCCAAATCAATGCCGATCTTTTTGCGGAACATAGACTCATTAAAGCGCGAAAAACGGGCAAAGTCAAAGAAAATATGAAACGCAAGGAACCCGTTTCAATGATTTTTCAAAAGTTCCAAAAATTGTTTCTCGTTTAAAATTTCCACGCCCCATCGTTTCGCTTTTTCGTATTTTGATCCGGGTTCGGAACCCGCGACGACGTAATCCGTTTTTGCGCTTACGGATCCCGACGGGTCGCCGCCCAGCGCGCGGATCTTTTCCTTCGCTTCTTCGCGGCTCAACGATGCCAAACTCCCCGTTAACACGAAAGTTTTTCCGGCAAACTTCGCGTTCGCGGCGCGGCGCGGCGCGACCGTAACGATGACGCCGGCTTCCTCCAGCCGTTCCAAAGATTTCACGTTCCTCGGTTCGCGGAACCATTCATGAATGCTCTGCGCGACTTTCGGCCCGATATCCGGAATTTTTTGCAAATCTTCAAGCGAACCATCGCGGAACTTCTTCAAAATATCCGTTATCGAAATAGCGGCGTGCCGTGATTTCATAATATCATAATGTTCCGCGAGCGCATTCGCCGTCTCTTCGCCAACATGAAGGATGCCCAACGCATACAGAAACCGCGCGAGCGGTAATTTCTTTTTCGCCGCGATTTCGTTCACGATATTCTCCGCTGATTTTTCGCCGAACTGCGCGAGCGCCGCGATATCGCCTTTTTCAAGCGTGAACATATCGGCGGCATCTGAGATCAGCCCTTCATCAAGAAACCGGTCTATTATTTTCGGACCGAGGCCGTCGATGTTGAATCCGGGACGGGAAACAAAATGATACAGCGATTCGCGGTGCCGCGCGCCGCAGACGGGCGACGAACAGCGATACGCGACACCGTCGCGCACGACCTTCGCGCCGTCCACGGGACACCGGTCGGGCATATGGAATATTTTTTCGCGTCCCGTCCGGAGATCGGCGAGAACCTTTGTCACCTGCGGGATCACGTCACCGGCGCGAGAAACGATCACCGTATCGCCAATCTTCAAGCCGAGCCGCATAATCTCGTCGGCATTATGGAGCGTCGCGTGTGTGATCGTAATGCCGCCGACGTTCACCCCCCGCATCACGGCAACGGGCGTCAAAACGCCGGTGCGACCGACCTGGATTTTAATGTCTTCCACAATCGTCGTCGCTTCGCGCGGAGAGAATTTGTATGCCATCGCCGCGCGCGGCGCTTTGCCGATAATCCCGGCCCGCGCGAAAACGGTATTGTCGTTCACGATTGCCACAATGCCGTCGATCTCGTAATCAAGCCGCTCGCGCTGCTTCGCCCAATGATCCCTGAACGCGAAAATCTCGCTCATATCTTTCGCCAGCCCGTTGTTCGGATTCGTCTTGAAACCGAATGCCTTCAAAAGTGCATGCACCTCGTCATGGCGCGTCTGGCCGATATCGGTCACGATGTCGTATTCAAAAGAATCAAGCCGGCGGCGCGCGGTCACTTTCGGGTCGAGCTGGCGCACCGAACCGGCGGCGATGTTCCTTGGGTTCGCATACGGCTTCGCGCCTTTTTCCCCCTGTTCGGCGTTGATGCGCGCAAATTCTTTTTTAGTGAGAAAAACTTCGCCGCGAACGACAAGACGGCGGGGATTGAGTATGTATGATTTCGGATCAAGGCCGGCTTTTTTTATGTTCGCCGCAACAGTGTCGGCGTCCGAAAACCGCAACGGAATGGCATCGACGGTACGAAGATTCTGCGTGACGTCTTCCCCCGTTATGCCGTCGCCACGCGTGGAACCGCGGACAAAAACACCGTTTTCATATTCAAGTTCGATGGCAAGGCCGTCGATCTTAAGCTCGCAATAGAACATCGGCGCAGATTCAGCGGAACCGACGGATCGGGTGAAGCCGCGCGGACGACTTTCCGTTTTGGTCCGCGGCGTTAAATAATGCTCCAGCCGCTCGAACCATGCCGCCATATCCTCTTCGGAAAAAGCGTCATTGAACGACGTCATCCGCGTCCCATGGCGCACTTTTTTGAATTCCTTGAGCGGCGCGCCTCCCACCCGCTGCGTCGGCGAATCGGACGTTATCAAATGCGGAAACCGGTTTTCGAGGTCGAAAAGTTCGTTCTTCAACGAATCAAGCGCGGCATCGGAAATCTCTTCGCGGTCAAGGACGTGATAAAGATAACGATGATGGTCGATGGCCTTCCTGAGCCGCGCGATCCGCTCACGCGCCCGTGGTTCAGTGATATCAGATGATTTCATATAAAGTAATATGCCTTATTATTCTCTCTTGTTCTTTTTCTGTCGCCCTCACGGCGACGAGGATCTATGCTTCTAATCTTTGATTTTCAAAAGCGTGGATCCCTGACCAAGTCGAGGATGACAGAAACAAAAAATAAGAAAATAACAAAAATACCTGTCGGTGCTTTAATAACCATCACCTTCTTATTCTTATTGCGGCGCGTTAAACATTTCCCTAAATGCCCGCCTCGTACCAGCCGCCGCTCCCACCACGTGCGCGTATCCTGATGATAATGATATTTTCGGATTTGAATCATTGCAATCGGCAGGGGAAGGTCCGAACGGGTATTGCACGCCTGAACCGTCGTTGCATTCCACTACGGCAATTGACGCCCCATTTGAAAATGGCAAAGACGAAGTCGGTGCCGGCGGGTCATTGGGATTGAAATAGCTGTCAAGCGCCCATTCCGTGCCCGCGTCAGCAGCAAACACCGCTTTCGCCGAATCTGCGAAATCGGTCGCGCTTCTGATCTGATAGACTATCAGAAACCCCGCGAGCGCCGTCGCCCCGAGAATGGCGCCGCCGAGCGAAAGCACGGTGATCAGCATTGCCTGCCCCGTACAAAATACCGACAAACCATGAAGCGACGTTACGCGACGATCAATGCTCTGATTTTTGTTTTCCCGCAATGCGAAGAAAGATCGCATTTCTGACAGAGCCGGTCCCTTTTCATAAAAAACCAAGCCACTCTTTTCTTGAATTTTTTCCATGATTTTATTATAACACGGATGCGAATTCAAAATGGAATCCGGTCTGCGTTATCCCTCCTCGATCGTTGCCGAGGGTAAACTCCGAGAGACGACCCATGCTTTCAATCTTAATTCTTAAATTTTTCAAAGCATGGATCGTCGCCCTATGGAGTAGGCGAAACCGCCACTCCATAGGGCGAGCCTTCGCGAGGACGACATAATAAGAATTATGTCGATTTTTCAAACTGTGGATCGTCCGGCCAAGCCGGACGATGACAGAACGGAAGAAAGAAAACGGACTGCTTTCAAAAAAAGCGGAATTGTTTTAGAATAAAATATCATGAAAGCGGAAACGAAAACGGAGGAAACCGAAAAACTGGAGTATATCCGCCATTCGCTGGCGCATCTTCTTGCCGCGGCAGTGATTAAAAAATTCCCTGGCGCAAAACTCGGCATCGGACCGGTTATCGAGCATGGATTTTATTATGACTTTGAACTCCCGCAAGCGGTCGCTCCGGCCGACCTTAAAGAGCTCGAAAAAACGATGCGGAATTTTGTGAATAAAAATCTCGTTTTCGAGGGTACGACGGTGAGCGTGACCGAAGCAAAAAAAATATTCAAAGATCAGCCGTTCAAACTCGATCTGATAAAAGAACTTGAGGAAAAAGGAGAGAAAATTTCCATCTATAAAACACTTCTGTCGGCGGCTGATAATCGGCAATCGGCGGCTATTTTTACCGACCTCTGCCGCGGCGGACATATCGCGACCACGAATGAAATTCCGGCTGATGCTTTTATGCTCGATCGTATCGCGGGCGCATACTGGCGCGGCGACGAAAAAAATCCGATGCTCCAACGCATCTACGGTCTCGCATTCGCAAGCAAGAAAGAACTGGAAGAATACCGTGCGCTCATGGAGGAAGCGAAAAAACGCGACCACCGCGTCCTCGGAAAACAATTAAAGCTTTTCACCATCTCCGATCTTATCGGCGCGGGACTTCCTCTTATGCAGCCGAAAGGCATGATTATCCGCAGGGCCATCGAGGATTATCTCTGGGACCTCCATCGGTACAAGGGATATTCCCGCGTAGGGACGCCCCACATCGCGAAAGAATCACTGTATATAACTTCGGGGCATGCCGCAAAATTCGGCGACGAACTGTTCCGCGTGCAAGGCAAGGAGGAAAAATTCATCATGAAGCCGATGAACTGCCCGCACCATATGCAGCTTTTTGCCGACAACCAGTTCAGCTACCGCGACATGCCCGTCCGCTATTTCGAACCTGCAACAGTCTATCGCGACGAAAAATCGGGAGAGTTGAGCGGCCTCACGCGCGTGCGCGCAATCACGCAGGATGACGGCCATCTTTTCTGCAGGGTTTCGCAGATCGGGGACGAAGTGAAAACCATTGCCGGCATCATCAAGGAATTTTACGCGACGATGGGTATGCTCGAAAATTACTGGGTGAGCTTATCGGTGCGCGGCGATGATAAATCAAAGTACCTCGGCACCGAAGAAAACTGGAATGCGGCGGAAACGGCGCTCGAAGAAGCGGCAAAAGCGGACGGACTTCCTTATAAGCGCATTGAAGGCGAAGCGGCATTCTACGGCCCGAAGCTCGATTTTATGTTCAAGGACGCCATCGGCCGCGCGTGGCAGCTCGCGACCATCCAGTGCGATTTTAACCTTCCCGAACGATTCGATCTTTCGTTCGTGAACGAGAAAGGCGAACGCGAACGGCCCGTTGTCATTCATCGGGCGATTTCCGGTTCTTTGGAACGATTTATGGGAATACTCATCGAGCACTTCGCCGGAGCGTTCCCCGTCTGGCTGGCGCCGGCGCAGGTCACCGTTATCCCGGTCAGCGAAAAAATTGCGAAGTACGGAAAAGAAATATACGAAACGCTCCTCGCGAAAAATATCCGCGCCGAATGGAGCGAACCCGACGAATCATTGGGCAAACGCATCCGTGCCGCGGAGATGATGAAAATCCCTTACATCCTTGTCGTCGGCGAAAAAGAAGAACATGAAGGAATGGTGAACGTGCGAAGCCGGAAATCCGCATCATTATCGTCATCGGAGCCGGCATCCGCGGAAGAAACGGCGATGAAAACGGAACGGTTCATCGAAAAAATACAAAGAGAGATACGGGAACGGACGCGATAGGTTTGCTTATATTATCAAAATAAAACCCCCGCTTTACCGCGGGGGTTTTATTTTGATCGAAAAAAATATTTTTTACTTCTTTATTATTTTCTTCGTTGTTTTCTTTGCCGCGAGTTTCTTTACCGCTTTTTTCATCGGCGCTTTTTTCGCCGCCGCCTTCGCCATTTTATTGGCTTCCGCATGGATGCGCGTCCATTCTTTTTTCGCATCGGCCGCCGCCTTCATTATTTCCGCAACACTCACTTTCTCGAGCGAACCATAACGTTGCATCGCTTTCTCCACAACGGCTTTATATTCCTTCTCGCCGACCCGCGTCATCATTTTAATCTCGCGCGCGGCATCCTTTTTCGCTTTCACGATCCACGCCTTCGCTTTTTTCTGCCGGGGGCCTTTTCCGTAAAGAAGATAGGCTCCCGCAAGCGCCGCCGCAATGCCGGTTACCACGCCCGCCCCGACGCCGACCTTCGCCATGGTCGTCATCTTTTTTTTCGCTGTTTTTTTTGCTGCCATGATTTTATTTTTATATTTTTATTAATTTTTTTATTATATAAAACCGTCAGAATTTTTTCTATTTTTCTGATGGTTTCTTTTTGTTTCGACCTTGTTTTTTTTCTTGAAAACGGGAAAAAAATGAAATAAGGTGCTTCAATCTGAATCCCTCGTTCTTCACGTTTTCGCGCGCCGCGCGGATATCTTCCCGTATAAGATCGGCCTCTTCTTTTACCGCTTTGCTTACTGCGCGCACGTCGCGCAAAACTTTAATGAAATAAACGAGCGCAACGGTGAGCGCCGCGGCAACGACAATGACCGCAATCGTCGTCACGAAAAAAAAGATGTCTGCATGAACCAACGTTGTCATGGAAATATTATAGCACAATCGATTATTGTTTTGCACGCAAAAATCAGCTTCCTGATAATAAAAATAAAAATGAGCCTCCGGCGTTGCGAAAAAATCGCGGCCGAAGGCTCAAGGGTTCTAAAAAAAATGAGATCAGTCGAATTTCCGGACGGACGTGCTCCCGATTCGTTGTTCGCGGCGAGTGTCCGAAACAGCACCGATAGACAGTCCGTTGGAATCAATGTCACCGACGATAACACGGACTCGATCCGAATCCACATTCGAACAGCGAACAAATGTTCTCGCAAATAGCTGCGGTGATTTCCGAAATTCATTGCCGGCTGTTCATCAATCTTTGCATCGCTTTGTCCTTCTCCGAGAACGGAAGTTTTGTTTTTCTGATCGCGGAACCGAGGATGGCGATTGTTTCGTCGTATGTTTTCCGGTCGACGGGATACGGCGTCGCGTCCTTGCCGCCGTGCGCAAAACTGTAGCGCGCGGGATCTTCGTATGAAGGTTTCGCGCCGTAGATGACCTCGCCTACGAGCGCGAGCGCGCGCACGGTTTTCGGCCCCACGCCTTTCAATGACACGAGCGACTCGTAATTTTCCGGCTTTGCATCCGCAACGACCGCCAGAACCTTTTCCAGATATTTACTCTTCGAAAAATCCTCATGCATAACGGGATGGTATTTGAATTCCCGCGTTTCAAGGTTCAGAAGCGTGAACTGTTCGCCATGCGGCATTGCGATCGCCGCCGACTGCGAAAGCCGCGATGAATATTTTCGGAGCAACGTAATATCCTTCATCAGCGTCGCATACCCTGCCTGCGCAAGTTCGGTTGATATTTCCCGCGTTTTCAAGCTTGCCCGCGCCGTAAGGTCGAGCACTTTATTGAGCACGACCGGCGACGAAATCCCCGAATGCGGCTCGGAAACGAGGTCATTGATATTTTCCGAATACCAGTGATAACGCCGCGCCGAACGCTTCTCGCGGTTCATTCCCTGCTGGACGACCGCCCACGAACCGCCGCGCGAGAAAAAAAACGCGTGATGATAAAGCTGGAACCCGTCCTGCACCAAAGCACTGTCCACTTTCGCGCTCATTTTCGAGTTATAGACCAATTTTTCCGCCTGCGGTGCGGATAACGACAGCCGTTCGCCCCATGTCCGTATTTCGTCCGGCGTCTTTCGCGACGTTTTTCCCTTGCCGCCGCAGATAAAAATACCTAAATCTTTTTCCTCGCCGCGAATCGCCTCCTTCAATGCCGCTGTAAGAATTGTCGTCAATCCCGAAGCGTTCCAATCGAACGCAAGCACAGTGCCGAGCGACTGGAACCATGCCGGATCGGCAATTCTTTTTATAAATTCGTCGGGCCCGTATTCCAGCACAAGCGCGTGCGTCATTTCACGTCCCAATTTTACCATCCGCTCGAAAAGCCACGGCGGACAACGCCCGTTATCAAGCCCGAATGACGCAATGCCGCGATGGATCATAACTTTATTATAAACTTTCCGCCGCTATCCTCAATGATCTGCGTCGACGGGGTGCGGACACCGGAAACTTGACGCCCCTTGCCATCCGATGCCCTCCGAAAATTTTGGAGTGGAAAAATTTAGGAGGGCTTGCATTTTTTATGGGCTATGGTATACTCTTCCCATAACTTAATCGTAAGCCGGTAGTAGCCCTGAGAGGGGCTTTTTTATTGCAAAATATGAGTAACCATACATCGGCCATAAAACTTATCTCAAAAAGAGTATTTTCGAAGCGGATTTTTATCCTGGCGGTTGCCACGTCGGCATTCTGCGTCATTCCCGCCGCCACAACCCGCGCGGACGTGCCGCTTATAGCTGTTCCGAGCGCATCCACGTCGTCGCCGGCCGCGGCCTCGACAATGCCCGCCGCAGTGCTGCATATGCGGATCACCGCCTACTCAAGCACACCCGACCAGACCGACAGTACTCCTTTCATAACGGCGAACGGTACCAGAGTCCACGACGGCGTCGTGGCGACCAATCTTTTGCCCTTCGGAACGAAGATAGAGATACCATCGCTTTTCGGCGATAAAATATTCACCGTGGATGACCGGACCGCGCGCCGCGTAAAAAACACCGTCGACATCTGGATGTCCAGCACAAAACAGGCGATCGATTTCGGCGTACACTATGCAGATATCGTGGTCATTAGCCGGCATGGCGCCGTCGGATCGGCGCTCGCGATACAATAGAAATTTAGTCGCCCGGATATTTTGGGTCATGATTGCGTGATTTTCTGACGGCGTATCGTTAGCCGGAAAATTGCGTTGGATGATTAAATCCATCAGCGTACGAACCTCTCCCGTCCATCTTTTCCGTCGTCCTCGGTCATTAATCAGGTCGAAAATCTATGCTTTCTCTGTCGTCATCGCTGAGGCGAGGATCCACGCTTTCTGAATTTAAGATTAGGAGCATGGATTCCCTCCTTCGAGGAGACTTACGGAGAGGAAATATCTCGATGGAATCAGTGCTTGATTATGGACAGTGAGATGTTACCAGCCGTGCGCATTGACAATATTTCATTATAAGTCTTAAATTACCGTGATAGGAAATTGTTCTTCATAACTTAATAATAAAAGGAGGTTGTGATGATTGCCACAAAAGAAACATCGAAAAAAGAAGTGCCTAATTGTTTTTGCGAAGAAGAATTATGGTTTGAGTTCAAAAGCGATGATTTTCGGGCGCGGCGCGAGCAATGGAATTTCGACCGGCAGTGCGAACGCGCGTTACTTGCAAAAGGAGTCAACGACCACACTATCCCGACAGATGCCGGACAGATATCGCTCGTGATTGTCGGCGCGATTTCCCTCGCCTTCACCGGAAAATGCTATATCGATTTCAATAGTATAGCGGGCAATGATAAGTTTGATATCGCGTGGAATGCTCTTTGGCGTACAACCGAAGATCATTTCCGACAACGGGCAATACAAAAAGAGAAATGGCAAAGTTTCGAGGCAGCAATGCTTCGTAATTTCCTACCCCGGCATTATCATACGCCGCCGGAACGACCTTACTACGAGAGTAGATTCGAGGAAAGATGGAACATAAATTATATTGACAGCATGGATTCCATCGGCAACCTCCGTATTTCGCTTATTAAGCAGGGATTGAACGACTTTAAATATCTACCAAAGAAAATTCGCTCTTTGATTCGCAAGTCTTCGACCTGCATGCAACCGCTGCTTAATAAATCCGCACAACAGTTACAGTTATAGAGAACAAGAAAAACATACCCCGTTCAAGATACTATTCTTGCGCGGGGCTTTTTATTGATCGCGCTCGCCACCGGTGTCGCCCGCACCGTCCGCCGCGGTGCGGATCTGTCCGTGCCACCCGCCACGACGGCGAAACTTTTTCCTTTTCCCGAAAAAAATCCGTCGCGTTCAAGACCTGCGATGATTTTTTCCAGCCGTTCCCGCGGCTGTTTTAATTCCCGCACGAGAAGATCGGTGGAAACTTTTTTCCGCGCAAGGACGATGCGGAGAATTTTACCGCGCAACTCCCTGTCCGATCCGGAAAATTTCGGCTGCCGTTTGTAATGCGCGCTCCGCATATTCGGATTTTCCGTCCCTTTCTTTATGGCGCGTTCGCCCAGCATCGCGCCATAATCCATGAGCGCCCAGTACCATTCGCGCGGATTTTCGCGGTCGACCGTGCGCGCCACGATGGCCGCTATCGACGCGTCACGCACGTTCTTCTTTCCCGGAAAAAAGAAATGGATGAACACGCGGCGGATGTTCGTTTCTATGAACGGTTCCGGCGCGTTGAACGCGAACGCCATGATGGAACCGGCGGTTGCCGTTCCTATTCCCGGCAGCGATTCGAGAACAGCGCGATGGCACGGCAGGCAGCCGTAATATTTTTCGACGACCGCGCCGGCGAGCCGCCAAAGCGAAAGCGCGCGGCGATTATAACCGAGCCCGGCCCATGCCTGCAGGACATCCGTTGCATCCGCGCGCGCGAGCGTTTTGAAATCGGGAAAACGGCGCACGAACGGTTCGTAATATTTTTCCACGCGCGCGACCTGCGTCTGCTGCAGCATAATTTCCGAAACCGTTATCCGGTATGGATCCTTAGTTTTCCGCCACGGCATTGACCGCCCATGCCGGCGGTAATAATCCATGATGATTCTCCGGAATTGCTTGTCGGACATCTGCACAATATATCACGCATTAAAAAATCCCGCGATATTTTTAACGGTTCCGAAATACTAATACGATAAAAAAACGACTCCGAAAAGCAGTCCAATGTCAAGTACTTTTTTCCGCTACAGAAGATATACAGAGGATAACAACGCAAAGCCCGTCTCAAAGATAGATTCTATAAAGGATGTCTCTGAGAAAAGCTTTTTAAATGAGTAAAAATGTGCACTTGTCGCTGTTATTCAATCTGTTATCTATCCGATTCTTTTGAAAATTTCGGCAATCCCCGCTAACCTTATCTTGAGACGGGTTCAAGAAACTTGGCGTAGCAGCGGTGAATGTGATATACTAAGCCATAGTTATAAAAGTCCTTATTACCGAGAGGAGGTTAGTCGCCTTTTTCTCTAATGTTCGTGATAAAGGTCGATAATGCTCAGTCATAAAAAAATTAATACAACTCATCAGAGTTAATAAAATACAATGAAAATCAATAAAAGTTCAATAACTATATATATATATATATATATAGTTGCAATCGTCGCTTCAGTTGCACTTGGTCTTACCGGATCGACTACCGCGCTTGCGGCGGCGGGTCCGGCAACGGTAAATCTCGGATCTGCGGGTAATTTTGCGATTTTAGCAAAAACAGGAATTTCAACCACGGGATCCACCTCGATTATCGGAAATATCGGCGTTAGTCCGGCGGCCGCGAGCTACATAACCGGATTTGGATTGATAATGGACGCTTCAAATACGTTTTCGACATCGGCTCTTGTTACCGGAAAAATATATGCGGCGGATTACGCGGTTCCTACTCCGACCACGATGACGACAGCCGTCAGTGATATGGAAACTGCCTATACCGATGCCGCCGGAAGGACGAATCCTACCGAGACCGAAATGGGCGCCGGAAATATCAGTGGAACAACGCTTGTTCCCGGCCTCTATAAATGGAGTACTGACGTGACAATTCCCACCGACATGACCCTCTCGGGCGGCCCGAATGATGTCTGGATATTTCAGATAGCGGGAAATCTTGATATCAGCTCCGCCGCGAAAATAATCCTTGCCGGTGGTGCGCAGGCAAGTAATGTTTTCTGGGTTGTTGCAGGCAAGACAACTATCGGCACAACGGCAGTATTCAATGGAAATATATTGGATCAGACAACCATCGTACTGAATACCGGCGCAACGCTCAACGGTAGAGCACTTGCGCAGGCCGCGGTTACATTGAACTCGAACGCCGTTACCGTGCCAGCTTCAACGGAATCGGCATCTGTGAATTCCGCAACTCCGGCAACGCCGGCAGTTTCCGCAATCCCACCGTCAGGGACAACAAGTACTTCGGCTACTCCCGCAACATCTGCGGTTCCTGCGACGCCCAGCGCGAACGCTACGTTGCAAGCCCAGGTTAGCGTATTATTAGCGACCTTGCATTCGCTTCAGGCGCAGTATGCCGCGCGGCAGCAAGGTTCCGTTTCCGCCCATGCTTCATCTTCCGCTTTCGGCCAGCAAGTGCGGGTTATTGCAATGAATCTTGGAAAAGGAAGCCATGGTAGCGATGTAAAAACCCTACAGCAATTTTTGATTTCTCAGAATAAAGGTCCGGCCGCTCAGGCCTTGGCTCACGTTGGAGCAACCGCTTACTTTGGAGCTCTGACTCGCGCGGCATTGGCCGAGTTTCAGGCGAGCGCAGGGATAAGTCCGGCTCTCGGAAATTTCGGAGCTATAACACGGGCTTATCTCAGTGCGCATTATTAATTTTAAATAAAAAAATTAATAAACAAAGACATGAAAAAGTTCAATAAAAATTCCATAATAGCCGCCATCGTCGTTTCTGTTGCGTTTGGCCTTGTGGAACCGATTTCCGTATTCGCGGCAACGACGCCGACGCTCGGAGATGCATCAACGTTCGGTATTCTTGGAAGTACCTATACAAACACAACGGCAGGAACCACCATTAATGGAGATCTTGGATATACTACCGGCCCGGCAACAGCGCCCACGGTAAACGGAACGACGTACGCGAACACCGGGATTTATAGTCAAGCAGGTACCGATCAGGCAACCGCTTTGACTAATCTCAACAGTCAGGCATGTACCTTTACTTTTGCCGCCGGAGCGATTGACCTCGCCGCCGACACGACGCACGGCACGCTCGGAGTTTATACGCCTGGGGTATATTGCACATCGGGTGCAGGCGCTGCGTCCATTGGAACAGGAGGAATTACTCTCTCCGGCAGCGGGACGTACATCTTTAGAATAAATGGCGCGCTTACAACCGTCGCCAATTCAAATGTCACATTAACCAATGGCGCATCTGCCGGCGATGTTTTTTGGACTCCGACCGCGGCCACCACACTTGGCGCGAATACCACATTCATAGGAACCGATATCGATGCCGCGGGCATTACGATAGGCAGTACTGTGACATGGACCGGAAGAGCGTTGGCATTCGGCGGAACGGTTTCGACCGACGCGGACACTATTACCGTTCCGACTACGCTTCATATCATTAAACTCGTCGTTGGCGGTACGGCAGTTCCTTCCGACTTTACCATACACGTTAAACAGGGCGGCGTGGATGTAGCCGGAAGTCCGGCACCCGGAGCGGCAGCGCCTGGAACTACTTATTCACTCGCCTCCAGCACGTACGCAGTAAGCGAAAATACAAATACTGCTTATACGCAAAGCTTCACCGGAGCCTGCGATTCGAACGGCAACGTGACGCTTTCGACGGGCGATGACAAAATCTGTACGATCGTCAACACTGATATTCCGATAGTTACCGTTCATACCAGCAATGGCGTAATCATACCCGTAATCGGCATTTCTAAAGTTCCTACTCCATTAGCCTTGCCGGCGGGACCCGGTTCGGTCACTTACCACTACACCGTATGGAACGCCGGCGGACAAGAGCCGTTGATTAATGTTGCGGTAACCGATGACAAGTGCAGTCCGATAACGTATGTTTCCGGCGATCTTAACGGCAATGGCAAACTTGATCCGGGTGAACGATGGAAATACAGTTGCACCACAACGCTTTCAAAGACCACCATGAACACTGCGATCGTTACGGCCGAGGGAAATTCCGTCACCAATGCATTAGGCGACCACCAACACGCAATCGCTACTGCAATCGCTACGGTGGTTGTCGGCGCGTCGGTAACGCCGCCGCTTATCAATATAGTAAAAGTGCCGAGTCGCTTAACCCCGTTTCCATACGGCGGCGGCGCTGTCACCTATACGTACACCGTGACGAACCCGGGCGTGGTTCCTATGCACAACGTTGTTGTCACCGACAATAAATGCAGTCCTGTTTCTTATGTTTCCGGCGATACCAATAACAACAACCTGCTCGATCCCGATGAAACATGGACATACACTTGTAAAACCTATGTTCCTGTTTCAATGTGGAACGCCGCTACCGTTGAAGGCAGAGCAAACGGCTTTACTGCCATAGGTTATGCTTTCGCTACCGTCCTCGTGGCTACACCCGGACTTCCAAATACCGGATTTCCCCCGGCAGGAAGTAATATGCCATGGAATGTTATAGCGTTGATCGGCGGTAGCCTTATGTTGATTTCGGCCTCACTGGTTATGATCCTCAAAAAGAAAAGAGGCTAATCTATACTTTTTCGGGAGAAATAAAGAGGCATGGCATAGAGGCAAGAAAAACTCCGCCTTGGCGGAGTTTTTCTTGCCGAATCTTTTGATAAACATAGGACGTACGTATTTGAAAAAAATCATAAGAAAATTTTCTCTCTGTCATCGTCCCCGAAGAGGGACGACCTATGCTTCCCGTCCCCTCTTATTTCAAACCATGGATCGTCCGGCCAAACCGGACGATGACAGAGAGAAAATGCCTTGTACGCGGCACAAGTGCGTACGTCCTAAAAACACACATATGCAATCTAAAGTTTCATTAAAATGGTCACTGATTATTCTTTTTGCGGTGTTCATCGTATTTTTGGCGGCAATTATCATCTTTTCGACCTTCGTGATCCCCAGCCAGGGTCATTATATGAAGC